>ERZ1292640.1095-Hain-H43-02um-R1-1095-length-22379-cov-8_pt1 | contig 22379 bp, 18 predicted proteins | sample MGYA00564404_ERZ1292640 | MGnify/ENA primary metagenome ERZ1292640 (study PRJEB36523, sample SAMEA6512636) | groundwater metagenome | collected 2019-01-08 | study: AquaDiva: Metagenomics assemblies of 32 groundwater samples
CCATCCCGTGGTGGGCGTCACGTATTACGAAGCCGAGGCCTACTGCAAATGGGCCGGCGGAAGATTACCCACGGAAGCAGAATGGGAAAAAGCGGCCAGATGGGATGAAAAGAAGCTGCACGCGAATACCTGGCCCTGGGGTGACGCGTGGGATCCGGAAAAGTGCAACAACCCCGAGGACCACAACCCTGCCGCTGGTGGATACAAAAAGAACCAAAGCGCGCCGGCAGGGAGCTATCCCGCCGGAGCCAGCCCCTATGGGTGCATGGATATGGTCGGCAATGCCTGTGAATGGGTTGCCGATGGGCATAAATCCTACCCAGGCAGTTCCGAGCCGTTTGATCACACCAATGCCTATCGTTCCGTCAAAGGTGCGTGCTGGGACGACGGTCCCTCCAGCGTCCGCTGTGCTTTCCGGGGCTGGTACCTCCCCCCGAGCAGCGGCGGCACCGGCCCGGGCGACAGCGACTACATCGGCTTCCGTGTGGCTCGCTAAAGCGAGGTTTCCCGATGGAGCACTTGAGCGGTCTTGATCAGAAAACAAGAGCACAACCGGTTGACCTATAAACGGCAGTTGAAGAACCGCAAAGATCGCAAAGCAGGGAACTTGAGCGAATGCGGGTTCTCACCCGACAGGGGATCGCGTCTATTCTCTGAAGTGCCAGCTTTTCTCGGTGCTCTGCGGTTGAACTGCTCCTTTTCGTGAGCATTCGTCCCGGGTTGCTGCGAGGCCGCGCTCCGGCCTGCTGGGAAGAGGCTCTTGATCGAAAGCCCAACCGCCTACTTGCGGCCAGACGCACTGGAATCGGCGGCTCGGATAAGCCGAGACTATTTTGTGACCCAACGTCAACGACCGGCTCTTTTGAGTTGTTGAAGCGCCTCGATTTGAGCCTGGGAACTTGCCGCAATCTGCTGGAGCTTTTTGGCTTGGTCTGCCTGGACCTGCCGAAGGTGTTTCATGGCGGCTTGTTGCTCGGCGTCGGATCCCCCGTCCCGCGCCTGGTTGAGACGTTGCTGGGCTTCCTTGACCTGAATCTCCATCTCGTTCGCCGCAGCCTTGAAATCCTTCAGCGCCGCCTCGCGGAGAATCCGCGTCCCGTCCTCCACTGACACGGATGCAAGGTTGGGGATCGTGCGCTTTACCTCCTCGGTGGCGGCAGGATCGATTTGGGAGGTGGCCGCGGCGGGTCTGGTCGGCGAGGACGCATGGATCAGGCGGACGATGGCGCGTGACAGATCAGACGGCAAGGCCTGCTCCCACTCCGGAGAGAGCTGGGGCAGCGACTCTTTTTGGCCCTTGTGGACCACAGCAATACCGAGGTAACAAGCGTCGCCCTTGTCGAGGTTGAAAGGTTGGAGGCCGTCCGCCGAGGCAGCGTTGGCGCTGGAATCTGACTGGGAATCGTAGCGTGTCACCTTAATCTTGCCGTTGGCCTCTCGCCGGCATTCGGACAGCAACTGATCCACCCGGCCAGCAAAAGCCTGCAGGGAATCGGGGACGCTCGCGGGGTCCAGCAACGTGTAAAACCGGATTTCGATGGGGGAGTCGAGGCGCTGCAGGACAGCTCTGGTGCTCTCGGACAGCGCGCTGAGTTGTTGACCGTCTGCCCCGCCATTCACGGTTACTGCGCTGCGCCCTGTGCTGCGGTCAAGCCAAAAAGCCCCGAGCCCAAGGCCCAGGAGAAAGCAAACCACTGCGAGGAGCAGGGCCCGAACGCGGGTCTGTTCCTGCGCGCGCGGCTCCATCGTGGAACCAAACCTTTTTGCCTCTGATTGTCTCATAAGCATCATAATCTGCCGAAGTTTGAAAATGTAAGCGAGAAAAACTTGCCGTTCTTGATGCCTGCGTTTCCATCCAACTCGACAGCAGAGGCGGCAACCAGGGAATTGCGTTGCTTCCCAACCGGGCAGCCGGAAGCGAGTCTCTTTTGCTTCCTCCAGAGCAATCAAGGGTGAACATCCGACAATATTTTGACAGCACTCCATTGACCCCCGTGTAGCCTTTCAATTGGCCTGTGGGCACCCGAGTCCAATTCGGAAACCACTTTGGCATTGCGCCAATCCGGTTAGCGGTCTAACAAGGCTGCTGTTCGAAGCCGGCTCGTTCTCGGCAGGGCCCACTGGCGACTCAGCCCAACCTCGGACGGAGGACAAATCGCCCTCAGCCGGGGAGAAAAGCTCGCAACAAAAAAAGTAAAGAAAATGACAATTCCGGCGTAGTGCCTTGATCCCTCTCCTGTCACGTTTTGCACTATAAACATCAAGAAACAGGTACTGAAAACAAAGAAATCCGAATGAAGAAATGGTGTCCATCGAGCAGCCTGTTCATCCGATGCCGCTAAACAGGAATTGGCGGGACAGCCAAATGTGCAGCCTATGAACAGCACCAAAGCTCTGCTGGCTAACCGGGCATCCGTATTGATCCTGACGGTGGCGAGTCTCTTCAGGACCGGACAACCCGCCCGTGCGCAAGACGTTCAGCATCTGACCGTCACGCAGCCAGGCGGCATGCCCGGGATGCCCCTGATGACGGGGATTGAACGTGACACCAACGGCGTGAGTGTGACGTGGTATGGACCCTCCGGGTACTACCAACTGTTCCAGGCGCTGGGGTTGAAGGATCCCCAATGGCAGCCAGTGGGCGGGATTAACCTGACCAACAAAGCCATCCTCACGACGATCCAGAGCAACGCCATTTTCCGGGTCTTAGGCCCGTCGCCGCAATTCGCCGGGTCTCAGACTTGCATGGAGTGCCACTCGGAAGTTCACAAGACGGTGATGAATACCCCCCATGCAGGCGCGTTTACCAATGGACTGTTCGTGGCACAGGGCGGCCAGACCAACGGTTCTTGTCTGCCTTGCCACACCGTGGGTTCCGGGTTGCCGACAGGATTCGTCAGCGAGTCTAAAACCCCGCAGCTTACCGGCGTGCAATGCGAGAACTGCCACGGCCCGGCGGCGAATCACGCGGCCAATACAGACGATCTAACGGCAAGGCCGCGCGCCGAACTGGCCGCCACGGTCTGCGGGGGATGCCATAGTGCCCAATTCGTTCCTGCTCAAGCTGCGGCATCACATCCCCCTTATTACGAGGAGTGGAATACTTCAGCGCACCGAGCGGTGCTGGACGAGTTGAAGGGGGATTTCGCAGGCAGCGATGGCTCAAGCTTTTACATTCCCACTTGCGGACGCTGTCACTCGGGGACAGTCCGGAAGGCGCTCCTGGAGAATAATCCCTTGCCTGGCGCTCATGAAGCCAGTGCGGTGGGTATTGCGTGTGCCACTTGCCACGACCCGCACAGCAAGTATATGCACACCAACGTGTTAAATGGAGTGCTTACGAATGTGCTGACCGGTGTGATCATCACCAACAGCCAGCTCGGCGTGGTGTACACCAACCAACTCCGCAATCCCTTGTCTTCGTTGCAGGATTACCACACCTCGGGCAATTTCACGACCAATTACAGTGCCGAGATCAACGTCTGCGGACAGTGTCACAACGATCGGGGCGCTTCGTCATCCAGCACGGATCGTCCGCCACATCGCTCACCCCAGTACAACATGCTGCTCGGCACGTTCCGTGAGCTGGACACGGGCGTGCCTTCGGACCAGCCCGCCACCCACGCGCTGTTGGAAAAGCAGTGCGTGAGCTGTCACATGCACACGGCGGATTACGTGAGCGCGGCTCAGCCGGCGGTAGCCGGTCACAAATTCAAAGTGGAATCCTTTGATACCTGTCGCGCCTGCCATCCGCTTCCTGAATTGCTGGTCCAGTTTACGGCCACCGCCGTCTCGAACCAGATACAGCAGGTGAAAGCCGCGCTGAATTTTTGGGCCGCCACCAAGGCGCCGGCCTCATTGTGGACCCAGTATGGGACGCGAGCCTGGGAATACACCAAGCCCGGCGATTTGTCTCCGGGAGATCCGGGGCCCACCAGCGTCGAACAGGCGGTGATCCCGATTAATATCCAGAAAGCACGCTTCAACCTCTACCTGGTGCTTTATGACGGCAGTTACGGCACCCACAACGGCCCGTATGCTATAGCCCTTTTGGACACCGCCTACAACTGGGTTCTGGAGGAATTAAACAAATGACGGAGGCACGGCCTGCTCGTTCAGGGTGGCCGTCGCGGCTCGACTGATGTGACAGAAAACCGAAACCTCATGATGAATCGCAAATTCCGCATACTGAGCAAGCTGCCTGCAGAATGGGGGCGAGGGCTGGCGGTGACGGCTGGCGCAATGGTTCTGCTCGTGGCCGTGATTTCCTGCCGCACGGTGAACCGTTCTGTGGTGCTGCTTCCCAACGTGCCGGGGGCGGAGTACATCGGCTCCAAGGAATGCGAACAGTGCCATGAAGAGATTTACCGGGACTTTCAGACGGCAGACCACGCGCGCCTGATGGCCGAAGGGCCCAATGCGATCAATGCCGGGTGCGAATCCTGCCACGGGCCTGCCAGTCTTCACTCTGAATCAGGGGGAGAGGTGAAACCTCCTTACAGCTTCACCGCCGGACGCACTCCGCCCAACAGCTTTGGCGCGCGTCCCGCGGTCCCGTCGGCTCGCGCGACGGAAACGGTCTGCTTCCAATGCCATGCGCAGGTGCGCGGCCAGTTCAACCTGCCCAGCCACCATCCGGTGCCCGAGGGCAAAATGACCTGCACCGAATGCCACCCGCCTCACAAAGGATCCATTTACCGCGGCGGCGGCACCTCGTTGCTCTCCGAAAACCAAAGCTGCCTGCGCTGCCATTCCGCCCAACATGGTCCCTTCGTGTTCGAGCACGAGGCCCTGCGCGAAGGGTGCACGATTTGTCACAAGGCCCACGGCTCGGTCAATGCCAAGTTGCTGAGCGTTCGTGACGCGAACCTCTGTTTGAAATGCCACTTCCAGCAGGTGAGCGGAGGCAGGATTCTCATCGGAGGATCCGATCACACGTTGCGCGTGCAGCGAGGCACCTGCTGGACCGCGGGTTGTCACGAGGCGGTTCATGGATCCCGGGTGAGTTCCTCTTTGCGGTTCTAACCACCAACTCGAACGCCGATGAAATCAAGAAGGCCATTCCCCATTCAACGGACTCGGTGGTGCTGGGCATCTTTGCTGGGCGCTTGTGTGGCCGCAGCCACTCTTTCGGCGGCTGACACGAATGCGCCGCCGGCGACGGTTCCGGCCGCCTTGACCCCGGAGCAGATGTTCGAGGGAGGCACCGATGCCTACAACAACTGGATCGAGTTCTCCACGGGGGAATTCTTCATCGGCGGCAGCAACGCCCAGTTCCAGCAGCGACACCGGACCTCGGGCGGGGCGTTTGGCGGCATTGAGGATTTCCATTACCAAGCCGACCTGGCCACAAACACCACGCTGACCATTGATGGGCGGGCGCTGTTCGATGAGCACGACTACAAGTTGAGCCTGGGGGTCGCGCGTGAGAAGCTCGGATATTTGCGTTTCTCTTATAACGAGTTTCGCACCTGGTACAACGGTGATGGCGGCTTTTACCCCCCCTCGGGCATGTGGTATCCGCTGTCGGCAGATGCGCTGGCACTGGATCGCGGGGCCATTTCATTTGAGGGCGGATTGACGCTCGAGAACGTGCCGAAGATCACGTTCAAATACACTCACACCTTTCGGGACGGAGACAAGAGTTCCACCAGTTGGGGAGTCACTCATCCCGCCATTGGCGTGACGCGGGGACTCAGCCCCTCCTTCTACGACATCGATGAACACAGCGATGCTTTTCAACTCGACGCGGCCCATCACATCAAGGCAACCGATTTCGGTGTGGGGCTGCGTTATGAAACCGGCCAACTGGACAACGCCCTGAAGATTGACCAGGGGCCAGGTGAGCCTCTCGAGCAAAAGATCACCGACCGGCAGGGCACCACCTATGATCTGTTCAATGTCCACGCCTTCACGGAAACCTGGATTAGGAAGAATCTGTTGTTCTCCTCGGGCTATTCGTTTTCCGATCTCGACAACAATTTCTCCGGCAGCCGCATTTACGGCTCGGACTTCGATGTCAGTTATGTGCCCAGTGCTCAACAAACCGGGTTCGGCTATTACGGTTTGACCGGAGGATCGCGGCTGCACGAATACGTGATGGATCTGAACCTCATGTGGAAGCCGACGCCGCATTTCTCGATCGTGCCATCCTTGCGCGTGCAAAGGGAAGATGCGGATGCGAACTCCACCGGGTTTGAGACCCGCGGACTGAACGGACTTAACCCGCAAATCCCCTTCAACGGTCGTAGCGACGCGGGCGAGTTCGACTTGCGTGAGCGACTGGATCTGAGCTACAACGGCATCACCAACTGGGTTTTTCATGCCCGCGGCGAATGGACGGAAGGGGACGGGAATTTAACCGAGAACGGCGGGTTGGGGCCGGTGAGTGGAAATACGGAGTTCCAGCCCATCCAGCGTCAGACGGACGACAGCCGTTTCTTCCAGAAATACAGCGCTGGAGCCAGGTGGTACCCAGCCCGCCGCGTCACTCTGGACGCTGGCGGTTACTACAAGATCAACGAATACAGCTATAGCCATAAATTCGATGACACTTTAAATAACAGCGGCAATCGTTATCCGGCGTATCTGGTCATGCGGGATTTCGAGACCTATGACGGAAACCTTAGGCTGACTCTGAGGCCCTGGCAGAACGTGACCCTGGTCAGTCGTTACGAGTACCAGTTGTCCACCATCCATACGAAGCCGGATCCAATCTCGGTCCTGAGCGAGGTGGAATCCTCGAAAATGACGAGTCACATTGTCGCGCAGGACGTCAGTTGGTCGCCTTGGTCCCGGTTGTGCCTGCAGGCCGGCTTCAATTATGTCTTGAGTGATACCAGGACCCCGGCGTCGGATTACACTCAGGCCATCCTCAACGCACAGAACAACTACTGGACACTGAACTTTTCCTCCGGGCTGGTGTTGGACGACAAGACCGACCTGAATCTGAGGTATTTCTATTACCGGGCCGACGATTACAGCAACAATTCCAGCGTAGGCGTGCCTTACGGCACCGGGGCGGAAGAACACGGCATCACGGCGACGATGATGCGGCGGCTGGCTAAGAACCTTCGTCTGACCTTGAAGTACGGGTTCTTCCATTACGACGACGAGACTTCAGGCGGGAACAACAACTATCAGGCGCACCTCGTGTATTCGAGCCTGCAATACCGGTTCTGACCGGGCTGGACGGGGTGTGTTGACACCTGACCTCGCAGGCAACGAAAACCATCCCCATTCGTCGGCAATTGCACCCTCCGTTGCCACGGCGAGAACCGCCATCGAAACCCCGACGTGGCTTAAGCTGTTTCCAAAGCCTGGCCTTCGCGCAGCCGACTTTTTTCGCAAAAGCTTCGCTCCATTTTCATTGGGCGTTGCTCGTCGGGCAGGATTGCTTTGCTGCGAACGGCGGCGGGCAGCACCCGTAACAGACTCAACTCCCTGGCGAGTATCCATCCCGCGGGAACGGAGGCGGGCCTCTCGGCAAAAAATGTGCAGGAATTGCCAATTATTAAGAAGCGTTGATTGGCTTAGCTTACTAGATTAGCCACACAGATGACAAAAAACTGCTACCGTCTTCGGACCGCGACTCCAATCGCTCCGCTATTCCGTGCCGGGAAGCGCGACATCGGTTCCTGAAAGCTACATGAACGAGAAACCGCAAAACGCGCCTGGAAACGGCGGTCAGCAGCCGCAAGAACGGGTTGGTTTGGCTGTGATCGAGATGTTGGGATCTGTGAAATTCGCTGTGGCGGTGGTGGTGGTGATTGCGTTGGTTTGCGTAGCGGGAACATTGGTGCCCCAAGGGACGGCAGCGGCTGCTTTTGTGCAGAAGCATCCGGCGGCGGCGAGCCGCATGGAATTCTTTGCCAGGATTGGCCTGACACACGTTTATTCGGCCTGGTGGTTCATCGGCCTGCTTGGCGTGCTGGCCTCAACGGTGGCCATGTGCAGTCTGCGCCGATTTGCGACCATGCGGCGGACGACGGGTTTTGCGCAACGCCGCGCGCTGGGATCGATGCTCACGCACCTCAGCATCCTCCTCATTCTGGCGGGAGGTGTTATCCGTGGCGTCTGGGGCGAAAAGGGTTCCCTCGATCTCAACGAGAGGCAGATCAAGGCCGAGTTTCAGGTTGAGAACGGAAGCCGGCCCCTGCCTTTTGCGCTGCAATTGGCCAAATTCGAGATCGAGACCTATGATCAGTCCAAGGCGGCGGCTGAAGTTGAAAAGGAGCGCGGAAGCGCGGCACAAAGCGATTGCTGCAACCAGCTTCTCGTGCAATGGCCTGAGCGCAAGCTGACGGCCCGTTTCCCGATCACGCTCGAGGCCGAGCAAACCCTGGCGCCTGAGGGGGAAGAACCGACGCCTGAGAATGCCTTCCGCATCAAGATACTCAAGTACGTCCCGGATTTTGTCATTGACCCGACAAACAAGGTGGTGGCCAGCCGGTCGGAGGAGCCGAGGAATCCGGCCATTTTGGTCCAGGTCGCCGGGCCGAACTACAAGAACAACCGCTGGCTCTTCGCTAAGTTTCCTGATTTCACCATGCACACGGGTGAAACGCACCCCCGCGGGCCGAGTCCGCTGATCATGACCTATCAAAACCATGGTGCGAGCAAGAAGCCAGCCGCGCCCGCCGGACCGGTCAAAAGCTTCAAAAGCAAGCTGCACGTGGTTGAAGGCGGCAGCGTCGTTCAGACCCGGACCGTCGAGGTCAATCGTCCGTTTTCCCACCAGGGCTACACGTTTTATCAATCCGGATACGACCCGAAGAACCTCTCCTGGACATCGTTGCAGGTGGTGCGTGATCCGGGCGTCGGGGTGGTCTATGCCGGTTTTGCCTTGATGATAAGCGGTTTGTTCATCGTGTTTTACCTCAACCCGTGGCTCGAAACTCGGAGGAAGCAACTATGACGCTCTTTGTGGCAGGACTGAGTTATAAGACAGCGCCGGTCGAAGTGCGCGAGCAGATCGCTGTGCCCCCGGCCAAGTTGCGCTGCTTCGGCTGCCGTTTGAAAATCAGCGGCGATCTGTCCGAAGTGGTGCTGCTCTCGACCTGCAACCGCGTCGAGATTTACGGGATTGCGCCTCGCGTGGATGGCCGAATCAATCGGCTCTTCCAATCGCTCACAACCGGCGCCACGGATTTTCGCCCGCATCTTTATGTGAAGGAAGGCGACGAGGCCGTGCGCCACCTTTTTTCGGTGGCCAGCGGTTTGGATTCGATGGTGCTGGGCGAGACGGAAATCACCGGCCAGGTCAAACACGCTTATCAGACCGCAAAGGAAGCGGGGCTGACCGGCGGCCATCTGAATCGCGTTTTTCAAACAGCCCTGCAAACCGCCAAGAGAATCCGCACCGGCACCCAGATTGGCCGTGGCGCCACGTCGGTGGGCAGCGTCGCGGTGGAACTGGCGGAGAAGATTTTCGGACCCAGATTGACCGGGCAAACCATCATGATCATCGGCGCCGGCAAAATGGGTGAGGCCTGCGTCCGCCATCTGGCCAAAAAGGGAGTGCGATCCGTGCTGGTGTCAAACCGGTCCATCGAACGCGCGCAGGAACTGGCCCAGGAATTTGGAGGCCGCGCCATTGGTTTCGATCAATTCCTGCAGGCCATGGTTGAAACCGATATTGTGGTCAGTTCGACCGGCTGTCCCCAGACTGTTTTGCACCGGCTCGACCTGGAGGCCGTCATGCGGGCGAGGCGGCAACGGCCCTTGTTTCTCATCGATATTGCCGTGCCCCGCGATATTGATCCGGAGGCGCAGTTCCTGGAGAACGTCTATCTTTACAACATCGACCATCTCGAAGCGTTGGTGCGCGAAAATGTGCGGCACCGCGAGCAGGAGCTGGCTCTCTGCCGCGCCATCGTTGACGAGCAGACGGCGGTCGTGATGGCCAAACTGAACCTGATCAAGGAAAAAGCTTATGACCTTTGCCTTCAACCTCAGCCTGGCTGGGTATTTTGCGGCGCTGTTGCTTGCGGCGGCTAATTTGTTTTCCAGCCAACAACGGCGGCTGGCCCAGGCCACCGCCTGGCTGCTGGCGGCGGGGGCTGTGGCGCAGACCGCGTATATGATTCTGCGCTGGGCGGCGGCTGGGCGCGCCCCTTTCAGCGACATGTTTGAGTCGCTGGTGCTGTTCGCGTGGTCGGTGGTGGTGGTGTATCTCGGCCTGCAGGTCCGGCGGGAAATTCCCGTGCTCGGAGCGGCGGCGGCGCTCTTGGCCGTGCTGACGCTGGCTTATGCCAGCACCTTTGAAAGCGAGATCAAACCGCTCATGCCGGCGCTGCGGAGCAACTGGCTGACCGTGCATGTGTTTACCTGCTTTCTCGGGTACGGCGGCGCGGCGGTCGCGTTCCTCTCGAGCCTCAGCTATCTCGTGGCCACGCGCCCGGGAGTCCAGGCTCGGGCGGCCATCGTCGAAGCCCTGGAATTGGCCACCGACAAGAGCATTTCCTTCGGATTTCTGTTCCTGACGGTGGGGATTATTTCCGGCGCCGTTTGGGCCAATTCCGCCTGGGGTACTTATTGGTCGTGGGATCCCAAGGAAACCTGGTCATTGATAACCTGGTTTGTCTATGCCGTTTTCTTGCATTGCCGGTTCATGCGCGGATGGCGCGGGCAGCGGGCGGCCTGGATTTCGATTATTGGGTTCGTCTCGGTGGTCTTCACCTATTTCGGGGTGAACTATTTGCTGAGCGGCCTGCACAGCTACGCCCAATGAACTTTGCCCAAGACTCTGATCAGGCCGGCGATTGTTCTGCGGGAGGGTCCCTGGCAGACAACGGCCACGGCACGGGCGGAAGCTTGGATTCATCGCCCATGAAATCCACGCTGTTGCGGCCAAGGAATGCCCATGATAGCCAATTCCTGGGGAGCGGCGATTGGCGTGAATAAGCACGGCAAGCATCGAATCTAAACCTAGATGAAGGAACAATGGTGAACTGGGAGCGGCCTGCGCGCACGAAAAGACAGTGCCCGCGCGCTGCCACGAGCAACCTTCTCGATTCGCTGTCCGCTGTTCTTTCCATCGTCCGGTAACTACAACAATCGACAACAAACGAAAGCAGAAAATGATCATGAAAAAAACATTCGTACTTATCGTGGCAGCCTTGATGGCCGCCGTCGCTTCTGCGCGCGCCGCAGACGCGAAAGCCAACTGGGGAAAGCAATGTGTTAAGTGCCACGGGGCGGATGGCAAAGGGGACACCAAGATGGGGAAGAAGCTGGAGGTCAAAGACTACACGGATGCCAAGGTTCAGGCCGGCATGAAGGATGAGGAGATGACCAAAATCATCAAGGAAGGGAAGAAGGATAAGGAGGGCAAGGCGAGAATGAAACCGGCCGAAAACCTGACGGATGACGAGATCAAAGCATTGGTGGCTCACGTGCGCTCCTTAAAGAAATAAGGACCGCCTCAAATGCAGCGAAGGGTTTATGCATGAAACCCGCTTCTAAAGCCACTCAGCAAAGCCTTTGGGTCAGGTCCAGTCGCCGCCGAAAATGGCGGCCCTGCTCTCTCCCTGGCCCGAAGGTCTATCTTAGCAGGACAGGCCATGACCTGCCATTGCGTTCCCCGCGACCAAAGACAGGTTTACAGACCGAGAAATGCTGGAAAGACCTGAGATCTCAACAAGGCCAAAAAATAAGAAGCTTTTGGCAATAGAGGTGAAGCGGATTTGGAACAACCAGTTCAATTTTTAGCTGATGGATGAACAACAGACCGGCGCGGACACCGCCGCAACGTGGCGAACGTGATGCCGCGCTGGAAAACCGATGCAACGAAAATCCAGTTTATGCGCCGCTTAAATATGCCGCCTCAAATCGTCAGGTTGGTCTTGCTCACCATCGGCATCGTTGCCGCCTATCTGGTCGCGCGCTACATCCTGACGCCCAGTTCCTTTGGCCAATATGGCTTTTATCGCGGGAACGCGCTGGAGGAAGTTGCGGCGCGCAGCCCGGTCTATGCCGGAAAGAAATCCTGCGATGAATGCCACTCCGAAGAGCTGCAACTGCTTGCGAAATTCGAGCATAAAACGCTTTCGTGCGAAGCCTGCCACGGCGTGGGCCAGGCTCACGTGGAAAATCCGGATGTCAAGTTTGTCAAAATGACCGATCATGATTGCCTTCGTTGCCACGAGGCCAGTCCGTCGCGGCCCAAGTGGCTGCGCCAAATCACCTTCAAAGAGCATTACAAAGGGCAGCGCTGCACCGACTGCCACGTGCCCCACCAACCGAACGAGGTTCCATGAAAAAACCATCCACTCGGCGCCACGTCCTTGGCCATCTGGGAGGCGCTCTGGCCGGACTTCTGACTCTGCCGGCCGCGCGCCAAGCCAAAGCTGCGGTGCAGAAATTCTTTGTCTCTTCCCAGGCACCCAAGGGCTACGATCCGACCAAGCACAAGTGGCTCATGGCCATTGACATCGAACGGTGCATCGGGTGCGGCCTTTGTGTCGAAGCCTGCAAGACGGAGAACAATGTCCCGCGCAGTTCATATTATTTTCGCACTTGGATCGAGCGCTACGTCATTACAAAACCGAAGCCGGGTTCCGGCGAGACGCGCGGCGAGGTCATGGTCGATTCCCCCAATGGCGGCATGAACGGCTTTTCGCCCAACTCGGTGCCGCGCGCGGACAACATTCTAAAATCGTTTTTTGTGCCCAAGCTGTGCAACCTCTGCGAGCATTCTCCCTGTGCTCAAGTCTGTCCGGTGGGCGCCACCTTTGACACTCCTGACGGCGCGGTTCTGGTGGACCCGAACTATTGCATTGGCTGTGGATTCTGTATCCAGGCCTGCCCTTATGGGTGCCGCTTTTTGAATCCGCAAACGAAGACGGCCGAGAAATGCACGCTTTGTTACCATCGCATCACCCGCGGCCTGAAACCGGCTTGCGTGGAAATCTGCCCGTCGGAAGCCCGCATCTTTGGAGATTTGAAAAATGCGACTGCGGATGATCCCATCCAGCGTTTTTTCGAGTCGGGCAAGGCCCTGACGATGCTCAAACCACACTTGGGGACGGCCCCCCGCGTCCAGTATGCCGGACTGGATAAGGAGGTAAGGTAACATGACACCTGAACTGACCAATAGTTTTCCAGTCGCGATTACGCACATCGAGGGTTTTGTTTATCCCAACGAACAAAACCTGCTGTGGAGCGTTTTGATTGTGGTTTATCCGTATATCACGGGCCTGGTCGCGGGCGCGTTTATCATGGCCTCCCTGGTCCGCGTTTTCAACGTGAAGGCGCTGGAGCCGGTCTATCGGCTTTCGCTGCTGACTTCGTTGGCCTTTCTGCTCTGCGCGCCCTTGCCTTTGCTGTTTCACTTGGGGCATCCGGAACGTTGTCTCCAGATCATGATGACCCCGCACCTTAGTTCGCCGATGGCGATGTTCGGTTTCGTTTATGCCTGGTACCTGATGGCCGTGTTGCTGCTCGAACTTTGGCTGGACTACCGCCACGATTTTGTGGAATGGGCCCAAGTCGAAAGCGGATTCAGAGGCGTCATCTATCGCTGCTTCACTCTCGGCGTGCATGATGTTTCCGACCAGGCTCTGCGCCTGGATGCGCGCATGGGCAAGATCATTTCGATTGTGGGCATCCCGTCGGCCTTTCTGCTGCACGGCTACGTGGGATTCATCTTTGGCTCCATTAAAGCCAATCCCTGGTGGGGCAATGTCTTGATGCCAATCATCTTTATTTTCTCGGCCATTGTTTCCGGCATGGCCCTCTGCGTTTTCATTTACATGGTTCTCAATTGGGCGCGCCGGATTCCGGTGGACATCGGTTGTCTGGACATGATGGGACGATTTCTCTTTTTCGCGCTGGTCACCGATGCCTCCATTGAAATTTTGGACTGGGTGCATCGCCTCTATTCGGCCGACGAATCGATTCATGTGCTCAAATCGCTGGCAGCCGGGAAGCTTTTTTACACGTTGCTGGTCGTGCAGGCTTGCATGGGCACCCTGGTCCCGCTCGTTTTGCTCGGCTTAATTCAGCTCTTGCGCAAGCGGATGGCAGTCCTGATTCGTCAGCGCGTTTATTTTGTGACCAGCGCCTTGATTCTGATTGGGGTTCTAGCCATGCGCTGGAACGTCGTCATCGGCGGGCAACTTTTTTCCAAGAGCCTGCGTGGGTTTACCACTTACAAACTGGAATTAGCCGGCCACGAGGGTTGGCTGCTGTCATCGGCCCTGGTGCTCTTGCCCTTCGTCGTCCTGGGCTTCTTTATCAAGTATTTCCTGCCCATGAAGTATCCGGGGCCGCGCGAGAGCCTGGACGCTGGCACTCCCAGCGCCAAATCCGCCTGAGCCGCTGGTGCTTGTCAGGAAAATGCGTCCTCCTCGGGAGTGACATCGCCGTAGAAATCGAACAAAAATAACCGGAGTAAATCTTATGCCAACCTTTACGAAACTTCTGAACTTAGCGAGTTGCATCGTGGCCGTGGTGGTCGTCGCCTCAATATTCTTGCCGCAAGCCTTCCGGGTTTTGCGCGAGTACCAGCGCGGGGTCATCTTTCGACTCGGCAAATTGCTCGGCGCCAAAGGGCCCGGGTTGATCATGCTGATTCCCTTCGTGGACCGCATGGTGCGGATGGACTTGCGTGTGGTCACGATCGACGTGCCCAAACAAGAGGCCATGACCCGCGACAACGTGCCGGTGACGGTGGATGCCGTAGTTTATTTTCGCGTGGTCGATCCGGTGGCGGCGGTCGTGAAAGTGGAGAACTATTTGAAAGCGTCGTCACTCATCGCCCAAACCACCCTGCGGAGCGTGATGGGGCAGATTGAATTGGACGAGTTGCTGGCGCACCGGGATAAGATCAATCATATTCTCCAGGAGATTATCGATCGTCACACGGATCCGTGGGGGGTGAAGGTGAGCGCCGTGGAAGTCAGAGACGTGGTGCTTCCGGAGGACATGAAACGCGCCATGGCTAAACAAGCGGAAAGCGAGCGGGAGCGGCGCGCCAAGATCATTAATTCCGAAGGCGAGTTCCAAGCGGCCGAAAAACTGGTGCAAGCGGCTAGCATGATCAGCGCCGAGCCCATCGCGCTGCAATTGCGTTTTCTGCAAACGATGCGGGAGATTGCCAGCGAGCATAACACGACGACGTTCCTGCCGGTGCCAATTGACCTGTTCTCGGCGTTCATTAAAAAAGGGTGACCCGGGTTTTGCGAGCCAGCCAACGGCCGCCGCAGGAGCGGGCCTCGGCGAGACGTCTTTGTGCCAGCGAAGCGATGCAAACCACTGGACTAACTAACGAAGCGAATGCCGCCCCGGTCCCAATGAACGGGAACAGGGCTGCGCGGGCGTGCGCCTGCCCGGGCCAGAGCGAATGAACGCCAACACCAAAACCGCCGCGGTGCTGATCGCTCTGACGAGCCTGTTCCTCGCGCTGGCGACGGCCTTCAACCGCGATTTGTGGGGGCGACCTGCCCCGCTGCCTTCCATCCCGTTGGTGGATCCCGCCTTCACCAATCCTGCGCCAGTGCGTGTTTCTGCGGCGGAGTTGAAGCGGACCGGCGGCGACACCTCCGAGCTCGAGTGCAACCTTTGCCACGAGTTGAACAAACCAGCCAACTTGAAGTTGGACGACAAGGGGAACGTCATCCTGCCCAAGGAACACGCCGACCTCGTCATGCATCATGGGCGGAACGACCGCAATAATTCCTGCTTCAACTGTCACAACCCACAGAATCGGGAAGAGTTGTTGACCAAGGATGGGCACAAGTTAAAAATCGAGGAGAGCACGCGACTCTGTGCCAGTTGTCACGGGCCAACGTACCGTGATTGGGAACTGGGCGTGCACGGACGAATCAGTGGTTATTGGAATCGGGCGCTGGGACCGTTCACCCGCCTGGATTGCGTTTCGTGTCACCATCCTCACTCGCCCATTTTTGCGCCGCTCCCGCCGGCCCCCGGCCCGCATCCACTCCATCCGGTGGTCGTCCACTCCGTCACCCAACAAGCCAGCCCTTGATATGAACGATTCTCCTTCCAGCACCGGTCGGTCGGATGCGTGGAGTGACGCATCGCCCGAGCAGGGCATGAATCGACGCAGCTTTCTCCGGGCGACCGCAGCGCTGGCCTCGGGCCTGGCAGCGATCGCGGCGTTGTCGCCACTGCGCGAATTGGAAAGCTTCAGCTCCGTCGAGGAATTCTTGCAGAAGCACTACAAGGAAATGACCCCGGAAGAGATGGCCAAGGTGCTGGAGCGGATTGAACGCGAGGTGGAACGGCAGTACGGCCTGCGCCCGCACGTGCGCGACTACAAACCGATGAACGGCGTGGAGTACGTTTACTGCCTCAACCTCACGCGCTGCATCGGCTGCCGCAAATGCGTCCACGCCTGCGTGGCCGAGAACAATCAGTCCCGCAACCCGGAGATCCAATACATCCGCGTCTTGAAAATGCCCAACGGCACGTTCGACACCGAAAAGGCCGACCACAATTACGCGCCCGAGTTGGTGCCGGGAAAAGGCTTCTACTACATGCCGGTGCAGTGCCACCAGTGCAAGAATCCGCCCTGTGTCAAAGTCTGTCCGGTCAAAGCGACCTGGCAGGAAGCCGATGGCATCACCGTCATTGACTACAACTGGTGCATCGGCTGCCGCTACTGTGAAGCCGCCTGCCCTTACTGGGCACGGCGTTTTAATTTCACCAAGCCTTCGATCCCGAAAGACAAAATCAATCCCGACATGTCCTACCTCGGCAACCGCCCGCGGCAGCAAGGCGTCATGGAGAAATGCCATTTCTGTATCCAGCGCACGCGCGTCGGCCGGTATCCGGCCTGTGTGGAGGTTTGTCCCACCGGCTCGCGCAAGTTTGGAAACATCCTCGACCCGAACAGTGAGGTCTCTGATATCCTGCAAAACAAGCGCGTGTTCATCTTGAAGGAAGAAGTGGGAACCTTACCCCGGTTCTTTTACTACTTTGATATATGACCGGGCTGGTGAGAGATTACTGCGTTTTCCTCCGCCGCTGCCTCGCCCTGGCCTTCGTCGGGGACTGGCGGTACTACCTCTGGGTGGGAACGCTGACGGTGTTCTGCCTGCTTGGCCTTAATGCCTACGCCAAACAATTCGTCCACGGCCTGGTCGTGACCGGCATGACTGACCAGGTTTCCTGGGGCGTTTACATTGCCAATTTTACCTTTTTCGTCGGGGTCGCGGCCGCCGCGGTCATGCTGGTAATCCCGGTCTATATCTACAAGAACGAGGAACTGCACGAGTTGGTCATCTTTGGTGAATTGCTGGCGGTGGCCGCCATTTTAATGTGCCTGGCCTTTGTGACCGTGGACCTCGGCCGTCCCGACCGGTTCTGGCATTTGATTCCCGGCATCGGGAAATTCAATTTCCCCGGTTCGATGCTAAGCTGGGATGTCATCGTGCTCAACGGCTACCTGCTTTTGAATCTCTACCTTTGCACCTACCTGCTCTTCTGCCGTTATCGCAAGCAAATGCCGTCGAAGTGGCTTTATCTGCCGATTGTTTTCGTAGGCATCCTTTGGGCGGTTTCCATCCACACGGTTACAGCCTTTCTCTACGTGGGTTTGGGCGGTCGGCCGTTTTGGAACTCGTCAATTGTTGGCCCCCGTTTCCTCGCGTCGGCCTTCACCGCCGGCCCCGCGCTGATCATCCTGGCGATGCAAGTAATCCGCCGTGTCACGGCCACCGCTCCCGCCGGCAAGGCCGCGTGGCAGCGGGAGGGCGCGACCGCACCGTGGGGGGTGATACGTCGCGCGGCCACCCTCGCCGATCTGGATCTGCTGGCCCGTCACCTGCCCGAACTGGCATCGGTTTCGGCGCAGGTTCGCCAGGAGAGTCTGGCCGGCGCGATGGTCTTGGAAGTAGCGGCGGGCGATGCCCTATTGCGCCAAGGCGAGAAGGACACCGACGCCTTCTTTGTCTTGCAAGGGCAGGTGGTGGTAAAGCGGGAAGAGGGTGGGCTTACCCGGATCACCCGCGGCCTCGGACCGGGCGAGGTGTTCGGCGAGATCTCCGCCCTCGCCGGAACACCGCGCACGGCCACGGCCATCGCCGAGGAGCCCACCCGGGTTCTGCGCCTGCCTGCCGAGTCGCTGCGCAAGCTCATGCGGAACCACCAGATGAGCCGGATTATCCGCTCGCGGATGACGGAGCGGCTCATGATCACGGATCGCGGCCTGCTCACCCTGCGCAGCATCGTGCAGGTCTCGATGCTCATCAACGTTTTCCTGCTCCTGAACGAAGTGTTCAAGGAGTTTTATACTGGAAACCTGCACGTGGCGGCGTCGGAATACCTGTATTTCGGCTTGCACGGGCATCGTGCCCTGGTCCCCTGGATCTGGACGGCGACCGGCTGCAATCTCGTTGCCATGGTGCTGCTGGTGCTGCCGCTCAGCCGGAGCTTGCGGTTGCTCAATGTCGCCTGTGTGCTGGCCATCGTCGGCATCTGGATCGAGAAAGGCATGGGCTTGGTCGTTCCCGGTTTCATCCCGACGCCGCTGGGTGAAATCGTGGAATACTCCCCTACGCTCAACGAGACCTTGGTTTGCTTCGGCATCTGGGCGTTTGGCCTGCTCTGTTACACGATTCTTCTCCGCATGGCCGTGCCCATATTGCAGGGCAAAATCTCCAAAGCCAACGAGCCCGGGCGCAAACCGCAAGACAGTGACGCTCAGTTGCGGGCGCTGCTTAAATCCTGATCTTCCCCAAACAGCCCATGACGAAACCGCCCACCCTGGATGAAGCCCGGCACTCCTTGAACGCACACGTCGAGGCAAAGGGGGCCGAGATTCGCGAAAAGTACGGGCCGCACATCGGCTGGAACAAACTCCTGAGAATTCTGGAAGACCGGTCTATCGTCCGGTATCCGTGCGAAATCGTTTTTGACGCCGCGCCGTTGCTGCCGGGCGAGTTGGCCTATCCCGTTGGCAAGGGAGATCGTCCCGAAGACGGCTTTACGATTCACGTGCATCCTTTCTTTGCCACCAATCTGGCGCGCGTGCCCTGTTTGGTGCTCTACCAGCTCGTGGTGGTGAACTACGGCGACTTTGCTTCTCCGGACGATGCCGAAACGTTTGGCGCCAGCGCGCTGGGTCTCTCCAAGGACGAATATTATGAGGCACTCTGCGGCATGGCCGACGAGATTGCCTGAAGATCAATCGGCGGCTTTTGCTCACGCGCCTTTTTTACCACGCGGTGCGAAGCCAAAAAAGGGTGGGAGAATATCAAAAAATGTACAGCCGCCCGGGGGAAGCAACTTTATGGTCGCTCTGATGAACACAAAGCCCACCCAGCAGAAACGCGACTTTTTTGCTCAACCTCAAGCAACCGCTCCATGACCAGTTTGCTGACCGAAATCAAACAGGCGGCGATCACGGGCACGTTGCGAAACTGCCCGTTGTTTATGGGCTATCCCGGCGCCGACCTGAGCCACATCGCTTCTTTTGCCGCCATCAAAGTGCTGGGCCGGGGGGATTATCTGTTCTATGAGGGAACGCCCGTGCATGGCTTTTACATCGTCAGAAAAGGCGCCATCAAGGTGCATCGGTTTAACCTGGCAGGCAAGGAGCAGGTCATCCACGTTTTCCGGCCTTATGAGTCTTTTGCGGAAGAAACCTTGTTTTCGGATCTGGGTTACCCGGCCAATGCCAGCGCCTGCGAGGATTCCCAGGTTCTGGTGGTGCAGAAGAGCGCCTTCGTCGCTTTGATCAAGCGTCAACCGGAACTGGCCATGTGCCTGCTCAGGTCGATGAGCCAGCATGTCCGTATCTTAGTGGGGTTGCTGGATGACTTGACGCTGAAGGATGTGAAAACTCGCCTGGCGAATTGGCTGATTCAACACTGTCCCAATCCCGACAGTGACAAGCCCTACAGCATTCAGTTGCCGATGAGCAAAAACATGCTCGCCTCGGAACTCGGCACCGCCAGCGAAACCTTTTCCCGGACGCTGGCGAAACTGCGCGACCTGAAGCTGCTCTCCGTCGAGGGAAAAGCGATCACCTTGCTTTGCCCGATCAAGCTGGCCCAATGGCTTCACGAGGCCGGCGAAGATTCTTCTCCCTCGACCACGCCGGTCTGGGGCCATCTGCCTTGGCCGCGCAAAAACAGGGAGAGGAATTGGTTTTCGGCGCACGATCCAGAGTTTGTTAACCAGCGCTTGCCCGCCCCAGACAACCGGTCTTCATTTGCCGTTTCCTACCGGTCGAAGATGGCTGTCGCAACTCGAAGAGTTGTCTAATAGAAACTTCGCAGGACTTTTCTGTGAACTTGCGGTTCGATGGTCCGAGAGGTGCCTTGTTGTTCGTCATGCCAGTCCATTAGTCAAAAAACACGGTGCCGTTCTTGGAAAAGGGCTTGCCATAAAAAGGTCCCTTTTGAATCATAGTCGTGGTGGCGAAGGTCAACCAGATTTGTGAATGCGAACGAGCCAAGTAAGCCGCCGGCCCGAAACGAAAAGGTTCCGGCGAGGTCCGCTTCCCGCCTTTCCCAGGTTGCGCGTCGTTCGTGGTACTACGGGCTTGTCGCCCTCATTCTGACCTATGCCGGCAATGAAGTCCTAGAGCGCGTGTGGCTGCCCGATTTGGGCAACCAGGGTGTTCTTCACCTCTTTCACATAGCGACTGGCATTCTCCTCTTCTTGGGCGCGGCATCGGTGGTCGGTTGGATGATCATTAAAGCTTCGCCAGCTTTTTTGGCGGTTTCACCTGTAGAGGAGGAATCGTCGGGACGAGCCCGGCTCACCGAGGAGGAACAGGCAAGAATTTACGCCCAGTGGTTCATCACTATGCGCTGGATTGCCGTCCTGGTGGCCGTGTTTTTGGTTATTATCACCGTCGAGGTGGTCGAGTTTCTTCCCCGGGCAGTTTGGCGGCCTCTGATGGTGACGGTGGGGGTCTTGGCAGGGCTCAACGTCCTCTATGGCTTTTTGATAAGCTGGGATCGAGGAGCCCGGATTTTGCTTCTTCTTCAAGGATATATCGACTTGCTTTTGCTTACGGTGCTTCTTCATTTCTCGGGTGGCGTCGAGAATCCGCTTTCGACCGTGATGATTTTCCATGTGATCATTGGAGGCATCCTCCTCTCACGGCGACAGTGCTATGGGATAGCTGCCGCCGGGAGCCTCTTGTTTGGTCTCCTGGTTTGGGCGGAAGGAACCGGTGTGCTGGAGCATTATACGCTGGCGGTCTTTCCTCATTTCGAGCAGCACGGTCACGTTTCCCATGCGGCGCATCAACCGTTCTATGCCATCACTGCGGTTATCCTGCAAACCGCCATTCTTTTCCTGACCGGGTACTTCGTGACCACTCTGGCCGAGCGGATCAGATATAACGAACGGCGCCTTGAAGCGATGGCAGACCGTGCCCTGGCTGACCGTCAGCTTTTGGAACAGGCGCTGGACACGACGGGCACGGGCTTGCGTGTCCTCAACCGGAATTTTCAATCCTCTTGGGCCAATAATCGCTGGATCGAGTGGTTTGTCGGCCCACCCGGCACCACGGGCCAGGGATTCGAATTGCTGAATGGCGAGAACTCCCCGGCGCGGCAAAGCCTGCAAGATGGCCGCACCCGAGTGACCGAGGTCCCCCTTGAGGCCGGAGGATGCCCGGCCGGAACGCCCTCGCCAGGCGGAGGCTTGCGTGTCTTCCAGGTGACCACGGCTCCACTTTTGGATGGGAGTCAAAACATCAGCCAGGTGGTCGAACTGGCCCAGGACATTACTCAACAAAAGCAAACGCAAGCCCAGATGATGCGGGCTGGAAAGTTGGCGGCAGTCGGCGAGCTGGCCGGCCAGGTGGCGCACGAAGTGAACAATCCCATCTCGATTATCAGTGCCAAGGCCAACTTGCTCCTCTCGGATCATCGCCAAGAAATGTCTCCCAAGATCGCCCTGGAACTGGGCAAAATCAATCACTTGGCCAACCGGGTGGCCCGCATCGCCCAAGGCTTGCTCTCCTATTGCCGGCCATCACCCGCCACCCGTATAGCGCTCGACATCCGGGTTTCCATCCGCAAATCTTTAGCCATGATTGAAGAGCATGCCAAAACCAGGGGTGTCCGGATTGAGGAAGATCTTCCCGGTTGCTTGCCGGCGGTGCAGGCCAATGCCCATGAACTGGAACAAGTTTTCCTGAATCTCTTTCTGAATGCTTTGGATGCCATGCCCCAAGGCGGGTGGCTCAAGGTTTCCGCTCATCCTGGGTCCGTCCGGTTTGCTGACGGGAAATCGGGCCTCGCCGTAACCGTGGAAGACACCGGAGACGGCATTCCCGAGGCGATCCGGGAAAGAGTCTTTGAACCGTTCTTCACCACCAAGCAGGAAGGACGCGGGACCGGGCTTGGCCTTTCTATTTGTTTGGGGCTGGTCCGCAGCCATGGCGGTGA
>ERZ1292640.1096-Hain-H43-02um-R1-1096-length-22367-cov-13_pt1 | contig 22367 bp, 23 predicted proteins | sample MGYA00564404_ERZ1292640 | MGnify/ENA primary metagenome ERZ1292640 (study PRJEB36523, sample SAMEA6512636) | groundwater metagenome | collected 2019-01-08 | study: AquaDiva: Metagenomics assemblies of 32 groundwater samples
CCCTGTCTCCCGTATCAGTTCAGCGCCGCGACGATCGTTCGCAGGCTCGCCTCGGCCGGCGGGACCCCAGCCCCGCGACGTCCTGCGGCTCGCACGTCTGTTCGCAGGCTCGCCTCGGCCGGCGGGACCCCAGCCCCGCGACGTCCTGCGGCTCGCACGTCTGTTCGCAGGCTCGCCTCGGCCGGCGGGACCCGCCGGGTTTCGCTCGCCTCGCCCGCTGGGGCCCCAGCCCCAGGCCGGTCTGCCGCTCGCACAGCGGGAATGGAGCCCATGACCGGACTTGAACCGGTGACCCCGTCCTTACCAAGGACGTGCTCTGCCGACTGAGCTACATGGGCGCTATCCTCGGAGGGGGGCCACCCAGGCCCCCCCACGCCTTCGGCGTGGATGCCCAGGTCCCCGCCCCTTCCGACGGCGACCGCGGCGGAGCCGCCGGCTCGCTGCGCTCGCCGCTTTGGGTCGCCTGCCTCCCCCCAGGGGGAAGCAGGGCCCGAAGCCCTGCGCGGAGCGAAGGGTCGGCTTTGCCGAGGCCCGTCGAGGGGGGACGAAGTCCCCTCTCGAAGCCGACTGGAGCGGGAAACGGGATTCGAACCCGCGACCCCCAGCTTGGAAGGCTGGCGCTCTACCGCTGAGCTATTCCCGCAGTTGGTGGGGAGGGGAGGATTTGAACCCCCGAAGGCGTGCGCCAGCAGATTTACAGTCTGCCCCCTTTGGCCACTTGGGTACCTCCCCGAGCCCGCCAGGATGCTCCCTAAACGCGCAAAACGGCTGGAGCTGGCGAGAGGATTCGAACCCCCGACCCGCTGCTTACAAGGCAGCCGCTCTACCTCTGAGCTACGCCAGCACAGACAAAACTCCATGCTACTTTCCGATTTTTTAGAAGTCAATTGTTTTCTTCTCTGAGGGCGTCCGCTGACGCAGGACCTCGTAGCAGACCACTGCGCCGGCGGCCGCCACGTTGAGGGAGCCGACCCGCCCCCGCATGGGAAGGGTCACCAGGAGGTCGCAGGTCCTGGCCACGAGCGGTCGAAGACCAGGCCCCTCCCCCCCCAGGACCAGGCAGATCGGCCCCCTGAGGGCAGCCTCCCAGACGGGAACCCCCCCTTTGGGAACGGATCCGACAATCCAAACTCCTTGTTTTTTAAGCTCTTCTAGCACTGCCACCAGGTTCGTTTCCCTGACCACGGGGATAAATTCCACCGCTCCCGCGGCGGCCTTCGCCGTCCCCCCGCTGAGCCCGGCAGATCGGTGTTTGGGAACCACCACCCCGTGGACCCCGACGGCCTCAGCGGTTCTGAGTAGGGCACCCAGGTTCCCGGGGTCCTGAACCTGATCCAGGGCCAGGAAAAAGGCCGGCTCCCCCCGCTGGGCCGGGATCGCCAGCAGGTCGTCGAGAGTCGCGTAGTCTGCCTCGGCCACCCTGGCCACGACCCCCTGGTGATGGGGGGTGTGCGCCGCGGCGGTCAACTGGTCGCGCGTCCGGTAGGAGACCTTCACCCCGCGGCTCGCGGCCAGGCCGAGGACCTCCTGCAGGGCCGGGCCGCGCCCGTCGCGAAGGATCGCGATCTCTTCGATCCGGCGCGCGTCCCCCCGGAGCAGCTCCAGCACGGGGTGCCGGCCGTAGCGGATCCCCTCGTTGCCTGCCTTCATGTCTGTCGCGGGTGATACGTCCAACGTGTCTCCGAGGGCGTATCCTCAATGGTCACGCCAAGATTCTTGAGTTCCTCTCGCAGCCGGTCGGCCACCGCCCAGTCACGCCGATTTCGAGCATCTTCCCGCTGGCGCATCAACGCCTCGATCTTTTTCTGCATCTCTGCCCACCAGAGAACTGGGGCCTCTGATACCTGCGTCGTATAGAAAAGATATACTCCGCGACGATCCCCGGATGGCCCTTCGGTTCCAGTGGACAGAAAGCCGGAATAAGACCGTGGCGAATCTTTCTCCAATAATCCCAGCACTCTGCCCAGCATCAGAAGCTGGCTCACACCCAACAAGAACGACCCAGCCCCGGCGGTCCCGTGGGCGACCTGGTTGCGGGCCGTGTGGAGCAACCGCGCCAAGTCGAACAGCACGCCCAGCGCCTGAGGCGTATTGAAGTCGTCATCCATAGCCGCTTCGAAACGCGCCCGCTGTGCAGCCACCTCGTCTAACAGACCGCCGTCGGGGCCAGGGGCGGGGGTGCCCTTGGAGGCGATGTGATCAGCCTCCACCTTGAGCGCACGCAGGCGCTCAAGTGCGCGGGCGGCCTCAGCCACCCGCTCCGTCGAGAAATCGAGCGGGTTCCGATAGTGGGTGTCGAGCAGATACAGACGGAGGGCGTCCGAATCATCATGCTGCCGCAGGATCTCCTTGAGCGTGAGCACGTTCCCCAGGGATTTCGACATCTTCTCGGCGCCCCAGTTCACGAAGCCGTTGTGGATCCAGTAGCGGACGAAGGGGCGCCCCGTGGCCGCCTCCGACTGGGCGATCTCGTTCTCGTGATGGGGGAACACGAGGTCTTCCCCGCCGGCGTGGATGTCGAAGCTCTCCCCCAGGTACTGCATGGACATGGCCGAGCACTCGATGTGCCAGCCGGGGCGGCCGGGCCCCCACGGGCTCGGCCAGGCCGGCTCCCCCTCCTTGGAGGCCTTCCAGAGCGCGAAGTCCAGCGGGTCCCGCTTCCGCTCGTCCACCTCCACCCGCGCCCCCGCCTGGAGCTCTTCCAGGTTCTTCCCCGAGAGCCGGCCGTAGCGAGGAAAGCGCTTCACCTCGAAGTACACGTCGCCGTCCAGGGGGTAGGCGACCTCCTTCGCCACGAGCCGCTCGATCAGCTTGATCATCTGGGGAATGTGATCGGTGGCCTTGGGCTCGACGTCCGCCGGGAGGACGCCCAGCGCCGCCATGTCCTTCCGGTACTCCTCGATGTAGCGCTCGGCGAGCTCCCGCAGGGGCACGCCTTCCTCCTGGGCGCGCTTGATGATCTTGTCGTCCACATCGGTGAAGTTCCGGATAAAGCGCACCTCGTACCCCCGGTACCGGAGGTAGCGCCGGATGACGTCGAAGGCCAGGGCGCTTCGCCCGTGGCCGATGTGCGAGAGGTCGTACACGGTGACCCCACAGACGTACATCCGGATCTCGCCCGGCCGGAGGGGAACCAGCTCCTCTTTCCTCCGCGTCAGCGTGTTATAGACCCGGATCACGAGGCCCCCCTGGCGGCCGGCAGCGCGCCGATCGCCCGCTCGAGGCGGCGCCGCGTCTCCTCACCACCCAGGACGTAGAGGATAGACGCGACGGGCAGCCCGTGCTCCCGCCCCGTCAGGGCCACTCGGAGCGCGTGCATGATCGCGCGCTTCGGCAGACCGAGCTGGCGATTCAGCTCGTCCAAGAGGGAACCGGCCTCAGCCTCGGTGGCCGGCTCCCCCGCGACCGCGCGGCGTGCCGCCACGAGCACGGCGCGGTCCGGCCCCCCGACTGGCGATGCCGGTTCTTCGATGAGGATCGAGAGGGCCTCCCGGATGGCCCCCAGGGCCGCGGCGTCCCGGCGAAGCACCTCCACCGCGCGCCGCGTGAGCGGAATCGCCGGCACCCCCAGTTCTTTGATCAAGCGCTCGACGGGCGCCCGACGCAGGTGCTGGCGGTTAAACCAGGCCAGGCGCTCGGCGTCAAACCTGGCGGGCGACCGCGAGACACGGTCCAGGGCGAAGTGACGGCTGAGGGTCGGGAGGTCCATCACCTCGTTCGTGCCGGGCGGGGGCGACCAGCCCAGCAGGGCCAGGTAATTGGCCAGCCCCTCAGGCAGGATCCCCGCCGCGCGATGCTCGGCCACCGTCACGGCGCCGTGGCGCTTGGAGAGCGGCGCCCCGTCCGCCCCGTGAATGAGGGGGACGTGGGCGAAGCGCGGCGGCTCCCACCCCAGCGCGCGGGCCACGGCCATCTGGCGGGGGGTGTTCGCCAGGTGATCGTCGCCCCGGATCACCAGGGTCACCCCCATCCGGCAGTCGTCCGTCGCCGCCGCGAAGTTGTACGAGGGAGTCCCGTCGGCCCGGAGGATGACGAAGTCGTCGAGGTCGCTCCCGAGGAACTGGACGTCCCCCTTCACGAGGTCGTGGACCTGGATCCGGTCCGGAGGCATCACGAACCTGACGGCCGCCGCCTCCCCTGCCCGGCGCCGGCGCGAGACCTCCTCAGACGCGAGGGCCCGGCAGCGGCCGTCGTACCGCGGCGGGAGACCACGCGCCAAGCGCTCCCGCCGCTGGGCCTCCAGCGCCTCGCGCGTGCAGAAGCAGTGATAGGCCTTGCCCTCCTCGAGGAGCCGATCCACGGCGGCGCGGTAGGCGGGAAGCCGCTCGGACTGCCGGTACGGCCCCGCTTCCCCTCCCACGTCGGGCCCCTCGTCCCAGCGGAGGCCGAGCCATCGCAGATCTTCGAGGATCGTCGCTTCGAACTCCGGCCTCGACCGCTCCCGGTCGGTGTCCTCGATCCTGAGGATGAAGCGCCCGTCGTGCCTCCGAGCGAAGAGCCAGTTGAAGAGCGCGGTGCGCGCGTTCCCGATGTGAAGGGACCCCGTGGGGCTCGGCGCGAACCTCACCCGAACCTCGGAGGGGGGCTCCGCCCCCCTTCCGATGCCTCCCCCCGGGGATTGCGCCGGCCGGGTACCCGCGCTTGCGCGGGTGGGCGTTCGAACAGGCGCGTGGTCTCTCACTCGCTTACCTCGAGGTTGACCACCGCCATGGCGGCGATCCCTTCCTGCCGCCCGAGCAGGCCGAGCCCCTCCGGGCTCTTGGCCTTCACGCTCACCCGCTCCGGATCCACCCGCAGGGTCTCGGCGAGGCGCTTGGCCATCTCGGGGAGCCAGGGCCCGAGCCGGGGCGACTGGGCGATGACCGTCGCGTCCACGTTGACCAGCCGCGCGCCCCGCGCCGTCACAAGCGCCAGCACTTCGCCGAGCAGCCGGAGGCTCGACACCCCGCGGTAGCGCGGGTCGGAATCGGGGAAGTGCCGTCCCAGGTCGCCGAGCGCCAGCGCTCCCAGCATCGCCTCGGCCACGGCGTGGCTCAGGACGTCGGCGTCCGAGTGGCCGGCCAACCCGCGCTCGGCGGGAACGGTGACGCCGCCGAGGACCAGCGGGCGCTCCGGCGTGGCGGGATGGAGATCGAAGCCCAGCCCCACGCGGTTCACCGGCGTCCCCGTGCGCTCGCGAGGACCCGCGCCCGCGCCAGGTCGTCCGGCGTCGTGATCTTGAGGTTCTCCTGGAGGCCGGCAACCATCCTCACCGGCACGCCGAGCCGCTCGACGAGGACGGCGTCGTCGGTCCCGAGGAACCCGTCCCGCCGGGCTTTTTCGTGAGCCTCCCACAAGAGGGTGCGGCGAAAGGCCTGGGGGGTCTGGATGAGCCAGAGCCCGCCCCGGTCAACGGTTGCCTCGACGAATCCCTCTCGGTGCCGCTTGACCGTCTCGCGCACCGGGATCCCGCAGATGGCCGCCCCGAACCGCCGCGCGGCCTCCACCACGTCCCGAACCAGGGTCCCCGTGATGAACGGCCTCACCCCGTCGTGCACGACCACCAGGTCCGCCGCGGGCGGGACCGCCTGGAGACCGAGCCAGACCGACTCCTGGCGCTCCGCTCCGCCCGGGACAACGGCCAGCACCCGGGGCACCCGATGGCGGGCAAGGAGCCGGCGCGTCCGCTCCACAGCTGCGGGAGGGGCGACGAGGACGATTCCCCGGACGACGCGGCTCCCGGCGAGGATCCGGAGCGTCCGGACCAGCACTGGGAGGCCCCCGAGGCGCAGGAACTGCTTGGGCGACGAGCCGCCCATGCGGCTCCCGGTCCCGGCTGCCGGGACTATCGCCACGACGCTCGGGGAGGGCGTGCTCACCCGCGGCCTCCGGGCACCGACTCCTCCTCCCGGAGCCGGGTGAAGATCATCCGCCCCGCGGTGGTCTGGAGCACGCTCGTCACAGTCACGTCCACGGTCTGGCCCAGGTACTTCTTCCCGTGGTCCACCACGACCATGGTGCCGTCGTCCAGGTAGGCCACCCCCTGCCCGGACTCCTTGCCCTCCTTGAGCACGTGCACGTGCATGAGCTCGCCGGGCAGGACGACGGGCTTCAGCGAGTTGGCCAGCTCGTTGATGTTGAGGACCGACACGCCCGAGAGCTCGGCCACCTTGTTCAGGTTGTAATCGTTGGTGATGACCTTGCCGCCCAGGGCCTTGGCTACCTCGATGAGCTTCCGGTCCACCTCGCGCACCTGGGGGAAGTCCAGGTCGTGGATCTGGACCTTCACCTTGGGAATGCGCTGGATCTTCTGAAGGACGTCGAACCCGCGCTTGCCGCGGTTGCGCTTCAGGCTGTCGGAGGAGTCGGCGATCTGCTGGAGCTCGCGGAGCACGAACTGGGGGACGATCAGCGTCCCCTCGAGGAAGCCGGTCTCCGAGATGTCGGCGATCCGCCCGTCGATGATGACGGAGGTGTCCAGGATCTTGTAGAGATCCCGCCGCGCCGCCACCTTCGGAAACAGGACCGACGAGAGCCCTTCGAGCTCCTCGCCTTTCCGGAGCGCGACGGCGGCCCCCAGGTAGCCGAGCAGCAGCGCCAGGAACCCACGGCCGGGACCCCGAGCACCCGGGACGAATGCCTCCAGCGCCGTCCCCAGGATCAGGCCCAGCACCAGGCCGAAGAGCGCGCCCAGGCCTCCCCAGAAGATCCTCTCGATGGGCACCCGCTGAAACCCCCGCTCCGCGAGCAGGATGCCCAGCCCGACGGCCAACCCCGCCAGGGCCAGAAAGGGCCAGGGCGAGGCGAGGCCGAGCGCATGTCCCACCGCGACACCACCGCCCGCGGCAAGAAGAAGAATGATGAGTCGCGCGATGATGATCGTCATAGCAGCGAAATCCCCTCAAGATGGATTCGAAAATCCCAGCAGCGTTTGAATCGCCTCGTCGATGGAGGCCACTCCGCGCGCGTCCAGCGGGAGCGGCGTGTCGGCCGACAGGTTGTTTCGAGGAACCACCGCGCCGGCAAACCCGAGCGCCGCGGCCTCACGCAGGCGCACGTCGAGGCCGGTGACGGCGCGAACCTCCCCGGCGAGCCCCACCTCGCCGAAGACGACGAGGTTCTCCTTGATGGGGCGATCCGTGTAGCTCGACGCCGCGGCCACGATGAGCCCGAGGTCGGCCGCGGGCTCCACCACCCGCGCGCCCCCGGCCACGTTCACGAACACGTCCTGGGTCTGGAGGGGAAACCCCAGGCGCTTTTCGAGCACCGCCAGGAGCAGGCAGACGCGGTTGTAGTCCATGCCCAGCACCGTGCGGCGGGGCGTCCCGAAGCTGGCGGGGCTCACCAGCACTTGGAGCTCCAGGAGGAGGGGGCGGCTTCCCTCCAGGCTCGAGACGACCACCGACCCCGGCGCGCCCTGGGGACGCTCGGAGAGGAAGAACCCCGAGGGATTTTTCACCTCGGCCAGGCCGCGTTCGGTCATCTCGAAGACCCCGATCTCGTTGGTGGAGCCGAAGCGATTCTTCACCGCCCGCAGCACCCGGTAGGAATGGTGCTGCTCCCCCTCGAAGTAGAGGACGGTGTCCACCAGGTGCTCCAGCACCCGGGGACCGGCCAGCGCCCCCTCTTTGGTGACGTGACCCACCAGGAAGGTGGCCATTCCCGTCCGCTTGGCCAGGAGCATGAGGCGACCCCCGCACTCGCGCACCTGGCTCACGCTCCCCGGCGCCGATTCGAGGTCGGGCAGGTACACGGTCTGGATGGAGTCCACGACGAGCACCCGGGGCCCGAGGGCCGCCGCGTGGGCCTCGATGGCCTCGAGATTGGTCTCGGCCAGGAAGTAGAGCCCCTGCGGCGAGATGCCCAGCCGGTCGGCCCGCAGCTTGACCTGGGCCGCCGACTCCTCGCCCGAGACGTAAAGGACCGGCGCGCCAAGGTCGGCCAGCGCGCGCGAGGTCTGGAACAGGAGCGTGGAATTGTGAATGACAAGATCGTTGGCCACGAAGTTCGCGTGACCGGGGACAGTGAGGTCGTAGACCGGCGCCTCACCGGCGGGAACGACGCTTACGATCTCATCCCAGCACACATCGCCGTAAGCAAGCGCCCGCAAGCGAGGGTCAGTAAAGGCATCGGCAAGGCCCGCCACCGTCGACCGACACAGCGGGCGCTCGCGGCGCCGCCTCCTGATGGTGACACCCGCCTGCCGACGCATCTCAGCGAAAGTCGCATTTCCAGCGGCCGTTTCAAGGTTGGCCCAAAACGAGGGGCCTGTGGGAATCGTATCCCGCCCGGTCGAGGGGCCGCGCGGTGATTCCATCGCTGCAATCTGCTTGAGGGCCGCGTCCCGACCCATGATGCCGATGGTTGCAAGAAAGTGCTGCACGTTGGGCAGTCCGAGGAGAACCACTTCATACGACGTGTAGGCGCGACCATTGACACGGCTGTTCTTGGTACGTAGCGTCGCCGAAAAGCCAAACCGAAGCAAAAGATGCTGGACATCCTCCGCCAGACGGTGGCTGATCGTGCTATAAGAGACCCCGGCCTGGCCTCGTCGGCTGACATAGACCGACCCATCGCATGTAAATAGAGCTTTGAGGAACACCGAAAGTTCTTCACGTGGCAAGCGGAAGATGCAATCGGGGACAGCCTTGTCCCGCGCCCTCACGAACCGAAGTCCAACCTGCTCCAAAAGACGAGCGACTGGTGTCTTAGCCTCGGCACGGTTGCGCGCGTCTGGGCTAAGGTCATCCAATGGGACATTGGCAGCATCGGCCAATCGCCGCAACGCCGCCGCACTGGGCGCGCATCGGCCGCGCCGCCATGCATTCAACAGACCGAAGCTGACGCTGGCATATCTTGCCCAGCCCTGCCAACTGATGTTGAGCCGCCCCTTCACGGTTCGGAGGGCAGCGGCCACATCCCGCCGGGCGAGCGCGCGCTGTCCTTTGTCGTTGACCAACCTGTATTGCCGCGCAGCGGTTCCGGGCTTTTCATAATGGACCAGCCGCATACCAAACGCGCCAGCGATCTCCCCCATATCCTGCTCGACGTCCCCTAAACTGTTCGTCACGGAAATCTGAGACTGAGCGGAACCATCGGAAAGAACGTAGGCGATCAGCTTGATCGCCGCTTCAGGAAGAGACTCCCTGCCAAAATAAGGCAATCCCCGTGGCGCGGCAATACGGCTTCCGGTAGCCAACTCGCGGACCGGCCGCCATCCCTCCGGCGTCATGAGAGGATGATCCGGCGTACACCGTAACGTCCGCCCCAGCCCCGTCGTGACTTCGACGATTGGATGCGTGCCGCGCTCGTGGAAGGCTGCCACAGATGCCTGAGAGAGTTGTAACGTTTCCTCATCCACCGCCAGTACGGGACGCCGTTCTTGGTCCCACTCTGTGACCAACAGATATGCACCACTCACCGGATCGAGAACCCGGGTATCGGCTGTCACACACTTCCCGATGCCCGGATCCCCGCCGATCAGGACCAGCGAGCCCCTGACGACCCCGCCCCCCAGGACGCGGTCGAGCTCGCCCACACCGGTCAGCGTCCGCTCCCCGGCCTCCACGCGGACGTCGGCCAGACGGACGGGTGCGCTGCCGGGCTGCGTGGACGCCCGACGACCCTTGCCCGTCCCCTGGCGCTCCTCCACCAGCTGGATGTAGTTTCCCTGGCGCGCGCAGTCCGGGCAGGTGCCGGACTTGAGGGCGGCGAAGCCGCACTCCTGGCAGCGGTACACCGAGCCCTCGCGGGCCATCACTTCTTCTCCTGGCCGGAACTGATCGTCGATCGGATTAAATAGCGCAGGAGGACGCTCCGCTGGGCCCCCTCGAGGAACGCCGCCAGGTTCTCGTACACGGTCGGGTCCTCCAGGAGGCCCCCGATCGTGCCCTCTCCGGCGGCCAGGCGGTCGGTGATGGCCCTCAGGTTGGCAACTGCGATCTTGAAATCCTGCGCCGCCTTCCCCATGGGGCCGTCCCCGTCGTCCTGGAGGAGGCTCCCCGCGAGGCCTTTCCCCTGCGCGAGGCGCTCGGACACCGTCCGGAAGTTCCGGGCGACGACCTGGAGGTCCTCGGCCACTGACTTGTAGCGGGGATCGAAGAGGAGCGCCGCCGCGAGTCCCTCGTCGGCTTTTCCCTTCTCCGCCAGCCGGCCCACCGCATCCATCGCCTGGAGGAGCTGGCGCGCCGCCCGGCCGCTCTCGGCGGAGAGCAGCACCCCGACCGCGCTCTCGCCCGGCTGGCGGGCCAGCAGCTCCTGGGTGGAGGTGAGCACCTGGTTGAGCCGCTTCAGGGCCTCGGGCTCCTCGTAGATCAGGACGTGGAGCCACCCCGGTCCCTTCTCCACCTGTTCCGTCATGCGGCGAGCTGAGCTGAGCACCGCAGAAAGGTCCTCCAGTGCCCGCGTCTCGTTGAATTTCTCCACCGTCGTCCGAAGGCTCCCGGAGAGCGCCGCCACGTTCTTCAAGATCTCAACGCCTTCCCCTGCGAGCCGGCTCACCTCCACGGGATCGCGCGAGGCAATGACCTCGCCGGGCTTGAGCGCCGGCGCTTCGGGGCTGCCCAGGCTGATCTCGACGATCTTGTCTCCCAGCAGGCCCTGGGTCTCGATCCGGGCGACCGAGTTCTTGCGAATCCGATCTCCGAAGCGCCGGGCGATGGAAAGCGACACGCGCACCTTGGCGCCGGGCTTCTCGGGGAGCGAGACCCGCGCGACGCGGCCGATCTGCACGCCCGCCAGCCGGACCGTGGCGCCGGGCGTGAGCCCGCCGACCTCCGTGAACTCCGCGACGAGCTCGTACCGCGGCTCAAAGTAGCGCGCCTGCGCGCCCAGGAGATAAATGAGGCCCATGAGGACGACCAGCGACACCAGGACGAAGAGGCCGATGCGGATTTGGAGGGCCAGCTGCTTTCGGTCTTCGGGCATTTCTCAGTTCCCCCGGAGCTCCCCGGCCAGGAACGCCTGGACGGCCGGCACCGCGGAGCCGTGGATCTCCGCCGGCGTCCCCATCGCCACGAACCGGCCGTCGTGGAGGATCGCCATTTGATCGGCCACCATGCCGGCGAACTCGACGTCGTGGGTGACCACGATGGCGGTGTCGCACACCCCGCTCCGGAGCTCGGCGATCAGCTCCCCCACCAGGCGGGCGTTGGTGGGATCGAGGCCGGCGGTGGGCTCGTCGAAGAAGACCACCTCGGGCTCGAACACCAGGGCCCGGGCGATCCCGACGCGCTTCTTCATCCCCCCCGACAGCTCCGCCGGCAGGAGGGAATCGGTGCCGGGCAACCCCACCAGCGACAGGAACCGGTGGACCCGGTCCGTGATTTCCCCCTCGCTCCGGGAGGTGTGCTCGCGGAGGGGGTAGGCCACGTTCTCGAACACCGAGAGCGAGTCGAAGAGCGCGGCCCCCTGAAAGACGAAGCCCGTCCGGCGTCTCAATGGCAGCATCGCCTCCTCCCGGAGGCGCTCGAGGTTCTGCCCGAACAGCCGGATCTCGCCCGCATCCGGGTAGATGAGGCCCGCGCAGAGCCGCAGGAGGACGGTCTTGCCCGCGCCGCTGCCCCCCATCACGGCCAGCGTGGTCCCCTTGGAGAGGCCGAGGCTCACACCGCGGAGGACCTCGTTGCGGTCGAAGGTCTTCCTCACCCCATGCAGCTCGACGACCGGCTGGTCCGCCATTCCGCCCGGCCTCACCAGAACAGGAAGAGAAACAGCTTGGTCAGGAAGTAATCCGCGATGATCACGCCCATCGCCACCTGCACCACCGTGGCGGTGGTGGAGCGGCCCAGCCCCTCCGTGCCGCCCTCGGTGCTGAGGCCGTTGTAGCAGCCGATCAGCGTGACGATCGCGCCGAAGAAGAAGCTCTTGCCCACCCCCGTGAGAAAGTCGCGGAGCGTCACCCAGTAAAGGATGTTGTTCCAGTACACGTACACGTCCACGTTCCGCTCGTACACCGCCACCAGCATCCCCCCCAGGAGCCCGACGAAATCCGCCAGGATGGTCAGGAGGGGGAAGATCACGAGCGCCGCCAGCAGCCGGGGAACGATGAGCTTCTTGATGTGGTTGACGCCGATGGCCCGGAGCGCGTCGATCTGCTCGGTGACCTTCATCGACCCCAGCTCGGCGGTGATCCCCGAGGCCACCTTCCCGCCCACCAGGATGGCGGTGAGCACCGGGCCCAGCTCCCGGAGGATGGAAAGCGCCACCACCGGCCCCACGTAGTTCTCGGCCCCGAAGCGGGCCATGTTGACGGCGCTCTGGAGCGCCAGAACCATCCCCGTGAAGACGGCGGCCGTCAGGGCGACGGTCACGGAGCGGACGCCCATGGCGTCCACCTCCAGGAGGACCAGCCGCCAGTAGGAGGGGGGGAGGGTGAGGTTCCGCATCACCTGGGTGGTGAGCAGGCCGAGCCCCCCGTACCAGATCGCGGCCTGCCGTCCCTGCTGTCTCAAATAGGTCCCGGCAGTCATGAAATGTCTCGCGTCATGGGCCGTTAAAGCTTGAAAAGAACGCTTCGAAATCGGCTCTGCCGCCGGCGAACTCGCCGGGAGGCGCCACGTAGACGAGGTCGTAGACGCAGCGCTCTCCCTTCACCACATACGCCTCCACCTCGACCGGGGCGCCGTCCAGGCGTCCCGCGAGGAGCACCTTGATGGCCGGATGCCCGGCGACCGTGAGCTCCGACTGCTCCCGCACCTCTTTGCCCTGAATGCCGAAGGTCAGGTGACGCGCCAGGACGGCCAGCGGCCGCGTCGGCGCCCGCCCCTCGCACGTCGCGTTGACCAGGATCCCCGCCCGGGAGGCTGCCCGGCGCAGTTCCAGATCCGCGCGCCCGTCGGCAGCCACCTGCCACTCCCTGGCCGCGGGGAGCGCGACCCGGTAGCCCTTCGCGGAGTAGAACACACCCCCCTCGATCCGGCTTCCCGCGCACGCCGCGCCCCCGAGAAGGAGCAGGACTCCCCCCGCGATCAGCCGCGCGCGCCGTCGACGCATCCTCGTCAGCGGGCGCTCCCCTCGGGCCCGGCGGTCTTCTTCGCGTGGCGCCGCCCGAGCTCCTGGAACACCCGGCGGAGGGAGATCCCGCGCCCACCCAGCAGGACCATGGTGTGGAACCAGAGGTCGGCCACCTCTTCCACGAGGCGGGCATCCCCCTCGCCCCCCAGCGCGGCGGTGACCACCTCCGAGGCCTCCTCACCGATTTTCCGGCAGATCTGCGCTTCCCCCTTCTGGAACAGGCTCGCGACGTACGACCCCGGCGGCGGCTCCGCCTTCCGGGACTGGATCACGCGCTCGATGAGATCGAGGATCCCCGGGCCCTGGAACAACTGGGCTCCTCGCGATCCATCGCGGACCTTATTGAAAAAGCACGTCCGGCTCCCCGTGTGGCACGCCACGCCCTCCTGGTGCACCAGGAGCAGCAGCGCGTCCCGGTCGCAGTCGGCGTAGATCGCCTCCACGTGCTGGCGGTGGCCGGACGTCTCCCCCTTCTGCCAGAGCGCCTGGCGGGAGCGCGACCAGTAGTGGGCCAGGCCGGTCTCGAGGGTCCGGGTGAGCGCCTGACGGTCCATCCAGGCCAGCATCAAGAGCTCGCCGGTCTCGGCCTCCTGGGCCAGCGCCGGGATCAGCCCCTGGGAATCCCACTGGAGGTCGTCGATCGCCGTCACGTGCGGCTCACGGCTCACTCTTCGAGCCTCACCGGAACGCCCCGGGCGCGCAGGTACACCTTCGCGTCCCTGACCGTGTGAGTTCCAAAGTGAAAGATGGACGCGGCCAGCGCGGCATCGGCTTTCCCGTCGACGAGCCCCTCCCTAAGGTGCTCGAGCGTGCCCACCCCCCCCGACGCGATCACGGGGATCGACACGGCCTCGGCGATCGCTCGCGTCAGCTCCAGGTCATAGCCGTCCTGGGTCCCGTCCCGGTCCATGCTGGTCAGCAGCACCTCCCCCGCGCCCAGGCTTTCGGCCTCCCGCGCCCAGGCCACGGCCTCGCGGTTCGCCGGACGGCGCCCCCCGTGGCTGTACACCGTCCATCCGCCGTTCGACCGCTTGGCGTCGATCGCCACCACGATGCACTGGCTCCCGAAGCGCTCGGCCGCCTCGCGGATCACCGCCGGCCGCTCGAGCGCCGCCGTGTTCAACGAGACCTTGTCGGCGCCCGCGCGGAGCAGCGTCCGGATATCGTCCACGCCGCGGATCCCGCCGCCCACCGTCAGCGGCATGTAGATCCCCTCGGCCGTGCGCCGCACCACGTCCAGCATGATGGCGCGCCCCTCGTGGGAGGCAGTGATGTCCAGGAACACCAGCTCGTCGGCCCCCTGAGCGTCGTAGGCCTGGGCTGCGGCCGCAGGATCGCCGGCATCGCGGAGGTCCAGGAACTGGACGCCCTTGACCACCCGCCCGTCCTTGACGTCCAGGCACGGGATGACGCGCTTGGCTAGCACGCGGCCAGCTCCGCGATCGCCTGTTTCAGGTCCACGGCCCCCGTGTACAGCGCCCGCCCGACGACGGCGCCGATCACTCCCGGGATCCCGGCGAGCCGTCTCAGATCCTCCAGGCTCCCGACGCCCCCCGAGGCGAGCAGCGGGAGGCCCGCTGCTGCCGCCACGGCTGCCGTGCTGCTGAGATTGGGACCCGTCTCGGTTCCGTCGCGGGCGATGTCGGTGTAGAGGATCTCCGCGGCTCCCACCTGGGCGGCGCGCCGGGCCAGATCCACGGCCGGGATGTCCAGCCGCTGAGTCCAGCCGTCCGCGACGACCATTCCGTCCGAGGCGTCCACTGCCACGATGATCCGGCCTGGAAAGCGGCGGCAGGCCTCCCCGAGAAACGGGGGATCCAGGGCGGCGCGCGTCCCCAGCATCGCCCAACGGGCTCCGGAGGCCAGCAGCGTCTCGACGGCCTCGAGGCTCCGGAGGCCACCTCCGGCCTCCACGGGCACCGGGATGCTGCGGGCGATCTCTTCGATGAGCTTCATCTGCTTCGGCGTGCCGGCGAAGGCGCCGTCCAGGTCCACGACGTGGAGCCGCGGGGCGCCCTGCTGGGCCCATGTGCGCGCGACGGCGACGGGATCGTCAGAGAAGACGGTCTCGGCCTCGGGCCGCCCCTGCCTCAGACGGACGCACCGTCCCCTACGCAGGTCCACCGCGGGAATGACCATCATCGCCGCTCGTCCTTCACGAAGGCGGCGAAGTTCTCGATCAGCCGCAGCCCCCAGCGCTGGCTCTTCTCGGGGTGGAACTGGGTGGCGAAGAGATTGCCCTTCCCGATCGCGGCGGGGAACGTCACGCCGTAGGTGCAGGTCGCCACCCGGAGCGTCCCGTCCAACGCCTCGGGGTAGTAGGAGTGGACGAAGTAGAAGTAGGCGCCGCTCGGAATGCCGTCGAAGATGGCCAGGTCGCCGGCGTGCTCGACCTGGTTCCACCCCATGTGCGGGACCTTGAGCCCCTTCGGGAAGCGGCGGACCACCCCGGGGATCAGGTCGAGCCCCTTGCCCTGGCCGAACTCCTCGCTCTCGGAGAACAGCAGCTGGTAGCCGAGGCAGATCCCGAGGAACGGCCGGCCGCCCTCGAGCGCCCGGCGGAGCGGCACCAGCAGGCCCAGTCCCCCCAGGCTCAGCATGGCGTCGTGGAAGGCGCCGTCGCCCGGCAGCACCACCGCCTCCGAGTCCGCGACGACGCGCGGGTCCTGGGTCACCACGGCGTCCATTCCGATGCGGGCGAAGGCCTTCTCGACGCTTCCGAGGTTGCCCCGGCCGTAATCCACAATGGCAATCATCGTGGCTAGAGATCCCCCTTCGTGGAGAGGACGCCCTCGATCCGGGGGTTGAGTCGCGTAGCCTCGGCCAGGGCGCGCCCCACAGCCTTGAAGACCGCTTCCGAGATGTGGTGGAGGTTTTCCCCGTAATGGAGGTTGACGTGCAGCGTGACCTCGGAATTGAAGGCGAAGGCCCTGAAGAAGTCCTTCAGAAGGTCAAGGTCGAAGTTCGCCACCCGGGTCCGCATCAGCGGCACGTTGAACACCAGGAAGGGGCGCCCGGAGATGTCCAGGGAGGCGGAGACCAGGGCCTCGTCCATGGGGACGGACACGACGCCGAACCGGACGATCCCCTTCTTGTCCCCCACCGCCTCCTTGAACGCCTTGCCGAGGCAGATCCCCACGTCCTCCACCGTGTGGTGCAGGTCCACCTCGGTGTCGCCCCGGGCATCCACGGTGAGATCCATCAGGCCGTGCTTGGCCCACGCTTCCAGCATGTGGTTGAAGAACGGGATCGTGGTCTCCACCTTGGCGGCCCCGCTGCCGTCCAGGTTGAGCTGGAGCAGGACCTCCGTCTCCCGGGTCTTCCGCTCGATGCGGGCCTGGCGCGGAACGGAAGGCTCTCCTCGCGTCGGTCGGCTCATGATGGGTGCCCTCGCTCGCTGAGGCGGACCTCCACCGCGGCGCCGTGAGCCGGGAGCCCCTCGACTCGCGCCAGCTCCTCGACGTGCGGCCAGGCCTCTTTCAGCCCCTTCTGAGAATAGTGAATCAGGCTTGAGCGTTTCACGAAGTCCTCGACGCCCAGCGCCGAGGAGAACCGGGCCGTGCCGCCGGTGGGCAGGACGTGATTCGGCCCCGCCACGTAGTCGCCGATCACCTCGGGGGTGTGGCGCCCGAGGAAGATCGCCCCCGCGTGGCGGACGCGCGGAAGCAGAGCGAACGGGTCGTCGACCTGAAGCTCGAGGTGCTCGGGCGCCAGGGCGTTCGCGATGGCGACGGCCTCGTCGAGGTCCCGCGTCAGGACCAGCGCGCCGTTGTTCTCGAGCGCCTTGGCGGCGACGGCGCTGCGCTCGAGCCCGGCGAGGCGCGTGTCGAGCGCAGCGGCCACCCCCTCGAGGAGCCCGGCCGCCGGCGTCAGCAGCACCGCGCGTGCCATCGGGTCGTGCTCCGCCTGAGCCAGGAGATCGGCGGCGATCCACTGGGGATCGGCCGTCGCGTCGGCCACGACCAGCACCTCGCTCGGGCCGGCCACCATGTCGATCCCGACCTGGCCGAACACCTTGCTCTTGGCCAGGGCCACGTAGATGTTTCCCGGTCCCACGACCTTGTCCACCCGCCGGATGGTCTCGGTCCCGTAGGCCAGGGCGGCGATGGCCTGGGCTCCGCCGACGCGGTAGGCCTCCGTGACCCCCGCGACCCGAGCGGCCGCCAGGACGGCGGCATTGAGCGACTTGTCCGGCGCCGGCGGAGAGACGAGGACAATCTCGGGCACCCCCGCGACGCGCGCCGGGACGGCCGTCATCAGGACCGTGGAGGGGTAGGCCGCGCGGGCGCCGGGCACGTAGATCCCGACCCGGTCGAGCGGGCGCACCTGCTGCCCGAGCCGCGAGCCGTTGGCGTCCTCCACCCACCAGGAGCGTGGGAGCCCGTGCCGGTGAAACTCTTCGATTCGACTCGCCGCATACCGGAGGGCTCGCAGCGTGTTTGCTCCCACCGTGCGCTCGGCAGCGTCGTACTCCGCAGCCGTGACGGCCAGCTCAGGCACCTGGAGCCGCACCCCGTCGAAGCGCAGGGTGAACTCCAGGAGGGCCGCATCCCCCCGCGCCCTGACGGCGGAGAGGATCGCCTCCACCCGGCCGTGGATCTCGGGATCGACGTCCCCGGGCGACCGCTGGAGCGCTCCGACCACCCCCGGGACTCCCAGCGCGCGAGTATCCAGCCTGCGGCACGTCATACTTCGGAGGGGGGCTCCGCCCCCCTTCCGACACCTCCCCCCAGGGTTTGCGCCGGCGAAGCCGTCGCTCGAAACTGAGAAAGCGTCATGCCCGGGCCACCTGCTTCTTCAGCCGCTCGATCAACTGGCTGACCGGCGAGTACTCGGTCTTGAGGGAGGCCCGGTTCACGATCAGCCGCGCCGTCGAGCGCGTGATCTCGGCGACCTCCACCAGCCCGTTGGCCCGGAGCGTTTCCCCCGACTGCACGAGGTCCACGATCCGGTCGGCGAGGCCGACCAGAGGCGCCAGTTCGATGGAACCGTCCAGCCGGACCATCTCGACCTGGATCCCCCGTTCGGAGAAGTACCGCTCCGTCAGCACCGGGTACTTCGTCGCCACGCGCACCCATGACCACTTGGACGGGTCGTCCCGCTCCCAGAGCTCCTTGGGCTCCGCCACGACCAGCCGGCAGAAGCCGAAGCCCAGATCCAGGGGCTCATAGACGTCCGGCTCCTGCTCCAGGAGGATGTCTTTGCCCACGATCCCCAGATCCGCCGCGCCGTATTCGACGTACGTGGGGACATCGGCCGGCTTCAGGATCAGGAAGCGGAGACCGTGGCGCTCGTCCGAGAAGATCAGCTTCCGCGACTCGGGGTCCACGCCGTCCAGGCCCAGGCTCCCGAGCACGTCGAGCGCGGGGCGAAGCAGCCGGCCCTTCGGCAGCGCCAGCGTGAGGAGCTTCTTCATGCGACCCGCCGCACCCGGCCCCCGAGGGCCTGGAGCTTGGCCTCCAGGCGCTCGTAGCCGCGGTCCAGGTGATACACGCGCGAGACCTCCGTCCTCCCGCGCGCGGCGAGGCCAGCGAGGACCAGGGAAGCGGACGCGCGCAGATCCGTCGCCATGACCGGGGCGCCCTGGTAGTGCGGGACGCCCCGCACCAGGGCCGTCGCCCCGTCGATTTCGATCCGCGCCCCCATCCGGTTTAGTTCGGCTGCGTGCATAAATCGATTTTCGAAAATCGTCTCAGTGATGCGCGACAGCCCGTCCGCCAGCCCGAGCAGGGTCATCAGCTGCGCCTGCATGTCCGTGGGGAAGCCGGGGAAGGGGCTGGTGATCACGTCGGCCGGGCGCGGCCGTTCGGGTCCGCGGCAGCGGATCCGGTCCTCACCGACGTCGAGGACCGCCCCCGCCTCTTCGAGCTTGGCGAGGAGGGCGGAGAGGTGCCGGGGCACGGCGTTCGTGACGGTCACGTCGCCCCCGGTGATGGCGCCGGCCACGAGCAGCGTTCCGGTCTCGATGCGATCCGGGATGATCCGGTGGCGGCACCCACCGAGCTCGGAGACCCCGACGATCTCGACCCGCTCGGTCCCGGCCCCCTCGATGGCGGCCCCCATGGCCTGGAGGAGCCGCGCCAGGTCCACGACCTCGGGCTCGCGGGCGGCGTTCTCGATGACGGTGGTCCCCTCGGCGAGGGCCGCGGCCATCATCAAATTTTCCGTGCCGGTGACTGTGACCAGGTCGAGGGTGATCCGGCAGCCCTTGAGCCGGCTCGAGCGCGCCTCCACGTAACCGTTTTCGATCCCGATATCGGCCCCCAGGCGCTGGAGCCCCTTGAGGTGCAGGTCGATCGGCCGCAGCCCGATGGCGCAGCCGCCCGGCAGCGCGACGCGGGCTACGCCCGTCCGCGCCAGGAGCGGGCCCAGCACGAGAACCGACGCGCGCATGGTCGAGACCAGCTCGTAGGGCGCCTCGTGGCTCTTGACGCGGGCCACGCGGACCCGGGTCGCTCCATCGCGCTCAACGGCGAATTCCGCCCCCAGCCGCTCGAGCAGCTGGCTGATCGTGGTGACGTCGGCCAGCACCGGCAGGTTCTCCAGCACCACCGGCTCCGTGGTGAGCAGCGCGGCGGCCAGGGCCGGGAGCGCGGCGTTCTTGGCTGAGCTGGCCGACACCGCGCCCCTGAGCGGGACTCCCCCCTCGATCTCGAGCCGGGCCGCCATCAGCGCTCCCTCCCCGCGATCATCCGCTCCACGCCCCTCAGGTCCCGGCGCACCTCGATCCGCTCAAATCCGCTCGCTTCCATGGAGGCCCGGAGCGGCCCGGCCTGTCGCTCTCCCATCTCCATGAGGAGCCAGCCGCCACGCCTCAGGACGCGGGGCGATTCGGCGATCAGCCTCCGATGAACCGCCATACCGTCCGGCCCCCCGTCCAGCGCCTCGCGCGGCTCCCAGTCCCTAACCTCGCGGGGGAGCTGGCTCAGCATGACCGTCACGATGTACGGCGGATTGGAGACCACCAGATCGACGGCGGCCTGGAGGCCGCCCAGCGGGTCGAAGAGGTCGCCCGCCACCAGCCGCACCCGCCGCCCCAGCCCCAGGGCCTCGACGTTGGCTGCCGCGAGCACCAGCGCCCCCGTCGAGCGTTCCACCGCCACGACCTCGAGGCGTGGAGCCGCCGCGGCCAGGGCGCATGCGATGGCCCCCGTCCCGGCGCCGATGTCCGCGGCCAGCCGCCAGGGACCCTCCGCCCGTTCCAGCTCCACCGCCCACTCCACCAGCAGTTCCGTCTCGGGGCGGGGGATCAGCGCGGCGGGCGCCGTCTTCAGACGGAGCCCTCTCCATTCCTCGTAGCCCAGGATGTACTGGAGCGGCTCGTGCGCCATCCGGCGCCCGATCTGCTCCCCGAAGCGCTCCGCAACCTCCACGGGGACGCGGCGGGGCAGCCCCAGAACGAGCCGGAGCGGGTCGAGCCCCAGCGCCTCGGCCAGCAGCCATTCGGCATCCCGGCGGGCCGTCGGCAGCCCGGACCCCTCCAGAGCCGCGGCGCCCGCGGCCAGCAGCCCGCCCACCGTGGCCTCTACGGTCACGGCCTTCACGGGGTGACCTGAGCCATGCGCTCGGCCTGGTCGGCGGCCACCAGCGCGTCGATCAATTCGTCCAGCTCCCCATCCAGCACCTGGGGCAGCTTGTGGAGCCTCAGGCCGATCCGGTGGTCGCTGACCCGCGCCTGGGGGAAGTTGTAGGTGCGGATTCGCTCGCTGCGTTCCCCGGTCCCGACTTGGCTGCGCCGGTCGGCAGCGATCTGGGCCCGCTGCTCCTCTTGAGCGTGCTCGAGCAGGCGCGCCTTGAGCACCCGCATGGCCTTCGCCCGGTTCTTGATCTGCGAACGCTCATCCTGGCAGGTGACCACGAGCCCCGTGGGAATGTGGGTGATCCTCACGGCGGAATCCGTTGTGTTCACCCCCTGGCCGCCGGGCCCCGAGGAGCGGTACACGTCCACCCGGATGTCCTGATCGCTCACCTTGACCTCGACGTCCTCGGCCTCGGGCAGGACCGCCACGGTCACCGTCGAGGTGTGGATCCGGCCCGCTGACTCGGTGACCGGCACGCGCTGGACGCGGTGGACCCCCCGTTCGAACTTGAGGCGGCTCCAGGCCCCCTTCCCCTGGACGAACAGGATCACTTCCTTGAACCCGCCGACGCCCGTCGGGTGACGTTCAACGGTTTCCACCTTCCACCCCTGGCGCTCGGCGTACTTCACGTACATGCGGGCCAGGTCGGCGGCGAACAGCCCCGCCTCGTCGCCCCCGGCGCCGGCCCGGATCTCGACGAAGACGTTCCGCTCGTCGTTGGGATCGCGAGGCGTCAGGAGGCGCCGGAGCTCCTCCTCCAGCGCCGTCTGGCGCGCGGTGAGTTCATCCAGCTCCGACTGGGCCAGCTCGCGCATCTCGCGGTCGGGCTCCTCGGCCAGGATGTGGCGCGCCTCGGTGATCCGCGCGAGCACGGCCTTGTACAGGGTGAAGCGCTCGACGACGAGGCTGAGGTTGCTCGCGGCCTTAGCGTGGCGGGCATACTCCGCGGGCTGCCCGATCACCTGCGGGTCGGCAAGCAGGCGGGAGAGCTCCAGATACCGCTCCTCGATCTGGCGAAGCCGCTCAAACACGCTGGAACCTCATCGTCGGCGGACGCACCACGGGGCCGAAGGACCGCGGGCGGGGGACGCGAAAGGCGAGAAGGGGGCACGCGTGGGGGACAAACACCGAGGGACGCAGCCCCAGGACCGACACCCTCCCCGACCCGGCGAGCCCGGGGCCGCCGGACCGGACCTTACCCTTCTGTAATCGGTTTCCTCTTGTACTTCCGCTGGAAGCGCTCGATCCGGCCGGCCGTGTCCACCAGCTTTTGCTTCCCGGTGAAGAAGGGATGGCACTTCGAGCACACCTCCACCCGGATCTGGGGATGGGTGGAGCGGGTGTGGATGACCTCCCCACACGCGCAGGTGATCGTCGTCTCGACGTACTCAGGATGAATGCCCGCCTTCACGGCGCACCTCCTCGTGAATATGTAAATCTAGCAGTAAGCCGGCAAAAAGGCAAGCATTTATGGGGGTCCGAGCTTCTATCCCAGCTGGTTCATCGCGGCCAGGAACTCCTTGTTGGTCTTCGTCAGCTTGAGCTTGTCCAGCAGGAGCTCCATGCCCTCCACGGGATTCAGCTGCGAGAGGACCTTCCGGAGGAGCCAGACCTTCGAGAGCTCGTCCTTCTCCAGCAGGAGCTCTTCCTTCCGGGTCCCTGACTGCTCGATGTTGATCGACGGGAAGACGCGCTTGTCCATCAGGCGCCGGTCCAGGTGCACCTCCATGTTGCCGGTACCCTTGAACTCCTCGAAGATCACGTCGTCCATCCGGCTGCCGGTGTCCACGATGG
>ERZ1292640.1097-Hain-H43-02um-R1-1097-length-22364-cov-7_pt1 | contig 22364 bp, 15 predicted proteins | sample MGYA00564404_ERZ1292640 | MGnify/ENA primary metagenome ERZ1292640 (study PRJEB36523, sample SAMEA6512636) | groundwater metagenome | collected 2019-01-08 | study: AquaDiva: Metagenomics assemblies of 32 groundwater samples
TCATAGGCGGTCAGTTTCCCGGATCTTTTCCAGTCTGACCACCCCATGTTATCTTCACAAGAGCGCACCCCTTTCCCAGCCCTCCGTTTTCTCTCATCCGCATTTTGTGGATTGAAGTTGGCCCGTCAGCCACCTAAATTGCCGATATGAAACCGGATTACACGGCGGTGATCTCCCGGCTAACGAAGTTGTCGAAACTAGGAACCGACACCTTCACGCTATTGATCAACTTCCTACATAAGCGCTTGAGGCATTCTGCTGAACGAAGCGCACACTCGCGCTCAGGTACGTCGTCCGCAATTCAAACATCGAGCACGGATCCAAAGGCGCCTATCCAGACTGCGCTCACAACCAAGAGCTCAAATGACCAAGCGTGTCAGCCATCGAACCTTGAACACCTCTTGGACTCATACGATTATCCGACCTCAAAGTTTGAGTCGACTATTCGCGAGTACGCGCAGGCGGAGGGTTTCCACGACACGGTTCTCGAATTCCTCAAGCATCAACGCGTGAGCGTCAGAAAGGGCGCACTCGCCGCACTTCGGATAACGAAGGATAGACGCGCGGTCGAGCCGCTGTTGGCTATGCTTTCCGAGAGGGAGACGGCTCTGACACCGTCCATTATATCCACTCTAGGGCACATCGGCGATGTTCGTGCGGTCGACGCACTGCTAGCGCTTCTAACGGAGGTTACAGATCAGGATATCAAAGGGTATATAGTTAATGCTTTGGGGTGGATTAAGGATTCTAAAGCCGTGGCACCGCTCCTGGAAATGCTTCAGTCAATCAACACAAGAGACTTAAGTGCCAAGGGAGCGGAGAAAATTATCGCCGCATTGGGAGAAATCGGAGACGCGAGGGCCGTTGATCCCTTGCTAGAAATCATGCGTGTAGGCCGGAACTACTTGAGTGGGGAAGCGATTTTTATCGCATTGGGAAAAATCGGAGACCCAAGGGCCGTTGATCCCTTACTAGAGATCGTGCGTAAAGGAGGCTTTGGACCCCACGAAGTGAATGCGTTAGCAATCGGACTCGCACAGTTAGCGGACGAACGAATTGAAAGCGTAATGTTACAGTTGCTGGAGGAAGACGTTGCATTGAGGCTGCGAGAGATGGATAAGTATAGCGATTTCCTCTGTTCCAATTCGAGCTCCATCCCCCCCTTCCAAGCTATTCCGAATTGCGGGAGTCCCCGTATCCATTGCGCAATGAACTTTGTCGGAGCGGGCAAGGACAAGCGAGCCATTCCAGTTCTCGTGAAAGCGTACGTTAAATCTGCTGAGATGTACGCCTTCAGTGCGTTAGTTAAGATTGATTGGAGATGGGCTGCGAGTGAGGAGGCGCATTCCGTAATTCCCTGGTTATTGGATGAATTGGATTCTGCTCTCCGGCCTAAGTCATTTGGATACGATAGTGAGAGTTGTTATAAGCGGAACCGGCAGGACGAATTGGATAAGACTGTCTTGAGGAATTCCATCCAAATCCTAGGCCTGATTGGTGACCGCAGGGCCGTTAAACCCTTACTGAGGTTGACATGTACGAGCGAAGTCCTTTCGGCGTTAAGCGGAGTCCTTGATCGCTCAGCCAGCGTCCTCGCGACGGACGAGCTCTTGGCGATCGCGAATCTACGCGACTTGAAGACCGTACAACGCAATCAGGTCGCTTACGATGACGGCATAGCGTACTATAACGAGGTAACTGTGCCCCTTGACTGTTCACGAGTAACTGACTTGGCACAGAAAGAGTTGAGACGGAGGCAAGCTTCGTCCTGACCTCGCTTTGAGATCGTTCTCCGGCGAAAGTCGCGACGCCGTAGCAGGGTCAGGCCGTGTCATGTGGCGTTGCGTTTATTCATGGCTCTTCTCATTGTCGGTTTCCTCCGTCGTGGCTGAAGGTTTCCAGCAATCGCCCCTTCAGCTTCTCCAGTTCTTTATCGCTGCTTGCCTTGACCACGATTCGCAATGGGCGAGCCATCAGCCGCCATCTTCCCCGTCTCTGCCAGTACTGTCAACCTCTCTTGCCAGCCCGCACGGGCTGACTCTTTCCTGGGCAGGCATCTAAACGATCACGTGCCGGCTTGCCACGAGAACGATCTTGTGCGACAAGAGAGCATGAATTTGGACCATATTCGAGAACGGTTGCAGAATGGTTTCCAGCCTTTCGTCATGGTGACGACCGACGGACGCCGCTTGTGCGCCTGAGAGCGCACTTGAACAGCAGGGTGAGAGTCCCTGACCTGGCCGACACTGTAGGGCCAGTAACCGAAAGTAACTGCGCCGGGGCGATACCCCCGGGTGGGAAGCAACTGAAAGTGAACGACCAGTCCGTAACGACGGGCTTCCTATGGGAGCCGACGGTGAACTCGATTCGGTCGGCGGTTTTGGCGAGCCTGCGAGCGAAAGGGCGAAGCCCGAACAAAATAGTGCCGCCAGCGTTGAGGGAGTGGAACGCGTCTGGCGGAGAACCGCTGATGGTTGGAGATGGAATGGTCGGAAGTTCGAGTGACGTGAATCAGGGAACCACGGCCGGTGGCGGAAGGGCCGGTCGGGGTCAGAGCCCTCGTAGTAGCGACGAAGCGGGTAACGACCGTGGAGCGAAGGGGGGCAGGGACGTGGTGTTGGTCGCCGTGAAGGCTTCATCCCAAAAGGGTCCGTGTAGTGCCGCAAGGCTTTGCGCACGGACGCACCGGAAAACCGGGCCTGGAGCCGAACGCCGATTTGACAGTGGGCCGCCTGTGAAACAGGTGAGCGGGGCGGAAGCCTGCGCGGCTGGTGCGACTCTTCTGAACGCCTTGAGTCGAGTGCCTGAGCCAGTCCATCGGGAGCCACGAACTGGAAAGCCGGATGCGGGAAAACCGCCTGTCCGGTTTGGGTGGGGGGCGACGGGGCAACCCGTTCTCTATCCACATCGAAGTGCCCCACCACGACTTTATTGCCGTGGGCAAGAACGTCGTGGTGGTGCTCGACGAAAAGGATCATTCCGCCAAGATTGATGCCTTGCACATCGTGTCCATCGAGGATCTTGCTGCTCGGAAGCACAAGTAAGTTATTGCCGACTTGCTACTTTTCGTAAAAGCCGGGTCAGGCCGTGTCATGTGGCATTTATTCATGGCTCCTCTCATTGTCGCTTTCCTCCCTCGTGGCTGAAGGTTTCAAGCATGCCTATCAGGTTGACTTCCAAAGTCCAGTCGCGACCGCCACCGGCGGTGTTCCATGGGGCAGCCAAGCCACGTCCGGTGGTAGTCTTGGGAGTCAACCGGATAGGCACGGTTTCCAGCAATCGCCCCTTCAGCCTCTCCAGTTCTTTGTCTCGGCTTGCTTTGACCGTATGCACCGCTCGCGACACCGCCGATTCCCCCCCATCCACAGTCGCTCGCCCATCCACCACCGACCGACCTTGGTCCGCTGCTGCAGCCCCCACGCCAACACCTTCTTCTCCAGCATTTTCTTAAGCATGAATCCACCAACCGGGTTTCTGACACGCCTCGCCCAGCGTGCCTGACCACCGCTTGCGGTCCAGGTCATCCGAGTAGATCGCCCTTCCCTGATTTCCACGGGCCATGGCGTGGTAAGCAGCCCCGGGATATTCGATTACAGCGATCCGGGTGCGAAACCAACACTGCGGGATGCTCACCTCGGCCAGGAAAGTCCAGCCGTCAAATGTCCCATTGCTGCTTAATCCTCTTGGTCAACTCTGAGGGTACTGACCTTGTTCAATTCGAGTTCCTCCCGATTTCGGGCCGGAGTATAAAGATGCGCGAGGCTGCCTGGCGGGTAGGCGTTGGGGTCCCACTCACTCTTCTCAAGTTGATCCAGTGCTGCGCGGACAACTTCGCCGTTGCTTTGGTAGCGACCGGTCTTGCGCAGCCGGCGGATTTTGGCTGCATAACGGGATGGAAAAGATACGCTCAATGTCGTCTTCATAGACTCAAGCTAGGGCTTGTGGACACGAATTGCCAACTCCCGGCAAGCGAACGAGCGGCAAGCGAACGAGCGAACAAGATGATCCGAGGCGACTTCAACTGCTACGGTTTCGACCAATCCTCTACCGTCAGTCCCGGCACCGCGCGCAGATCACTGTCTTTCGACACGATCACGCAGTTGCCCAGACTCCGGGCGATGGCGGCGATTTGGAGATCGGGCATTTGCATGGTGCGACCGGCCCGTCGCAACTCCGCATGCGCTCTTCCAAACTCAATAGCGGCGGCCTTATCGAACGTCCAAAGGGCAAGCTGGCCGAGGTTTCGCCACATCACGGTCAGATGACGCTGAGGGTCGTTCGAATTCTGGATGCCGGCGATCAACTCGCCCAGGACGGGGGTGCCAAGGCCCACGCGGTCGCCTCGCAATCGCGCCTCCCTGACACGCGCGGGCACCAAGCCACGCCGATTGATGAGGTCGCTGGCGATGCCGCTGTCAAGAAGGTAACGCGTCACTTGCGGAGATGGCCGATTCTGTCCTCCCACCGCCGGAGCAGTACCTTTTGCGCCTCGCGGGCCGAGCGCAGCTCCGCTTCAAAATGCTCCAACTCCTCACCAGTGAACACCGGCTCCAGCGAATTAAACCAATCGCGCCACCTCTGGATGCCTTCGGGCGAGTCCTCCCAGAGTGAGCCGTCGAGACAGACATCTCCCGTGGCACCAGGTGCGCCTGCTTCACAGACGATCTTGACGTGCATTCCTTCCGGCCAGTCCACCGGTTCATCGGGGACGACCGCGCCGTTGCGGTAAGTGCCAAAAACTTGACTCACGTTCACACTATACGGCCTCGAATTTCCGATGACAATCTTTGTCTTGCTGCTAATCCCTTCGAATGCGGTGCGAAAAGCAGGTTCACGCCGTGTCCTGTGGCATTTATTCATGGCTCCCCTCATTGTCGGTTTCCTCCCTCGTGGCCGAAGGTTTCCAGCAATCGCTCCTTCAGCCTCTCCATTTCTTTGTCTTCGCTTGCTTTGCCCATTTGCTCCGCTCGCGACACCCCCGATTCCTCCCCGATCCACAGTCGCTCGCCAATCCACTGCCGACCGACCGTCGTCCGCTGCCGCAGCCACCGCGCCAACACCTTCTTTTCCGGCATTCTCTTCGGCTCTGCCGCCAACCGATCAGCCTCCACTCCCAACGCCGCCAAACCCTCGCGGCTGACATCGATCCGTTGATCCCACGACTCACCGCCTGACCTTGCGTATCCGCTGCCGGAGCAACTGCCAAAACTCTTGCGCTTGCGGGACCTTCAGCCAGAGCAACACCAGCCAGTAAATCAAACAGGCAAGCGCCATCGGGACCAGCACCGCGCCGAGCTTCGGCAGCAACCTGGCGTGGCCCATCCATCGTTCCCATTCCAGGCTTCCCAGCCAGGCAAGTTCGCCGGCCAAAATAGCGGCGCCCAACATCGCAAAGAAGCTGTGCTTCAGACCCGCCAGGTCCAGGCGCGAGAGTTTGCGGCGCAACGCGTAGAAAAGCAGCCAGACATTGAACGCCGCGCTCATGGTGTTGGCGATGCCCATGCCGCCCTGGCCCTTGCCTTCCTGAGCGAAGGCGTGAATGAGCCATACGGCAAAAACAATGTTTAAACCCAGACAGACGCTGCTGATGATCATCGGGGTTTTGGTGTCGCCCAGCGCGTAAAAGGCCCGCGCCAAAATATTGACCGCCGAAAAGAGAATCAAACCGGGGGCCAGACACGCCAGCGCAAAAGCGGCCCGCTCCGTGGAAAACCGGTCAAACTCGCCCCGCTCAAACAGCAGCCGGACGATTGGCTCAGCCAAGACCATTAACAACGCCGAAGCAATCAAATTGGCAAAGGCGAGGTATCCAAGGGCCTGCCGCAGCGTGGCGCGGAATTCGGGATATTTCTTTTCCGCCGCCAGACCGGCGAGGGTGGGCAGCAGATAAGTCGCCAGCGAAATGCCAAAAACGCCTTGGGGCAATTCCATCAGGCGCACCGCGTAATCAAAGGACGCGACGATCTGGGAGTCCACCGAGAAGGCGATGCTCTGGGTCACGAGCACGTTCAGTTGAAACGCCGCGACGCCCAGCATTCCCGGAATCATTTTTTGCACGACCTGCCGGACAGTCTCGTTCTTCCAGGGTGAAACCCAATGGTAGCGAAATCCTTCCCGCCATAACGCGGGCAATTGATAAGCGGCCTGCGCCGCTCCGGCCACCAAGACGCCAATAGCCAGCGCAAGAATCTGCCGGTCCAGCGTCTGGCCAAAACGCGGCGCAAAGAATAAAACCGTGATGATCAGAAGGCCATTCAGAACGGCGGCGCCCATGGCCGGAACGAAAAAATGCCCCCGGGCATTCAGCATCCCCATGAACACGGCGGCCAGGCAGACCATCAGCATGTAAGGAAACATGAGCCGCAACAGGCGCAACATCAGCCGGGTCTCGTCGCTGGGCCATCCAGAGTTCAGGAAGTTCGAGCCGGCGATGTTTTCCAAGGCCTTGGCCACCCCGGGCGAAGCCGTGTATTCAGCCGAAGGCGATTGCAGAGCGAGAATCAGCGTGATCCCCAGAAACACCAGGCCGATGATGCCGCAGGCCGCCACGATCAACCCGGAGATGACCGCGTTGGCGGCACGCCACATCTCCGCTTCGCCTGCCGTCCGTTCCTTCTCTTTGAAAATGGGAATAAAAGCGGCGGTCAAAGCGCCCTCGCCCAACAGGCGCCGGAACAAGTTGGGAATCATGAACGCCATTTTGAAAGCGCCGGCCACCGGGCCATCCCCCATGAAACGGGCGTACAGAACTTCGCGCACCATTCCGAGCACGCGGCTGAGAAAGGTGGCCATCCCCATCGCCCCGGACGATTTCAACATTTGCGACATTCGCCGGGGAGAGTTCAAAAGTTCTCCAGGCAAAGTGCAAGGTCGAAAACAAAGCAAAGACCCCCGCTGGACTGTTACTGCAGCGAAGCCAGGTACTCGAGAAGATCGGCTACGGCTTGAGCGGTCAGGCCCTGAAGCAGGCCTTCCGGCATGGTGGAGACTTGTTGCGGTTGCAGCAATTTCAACTCGCGGGCCGGCAGCCGGATTTCTTTGTCGCTGGCATCTTTTAGCCAAACTTCGTCAGCCGTTTTCTTCAAAAGAAACCCGCTATAAACCAGCTCGTCCCTGGTTTCGGCCATATAAGTCATGTAATTGGGGTCGATCGACAGCGATGGTTTGACGATGTGTTCGAGCAGTTGAAAGCGTTGGTACTTCCGGCCGATTTGGCTTAGGTCGGGTCCGAACTCACGGCCTTCGCCCTGGACGCGGTGGCACCGGCTGCATTGCGGCCCGCCCTCCTGCTGAAAGATTCTTTTCCCGTTCCCGGCCGCGCCTTTCAGGGTCAGGATTTCCTCCGGCTTGATGGCTGGGCCGAGTTTCTTGAGCCGCTTTTCTTCCGGCAGAAACCGATCGAATAGGTCCCGCACCAGCACGTTGGGATGGACGCCGGCCTTGTCCGCGATTTCCTTGAGCACGGCAGGCGGGAGAGAGTTCCGATCCGCTTCATGGACAAGAGCCAAAGCGCGGAGGGTGGACTCCAACAAGCGATCCATAGCGGAGGCGCGCGTTTCCGGCGGCAATCCGACGCCGGAGCGGACCTGTTTTAGGGCGGCCTCGATCTCCGCGTTCAGTCTGGCGGCGGCGCTCTCGCCGGCGGGTTCCTGAGCGCGCTCCTTGGGCAATTGTTGAATCCAGTCATGCAGGAGGTTGGCGCCGGCGACATCGACATCGCTCGAACCAAGCCGGGGCATGTGTCCCTGGCCCAGCGTGGAGAGGCGGTAAAAAAGCACCGAGCGGAACGGCTCGCCGGGCGACACCACGTGCGCGCCGGGTATGCCGAAAGCGCCTTGTGTCGGCGCCGCTCCAACCATGCCGGTTTTCTTCAAGGGCAGATCATAGAGCATTTGGGACGGGCCGGACCCGCCGGCATTTTCGCGGTGGCAATGCGAACAATTCACATGGAGATAGGCGCGGGCTCGTTCATTCACGCCGGCGGTCGTGTCGTAGGGGTCGGCCAGTTTCGGCGCAGGCCGCATTTCCAGGTCTTGGCTCAAGATATCAATGTGCGCCAGAGCGCGGAGTTGGTGATCGACGATTCCCTTTCCTCCGGAATGTTCATTGGCGCTGCCGACGGTCGCGTAACGATGGTTTTTGTTCAACTGAGGCAGAGCAAAGCCGAGCACGACGCCGGTCCAGGGATTGTGGCAGCGCATACACTCTGCGCGGCTGGGGAAATGCCAGGTCTGGGTGCGGCGTCCGCCGGGAGCTTGGCCATCAACGATGGCCAAGGACTGATCCAAACCTGCGCCATCCACGAGAGCGGCGTCCGTTTGGGCCTCGTTCCATTGATAGGTGTAAGCGCGCCATTCAGTGCCGTCGAAGTGGAGGATTTGGGTTTCCAGCCGGCGACGGCTGGCCGGGTGGCCGTGGTCCATTTCCAGAGAGAGGGTCTTGGCCAGCACGGCATCTTTTGGAAAAGTCCATTTCTCTTTGGTGAGTTCAACATGAGCGGTCCCAGGCAACGCCACGAAGCGCTCGGCCGTGGCATGGTCGGCCCAAGGCTCGGCGTTGATGGAATAGGGAATCACGCCCGGCGTCGGCAGATGGTGAGCGACGGAAGAAAAAAGACCCGTTTCACTGAGCCGGCGGGGAAAATCGGAGTTTTTCGCGAGCGCCGGGTTGGGCGCGAGTTGGTAGAGCCCGCCGCCGTAATCGAGAATGTACGGTTCACCCGAGTTATCTTCGCCAAAAGAGACAACTTGCAGCGAGCTGTCCACCAACTCCTGCTGCCAGGTGACGCGGGTTCCATCGTGTCGCATGGCCCAGACCTTGCCGGTGACCCAATCGCCATAAAGGTAGGCGCCGGCGAGGTCCTTGAGCCGTTGGCCATAATAAACATAGCCGCCGGTGATGGAAGCGGCTTCGGAATGGGGATGGTCGATGAAGGGCGGCAGAATGGGAGTCGGCCCGTGCTGGGCTTCCGGCCGGGCGGGTTGGCGGCCTTCCACCACGCTCCAGCCATAATTGCCGCCGCGCTCGACTTTATAAACCATCTCCCACAATTCCCAGCCGACGTCGGCCACCCATAAATCGCCCGTCTTCTTGTCGAAGCTCATTTTCCAGGGATTGCGCAAGCCATACGCCCAATTCTCAGGACGCGCTCCGCTCACATTGAGAAAGGGATTGTCCGCCGGCACCGCGTACTTTTTCCCTAGGTCGGGATGATCCACGTCGATGCGAAGAATCGAAGAAAGCAGATCGCTCAAGTCCTGGCCGGTATCCAATCCGTCGGGCGGATTCGGCCCGGTGCCATCGCCCGTCGAAATGTAAAGGTCGCCCTCCGGACCAAACTTGAGGCAGCCGCCGTTGTGCCCGCCCGAAAGCCAGGTGATAACGATGCTTTCGCCGGCCGGATCCACCCGCGGCGGATCGGTTGGCAGGACGGTAAAGCGCGACACCCTCGAGCCGTCGGCAAGGCCCGATTTCAGAACGTAACATATAAAGACGTGGCGGTTCTTTTCATAGTGAGGGTGGAAAGTCATCCCATAGACCGCATCCAAGCCCTGTTCTTCTTTGGCCAGGTCAATGAAAAGATCGGGGTGATCGCACTCCGGCGCGTTTTTGAAGGAATAAATCTTTCCGCTTTGTTCCGCGACGTAAAGGCGATCTGAACCCGGAGCATTGCAGAGATCGACCGGCTGATAGAATTGGAGTTTCGGAACAACACGCTTCACCTCGTAAGGCGACGGCGCATCCGGAGAACCGGTGATCCGGGAGGTGGTCCAGGGCACTCGCTTTTCGATGCCGTAGGGGCGCTCGACATTTGACACACCGGCGGCGTTCGCGATGGCCTGGGGCCTGTCTGGAGATGGCTTCGCGTCGGTGTCTGATTTCACTGTGACTGGACTACATGACAATCCAACGAGGAAAAGGCCCAGGGTGTGGCCCCCCCGAACTCGTTGTTTGTGCCTTGTCCCCTTGAACCGTGGCCGCTGACGTGAGTCGGCGCTGATTTCGGGCGAGCCAAGAATGCGCGGACTCACGTCCGCAGCTACGAGGTTCATGGGTGGAGTCCCGCCACCCCCCGAGCTGTTGCAGCGTATCAGCCGGCGCAAGGAAGCTCTGACTCCCCGCGCGCAAAAAATGAGCCTCCGGACTTCGGCTGCCACAAAGTTCATGTTAAGGACGATCAGAGTTTGCTGCTTTTTCTGTTGTTCGGCAAATGGCTCGAAACTCAAGACCGGCATTAAATAAGTTCCGCGTTCCGGAATGAAAAGACAAAAAGAACCGTCTGTCTTGGCACTGCCATCCGTCCAAAGCATCTTTTTGACCTCATCTTTTTGACCTCCACCTTTTAGTTCGGTCGCGGCTCCGTTGCGCGGTGCCTTCGCTGATTCAAGAATGACAGCAGGATTGGGGGCCCAACCCGCAAAACTTGCCAAAATCCTGCAAACTCTTAGAATCGCGCCATGACCAATCATACGACTACGCCATTTTCTGCAACCGTCTTCCGGGTCAAGCCCTTCATCCTTCTCTGCGCCATAGCGGCCGCGCTTGCTTTTGGTCCTGGCGCTCAACGCGCCGTCGCCGAGGGACCTCGGGTTTTGCCGCAGGGGACACTTCCCAACGACGCCCGGCTCCAGCCGCTCAAAGACCTGGACGGCTACTTTCCCTTTCACGTTCCCAAATCTCCTGAAGATTGGGCCTGGCGCGCCGAACGGGTTCGCCGGCAGTTGCTCGTTTCGCTCGGGCTGTGGCCGATGCCCTCCAAAACACCGCTGAATCCGGTGATCCACGGCACAATCGACCGCGGCGATTACACCGTGGAAAAAGTTTATTTCGAAAGCGTCCCCGGCTTTTTTGTCACCGGCAATCTGTATCGTCCCAAAGGGAAGAGCGGCAAGCTGCCCGGAGTGCTTTGCCCGCATGGCCACTGGAACCAGGGACGCTTCATGGACCAAGGAGTCGAAGGCGTGCGCCGCGAGATCGTGCAAGGCGCCGAACGCTTCGAAGAAGGCGGCCGGAGCGTGCTCCAGGCCCGCTGCGTTCAGCTCGCCCGCATGGGTTGTGTCGTCTTCCACTACGACATGATCGGCTATGCCGACAGCGTGCAAATTCCGCAGTCGCTGGCGCATGGCTTCTCCAAACAGCGCCCCGAGATGAACACCGCCGAAAACTGGGGTTTGTTCAGCCCGCAGGCTGAAGCGCATCTCCAAAGTGTCATGGGGTTGCAAACCCTGAATTCCATTCGTTCGCTCGATTTTCTCCTGGGCCTGCCGGACGTTGATCCCGAGCGCATCGCCTGCACGGGCGCGAGCGGCGGCGGCACGCAAACGTTTATCCTGAGCGCGCTCGATCCTCGAGTGAAAGTGGCCTTTCCGGCCGTGATGGTCTCGACGGCGATGCAAGGCGGCTGCACGTGCGAAAACGCCTGCCTCCTGCGCGTGGAAACGGGAAACATCGAGTTCGCCGCGCTCTTTGCGCCGAAACCGCTCGGTATGACCGCCGCCGACGATTGGACGAAGGAAATGCCGGCCAAAGGATTTCCCGAGCTGAAGCAGCATTTCCAGATGCTCGGCGCGCCCGACAACGTCATGCTCAAGCCGTTGCTCCATTTCGGCCACAACTACAATTACGTCAGCCGCGCCGCCTGCTACAGTTGGCTCAACCAGCATCTCAAGCTCGGCCTGAAAGAACCGATCGTCGAGGAAGACTACAAACGCCTGAGCAACGCTGAGATGTCTGTCTGGGATGATCAGCATCCCAAACCGGAGAGCGGCCCCGAGCTCGAACGCAAGCTGCTGCGCCGGCTGACCGAGGACGCTGAGCAGCAACTGCGCGAGGCCGAGAAGTCGCCCGAGGCATTTCGCAAGACTCTGGCCGGCGCCATCGACGTGCTCATCGGAAGGAATCTGTCGGAAGCCGGCGACGGCGGACCTGACACCAAAACCACTACCGATCGCGGCACCTACCTTGAAATGACCGGCCTGTTGCGCAATGCAACGTTCGGCGAGGAACTGCCGGGCGTCTATCTTCAGCCGAAGCAATGGAATCGCCGCACCGTCATTTGGGTGTCCGGGAAAGGCAAAGCCGGGTTGTTCACAGACGGAGCGAACGGGGGTTGGCAGCCCAGGGCCGAGATTCAAAAGCTGCTCGAGGGGGGCGTTGCCGTGGTGGGCTCGGACCTTTTCTATCAAGGCGAGTTCCTGGCCGGCGGCCAGCCCGTCGCGCACACCCGCCGCGTCAAGAACCCGCGTGAGGCCGCCGCCTACACCTTTGGCTACAACCCCACGCTCTTCGCGCAGCGCGTGCATGACATCCTCTCCGTCGTGAAGCTCATTCGCGACAGTGCGCGCAAGCCCGACGAACTGTGCGTCGTTGGACTGGAAGACGCCGGCCCGTGGGTGGCCGCCGCTTGCGCGGTGGCGCGCGACGCCATAGACCGCGCGGCGATCGACACTGGCGGCTTCCGCTTCGGCAAGGTGCTGGACATCCAGGACGTGAAGTTCCTTCCCGGCGGCGCCAAGTACGGCGACCTGCCCGGCATGATCGCGCTCGGCGCGCCCGCCAAGCTCTGGCTGGCCGGTGAAGGTGACCAGGCTCCGCGCCTCGTCAAAGAATTCTATGCAGCAGCCGGCGCGGCCAAATCGCTCACGCTTTTCCATGGAGAGCAGCCGCAAGCTTGCGAGGCAGCCGTCCAATGGCTGCTGGCCAAAGCGAAAGAGTAACTGGCCCAATGAGGCGAAGCCGCAGCCAAAAGGCGGTAGGGCGAGACTCCGTCGAGCCGTGGAATCGCCTCCGCCAGGAAGTCACGGCTCGACTGAGTCTCGCCCTACCGTGAAGGGAAGAATTTCCGCAGCTTGAGAACGCTTTTTGGCCCGTGCGACGGAGAGGCGCGCAGAGCAGCACGGAGCGGCCGCCGGTTGGCACGCCCAGCCGAGGTCCTTTTTACTGCCAGCAAGGCTTTTAACGAAGTTTCTGAACAGTCTCGGGTGGCACCCCGCGCCGGCGCAGATCGATAATGACATCGGCGGACAAACTGGCGCGTCCCGGCACTGGCAGTGCCGCCAGGTACTCAGCCGGCACGCCGGCTCGGCGCAGTTTAACGATGTCATCGCAGGAGAAGCTGTAGCCAGCCGTTTTCACGGCGGCGATGTATTCTGCCGGCACGCCCGAGCGCCGCAGTTTGATGATCGCCTCACTCGAGAGTCTGAATCCGGCCTTTTTCAATTCCGCGGCATACTCGGATGCAATGCCCGAGCGCCGCAGGCTGGTCAATTCATCGAAGGTAAAATGATATCCCGCCCGGGTCAGGGAGTTGACATATTGGCCGGTGACTCCGTTCCGGCGCAAACGCGTGACCTCCGCCAGCGTGGTCCAATAGCCTGCTTGTTTGATTTCACGCAAATCCGCCAAAGTGACGTTGTGGAACACAGCCTCCAGCCATTCTTTCGAGGACGGCGCTCGCGCGAGCAATGCATTGGCCTGCTCCACGAAACCGGCGTTCGTCTCGAAAATGAAAGTGCCCGAGGCCTCGTTCCCTTCCCGCTGGCCGAGAAATTTCAAGGCCCCGGCGTCGCGTTCGATGGCAAACCACACCGACGGCTTTCTGCCCGGATCGGTTGTGGCCACGGACAGACCGCGCACCTCGCTTCTCGGAATGGTGGTCATGAAGGTTGAGCCGGCTGCCGGTTCTTCCAGAGTCAAAGCCAGCCAGGCCGATTGGCCACGAACGGAAGCCAGGAGTGGATCGCCCTTGCTCCGCCACGTTCCTTTGATCTCGGGTGTCTCCTGGGTGAGCCGGAGCTTCACTTCGGCGGCCTGGCCGTTGTGCGAAAGTGATTCCCGGTGCAGATGGCAACCAGCCAAAAACAGAGCGATCAGCCCGGCCGCAATGCCGGGCAACCATGTTTGAAAAGCCTTTTTCATTCTCACCGCAAGGTAAGCGCGGGGCGATTTGGCCGCAACTTGTGAATCACGTCCGGCCAGGATGGTATGGTTTGACCCCTTTACCTGTACGCTCACGGCACCAGCCTCACGCGGTAATAGCGCTGGCTCTTGGCTCCCCCCGGATCGACGGCGGAGCCTTGGTCGCCGCTGGCTGTCACTTCTCCCGGCAGGTCGGTCCAGTTCGCGGCGTTGAGGTCGTCTTTGGATTGCACGCGGTAGGTTTTGCCGGGCACGGCCAACCAGAGGACGGTCGTCTGCTCCGTGCCGGCAGAGGTGACCGTAAGCGCGCGCAGGACGGAGGCGTCTTTGGTTGGGTTGGTGCCGGCATTGTATTCGGCTGCATCGCTCGCGCCGTCGCCGTCGGAGTCCGTCGAGCCGTCGTGTGCGAGGTCGTTGAAGTAAGTCACCTCCCAATCGTCGGGCAGGCCATCGCCGTCGGAGTCGCCCGAGCCGAGGCGGAGCACGAAGACGTCTTTGGTGTTGTTGAAATCACCGGCGACGAGGTCGGAGGCGAAGCTGGCGAAGCTCACCGTGCGGCCATCGGCGCCCAGGAACGGCTCCGAGGAAAGGAAGTTCGCGGATGCTGTCGTTTGGAGGTTGGCACTGACCAGCAGTGTGGTTCCGCCGACCATGTCGCGCACGAAAACGTCCGCCCAGCCGTTGGTGTCGTTGGCCACCAGGTCGATGGCCTTGCTCTTGAACACGACGTAACGCCCATCGCCGCTGATCACGGGTGCGGTTGAATTCGCGTTGCCGCCGCTGGTCCCACTTTGGTTGACGCTGACGAGGGTGCCGTTTCCCGTGGTCATGTCTTCGACGTACACGTCTGTCTTGCCGCCCGGTTCGAGCCGCTCGTGGGCCACGTAGCGGCCATCCGCGCTGAGGGCGGGATTGCGGCAGTTCGAGCAGAGGTTGGAGTTCTGCCCAGTCCGCAAGTCATGCAGGTAGATCGTGCTCAGAATCCAATTCACCGCCACCCAGCGGCCGTCGGCGCTGATGACCGGTCCCCTCGCCGCAGCCGCGGAGTCGAAGGCCCCGTGCAGCAAGCGCCGAATGGTCTGGGTTGAGAGATCGCGCGCATAGATGCCAAGGCCGCCCGCCGCCACGGGCGGATCGACGAGATCGGTCGCCCGGCTCTGAAACACCACCCAGCGCGCGTCCGGCGAAAGGGCGGGCAGTTCCGAAGCTCCATTTCCGCTGCCCGTGCCGGCGGCGTTCACGCTCGCGAGCGTCGTAGTGTCACTGCTGAGATCGCGCACGAACACATCGGCGAGCTTGTTGGCGTCGTTGGCGACGAGGTTTGTGGCTCGACTCTGGAAAGCCGCGAGCCGGCCATCGGCGCTGATCGAGGGAGCGGTCGAAGCTCCGTTGCCGCTCGCCAGCCCGGTGGCATCGAGGCTCAGCAATCGGGTTGTGCCCGTGGGCAAGTCGCGCACGAAGACGTCTTCCACTTGATTGCCGTCGGTCACGCCGGCGGGCTGCGCGGCCAGGTTGTCGGCGAAACTGACGAACGCCACGCGCAGGCCGTTGGCGCTGATCGCAGGGTTCAGCGAAATGCCGTTGCCGGAGCGGGAGTTTTCGGCGTTCGCGCTCACGAGCGTGTTTGCGCCGCTTTGCAGATCGCGCACGAAGACGTCGGACAAGTGGTTGCGGTCGTTCGGCACGAGGTCCGCCGCCTGGCTTGCGAAAGCCACGAAGCGTCCATCACCACTGACCGCGTTCGCGCCGGCCCAGCTCTCCCCGGTCGCGGTGAGCGAGGGCAGGTTCGCGTCGCGCTGCGAAACCAACTCGGTGGTGTCGCTCACGATGTCCCGTGCGAACACGTCGTAAGCTTGGTTGCCGTCGCCGGGCACGAGGGTGTCATCGAGGCTCTGGAAGACCACCACGCGGCCGTCGGCGCTGAGGATGGGGATGGCCGCATCGGCATCGCTTGTGGGCGTGCCGTCCGGGCGAATGCTGGCGAGCTTCGTGACGCCGGTCTGCACGTCACGGACGTACACCTGGAACCCGCCGCTGGTCCCGCCTGTGACGAGGTTGGTGCCGTTGCTCACGAAGGCGACGACGCGGCCGTCGGCGCTGATCGCCGGCGCGCTGGAGCTGCCACTGGCCGCAGCGTTGCCGTCGGCGTTCACGGTGACGAGCGTGCCGGCCTTCGTTTGTGCATCCCACAGGAACACGCTCGGGCCCGCGGCGTAAGCAACGAACCGCCCGTCGGCGCTCATCATCGGCCCGGTTGTGTCGCTCAGGCCGAGGCTATTGCCGGTGGCGTTCGTGCTGACCAGGTCCGTGGCTTTCGTCTGCGAGTCGTAGCGCAGGACCAGCGCGCGGTTGCTGCTGGCGAAGCCCGTCTTGAACGCGACGTAGCGGCCGTCATCGCTCATCACGGGACTGAAGGAGTAAAGTGTCGTCGGTGAACCGAGCGAAGCCTTGAACTGCGCGGCGTTGGTGCTGACCCAAACGGTCGTGCCGAGCCGCAGGTCGCGCACGAAGACGTTTCCTGGAAACGCGGCGCCGTCGAGACCGGGAACGAGATTCGCGGCCGTGCTGAAGAACGCGACGAACCGGCCATCCGGCGTGAGGACGGGCGAGCTGGAAGCGCCGTTGGCGGCCATCGGCAAGGTGCGGTGCCGGCTAACGAGCGTGGTCGTGCCGGTTTGAAGATCGCGCACGAAGACATCTGTCGCGGCGTTCGTGTCATTCAGCGGGTTGCTGGAAGCGAGGTTCACCGCCAGGCTCTCGAAGACCACGAAGCGGCCATCCGGCGTGAGGAAGGGATTCGAGGACGCTCCCAAGCCGCTCCCAGTGCCCGTGGCGTCCACACTCACCAGCGTCGTGGCGCTGTTGGCCAAGTCGCGCACGAAGACGTCACTCGACCGGTTCTGATCATTGGCGACGAGGTCGTCCGCTTTGCTCTCGAACGCAACCCACCGGCCATCCGCTGAGACGGAGGCGAGGCTGGAGTCGCCATTTGCGCTGCGGTTGCCCGCGGCGTTCACGCTGACGAGCGCCGTCCTGCGCGCAGTCAGGTCCCGCCGGAACACGTCAAGGGTCGCGCCGTTGCTATCGTTCGCTGTGAGGTTACTGGCGCGGCTGAGGAACACCACGAAGCGCCCGTCGGGCGTGACCGCGAACGGTACGGAATCGCCGCCGCCACTGAGGGACACGAGCGAAGGGGCCGCCGCCGAAATGGTCTCCAGGTTGGCGCTGCGGGCCGACAGTGTGAGGCCGAGCAGGACGGTCGCAGCCAGCCCAGCGCGAAGGAGACGAAACTGATGTGCTTTCATGCGGCGCCAGATTTTCATCTTGTTTTCATGCCCTGCGTTTGTTAAACAAGAGCCGGCCCTCGAGTTCAAGTCAAAAAACAGAGTATGGTTCTTCGCAAAGATGGCAAGAGCGGCGGTTGGTGTCGCGGGATCGCCAACAGCGGCGGCTTCACTTTGAATGAGCTGATCGTTGTCGTGGCCGTGATCGCACTGCTGGCCTTGGTTCGGTTGCCGGCGCTTGGTTACCACAAGGCGACCGGCCGCGGCTTCGGCTGCCTGAACAATTTGCGCCAGCTCACGCTCGGCTGGTTGATGTACGCGGAGGACAATCAAGGCCGTGTTGTACCGAACCTGGATGGTCAGTCCATCCTTACTGGCACCAACGCTTGGGTGCGCGGCTCGATGGATTATTACTCGAACAATCCTGACAACACCAACACGCTCAATCTCGTCGATGCACGCTACACTCCGCTGGGCCCATACACGAAGCGGCCGGAGCTTTATCGCTGCCCGGAGGACCAAAGCGGGGTGCGCGTCGGCGGGCGGTTCTACCCACGCGTGCGCAGTTACTCGATGAGCAGCGCCATGGGGAGACAAGGCCCGGACTTCTGGCTGCCCACCCCACGGTATCGCACCTTCCAGAAACTCTCCGACATCGTCCGGCCAGCGCCGGGCCAGTGCTGGGTGCTGATGGACGAGCACCCGGACAGCATCAACGATCCCTGCTTCGCGTTGGCGATGGTCGAACCGGACAACTTGGCGCCGGCAGTGATCGTGGACTACCCGGGAAGCTACCATCAAGGGGCGGTGGGCATTTCGTTTGCCGACGGTCACATGGAGTTCCACCGTTGGACCGATCGGCGCACGATGCCTGCGATGCGGTTCGGCGGCCTCTTGCCGCTAAACGTCCCCTCGCCGAACAACCGCGACGTGCTGTGGCTCTCGCAGCGCACGACGAGCAAGGCGAGGTAGGCGATGGCGAAGCCAGCGTAGCGGCGGTCTGGCGACTGCCGCAAACTTCAGACTCTCCTGCAAGCAGGTGCGGTGGTCACCAGACTCCCACTTTGGAGGTTTGACACTTTTCGGAAGCGTCGGATTGGCCGCCGGCCAGCCTGGCCGTGTTGCCCACCAGGGTTTACCAGCGTGCGCGAACCTCGTGAGTCGAATTGAAGGAGTGGAAACTAACAAGTGCACACTTTGCAAAGTATGCACATTCCTTTTGCAGCTCATCAGCCACCAGCCGCGCCCCCGTGCAGCCAGTGCCCACATGGACGGACGGTCCCTGAGCAGGAGCCGCTTCAAATTGCGGGCCCTGGAGCAAACCGGCGGGGCCGCTGGCTTCCCGCTGAGGTCGACCCTCGGCGGCCGGTGACAGGACACGTGGCGTACAGAGGCGTGGGGTCGGGGAGCAATCGTGCACACTTCGCAAAGTATGCACTGCCGGCCTCTGTGCCGTCGGAGGCAACGGACTGGCCAGCCGTTACAGCGGCATCCGCGTCGAGCGGGTGAAGCTCAGCGTCTATGTCTTCTCCGGCCTCACCGCGGGAATCTCCGTTTTGCTCACAGTCGGTGACCACGGCTCGGCCTCGTCAGGCGACGGCCAAGGCTACGAACTGAACGTGATCGCCGCTGCCGTCGTGGGCGGCGCGAGCCTCTCCGGCAGCAAAGGCTCGGCGCTCGGCGCGTTGCTTGGCGCGCTCATCATCCAGATGATCAGCAGCAGCGGCGTCATCCTCGGCATCGATCAGAACTACAGCCAGATCATCATCGGCGCGGTGGTCATTCTCGCCGTGCTGCTGGACCAGTTCAACGACTGGCTGGCGCGGCGGCGGCTGACCAAGGCCGCCTGAGTCGAGTATTGCCATTGTGGCACGCTCGTCTTATCCTGCGGCCCATGAAAACGATTTCCTTCAAAGTCGATGAAGGCCGAGTGTTGTAGCCCCAACCTTCAGGTTGAGATCATGCGCACGGCCCAGGCGACAGAGCGCAACCTCCAGGATGCGGCTACAGCCTGCGGTGTTCCAAGCGACGAGCGGGAAATTCGGGTTAAGGCCGCACCGAGGTGCCATCTCGTCTTCGGACCGGTTTCCAATAGCCGGGGTCTTGCGGGAGCGGAAATTTTTTGGCCAACTCCTCGTTGATCTCCACGCCCCAGCCCGGTGCTTCGTTCACGGACATGTAACCGTTCTTGATCGTCGGGCACCCAGGAAAAACGTCCTGAGTCGATTGCCGGAAGATGACCGACTCCTGAATGCCAAAATTGGGAATCGCCAAGTCCAGGTGAACGTTGGCGGCGTGGCCGACGGGAGAAACATCGCCCGGTCCATGCCAGGCGCTGCGCACCCCGAACCACTCGGCCAGCGCCGCTATTTTCCGGGCCACGCTCAAGCCGCCCACCTGCGAGATATGCACGCGGATGAAATCGATCAGCCTCTCCGAGATCAGGCCCACCCACTCATGCGGACTATTGAACAACTCACCCATCGCCACCGGCACGGAGGTTTGCTGCCGCAGCATTCTAAAATAGCCGTTCTGCTCCGGCGCAAAGGGGTCTTCGATGAAAAACGGCTTGTACTTCTCGAGCTCTTTCAAAAGGTTGATGGCGTCGATTGGCTCCACTCTTTCATGCACGTCATGCAACAACTCGACGTCGTCGCCGCATTTGCTGCGGATGTGCTCGAACATTTTCGGTGTCGCCTTCAAATAAGGCCGCGCATCCATGTGACTGTCCGAGGACAACCCAAATCCTTCTTCCTTGAAGTGGGCCTGGCTGGACAGGTGCGGCGAGCCGTAGCCGCCCAGTTGAATGCGGACATGCCGGAAACCGCGCTCCATATTCTTGCGCACGCTGTCTTCCAATTCCGCCAGGTCGCGGCCGCTCGAATGCGCATAGCAATCGGCGGCGAAGCGGCATTTGCCGCCCAGCAACTGATACACCGGCATATTGGCCCGTTTGCCCTTGATATCCCAGAGCGCCTGGTCGAGGCCGCTGAGCGCGTTGTTCAAAACCGGACCGTTCCGCCAGTACGAACTCGTGTAGGCGGTCTGCCATACGTCCTCGATATTGTCGGCATCTCGTCCTTGCGCAAAGGGATGCAGGTATTCATCGACCGCCGTCGCCACCGCCAGGGGACGCTGGTTGAAGGTCGCGCAGCCCAACCCATAAAGGCCCGGTTCGCTGGTTTCCACCTTCACCACGACGAGCCGTTGTCCTTGCGGATTGGTCAGAATGGCCTTGACCTTGGTGATCTTCAAAGGCGCGAGGCCCTTGGTCGCTTTCGAGTAGGTTTGAGCGGTGGCTTCATCGGTTCTTCCGAAAAAACCGAGAGCGCCGGCGGCGGCTCCCAGTCCCAAGCCTTTCATCAAATCGCGTCGTTTCATCATGCACTCCATTTGTCTAGCCCGCCTGTGCGGGGCTGGTTTGGCTGACGGCGGTGGGAACCGGTTTGCGATGCCACCAGGTGGCCAGCACCGATCCGGAAATGTTCATCCACGGCCCAAAGATGGCGGGCGCAAGCGCAGCACTGGGGCTGTTGAGCACGCCCATGGCCAGCCCGGTGGCCATGCCGCCGTTCTGCAAGCCGACTTCAAAAGCAATCGTGCGGCAGGCGCTTTCATCGAGCCTGGCCAGTTTGGAGAGCCAATAACCGCCCAGATAACCAATCGAGTTATGAAGGATGGCCGCCCCAATCAGCGCCAGGCCGACGGTCAAAAGCTGGTTGCGCGAGCGGGCGGTGATGATGGCGATAATGAAACAGATGCCGGCCATCGAAAGGACGGGCAGCGCCTTGTCCATCCAGTTTTCCGGCCGCTTCAGGGTGACACTGATCAGCAGCTTGGCCAAAGCCACTACGCCGATCAAAGCGCACCCAATGATCATCCCGTTCCTGAGTGTCGCCAACCGCCCTAGAAAAGCCAGGTTCATCAACAGCGGCACGAGGGACAAACCAAGGCTGGCCACTGCCATGATGGCCAACGATTTCGCCCGGTTGAAGGCCGGGCGGGAGCTGTAGAGGATTTTGTTGGCAATCAGTCCGGCGACAATCGGCACGATGACCATGTGCAGTATCTCCAGCATCATGGCCATGAAATTGATCGGCACCAGTTTGCCGGCCAGGACCTTCATCAGAAACGGCGTCATGAAGGGGGCCATGATCGTGGAGCAAGCGGTCACGGTCACCGAGAGCGCCACATTGCCATTGGCCAGGTAGGCCATGACATTGGAAGCAACCCCGCTGGAGACCGAGCCGATCAAAATGACGCCGACGGCGATTTCCGGAGGAAAGCCAAATGCTTTTGCGATGCCATAGCCCGCCAGCGGCATGACGGTGAATTGGAGGAGCAGCCCAATAAACACCGGCCACGGCATGGTCAGCACCCGCCCAAAATCTTTTTCATTCAGAGTCGTGCCCATGCCGAACATGATGATTTGGATCAATGGAACAATCAGGTACTTCAAGTCGAAGCCGAACCAGGTTCCAAAGGCCGCCGGGTAAAACATGGAAGCCGTCACAAACACAAAAACCCAGACCGTGAAAACAAATCCTTTGAGATAGGCATGGCCTCGAAAGCAAAGGACCAGCGAAACAAACAAGGCGATGGCCAGAGGCCCAATCTCTGACCTGTAGCCCAGGCAAAAAAGGATCAAGACGGCAAAAAAGGAGAGCAAACAAATCCAGCCGGCAACCTTGGAAATAAGCGCACTGATTGGCAGAAAGCTATTTGAACGTGGCACGCGGCGAGTGAACCATAATTGGCCGCCACCGCGCAAGGATTCCCTCATCGACTGAGCGGGCGCGCAGCGCATCACAGTTTTTGGCCACTCCTTATTGTCGTTCGCAGAGGGAGCGCTGATGCTCACATCCGCGAGCGCAGCGGTCCACCCATCGCCGGCGGACGTAGGCGCCCGCGCTCCTATTGCCCAAACTGAGATGGGCCGGCGGGAGGCGGCTGGTTTTGCTTTGACAGAATAACCGCACACGAATTCTCGTGGCCAGTCAGCGACCTCCGGCAGAGCCGGAGGCTTGACGAAGGCGGAGCCGCTTAAAGCCGCGCGGCCCTTCGGGCGCCCCTTGACACCGTCATCCTTACGAGCACCGCACACCCGGTCACTCTCTCCCCGCGAGGAACGAGCGGGGAGAGAGCCGGAGAGAGGGGAGGCTC
>ERZ1292640.1098-Hain-H43-02um-R1-1098-length-22348-cov-7_pt1 | contig 22348 bp, 17 predicted proteins | sample MGYA00564404_ERZ1292640 | MGnify/ENA primary metagenome ERZ1292640 (study PRJEB36523, sample SAMEA6512636) | groundwater metagenome | collected 2019-01-08 | study: AquaDiva: Metagenomics assemblies of 32 groundwater samples
GCCGCCGGCGGCTCGGTCACCGCGCTGCAGAACGGCCTGGCCCTCGCCGGCGACTACATGAGTGCCGCCAGCTTCCTGGGGATCGCCGGGCTGGTCGCGTTGTCCGGGTTCGACGGCCTGATCTACTCGATCGGCTTCCTGGTCGGCTGGCCCGTGGTCGTCTGCCTGATCGCCGAGCCGCTGCGGATGCTCGGCCGCTTCACCTTCAGCGACGTCGTCGCCTTCCGCCTGCGGCAGACGCCGGTGCGCGTCGCCTCGGCGGCGGGCAGCCTGGCCGTGATTGCCTTCTACCTGATTGCCCAGATGGTGGGCGCCGGCAACCTGATCCGGCTGCTGTTCGGGATCGACTACGAAGTCGCCGTCGCCATCGTCGGCGTCGTGATGCTGGCCTACGTGCTGTTCGGCGGGATGATCGCCACCACGTGGGTGCAGATTGTGAAGGCGGTGCTGCTGCTGTCGGGCGCCTTCATGCTGGCCATGATGGTGCTGGCCAGGTTCTCGTTCAACCCGCTGGCGCTGTTCGCCAGCGCCGCGGAACAGTACGGCCCTGCCGTGCTGGCGCCGGGCCGCCTGGTGTCGGATCCGATCGACGCCATCTCCCTCGGCCTGGCGCTGATGTTCGGCACCGCCGGCCTGCCGCACATCCTGATGCGCTTCTACACCGTACCCGACGGCCGCACGGCGCGCGTCTCGGTGGCCTACGCGACGGCCATCATCGGCGGGTTTTACCTGTTGACGTTCATCCTGGGCTTTGGCGCGATGGTGCTGGTGGGGCAGGACGCCATTCGCGGCGTCGACGCCGGCGGCAACATGGCCGCGCCGTTGCTGGCCGAAGTGGTGGGCGGGCAGGCCTTTCTCGGCTTCATCGCCGCCGTTGCCTTCGCGACCATCCTGGCGGTGGTGGCGGGGTTGACCCTGGCCGGCGCCGCCGCGCTGTCGCACGACATCTACGTCAACGTCTTCAGGCACGGCCACGCCCCCGAGAAGGAACAACTGCTGGTCGCACGCGCCGCCACGGTCGTGCTCGCCCTGCTGTCGATCGTGCTCGGTATTGTCTTCAAAGGCCAGAACGTCGCCTACATGGTGGGGCTGGCGTTTGCCATTGCCGCCAGCGCCAACTTCCCCGCCTTGATCCTGTCGATGCTCTGGCGGCCGTTCACCACGCGCGGGGCGCAGGCGTCGATCCTGTTCGGCACGGTGGCGACGCTGGCGCTGATCTGGATGTCACCCACCATCCAGATCGATTTGCTGAAGAACACGACGGCGTACTTCCCGTATCGCAACCCGGGCCTCTTCACCATCCCGCTGTCGTTCGTCATCGGCATCCTGGTGTCGCTGGCCGCACCCGAGAAGGCGGCCCACGACGGCTTCGCCGCACTCGAGCAGCAGATCCACTTTGGAGCGCCAGACGAAGCGGCATAATGGAACCCGGCATGCCGCGCGTCCGTCTTTTGACTTCGAGCCTCGTTTGACCGAGTTCCAACTCCACAACCCGCGCATCCGCTATTCGCTGTTTGCGCTCTGGCTGCTGGTCGTGGCCGGGGCGCTGTACCTGTATTTCTTCCAGCGCGAGGCGGTGCAGCACGAAATGCAGGATGCGTTGTCGGCGTCGTTCTGGATTGCCGCGATCAGCTACCTGCTGATTGGCTCGTTTCGCGCGTTCACCCTGGTGCCGGCGACGTTCCCGCTGCTGGTCGCCATGCCGTTCTTCGATCCCTGGGTGCTGCTCGCCCTCACGCTGCCCTGCATCGCCATCTCATCGTCCATCTGCTACTTCTTCGCCGAAGCCATCCACATGGATGAAGTATTCGAGCGAAAGTACCCGAAGCAGATTCGCAAGCTGAAGGACGCGCTGCAGACCTACCAGTTGCCGATCATCATCGGCTGGAGTTTCTTCCTGCTGCTGCCGACCGACCTGATCTGCTATGTCTGCGGGTCGCTGAAGATCAACTTCAAGAAGTTCCTGTTCGGCGTGGTCGTGGGTGAAGGCACCGTCTACGCCATCTACATCTTCCTCGGCGACTGGGTCCTCAGGAGCTAGCGCCGGCGGGGCGGCCGGATGTTGTCGGTGGGATACGCCTCGCCCGCCAGGTAGCGCGCGCGATCGGCCGGGTCGAAAATGCGCACCTGGCCGCCAAGGTTGAAGCGCGGCGGCCAGTCGAGCGCGCCGATCTCGGCGTGGCCGCGGAAGCGGTCGCGAAATTCCGCCTCCTCGCGCCGCTCGACCAGGATGTAGGGACGACGGCCCTGCGCCGACAGCCAGGCCACGGCGCGATCGAGCCAGGCCGGCTCCAGCGAATCCCACAGCACCGCCTCGCGGCCGGCGTGATAGCGAACGCTGCCGCTCTGCCACACGGTAATCAGCACGGCATTGGCGGGCAGGCGCTCGGTGACCAACGCCGCGGTCTCGCGATAGCGGCCCTCCAGTCCCGGCAGCGCCAGCACGTCGCGCGCGCCGGCCGTCCGCACGCCCAGCAACGCCAGCACCACGGTGACAATCGCCACCACGCCGCGCATGCGCGCCCGGTCAGCCACCCGCGCGGTCACGGCGCAGGCCACGACGATCAGCAGGACAATCGCGGGAATCAGGAACCGCAGGTACCACCACTCGGGATACGGGCGGTACAACAAGTAAACGCCGATCACGGCCGCGGCCACTGCCAGCAGCCACAGCGCGGCGCGCCGGGCCTCGCCCGCCAGCACGAATGGCGCCGCCAGCGCGACCACCGGGAACACGGTCTGGGTCTGGTAGAACGCGGTGCCGAAATTCGCGAGGTTGTCGCCGATGTGAGCGAGGCGGAACAACTGCCCGACGTCGCCGTAGCCGTTGCCGGCGATGCTGCCGTACAACACGTGGTTCAGCCACAGCCAGGCAGCCACGCCAGGCAATGCGCCGGCAACCAGCACGGCGATGGATCGCCACGGCAACGCCTGGCCCGGGCGCCAGGACATGGCGGCGACGATCACGGCCAGCGGCGCGAGATTCGGGCGGACAAGGATGGCGACGCCGACCAGCACACCCGCGAAGAAAGTCCGGCTAAAGCCGGACACCACATTGGATCGCGTCTGGCCAGAGCCGGACATCACACTGGCGTCGGAGTCTGATGTGGCGTCCGGCCTTAGCCGGACCGTTGCGACGGCCAGTGCCGCAAGCCACAACGCGGCTGTGGCAATGTCATTCATCGGTTGCACCGCCTGGAACAACACGATCGGGCTGGCGGCCGTCAGCACCGCCGCCGAGACGCCGGCCAGTCCGCCCGACAGGCGATTGGCGAGCACGAACGCGCACCACACGAGGACAAACGCGGCGATCGGCGTGACCGCGAAGATGGCCTCGCGGCCGCCGAGGGCATAGAACGGCGCCATCAGCACGGCATAGCCGGGGGCGCAAACCGGTGACGCCGCGCCGGGTCGCACCGTCGACGGAATGAACCCGCCCGGCGCCAGCGTGCGCGGCGCCTCGGGCCACGGCGCGTCAACCGCCAGCGGGCTCGACGGCTGCCACTGCCCCGTCCCGAACGCTTCGGCCATCAATGCGTAGCAGGACGAATCGGAGCCGCCGACGGCACGCGTGCCGCGCACCACGCCAAACACCGCCAACGCCAGTGCCGCCGTGAACGCGAGCGCGCCGCCTACGCCAAGGCTTCCACCTCCGCCAAGGCTACGGCGGCCAGGTCGGCGCGCCAGGCTCAGGGTCATCGGGCGAAGCGGTACTTGATCAGGACCTGGATGGCCCGCACGCCGTCGCGCCAGCCGATCTTCTTGCCCTGGGCGCGGCTGCGGGGTTCGAACCGCACGGGCAATTCGAGAATCGAGTGGCCGGCCCGCAGCAGCTTGGCGGAGATCTCGGGTTCGATGTCGAAGCGATTGCACTCGAGGCCCAGCCCGCGGGCAATTTCGGTGGTCATCACCTTGTAACAGGTTTCCATGTCGGTGAGGTGGCCGCCAAACAGCACGTTGGTCACGCCGGTCAGCACCTGGTTGGCGAAAATCGACAGCCACGGCGCGTCCGGGCGTCCCGCCAGGAAACGCGAGCCGTAGACCACCTGCGATTGTCCATCCAGGATCGGTTGCACCAGTACGGCCAGTTGCGCGGGATCGAGCTCGAGGTCGGCGTCCTGGATGGCGACCACGGTGCCGGAGGCCTGCGCGAACCCGGCACGAATGGCGCTGCCCTTGCCGCCGTTCCTGGCCGCGTGAAGAATCCGCAACTCGGGCCGCACCGGCAGCGCATCCAGCACGTCGCGCGTACCGTCGGTCGAGCCGTCGTTGATGACCAGGATCTCGCGCGGCGCGGGCAGATCGATCACCAGCAACCGCTCGATGACCTCGGCCACGGTCCGCGCTTCGTTATAGACGGGAACGACGATTGAAATGAGGGGCGGCAAGAAAAAGTGAAAGGTGAAAAGTTAAAAGTGAAGAGTTAGAAGAACCCGATGGCGGCATCTGCGCTTTCTGCGTCATCCGCGGCCCGTGATCTGCGTTCTATCTTACGTGCGGGGATGCCCGCGTAGATAGCAGATCCTTCGAGTTTCGAGCCCTTCAGGACCACACTCAGCGCGCCGATCTGGCACTTCTCGCCGGCCTCGACGTTGATGCCGACCATGCTGCCAAGGCCCACCGTGACCAGGCGCCCGAGCCGCACCGGACCGGTCTTCACCATGCCGGCCTCCACCGTGTGGCCGGACAGGTGCACGCTCTCGCCGATCACCACGCCGTCGCCGAATTCCAGCATGTTGTGGTCCGAAATCGACAGGCTGTTGATGTGGACGCCGCGGCCAATCTTGGCGCCGTTCCAGCGCATGTAGAGCGTCCACAGCGCCGAGGCGCGGAAGAACGTGCCAACGAACACCCGCACGATGTGGGTCGACACCATGTAGCGGACCCAGTCGAGCAGCGGCCACTCGAGGTCGCGCAGCTTCCAGGCGCCATTGGGAGCGGTGCGCCAGCCGCAGACGCGGGTGGAGAGCGCCGACAGCGCCACCAGGACAAACGCGAACAGCAGGTAGGCCGGGACCACGGTAGTGGCGACAATGGCCGGGCGGATGAGGACCGGGACGGGCCAGGTCAGGGTCCACGTCCAGAAATAGAACGCGGGCAGGACCGATAACCCGAACACCAGGCTCTGCACGATGAACATGGAGAGCACGGTCCACGCGACGCGGCCGGCCTGCGCGGGAGTCACGGCGAGAAGCTACCATATAGCTGGACGAACCTGAAGGTTCGTCCCCACCTCATGAAGGAACCACTTGTCCTTGTGCCCGGCATCGACGGCACCGGGCTGCTGTTCTACCGGCAGTTGCCGCTGCTGGAACGGCGCTATGCCGTAACCACCGTGCGCCTGCGCGACGAAGCGCGGGCGATGGACGAATTGGTGGCCGACCTCCATCGCTCGGTCGCAGCGGCGTCGGACGGCCCCATAACGCTGTTGGGCGAGTCGTTCGGGGGCGCCCTGGCACTCAGCTACGCACTCGCGCATCCCGAACGCATTGGCCGCCTGGTGATCCTCAACTCGTTCGCCCACTTTGGGTCGCCGGCGCGCCTGTGGCTGGGGTATCACCTGCTGCGGGCCACGCCGTGGGGCATGATGCGTCTGGTGCGGCAACTGAACGGCCGGCGCATGCACTCGCCGGGCACCGATCCTGAGGAGATTCGCCGGTTTCTCCAATTGATGCAGAGCACGACGCGCGAGGGCTATCTCTCGCGCCTGCAGATCCTTCGCGACTACGACATTCGCGAGCAACTGCCGGACCTGCAGGTGCCGGTGCTGTATCTCGCGGCCGATCGCGACGTGCTGGTGCCATCAGTGGATCAGGCGCGGATGATGGCCGCGCGGACGCCGCAAGCCACCATGCGGGTGCTCGGAGGACACGGCCACAGCTGCCTGATTGCCCCAGACCTCGACCTGTCGGCCATCCTCGACGAATGGACCACGCCGTGAAAATCGTCACCATGGCGCAGAATGTGCCCGGGCCGGTCGCGGTGTCGCGGCTCGTCGCCGGCGGCGCGGTCGCCATCAAGGTCGAGGCGCCTTGGGGAGATCCGCTCGAGGGCTTCTGCAAGGCCTGGTACGACGAACTGCATACCGGCGTCACGGTTGTCCGTCTCGATTTGAAGGCGCCCGACGGTCTGCGCGCGCTGACCGACCTGCTGGGCTCGGCCGACGTGTTCGTGGCCAGCCAGCGGCCGCGCGCGCTCGAGCGGCTGGGCCTCGACGCGGCCTCGCTGGCCCAGCGCTTCCCGCTCCTCCGCCACCTGAACATCGTCGGCGACACCGCGCATCCGGACGAGGCGGGGCACGACGTGACGTATATGGCCAAGGCCGGCCTGCTGCAGGGGGCGCTGCCGAGGACGTTGCTGGCCGACCTGTTCGGCGCCGAGCGCGCGCACGCGGCGGTGCTCGAGATGATGCACAAGGGGCCCGGCGGCCGGCGCGTCGTCGGGCTGTTCGACGCGCTCGCCACGCTGACCGCGCCGCTGCGCCACGGGCTCACGGCGCCCGGCGGCGTACTCGGCGGCGGGAACCCGGCCTACGGCGTGTATGCGGCCCGCACGGGGAGCGTGGCCGTCGGCGCGCTGGAGCCACACTTTCGTGAGAGGCTGTATGCCGCGCTCGGCCTCGCGAACGGTTCGCCACTGGCGGAAATCTTCAAGACAAGAACCGCTGCCGAATGGGAACACTGGTCGGCAGAGCACGACATCCCGTTGAAATCCATCTCATGACTCCAGACAACCCACTCAAGGCCGCCTACGATCACGCCACTCGGTTCATCAGCGAGGTGACGGAGCGCCACGTCGGCTCGCGCACCGAGCGCGCCGAGTTGTTGGCCTCGCTTGGGGGCCCGCTGCCGGCAGGTCCCATGGATCCCGCCGAAGTCATCAACCATCTCGCGCTCGCAGCTGACCCCGGCATTGTCTCGACCATTGGTCCGCGCTACTTCGGCTTCGTCACCGGCGGTTCGGTCCCGGTGACGGTGGCCGCCGACTGGCTGGTCAGTGCCTGGGATCAGAACGCCTGTCTCTACGTGACCTCCCCAGCCGCATCAGTGCTGGAGGACATCGTGTCGGGGTGGATCGTCGAACTGCTCGGGCTGCCGGCCCCGGCCGGGGTCGGCTTCGTGACCGGCTGTCACATGGCGAACTTCACCTGCCTGGCCGCCGCGCGCCACGAAGTGCTGCACCGGGCCGGCTGGAACGTCGAGACGCAGGGGCTGCAACGGGCACCGCGCGTCCGGGTGCTGGTGGGCGGTGAGGTGCATGTGTCGGCGGTCGGCGCGCTGCGCTATCTCGGGTTTGGCAGCGACGAACTCGAGTTCGTGCCGGTGGATGGCCAGGGCCGCATGAAGGCCGACGCGCTGCGCGCGCAGCTGGGCGAGGGCGGCGGACCGATCATCGTGTGCGCGCAAGCCGGCAACGTCAGTACCGGCGCCAGCGATCCGGTGGCCGAGATCGTGGCGATGGCCCACGCGCATGGCGCCTGGGTACACGTCGACGGTGCCTTCGGGCTGTGGGCGGCGGCCGTGCCCGAACTGCGATCGCAGGTCCGCGGCATCGAGGGTGCCGATTCGTGGGCGACCGACGCGCACAAGTGGCTGAACGTTCCCTACGACTCGGGCCTGGCAATCGTCGCCGACACGGCGCCACTGCGCGCCGCCATGGGCATGAAGGCGTCGTATCTCCAGCGGGGAGACGATGAGGAGCGCATTGGCATGGACTGGGCGCCGGAATCGTCACGGCGCGCGCGCGTGGTGCCGCTATACGCCCTGTTCCGCGCCCTGGGGCGCGACGGCATCGTGGACCTGGTGCGGCGCAACTGCGCGCTCGCCAGGCGCATGGCCGAGCGGCTGGCCGCGGTGCCCGGCGTCACCATCCTCAACGACGTCGTCCTGAACCAGGTGCTGGTGCAGTTTGGCGACGACGACACGACCAAGGACGTGATCGCGCGCATCCAGGCCGACGGCACGTGCTGGGCGGGTGGCGCGTTCTGGCAGGGGAAGCAGGCCATGCGCGTGGCGGTCTCGAACTGGTCGACCACCGAGGCCGACATCGACCGTTCCGCCGACGCGATGCTGGCGTGCTATCGCGCTAGCACACCGCCTGCGTAGTCTGCGTCATCTGCGGCCCTTTTTCGGCGCCGGCCCGGGCGTGAACTCCAGCATCACGTTGCTGATGGTGGCAATGGGCCGGCCCTCGGCGGTGAAGTTGTCGGTGCCATCGGGCCTGACCACCGACAATTTTTCTCCCAGCACCGAAACCTGATCGACGACGGTGGCCGGGAGTTCGATGGTGATGAACTCGTCGCCGGTTGGCGCCACGGCCTTCATGCCGCCCGGCCCCGCGCCGCCGCCGATGCGGTCGAACAAGTCCTTTTCGGTCCGGAATTCGCTCTGCACGACCGCGCGATTGATCAGCGTGTTATCCATCGACAGCACGCCGATGGTCGCGGTGTACTTGCGGTACGCCTGTTTCTGCTTGATGAGTTCGGCCGAATAGGTATGGCGGGCGTGCAGCTCGAACATCATCTTGACCGGCCCGCGGTGCGGGGGCACCGTGACGAGGATGCCGGTTTTCGGGTCGCGGCCCGTCAGCACGTCGCAGAAGCGGCGGCCGGTCGCAACGCCCTGGCCCAGTTCCGACGGGCACTGCCACTCGGCCTGGATTCGCGAGACGATCGGCGCCGGCGCCTTCCTGGTGGTCTTCGCGGGCGCCTTCTTCGGGGTGGCCTTTCGGGTCTGGGCGCCGAGCGATGGCGCCACCATGAGGCTTGCACACAGAAGAGCCAGCATCACGCGCATTCCGTAAGTATAGCGTTCGACCGGCAATCCGTTTGCTTACGCTCGCGCTAGACTGCGTCCCCGTCAGGTGGTTAGTCACGTTGGGTGCTGCCTTGTCATTCAGAGTCAGTCAGCTCCCTCTGCACGTTGCGATTGTAAGCCTGTCCCACTTCAACTTCTCGTAAGGCGCGAACGGATTTCCGGAGAACAGACCAATGAAACAATTACGAACGTGGTTCGCAGCAATGGCCCTCGGCGCCCTCGTGGTGCTTCCAGCCGCTGCGCAGGTGCAGACGGGATCAATCCTGGTACGAGTGACGGACGAGCAGGGCGCCGCGGTGCCTGGTGCGGTGGTAACGCTGACCAGTCCGGTATTGGTGGCGGGCACCACGAGCGGAGTCACCGACACGGGCGGCGTCAACCGCTTCCCGTCCCTCTCGCCGGGCGTTTACTCGGTGAAAATCGAGCTGCAGGGCTTCCGCACGGTGATTCGCCAGAACGTCGCGGTGCAGGTCGGCGCCACCGTTCCCCTGGACATGTCACTTCAGGTCGCGACCGTGGCCGAGACGGTGACGGTGACCGGCGCGTCGCCGGTAATCGACACCACCAGCGCGAACACGAGCGTCAACCTGGGCGAGCAGTTGCTCCAGGCCACGCCCGGCGGCCGCGACATCTGGTCACTGGTGGAATACAAGGTGCCCAGCCTGCTGATCACGCGCCCCGATGTCGGCGGCACGTCGGGCGGCCTGCAGGGCGTGTTCAACGCGCGCGGCACCACCAGCGCACAGAACTCGAGCTACCTCAACGGCATCAACGTCGGCGACCCGGCAGCCATTGGGGCGGCCGGTTTCTACTACGACTTCGACGCCTTCGACGACATCCAGGTCTCGACCGGCGCCCACGACATCACCGTGCCGACGAGCGGTGTGTTCCTGAACATGGTGACCAAGAGCGGCGGCGATCAGTGGCGTGGCCGCGTCACCGGCGCCTGGCTCGGGGATGCCACGCAGACGCAGAACATCGATGACGAGCTGCTGCGGTTCGGGTTCCGCCCGGAATCCAACAGCGTCGACTTCGTCTCGGACGTCAACGTCAGCGGCGGCGGCCCGCTGGTCGCCAACAAGCTGCGCATGTTCGCCTCGTTCCGCGACTGGCGCGTGCACGTCAACACACCGGCGGCGTTCTCGACGCTGGTCCTCGACAAGACCGACATCACGTCGGGGCTGGTCAACCTGAACTATCAGATCAACGACAAGAACCGCCTCACCGGCCTCTACTCGCGGCAGTACTACAAGAAGCCGAACCGCTTCCTGGCCGGCGCCAACACCCTGGTGCAGGACTCGACCAGCAACGAAGACGACGTCTTCGACATCTACCAGGTGCTGTGGAACTCGGTGGTGTCGCAGAACTTCTTCATCGACGCGCGTGTCGGGTTGAACAAGATCTTCTTTCCGACCTACCTGAACGGCTCCGACCAGACGCTGCTCGACACCGCCACCGGCATTCGTACCCGCAACTTCACCGCCGGCACCGAACGGTGGCGCGACCGCTACCAGGCCAATGCCACCGGTCAGTACTACCTGGACGAGTTCGCCGGCGGCCGGCACGAGTTCAAGTTCGGCGCCGATTACTCGCACATGTTGGTCGAGAACCGCGTTTCCCGTTTCGACGATGTCGAGCTGACGTACAACAGCACCTCGGGGCTGTCGCAGAACGTGACGTTGTTCGGCACGCCGTTCTTCTCCAAGACCGGCTTGAACATCCTGGCCCTCTACGCGCAGGACAGCGTGTCGTTTAAGCGTCTGACGCTGACGGCCGGAGTGCGTTGGGAACACCTGAACGGCTACCTCCCCGAGCAGAGCAGCCCGGCCAGTCGTTTCTTTCCGCAGCTCAACCGGTCGTTCGCCGAGCTGCCCGACGTGGTCGACTGGACAACAGCCGGGCCGCGCCTGAGCGCCGCCTACGACGTCCGGGGCAACGGGCGCACCGGCCTGAAGTTCGCGGTGGGCCGCTACTACTACGTCATCGCGGCGGGCGGCGGCATTCTCGACACGATCAACCCCAATGGAAACTACTCCGAGAACTTTGGCTGGAACGATCTGAATGGCGACCGCCGCTTCCAATCAGGCGAGCAGACCGGCACGCCGGTGATCTCCCGCGTCAACACCTCGACGGTGTCGGTGGATCCGGACTACGCGCGGCCCTACACGGACGAAATCACTGGCGGCTTCGACCACGAACTGTTCCCGGCGCTGCGGTTGAGCGTGGTTGCCACGCATCGCACGGAGCGCAATCCCCAGGCTACGTCGAACCCGGCGAACCCCTATGACACGTTCCTGACCACGCGGCCCGACAACGGCCGAGACGGCGTGGCCGGCACCGCCGACGATGGCACGTTCCAGTTCTACAACCGCACCTCAACGGCGGTGAACCAGACCTACTTCACCAACGACCGGAGCTTCCGCCAGACCTACAACGGCATCGAGATCTCCGGCACCAAGCGCATGTCGGATCGCTGGCAGATGCTCGCCGGCTACACCTACAGCCAGACCCGCCAGAAGGGTCTCAGCGTGAACGTCAACCCGAACGCGCTGATCAACGCCGAGGGCCCCGTCGCCGGCCAGATCGGCGACCGCCCCCACCAGTTCAAGCTGAGCGGCACCTACATCCTGCCGTGGTACGACATCGGCATCGCTGGCAACCTCAACGCGCAGAGCGGCGCCGCCATCACGCGGCAGATCAACACCGCGCAGACCGTGGGCGGCAACACCGCCGTCAACGTCGAGCCGCTGGGCTCGTACCGGCTGCCGTTCCGCACCAATGGCGACCTGCGCGTGTTCAAGACCGCGCGCTTCGGCGCCCGCAGCCTGGAGGTGTCGGTGGACATCCACAACGTGAGCAACTCGAACACCTACTGGGATGCCCGCACACTGGGTAACACCATCAACCTGCGGCAGAACGGCAACCCGACGGGTACGATCAACACCGTCCCGCAGTTTGGTTCGCCGGCGCAGGTCTACGGCCCGCGCAACATCCGCTTCAATGCCGCGTTCCGCTTCTGAGATCAAGAGCTGACAAGAGACCAAGAGATCAGGAGATAACTAAAATTACTCCTGATCTCCTGGTTTCCTTTTTTCTGTCGGTTCCTGATCTCGCTGCGTTATTCGTCGAAGTCGTGGGAGTGGCTCGGTCCAGACGAGGCAATGCCGCCGCGCAGCTTCAGCAGTTCCAGGAACTCCATGCGGGTCCGCGACTGATCGCGAAACGCGCCCAGCATGGCGCTGGTGATGGTGTAGGAGTTCTGCTTCTCGACCCCGCGCATGGCCATGCACAGGTGCGTGCCTTCGCAGACCACGGCGACGCCGAGCGGCTTGATCTTCTCGGTGATGGTCTCGGCGATCTGGTTGGTCATCCGCTCCTGCAGTTGCAGCCGGCGCGCGAAGATGTCGACCAGGCGCGGGATCTTGCTGAGGCCGATCACCCGCTTGTTGGGGATGTAGGCGACGTGGCACTTGCCGAAGAACGGCAGCAGGTGGTGTTCGCACAGGCTGTAGAAGTCGATGTCGCGGACGATCACCATCTCGCTATAATCGACACTGAACAGCGCCCCGTTCAGCACCTCGTCGATGTCAGCCTGGTAGCCGCTTGTGAGAAACCTCAGCGCCTTGTCCACCCGCCGCGGCGTCTTGACCAGTCCCTCGCGGTCGGGGTCCTCGCCTAGCTCAATCAGCAAGCGCTGGATGAGATCCTGCATCGGATCATTGTATATCTCGGTGGCCGGCCTCACCGTGGTCGCCGTCTCTGCTGCCATGGTCCCTTTGGATGCTGGTTCGACCATCCAGGTTCCCGCCGCCGATCCCGACGCGTTGTACCGGGACCGCGACAACCTGGCCAGCGCCCAGAAGGCCACCGACATCTGGACCGCGCGGCTCGAGGCCAACCCGAAGGATTTCACTTCGGCCTATCGGCTGGCCCAGGCCCGCTATTGGCTGGGCACCAACGGTCTGCCCGAGCCGCAGCGCAAGGCCGCGCTCGAGTCAGGCATCGCGGCCGCGCGCGCGGCGATTGCCATTGACGCGAATAGACCGGAGGGCCACTTCTGGCTTGCCGCCAACATGGGCGCACTCGCCGAGTCGTTCGGCCTGCGTCAGGGCATCAAGTACCGCGGCCAGATCCGTGATGCGCTCGAGAAGACGCTGGCGCTGAACCCTGCCTTCCTGCAGGGCTCGGCCGACCGCGCGATCGGCCGCTGGTACTTCAAGGTACCGGGCCTGTTCGGCGGCAGCAACCGGAAGTCGGAGGAACACCTCCGCAAGTCGCTCACCTACAACCCCAACAGCGTCATCTCCCACCTCTTCCTCGGCGACACACTCGCCGACATGGGCCGTCGGGACGAGGCGCGGAGGGAGTATCAGGCGGCGATCGACGCACCGTTCGATCCCGATTGGACGCCGGAGGATCGGCGGTTCAAGGAGCTGGCGAGATACCTGCTCCAGAACCGGCGCTAGAAGCTACTTCACCGGGTAATCGTAGAAGCCCTTGCCGGACTTCTTGCCGAGATGACCGGCGATCACCATCCGCTTCAGCAGCGGCGGTGGTGCAAAGCGCGATTCGCGGAACTCCTCGAACATGATGTTGGCGATGTAATACGTCGTGTCGAGGCCGACGTAATCGAGCAGCGTGAACGGACCCATCGGGTAACCGCAGCCAAGCTTCATGCCGTTGTCGATGTCCTCGACCGTCGCCAGCCCCTCCTCCAGGCAGCGGATCGCGTCCAGGAGATACGGCACGAGCAGGCGGTTGACGATGAAGCCGCCGCGGTCGGGGGCCGTCACCGGTTCCTTGCCGATCGCGCGGGCAAAGGTCATCAGCGCGTCGTAGGTTTCCTGGCTCGTCGCCAGCGCGCGGATCACTTCGACCAGCTTCATCAGCGGCACGGGGTTGAAGAAGTGCAGGCCGGCGACCTTGTCGGGCCGCGTCGTGCCGGCGCCGAGCTCGGTAATGCACAGCGACGAGGTGTTCGAGGCGATCAGGCAGTGCTGGCCGACCACCGCTTCGATCTGCGCGTAGGTCTTCTTCTTGACCTCGACGTTCTCGACGATGGCTTCGATGACGAGGTCGCAGTCCTTGAGATCCGCGAACCTGGTGGTGGCGGTGAGGTTGGCAAACACGGTCGCCTTCTGCTCCGGCGTGACCTTGCCCTTCTCGATGCCGCCGGTCAGGAACTTGTCGATACGGCCGACGCCCTTCTTGAGCACATCGTCATTCACGTCGAGGACAAAGGTCTTGAACCCGGCCGCGGCCGACACCTGCGCGATGCCCGCGCCCATCAACCCGCACCCAATCACGCCAACGGTCTTGATTTCCATTACAGGGCCTCCACGATCATCGCAATGCCTTGACCGCCGCCGATACAGGCCGAGGCCACACCGTACTTCTTGCCGCGCCGGCGCAGCTCGAGCAGCAACGTCAGCAGGAGACGCGCGCCGCTGGCACCCAGCGGATGCCCGATGGCAATGGCGCCGCCGTTCACGTTGACCCTGTCCCGGCTGAGGCCCAGCTCCTTTTCGCAGGCGAGATACTGCGCCGCGAAGGCCTCGTTGATCTCGATCAGGTCGAGCTGCCCGAACGACATCCGGGCGCGTTCGAGCGCCTTGCGGATGGCCGGCGCCGGCCCCATCCCCATCATCGTCGGCTCGACACCCACCGTGGCCCACGACACGATGCGGCCGAGCGGCTTGACGCCGTGCTTCTTGACCGCGTCTTCACCGGCGATCACCAGCGCCGCCGCGCCGTCGACAATGCCGCTGGCGTTGCCGGCGGTGACCACGCCGTCCTTCTTGAAGGCGGCCGGCAGCTTGGCCAGGATCTCCATGGTCGTCTCGGGACGCATGTGGTCGTCCTGCTCGACCAGGGTCACGCCCTTGCGGCCCTTGATCTCCACCGGCACCACTTCGTCCTTCATGATCCCGGACGACCAGGCCTTGTGCGCCAGTTGCTGGCTGCGCAGGGCGTAGGCATCGGCGTCTTCGCGCGTGATGCCGTATTTCACGGCGCAGTTCTCGGCGGTGATCGCCATCGAGCAACCGGCGTACGGATCGGTCAGGCCCTCCCACAGCCAGTCTTCGAGCTTGCCCTGGCCCAGCCTGAAGCCCGAGCGCGCGCCGCGAATCACGTGCGGCACCTGGCTCATGCTCTCCATGCCGCCGGCCAGCACCATCCCGGCCTCATCGAGCTGGATGAGCTGCGCACCGCTCAGCACGGCCTGGATGCCCGAGCCGCACAGGCGGTTGACGGTGAGAGCCGGCACCTCAATCGGCACGCCGGCCTTGAGGCCGACGTGACGGCCGCCGTAGTGGGCATCGACGCTGCTCTGCTGCACGTTGCCGAAGACCACGTGCTCGATCCACTCGGGCCTGGTGCCGGTCCGCTCGAGGGCGCCCTTCGCCGCGATGGCGCCCAGCTCAATCGCCGACAAGTCCTTGAGCGCGCCGACGTGCTGCGTCATGGGTGTCCGCGCGCCGCCGATGATGAAAACTGGTTTGCTCATTTGCTGATCCGTTTCGAAATCCAATCGCCGACTTCGCGGGTGCCGAGCGCCCCGCCGATGTCCGAGGTGGTGTGGTTCTGGCTGATCGCCCCTTCCACCGCGCGCTCGATCGCCCTGGCTTCATCGATCGCGCCGAGGGTTTCGAGCATCAACGCGCTCGAGAGAATGGCGCCGATCGGGTTCGCCACGTTCTTCCCCGCCAGCGGCGGCGCCGAGCCGTGCACCGGTTCGAACAGCGAGGTCCTGCCGGGATGGAGATTGCCGGACGCGGCCATGCCCAGCCCGCCCTGCAGCGCGCCGCCAATGTCGGTGACGATGTCGCCGAACAGGTTGTTGGTGACGATCACTTGGTATTGACCAGGGTCCTTCACGAGGAACATCGCGAGCGCGTCGATGTACTGATGGGTGGCCGTGATGCCCGGATATTCCGCCGCAACTTCCTTGTAGACCCGCTGCCACAACGCGTGGCCCTGCTGCATGGCGTTGCTCTTGTCGGCCATGCACACCTTGGTCAGGCCGTTGGCCTTCGCGTACTCGAACGCGTGGCGGATGATGCGGTTCACGCCCTTGAAGGTGTTGATCTCCTCCTGGATCGCCACTTCGTCCGTCGTCCCGGCCTTGAACCGGCCGCCCACGCTGACATACACACCCTCGGTGTTCTCGCGGAACACGACGAAGTTGATGTCCTTGCGGCCGCGATCCTTGAGCGGACAGAGCCGATCGTCGAGCAGCCGGACCGGCCGGTAATTCACGTAGAGATCGAGCTCGAAGCGCGTCCCGAGCAGGATGTCGCGCGCGTGCTGATTGCCGGGCACCCGCGGGTCGCCCAGCGCGCCGACGAAGATCGCCTGGAACTCGTCACGCAGCATCTGGTAGCCGTTGGCCGGCAGCGTTTCGCCGGTCTTCAGATAGTGATCCGCGCTCCACGGCAGGTGGACGAGATCGAATCGCCGCCCGAACGCGGCGCCGGTCGCCTGCAGCACCTTGACCGCTTCGGCGGTGACGTCCTTGCCAATACCATCGCCGGGAATAACCGCAATTTTCATAGTGTCTCGATCGCGAGTGCCATGCCCATGCCGCCGCTCACGCAGAGCGTGGCCAGGCCGCGCTTCTGGCCGCGGCGCATCAGCTCGTGCAGCAGGGTGACGATGATCCGCGCGCCGCTGCAACCAATGGGGTGGCCCAGCGCAATCGCGCCGCCGTTCACGTTCAGCTTCTCTGCCGGAATCGGCACGTCCTTCAGCACGGCCAAAACCTGCGCGGCAAACGCCTCGTTGATCTCGACCAGGTCGAAGTCGCTGATGTCCAGGCCGGTGCGTTGCTTCAGCTTCGCGATGGCCGGCACCGGGCCAATGCCCATGATGCGCGGGTCCACGCCGGCGCTCGCCCAGCCGACGATGCGCGCCAGCGGCTTGAGGCCGCGGGCTTCGGCAAACGCCGAGGACGCCAGCACCAGTGCCGCCGCCCCGTCGGTGATGCCCGACGCCGAACCGGCGGTGATGATGCCATCGTGCCCTTCGACCCTGGGAAAGGTCAGCGGCAGCTTGCGCAGCGCCTCGATGGTGGAACCGTGCCGCGGATGTTCGTCGGCGGTGACCAACTGATCCTGTCCGAGGTGGCGTCCGGCTTTCTTGTCCGCCGGAGCCTGGGCGGAGGTGGAAGCCGGACCGAGATTGACCGGCGCGATCTCGCGATCGAAATGGCCGGCCTTCTGCGCCGCTTCGGCCTTGCGCTGGCTCTCGAGCGCAAACTGGTCCGATTGCTCGCGCGTGATGCCGTACTGCCGCGCCAGCACTTCCGCGGTCTCGCCCATGATCAGCCCCGACAACGGATCCTGGAAACCGTCGCGATACATCGCATCGACGAACTGGAAGTGACCCATCTTGTGGCCCCAGCGCGCGTCGGCCGCGTCGACCAGGTACGGGACGCGGCTCATGTTCTCGATGCCACCGGCCAGGACGACGTCCGATTCGCCAAGGAGGATGCTCTGCGCCGCCGACGCTACGGCCTGCATGCCGCCGGCGCACGCCTTGTTGATGGTGTAGGCGGGCGCGGCGTTCGGCACGCCGGCCCGATGGCCTACCTGCCGGGCCGGGTTGGGGCCGACGCCGGCCGGGCGGCCATGCCCCATCAGTACTTCCTGGATCTCGTCGGCGGCCACGCCCGCACGTTGCAGGGCGGCCCTGGCGGCCACGGCGCCGAGTTCGGCGGCGTGAACGTCCTTGAAGGACCCGCCAAAGCGGCCGATCGGGGTGCGCGAGGCCGCCAAAATCACGACCTGGTGGGACGACTGACTGGCTGCGGGCATCAGAAAAGAAATGATATCAAACGAACGTTCAAAAAACCCCTGTATTTACACGGCAAAACCGTCAACCCGAGCGACCGTCCGGCCCAGGAATTGCGCACTTAATCACACATTTCTGTAGATTCGTCCCACATTTCGTCCCTCCGTGGACTAACATTCACCAGTTCGTTTTTAGGGTTCCCGTTGTGTTGTTGTTGCTTTTCCAAAGGAGGAAAGGGATGTTCGCAAGACCTTTCGCAATTCTGTTGTTGATCGGTGCGCTGGTTGTTCCCGCGTGGGCGCAGGAACAGCGTGGCTCGATCGAAGGCGTCGTCAAAGACGCTTCGGGCGCCGTGCTGCCAGGCGCCACCGTTGAAGCCACCGCGAACGGTCGCGTGTCTTCGACCACCACCGACTCGGTTGGCGTGTACCGCTTCCCGTCACTCGCACCCGGCAATTACCGGGTCACCGCCAACCTCCAGGGCTTCGTGGCCAAGGAAGTGGTCGAAGTCCGTGTCGGACTCGGCCAGAACAAGAAAGTAGACTTCGCACTGCCGCTGGCGGGCGTGGCCGAAACGGTGACGGTCACCGCGGAAACGCCGCTGGTCGATGTGCGCAGCACGGCACGTCAGGCCAACATCCGCGCCGAACAGGTCGAGCTGCTGCCGAAGGGCCGCGACTTCACGAGCCTCGTGACGCAGGCGCCCGGCGCCAACCAGGAGAACAAGCTTGGTGGGCTGTCGATCGACGGCGCGAGCGCCGGCGAGAACCGCTACATCATCGATGGCATCGAAACCACGAACCTCCGCAACGGAACGTCGGGCAAGAACCTGATTGCCGACTTTGTTGAAGAGGTCCAAGTCAAGTCGAGCGGCTATACCGCCGAATACGGCGGCGCCACCGGCGGAGTCATCAACGCCGTGACCAAGAGCGGCACTAACGACTGGCGCGGCAGCGCACTATTCAACTACCAGGGCAGCTCGCTGGCCGGCGCCCGCAAGCCGACTCTCCGCCAGAACCTGGTCAATTCGGACATCGCCGAGTACATCACCTACCCCAAGGATGACGAGTCGCGCGTGGAGCCCGGTTTCTCGCTGGGCGGCCCGATCATGAAGAACCGCGCGTGGTTCTTCGGCGCCTACCTGCCGGTGCTGGAGACCACAACGCGTAGCGTCGATCCCACCAGCGCCGGTAACCCGGCGGCCTCGACCAACTCCGTGGAGCAGAAGACGCCGGCGCAGAACATCACTGCCAACATCACGTCGCAGCTGAGCAACAGCGTCCGCGGCCGCGTCTCTTACAACAGCAGCTGGCGCGAAGACAACGGTCTGCTGCCCGCCCTGACCGGCACCGACCCGGCCGGGACCAACTACAGCAAGATCTCGAAGTTCCCCAACTACTCCGTGTCGGGCAACCTCGACTGGGTCGCCTCACCGCGCTTCTTCCTCGGCCTGCGCGGCGGCTACTACATGGCCGACCAGCACGACTCGAACGTGACCGAACAGCCCCGCATCATCTTCTCGACGGGCAACAACATCGGCCTGCTCGACACGCCGGTGAGCCTGCAGCGGTCCACCGGGTTCCAGAACATCCCGTCCAACAACAAGGTGACCCGCGACCAGCAGACGCGGCTCTACTTCCAGGCCGACGGCACGCTCTACGCCAACGCCGGCGGCGCCCATCAGATCAAGTTCGGCGTGCAAGCCGACCGCGTCGGCAACGACGTGCTGAGCGGCGAGTCTGCCAACCTGGTGCGCATTCGCTGGAACACCGCCCTCGGTGGTCTCCGCGGACCGTACGGCTACTATCAGGTGCGCAGCAATGCGGTGAACCCCAAGCAGGGCTTCATCACCGAAGGCAACATCCACACCACCAACATCGGCCTGTTCCTCCAGGACTCCTGGACCATCAACAACAAGCTGACCATCAACGCCGGTGTGCGCACCGAGCGCGAACGGGTGCCCACCTACTCCGCGGGTAGCGACATTCCGGAATTCGGCCTCGAGTTCAGCTTTAAGGACAAGCTGGCGCCCCGCGTCGGCTTTGCCTACGACATCAAGGGCGATGGCAAGTGGAAGGCCTACGGCTCGTGGGGCGTGTTCTACGACATCTTCAAGCTCGAACTGCCGCGCGGCTCGTTCGGCGGCGACAAGTGGCTCGAGTACTACTACACCCTCGACACGCCTGACTGGCAGAACCTGACCGCCGGCGCCAGCTGCCCACCCGCCTGCAGCGGCACGCTGATTCGCGGCCCGATCGACTTCCGCCATCCTTCGTTCGGCTCGGACGCCATCGACCCCGACCTGAAGCCGATGAAGCTGCAGGAAGCTTCCGCTGGCCTCGAGCACCAGTTGAACGATGTGATGGCTGTCAGCGTCCGTTACGTGCACAAGCAGGTTGACCGCGCCATTGAAGACACGGGCGCGCTCGACGCACAGGGCAACGAGATCTACATCATCGCCAACCCCGGCTTCAACCTCGCCGAGCTGGCGTTCACCAACCCGAACATCCAGAACCCGAAGGCGGTCCGCGACTTCGATAGCGTGGAGTTTGCCTTCGACAAGAAGTACGCCGACAACTGGTACCTGCGCGCGGGCTACACGTGGAGCCGGCTGTATGGCAACTACTCCGGCTTGTCGCAGTCAGACGAGAACGGCCGCACGAGCCCAAACGTCGGCCGGCTGTGGGACTACCCGCTGATGATGTTCCAGGACGGCGGCAAGGCGGCCCTCGGCCCGCTCGCCACCGACCGCCCACATCAGTTCAAGACCCAGTTCATCTACATGTTCGGCTTCGGCACGAGCGTGGGGTTGAACGAATACGTGGCGAGCGGCCTGCCCGTGACCCGCGAAATCGGTATCTACGCGCCCAACAACCTGCCGGTCCAGTATCTGGGCCGCGGCAGCGACGGCCGGACGCCGATGTTCACGCAGACCGACCTGCTGGTCCAGCACGGGTTCAAGGTCGGCGGTTCGCGTGAAGTGCAGCTCAGCCTGAACGTGATCAACCTGTTCAACCAGAGCACGGCCGTGGGCAAGTACTCCACCTATCACAAGACCAACGGTGTGACGCCCGACGAAACCCTGTTCTACACCGGAAAGCAGAACCTCGCCGACCTCATCGTCAGCCAGAACATCGTCAAGGATCCGCGGTTCCTGATGGACGACCGGTTCCAGACGCCCCTCCAGGCCCGTATCGGCGTGCGCTTCCTCTTCTAGAGCGCCTCGTCGCTTCGAGTATCGTCACTGCCCCGCGGGCTTCGGTCCGCGGGGCAGTTCTCGTTTGGCACCCGGCGAGGAGAGCACCATGCCCAAGACAGTCTCACTCCTGATTGGGGCGCTGACGCTGGCCGCCGTCGTCGCGGCGCAGGCGCCGCCAGATCGCCAACAGGCGCGCACCCACAATCGGCTCGGTTGGGATTTGATGACCGCGGAGTCCTGGGAGGCAGCCGCGCGGGAATTCCAGCAAGCTATTGCCATCGACCGGACCTTTGAGGACGCCCATTATGGCCTCGGCCGGGCCTACATTGCGTTAAGACAATACGTGTTGGCGATCGAAACGCTGACCACCTGCCGGCAGCTCTACGTCTCCCAGGCAGGCAAGCAGTTCGCCAACCAGCAGGACGCCCAACGGTTCCGCCAGGACCGCATCACCGAGATCGATGAGCAGATCCGACAAGTGCAGGGCATGCCGCCGACGGCCCAGCAGCAGAACCTTCTTCGCCAACTGAACAACCAGCGGCGGGATATCCAGAATGCCATTGCCAAAGGCAGCGGCATGAGCATCGACGCCACGGTGCCGCCGTGGGTGTCCCTCTCCCTGGGTAGCGCGTACTTTCGGTCCGGCAAGCTCACTGACGCCGAGCGGGAGTACAAGGCGGCCATCGCCGTCGACAGCAAGTTCGGCGAGGCGCACAACAACCTGGCCGTCGTGTACTTCGAAACCAACCGCATTGCTGAAGCAGAAGCGTCGTTGAAAGACGCGAAGAAGGCGGGCTTCAAGGTGAACCCGCAACTCGAACAAGCCATCAAGGGACGGAAATAACGCGGCGGGGCTGATCCATTTTTTTGGTCATTCCATACCGATTATTGGTCTTTTCGTCACGTTCACAAGCGGTCACTCCCACATTTCCTAGCGTACGCGTCGCCATTCGTCCCAACGCGGGTGGCACGTCTTTTCCTTTACTGAACAACTGTTCGACCGTTGTTTGTACTTTCCCTCGACCGTTGTTCGTATTTTCCAAGGAGAAGAGTTTCTTATGTTTAAACGCACGAGTGCCATGTTTGTGGCCCTCTGGCTGGCCTTCGCAGGCATCGCCTCGGCCCAGGTCAGCAATACCGGAACCCTCACGGTTGTCGTGGCTGACAAGGACGGCGGCCGCATTCCCGGCGCCACCGTCACCGCTTCCGCCGCCGACACCATCACCAAGCGCACCGTCGTCACCGACGCCGAAGGCGTCGCGAAGCTCGAAGCGCTCGCGCCCTCGGCCCAGTACTCCGTCCTCGTCCAGATTCAGGGTTTCCAGGACGCGACCCGCGAGAAGATTCGCGTGGTTTCGGGCCAGACGGCGGCCATTGACCTGATGCTGTCGGTCGCGGGCTTGACCGAGGCGGTCCAGGTGACCGCGACCACGCCGCTCGTCGACGTGACCAGCGCCACCACGGGTCAGGACATCACGCTCGAGTTGACCGAGTCGCTGCCGACCGGCCGCAGCTACCAGAGCTACCTGCAGCTGGTACC
>ERZ1292640.1099-Hain-H43-02um-R1-1099-length-22339-cov-47_pt1 | contig 22339 bp, 16 predicted proteins | sample MGYA00564404_ERZ1292640 | MGnify/ENA primary metagenome ERZ1292640 (study PRJEB36523, sample SAMEA6512636) | groundwater metagenome | collected 2019-01-08 | study: AquaDiva: Metagenomics assemblies of 32 groundwater samples
TTGACCACACCGTCGGCCCCAAGGGACAGATGTTCGTGCGGATCAACACCATGCCCACCGGTCTGGTGGAGTATCCCTACGATTTCACCGGAGTCGCCACCCGCACCCGGGCCGACTATAAACGGCCCGGCCACGGCGCGGCGGTGAGCTACACCCATGTCTTCAGCCCGGCGATGGCCATGGATCTTCGGGTCGGCGGAAGCCGCGCCGGCAACAGCGGCACGCCGTATTCGGTGCTCGAAGGCTTTGACGCCATGAAACTGGGGTTCGCGCCAGCCTTTCAGAAGGTGGTTCAGACCGCGGGCTTTCCATCGATCACTTTCGGCGACGGGATCACCGGACTCGGGGGCTCGGATTCCAACAAGAGATTGAGTGACGGTTACTCCACCTCCGATGCGGTCACCATCGGCGCCGGCAAGCACATGTTCAAGACCGGAGGCGAAATCCGCGTGACCCGTGGCAGCTACCTGGACATTCCCGGCAACGGCTCCTTCAGCTTCGGCCCCAACCAAACCGGCGGCCCGGTCGCGACCAGCCCCAGGGGCGGGTTCGGACTGGCCTCCCTGCTGCTGGGCTTCGGCAGCGGGTCCATTCCGAGCGGCAGCGCCATCTCGTGGCAGAGCGTCTACTACGCGCTGTACTTCCAGGACGACTACCGCGTCACCTCGAAGTTGACCTTGAATCTGGGCCTGCGCTGGGAGTTGGAGGGCGCGCGGACGGAGCGCTTCAACCGGACGGTGCGCGGCTTCGACCGCGACGCGCCGAGTCCGCTGAAGGCGCCAGGACTGAATCTGCGCGGAGGATTGACATACGCCGGCGTGAACGGCAGGCCGCGGGGACTTTACGATTCCGATTGGAACAACTTCGGGCCGCGGATCGGGTTCGCCTGGTCGCTGAACAATCGGATGGTGATCCGCGGAGGTTACGCGCTCAGCTATATTCCGATCGTCACCAGCGTGATCAACCTGGGTTATACGCTGGACACGCCCTGGGTGAGCACGACCGACGGCGGCATCACGGTCAAGGACCGTCTGAGCAATCCGTTTCCGGCGGGAAAACTCGAGCCGACCGGGAATTCTCAGGGGCTGGCAACGCTGGTCGGGCAGGGTGTCCGGTATGTGGATCCCGCGGACGTTTATCCGCAATACCACAACTACCAGCTCAGCATCCAGCGGGCGCTGCCTTCCAAGAGCGTGATCGAGGTTGCCTACGTGGCGAGCCGGGGAATCCGTCTCAAATCGCCCGGCATCAACGTCAACCAACTGCCCGCCGAGTATTTCTCGATGGGAACCGCGCTTACCAGGCAGGTTGCCAACCCGTTTTACGGCGTACTGACGACGGGATCGCTGAGCGGGAGTACGGTCTCGCAGATGCAGTTGCTGCGGCCTTATCCCCAGTTCACCGGCGTGACGCGGACCGATCCCGGATACGGGTCGAGCGTCTACCACTCGCTGCAAATCAAGTACGAAAAGCGCATGGCCCATGGGCTGGCCGCTCTGGTCGCCGGCACCATCTCCAAGAACATCAGCGACCTTCACACTCCGCAGAACATCTACAACCTGAAGCCGGAGCGGGCGCTCACCGAGATCGACGCGCCGAGCCGGCTGTCGGCGGCGCTCGCCTGGGAGGTGCCCGTCGGCCGCGGACGCCAGTTCCTGGGCGCCCTCAACCGGGCCGCGGACCTGGCGATCGGCGGCTGGCAGGTATCTTCGTCGGTGATCTTCCAGGACGGTATGCCGATGGCGTTCGGCGTGACGGGGGGAACCTATGTCGGCAACTCGATCCGACCGAACGTGGTTGGCGATCCCAGCGAGGGCGCCTCGGGCCCGCACGGCCGGCGGCTGAACCGCTACTTCAACACCGCGGCCTTCGCGCGTCCGCCGGACTTCACGCTGGGCAACCTGGCGCCGCGCATCGGGAGCGTGCGCAGTCCGGGTAATAACACCATCAACGTGTCCCTCTCGAAAGTCTTCGCCATCCGGGAAGGGGTGCGGCTGGAGTTCCGGGCCACAGCCTTCAACCTCCCGAACCACCCGGTATTCGGGGCCCCCAATACGACGTTCGGCAGCGCCGCCTTCGGCACCGTCAGCAGCCAGGTGAACAACGGCCGGCAAGTCGAACTGGGAGCGAGGATCCTGTTCTAACGGCTTATGACTCGACGCTCTTTCATCACCTCGGTGACTGCCGCCGCCGCAGCTCTCTCTGGCGGCTGTCGCAGGCCGGCGCCCGCCGGTAACAAGACGTCCGGGAGCTTCACTCATCTGCTGGAAGGGATCGGCCGCGAGAACATCAAGATCACCAGCGTGAGGACCACTCGCCTCACATACACGGCGCCCGAAGGCGAATACGTGAATGAGGCGGGTCCGATAGTCCTTCGCTCCCAAGGTTGCGCGATATTGGAGGTTTTCACCGACCAGGGAATCGTAGGGATCGGCCCGGGAGGGGAGGGCCGCGGAGGCGGAGCGGACGACGAGTACTCCCAACTGACCGGCAAGAATCCCTTCGACGTTGAGCTTCTGGGCCTGTCGAACGGGATCGACGTGGCTTGTTGGGACATCATCGGTAAGGCCAAGGGCATGCCGGTCTACAAACTGCTTGCCACCGGCCACCGAGCGAATCCGCGGGTCCACGTCTATGCCAGCGGCGGTGTGAACTGGACCTTCTACGACCGGGGCGACAAGAGACCCTACGGCGCCGACGCCCTCATCGAGGAGGCCCTGAAGTACAAAGAGATGGGCTTCGACACGTTCAAGTGGAGACCGGGAACGGACTGGGAAGAAGCCGGCATGACCGCGGCCAGGTTGGGAGAGACCGTATGCCGGAAGTTACGGGACGCGGTCGGGCCGGATTTCAAACTCGGCCTCGAGAAGAAAGCGTGGGACGCCTGGACGCTTGAGGAAGCGATCGCAATTGCGCCGATCATCAACGATCTGAAGTTCTTCTTCTTCGAGCAGCCTATGATGGACGTCGGCCCGGCTCAGTTCGAAGACTACCTGAAGCTCAAGGAGTTGATGCCAAACGTAATGCTGTGGGGCGGCGAGAGCTTTCGCAACCTCCAGCAGGCCCGGCCCTTTATGGAACGGCGCATCTACGATGCGATCCAGACCGACTCCATCCGGCTCGGCATCACCGAGAACTGGCTGGTGGCGCGCGTGGCCGCTTACCATGGCCTCAAGATGGTGCCTCACAACTGGATCAGCGCTCTTGGAACCATGTGTAACACGCACCTTGTCGCCGGTGTGCCTAACGGCTACATGTGCGAGTTCTTCATGTATCCCAATACCCCCTGGCGGGACGCGGTGTTCCGGGAGCCCATGGCCCCCAAGAACGGCTACGTCACGCTCAGCGACCGGCCGGGTTTTGGGATGGAACTTGCCAACATCGACGAGCTGAAGAAGAAGTACCCGTACGACCCGAACGCGCCGCGCCTGGCCGCCAATCCGCGTTTCCCCCATGCATGGGACCGGGCCAGAGCGCGAGAGAGAAAAGTAATCGAGCGCTATGGCCGGGAAGCCTCGGGATGAAGGTCAAACCCGGTCGGCGAGCCCTTGGCGCAGGTTCTCGAACAGCCGGCGGCAGTTGGGGGCGGCGCTGACTACCCGAACGGGATCAAGAAGACGCAAGACCTTGGGTGCGTGCAGGGTCTTGCTGTAAGCGCCTTTCTGCGTAGCCCTGGTGGCGTCCTTTAATCCGTTGAGCACGTCGTCCTTGGGCACCTGCTCGACCTGGGGGTTGGATGGCAGCGCGTTGCCGCGAAAACCGTGGCCGTAGAACTGGCTCCGTGTCCGAGGGTCCGCGAGAAACCAGGACTCCATGAGCTGCACCATCCAGAAGACCTGCTCGCTACTCACTTGTGCCCCGGCAGGAGGCCGCCAGTCGGCGCGGCCGGACAGTTCCTCAAAGAGGCGTCCGTCGTCTGGCTGCTCGCTATCGAGCAGGAGGACATTGAGAGCCTCGCGGTGGAGCCGTAAGGCCTTCATGAAGTCTCGAACGGCTTGGCCTCGTCCCGCCACCAACTGGAACCGATAACGCCGGTTTCGAGCGTTCTCCCGGACATCCTTGAGGAATTCGTGGAAGCCCTCTCGCAGGTTGGGGTGCCCCTCGAAGTAAATCCGGATCTCCGTCACCATCTCCTTCCGCCCACTTCACCCTTTCGCCACAACTCGCCGAGCGTGTAGTCTTTGAGCCACTCCTCCAATTCGTCACGATTCAGACGCCGGAACCGGGTGCCATTATGCTCCTCGAATTCGCAAACTACGATCGCGTCCGGCTGTAATGCATCGACGAGGTCCTCAGAGTGGGTCGTGACGATCAACTGCATCCGTCCTGACGCCTCAATCAGCGCTTCCGCGATAAGCCTCACTGCATCCGGGTGGAGGCCCAACTCGGGCTCTTCAATGCAGACCAACTGAGGAGGGCTCGGATTGCACAGCACTGACAACAGTGACAGGAACCGCAGCGTGCCGTCCGAGAGCCTCATGGCGGGAATGAGATGCGAGAAGCCCTTCTCTCGGATGCCGAGTTGAACCGTGCCGCCCTCGATCTTTACCGCAACTCTCCCGAAGCGTTCGCAAAACCTTCCCAAATACTCCTCAAGCCTTGCGAGGCTGCCGTCGCTCTCCATCCGATTGAGCACGAGGGGAAGGTTCTGCGCGTTTTCATCGAGAAAATCGTTCGGCAGGTCAGTGGCTTGCGGGAGGCGCGGGGCGCCTCGGCGGCCCAGGTTCCATTCCCGGTAGAGTCGAATCCGATCAAACTCCTTGGCATAGTGGGTGATCTCGGGAAACTGGACCTGGTCCCGAAACGCGGCGAATATCGATCCCGACGCGCCCGCCTCCCCGCGCTGAAGTTCGCGCTTCTTCCCGCCTCGCTGTGCGGGATGACCCCCGGGAGTGGCCACGTTGAGCCACCCGCTGCCGGATTCGACACGGGCAAAGTAGTAGGGTTCAGCCTGGCCCCCGAGGGCCTCAACGGTCTCCAATCGCTCTTCGATCAGGTGAACATTCTGTTGGACGTCCTGGAACCGCAGCACGTAGCGAACAGGCCTTTTCTCTCTTGGCCGCAAGTACCGTCTTTGTCCGCTACTCACCGGCTCCAGAACACACTCCACGTGTGCCGGTTCTCCGCGCTGGGAGTCGCCTTTCCACAGCCACTCCCGAACCCCACCGCCAGCTCGGATAACGGCCGACAAATCGCGCGGCAGGGCTTGAAGCAGGCTGATCGCCTCGATCAGGTTTGACTTGCCTGAGGCATTCGGTCCAACGAACACGTTTAGAGGCTGCAACGGCAGTTGCGCATCCTTGAACGACAGAATGTTCTTGAGGGTGACCGAATTCAGGAGCATGGCCCAATCCATTGTACTCGCAAATTGCCTTTCCGGCCTGTGGAAGCGGACGGTTCACGGCTTGGGTTGACCAGGGGACAGGGAGGAGAATACAAGGCAACTTTGTTATGCTCGGTAGGGGTTCCGAAAGATGAGACTGTTTGCGAGTGTGATTCTGATGCTGTGCGCGCTGTCCGCGCATGCCCAGCCGGTGGCCGGCCTGGGCGGTATATCCGGCGTGGTGCGCGATGCGTCGGGCGCAGTGGTGCCCGGGGCGCAGGTAGTGGTGGCCAACGAGTCCAGGGGCATCCGCCGGACGCTGGAGTCGAACGAGGCGGGTGTGTTCGCCGCCCCGGCGCTGGCGCCCTCTGCCGGGTACACCATCACCGTCAACAAACAGGGCTTCGCCGCCTTCGAGGCCAAGGGCATCGAAGTGCTGGTCGGACAGAACGTGAATATCAACGCGGTGCTGCAAGTGGCCACCACCACCTTGCAGATCGAGGTCACTGAGGCGGCGCCAATCGTGGAGCAGACCAAGACCGGCGTCTCGCAGGTGGTCACCAGCGACCAGATCCAGAACCTGCCGATCAACGGACGGCGGGTGGACTCCTTCGTCCTGTTTTCCCCCGGCGTGGTCCCGGACGGGACCTTTGGGCTGCTGAGTTTCCGCGGCATCGCCGGCGGCAACGCGTTCCTGACCGACGGAAACGACACCACCCAGCAGTTCTTCAATGAGAACGCCGGCCGCACCCGCATCTCCTCGCAGATCTCGCAGGACGCCGTGCAGGAGTTCCAGGTTCTCTCGAGCGGCTTCTCGGCTGAATTTGGACGGGCCTCGGGCGGGGTGGTCAACACGGTGACCCGGAGCGGGAGCAACGAACTGCACGGCACCGGCTACTGGTTCTTCCGCAACCAGGACTTCGCCGCGCGTGACCGCTATGCCGCCAGCGTTCCGGAGGAGACGCGGCACCAGGCGGGCGCCAGCGTGGGCGGCCCGATTGCCAGAGACAAGCTGTTTTACTTCTTCAACGGCGACGTCACGCGGCGTTCCCATCCGCTGGTCGCCTTGATCAACCGGCCGCCGCTGTTCGATTCCACCGGGAAATTCACCGGCAACTGCACCGCGACGGCCGCCCAGTGCGAGGCGGCCCGCCGCTACATTATGGACCGCCATTTCGGCACGCTGGACCGCACTTCCAACCAGGACCTGGTGTTCGGCAAGCTCGACTGGCGTCCGACCGAACGGCACGCCATCAGCGGCAGCCTGAACTACCTTCGCTGGGTCTCGCCCAACGGCATCCAGACCGGCGCGGCCGTGACCTCGGGAAGCGCCCTTTCCAGCAACGGCGACGCCACCGTGAATACCCGTTACGGCCGTCTGGCGTGGACGGCGGTGCCGGCCAACAACAAGGTCAACGAGCTGCGGTTTGGCTGGATGCGAGACCGGCAGTTCGACGACCTGCCGGCCAGGCTGGTGCCGAAGGAGACCGGGTTGCTCGAGTTGAGCGTCGAGGGCATCTCCGTCGGGGTGGCCAACTATCTGCCGCGGTTGAACCCCAGCGAGAACCGCTACCAAGTGGCGGACAACTTCTACTGGACCGTCGGCCGTCACGCGGTGAAGTTCGGCTTCGATTTTGCCAACACCGCGGACGTCACCGACAGCATGATCACTCGCGCCGGCTCTTACCGATATGCAACTTTTACCGCCTTCGCCCAGGATTTCAGCGGCAACACGACGGGGGCGAAGCGCTGGCAGACGTACGCGCAGGCCTTCGGCAACCCGCGTGCCGAGCACACCATCCGCGACTACAGCTTCTATGTCCAGGACCAGTTCCGGGTCACCGGCAATCTCACGGTCAATTACGGGCTGCGGTACGAATACGCCCAGATCACACAGCCCGGCACCGTGAATCCGAACTACCGGCAGACCGGCAGGATCCCGCAGCCGGGCAGGAATTTCGCGCCCCGAATCGGCCTGGCTTACGCGTTTAGCGACAACCGGACGGTGGTGCGCGGCGGCTATGGGGTTTTCTACGCGCGAATCCAGGGCGGGCTGGTCAATAACTTTCATATCCAGAACGGCGTCTACCGAAAGTCCATTTCGCTCGACGCCTCCAGGACGGCCGAACTGGCCGCCGGCCCGGTTTTCCCGAACAACCTGGGGAGCATCGACCGCGAGCCGCCGGCCGGCTCGGTGAGCATCATGTTCGCGGCCGACGATTACGCCACGCCCTATACCCAACAGGCGGACATCGGCATTGAGCGGCAGATCACGGCCAATCTCGGCCTGACCGCATCCTATATCTGGAGCCGCGGTGTTCACATGACCACGGTGCGCGACCTGAACATCGGCCCGCTGGGGGCGCCCGTTACTTACAGGATCCTGGACGCCTCCGCCAACCAAGTGGACGCTTACACGACGCCCACTTACCGGCTGGCCAACCGGATCGATCCGCGGTGGCAGCGCATCAACCAGGTCGATTCGGGCGGCAACAGCTACTACAACGCGATGGTAGTGCAGCTTCGCAAGCGGCTTTCCCGCGGCGTCGAGGCATCGCTGGCCTATACCTGGTCGCACGCGATCGACAACAACCAGGGCGGGGGCAGCGACAACATATTCTTCACCGCGCCGCGCAGCCTGTTCAACGGGGATTACCAGGGCGACAAGTCGTCGTCCTCGCTCGACCAGCGGCACCGGCTGGCGGCCACCACCATCCTGTCGCCCAGGTTTACCAAGAGCGACAGCGGCCTCGCCAGGTACCTGATCAACAACTGGCAACTCGCGCAGATTACCGTGCTGGCTTCGACGTTTCCGGCCACTCCATTCGTCCGCGTCTCGGGCACGCCGTTCACCGGCGCGGCCTTCACCGGCACGCTGAACGGGTTTGGCGGTTCCTCGCGGGCGCCGTTTATCCCCGCGGCCAGCATGGATGTGGACCAGATCTACCGCACCGACGCGCGGCTGAGCAAGGTCCTGCCGTTCTCGGAGCGGTTCCGGCTCTACCTGAGCTTCGAGGCGTTCAACCTCTTCAACCATGTCTCGAACACGGCGGTGAACGGCGAGGCCTATTCGGCTTCGGGCGGCGCGCTGCGTCCGACGGCGGGCTTCGGCGTCGGCAACACCTCCGGCGGCTTCCCCGATGGCACCAACGCACGCCGGGCGCAGGTGAGTTTGCGATTGGTCTTCTGATGAGCGCCCCTTTCCGCCTCGACGGCAAGACCGCCATCATCACCGGCGGGGCCAGCGGAATCGGCGAGGCGACGGCGCGGGTGTTCGCCGCCGCCGGCGCGGCGGTGCTGATCGTCGATATCGACCGCGAGCGGGCCGAAGCGCTGGCCGGCGAGTTGCCCGGCTCCAGAGCGCTGATCTGCGACATCACCGATGAAGAAGCGGTGCGGACCACGTTCGGGCAGATCCCGTCGCTCGACATCCTGGTCAACAACGCGGGCGTCGGCCTGGTGGGCGGAGTCGAAGAGACTCCGGTGGAGGACTTCCGCCGCCTGTTCCGCGTCAACGTGGAGGGGATGTTCCTGGTGACCAGGCACGCCATGCCGCTATTGCTGGCCTCGCACGGCTCGATCGTCAACATCGGATCGGTGGCCGGGCTGATCGGCGTGAAGAAGCGCTTCGCTTACTGCGCCACCAAGGGGGCGGTGGTGGCCATGACGCGCCAGCTCGCGGTGGACTACCCGAAGGAGATCCGCGTCAACTGCATCTGCCCCGGGACGGTGTACACGCCGTTCGTCGAAGCGTACCTGGAGAAGTACCACAAGCACGAAAAAGAGAAGGTGCGGGCGGAGCTGGACCTGCGCCAGCCGGTGGGCCGGGTGGGACGGCCGGACGAGATCGCCCACCTGGCGCTGTACCTGGCCTCCGATGAGGCGGCCTTCGTGACCGGCTCGGTAGTGACCATCGACGGCGGCTGGACGGCGGCGTAATACGAGTTTCAAGGGAGGCGACCATGCGCTCTGTGCGATTAACCTTTGTCACCTGGCTGACGCTGGCGCTGGGCGGTCCGGCGCTGGCTCAGACCACTTTTGCCACCATCACCGGCACGGTGACGGACCCGACCGGGTCGGTCGTTCCCCACGCCGCGGTCGAGGCCGTGCACGCGGCCAGCAATTACCGCTACACGGCGCAGTCGAACGAGGCCGGCGTGTACACCCTGGCGCAACTGCGCGAAGGCGACTACGTGGTCCGCGTGCGCGCGCCCGGCTTCAAAGAATTAGTGGTGCAGAACATTGGACTGGTGTCGCGCGACGCACGCCGCATCGACGTGCGCCTGGAGTTGGGCGCGGTGGAGGCGGCGATTGAGGTGACCTCGGGAGCGACGCTGATCGAGACCGAGACGGCGCGCATCAGCGACATGAAGGACGGCCGCATGCTCAACAGCCTGCCGTTCAACACGCGCTCGCTGACCAGCTTCCTGCAACTGTCACCGACCGTGTCGCTGGCTACCGGAGAGCGCGCGACGATTCGCTTCGCGGGCAGCCGGAACAACCAGGAGAACGAGTCGATCGACGGCATCAGTTACAACAACCTGTATGACGGCACGCGGATCGCACCGCTGCAAGGCTTCATCGAGAGTTTCCAGGAAGTGCGGGTTGACTCGGCCAATAACACGGCCGAGTTCGGCGCGGTCGGCCAGGTGACGGTGATCTCAAAGTCCGGCGGCAACGATCCGCACGGCAGCCTGTTCGACTACTACGATTCGAGCGGCATGGTGTCGCGCAACCCGTTCTCGCTCACCAAGGGGTCGTTTGTTAATCACTCGCCGGGCCTGTCGCTGGGCGGGCCGGTGTACCTCCCGAAGCTCTACAACGGCAAGAACAAGAGCTTCTTCTTCGGCTCCTGGGAGGGGGCGCGCGGCAGCATGCAGTATTCGCTGCTGAACCCGACGGTGCCGCTGGAACCCTGGCGCAGCGGCGATTTCTCGGCGCTGGCGCCGGCCACCGTAGTGCGCGATCCGATCGCCAATAACGCGCCGTTCGCCGGCAACCGGATTCCGGCGGCACGGATCAATCCGGTGTCGAAGAAAATCCAGGAGCGGTTCTACCCGTTGCCGAATTTCGGCGACACCACGCGGCTGGTCAGCCAGAACTACCGCGAGCTGAAGAGCCGCGCCTACCAGCCGAACAGCTACTGGTCCCTGCGGGCCGATCACCGCTTCTCGGAGCGGGCCTTCGTTTTCGGCCGCCTCACCTGGAACCACTCCGAGAGCAACCCCTATGAAGGCAACCTGCCGACCATCGGGCAGCGCTGGCAGATCCGCGACACGCGGGCGGTGAACCTCTCTTATACGCACAACGTCAGCGCCAACGTGATCAACGAATTCCGCTGGGGCCTGGCCTTCAACGACAACCCACGGCACGGACCGCTGATGGGCCTGGAGGCCACGAAAGACCTCGGGCTCCAGGGCCTGGTGGACAACCTGCCGGATATCCAGGGGCTGTTCAAGGTGAGTTTCTCGGGGCTCGGTTTGACCGGTCTGAACCAGCAGGACTGGAAGCACCCGGGGTTCAAGAACTACCCGCAGCAGTTCCAGGAGCAGCTCAACTGGTTCCGGGGACGGCACACGGTGAAGGCGGGGGTACAGGCGTCGCGGGTCTACTTTGCCGACGGACAGGCGCCCAGCGCCCTGTTCGGCGCGGCCACGTTTTCCAACCGGTTCACCGGGTTCCCGTACGGCGACTTCCTGCTGGGCATCCCGACGACTTCCTCGCGCGCCTTTCCGCCGCTGGTGGTGGAGCGGCTGCGGTGGGGCTGGGACTTCTTCATCGCCGACGAATTCAAGCTGAGGCCGCGGCTGACGCTGAATCTGGGGCTGCGCTACGAGTACCACCCGGGCTGGATCGAGACCAACGGACGCCAGGGCATGTTCGACATCGACAGCGGCAAGATCGTCGTGCCGGACGGCTCACTGGGCCTGGTCAGCCCTTTGCTGCCCCGCGGCTACGTGGAAGTGGTGGAGGCGAAAACGCTGGGGCTGCCGGGCGACAAGCTCATTCGCGACGACCGCAACAACTTCGCGCCGCGCATCGGCGTGGCCTGGCGCCCGCTAGGTCCGGACACGGTCTTCCGCGCCGGCTACGGCATCTTCTACGACGTGGGCCCGGCGCGCATCCGGGACACGGGCGCGTTCGTGCTGGACGAACCGCCTTTCACTAATCCCACCCCAACGCCGGTGGTGGTTCTGCCGCGGGTCTATCCGGCCACGCCAGCGGGCGGCCTGACCTCGGTCTCCATTCCGGCCGCGTGGAACCCCAACCTGCGGACGCCATACAGCATGCAGTACAACGCCACCATCGAGCATCAGCGTTGGAACACCGGCTTCCGCATCTCTTACGTGGGCACCAACCAGCGCAAGGGCGAGTACGGTTACAACATCAACCAGCCGCTGCCGGACGCGCGACTGTACGTGGATAAGCCGCGCCGTTTCCCGCGCTATCCGGCTCTCACCTACCTGACCAACGGCGCCGGGCACCAGTACAACTCGCTGACCATCGAGGCGGAGCGACGCTCGGCCAAGGGCCTGGCCTTCCAGTTCTCCTATGTGCTGGCGCGCGACATCGGCGACCTGGAGCGGGAGTTCACGCCGGAGAACGCCTATGACCGGCGCCGCGAGCGGACGGTGTGGGACGACACCCCCACCCACCGCTTCACCGGAAACTGGATCTACCAGTTGCCCTTGGGCAAGGGCAGGCCGCTGCTGGCCTCCGCCGGCCGCCTGCTGAACGCGGCCCTGGGAGGCTGGGATCTGAGCGGAATCGTCATCAGCCAGACCGGCCAGTTTCTGACGCCGCAGTGGACGGGCCCCGACCCCACCGGCACCGTCTACACCACCAGCCGCACGCCGGCGAATGTCACCATCCGTCCGGACATTCTGCGCGATGCGAACCTGCCTGCGGACCAGCGTAACGTGAGCCGCTGGTTTGATCCAACCGCGTTCAAGGCCCCGGCCGCCGGGTTCTTCGGCACTTCCTCCAGGGGCGTGATCAAGGGCCCGGGCCTCAGCCTGCTCCATGCCGGGTTGGCCAAGCACTTTGACCTTTACGAGCGGCTGCGGCTCCGCGCCGAAATCACCGCCACCAATATAATGAATCACCCGAACTGGTCCAACCCGGCCGCCAACATCAGCTCAGCGGCTTCGGTGGGGGTCATATCCGGTGTCGGCGGCGTCTCGGACTCGGATCAGCCTGGCGTGCGGAGACTGCGCGTCGGACTGAGGCTGGAGTGGTAGCGATGCGGCGGCCGCTTCTGCTGCTGGCCGCCGCGATGACGGCCGGCGCGGCCTCCGACGGCTTCGTGCTGATCCGCGGCGGCGAGTTCCTGCGCGGCGACGCGGTCACCTCCAAGGGAGAGCGGGTGCGCCTGGACGATTTCGAGATCCTGGATCACCCGCTCACCAACGAGGAATACGCGGCCTTCGTGCGCGAGGCCGGGTTCCCGCCCCCGCCGCATTGGAAGGACGGACGGGCGCCCGCCGGCATGGAGAAGCTGCCGGTTGTGTTCGTCAACCGCTACGACGCGACCGCGTATCTGGAGTGGCGCACGAAGAAGGAAGGCCGGGTGTACCGGCTGCCGGCGAACGCCGAATTCGAGTACGGGGCGCGCGGCGGACTCGAGCGGAAGAGGTATCCGTGGGGCGACGAGGAGCCGACGGCGGCGCGGGCCAACTTCGATGCCAAGGCGGAGCGCGGCCCGACCGAGTGGGCGCGGTATCTGAAGCCGGTGAAGTCGTATCCGCCGAACGGCTACGGGCTTTATGACATGGCGGGCAACGTCTGGCAGATCACGACGGCAATGCTCGATCCGGGCCGGACGGGCGACAAGTACCGCGCGGCGCCGGTGGACATCGAGCGGACCGTGCTGGGCGGGAGCTGGCTGCGCTCGGCGCCGTATCTGCGCTGCGGCTTCCTGGCGTACCATTCGCCCGGAGTGCGGCATCCGGACGTGGGCTTCCGGCCGGTGCGGGAACCGCCGGGGTCAACGTCGTTTCGTGGCGAGGTGCGGCGGCTGGCGGGCGTGCCGCAGGGCAGCGGCCGGGTCTTCCTGAGCTGGCAGGTGCTGCCAGGTGATGCTCCCTCGACCGGCTTCAACGTCTATCGCGCGACGCGGCGGGATACGGCCGGATTCCGCGTGAACGAGAATCCGGTCGCCGACTCGACGAATTTCCTCGACACTGCGGCCGGCGAGGGCGTCCTGCACTATTACCGCGTGCGGGCGGTAGATCGCGCGGGCAAGGAAGGGCCGCCGTCGGAGTGGTTCGGAGTGAGGGCGGGCCCGCGGGCGACCGGGATGGTCATGGAGTTTCGCCCGCTGGCGCGGCCGGGCTCGATCGGGGTGACGTTCGGGGACCTCGACGGCGACGGCCGCCCGGACTGCGTGTTCAAGTTCAGCAACGGCAACGAGGAAGGCGCGCTCGATCCCGGCCTCCCGGTGGAACTGGAGGGTTGGCTTAGCGATGGGCGGCAGTTGTGGCGGCAACCGCTGGTGCACTTCGACCGCGTTTGGGGCAACGGTTCCAACGTGCCGGTGGCGGTTGCCGACTTCGACGGCGACGGCAAGGGGGAAGTGGCCACGCTGGCTGAGCGGGGCTACGAACTCCGGCTGGCGCTGCTCGATGGCTGGACGGGCCGTGAGATCCGCAGCGTTCCCTGGCCGAGAATGCTCACCGATCAGGCTCGCAGCTCGATGCGGCTGCATCTGGCGGTGGCCCGGCTGGACGGGAAACGCCCGGCCATCGTGACCCAGACGGGGCTCTACGAAAACGAGGTGATCACGGCTTTCGACGGACAGCTCCGTCAGTTGTGGGAGTTCCGCAGCACCATGGAGACCAGCGGCAGCGCCGGCCATCGCCTCAAGGTGGCCGACGTCGATGGGGACGGCAAGGAGGAGGTGTTCGACGGCACCACGCTGCTGAACGCGGACGGGACGCTGCGGTGGTCGATTTACCGGGGCCATGCGGATATCGTGGAGGTCGATCATATCCTCGGGCGGAAAGGGCTGCAAGTCTTCTTCGCCATCGAGACGCTGACTCATGCGGGCGCTTACGTGGTGGACGCCCCGACGGGCAAGATCCACTGGAAGCTGACCCATGAAGAGGACCCGCGCTGGTGGCACGCCCATCGCGGGTGGGCGGCGGAAATCTGGCAGGACTCGCCGGGCATGGAAATGGCGGCCAACCGCGACGGCCACCAGACCCAGGACACGGTGGTGTTCGCCAGCGACGGCCGCATACTGGCCGAGGGACTGAACGTGCGCTATACCCCGGTGGAATGGGACGGAGACCCGGTGCGCGAGCTGATGACCGGCGACGGCGCGACCCTTTCGAAGTTCGACGGCCGGCGGTTCGTGCCGATCCCGGGCGCGCGCGTCGCCGAAATTCCCGTGAGCACGTGCAGTTCACCGGCGGACCGCCTGGGGGATTTCCGGGATGAGGTCGTGTGCACCACGCCCGCCACGGACGGACGCTTCGGCGTGCAGGTCTACATGCCGGCAGCGGTGATCCGGACGCGGGCCTCGTCGCGACCTTTCCTGCCGCCGGCCGGCCAGTTTCGGTGACGGCCATCAACGGTGGCTTGACTTCGCGCCGCAAGCTCCCGCACAATGGCGGTTGAAGGCGAAAGTTGGTGTTGCGCCTAGAAACATTGAAAGATATTAATGTTCCCATACTTTAAGTGATGCGTAGACTTCTTCCGCAACTACTTATCACCTGGGTGGCCGTGAGCGGGCTGGCGTCGGCGGGCGCGCCCACCAAGAAGACGCCGGTGAAGACAGCCACGGTGAAGAAGGCGCAGCCGGCGCCGAAGAAGACGGCGTATGCGCCGCGGACGCGGCGCATTTCTCGCAGCCCGTGGACGGTGCCGACCTACGCCCCGTCCACCGAAGGCGACAACGTGGACGGCGAGGACCTGGCGGTGCGCCGGGCGGCGGTCGAGGCGCTGGGCCCGTACAACGGGACGGTGGTGGCGGTCGATCCTCAGAGCGGACGGATTCTGGCGATGGTGAACCAGCGGCTGGCGCTGACCAGCGGGTTCCAGCCCTGCTCGACGGTGAAGATTTTCGCGGCGCTGGCGGCCCTGAGCGAGGGGATCATCGGACGGGACACGCTGTTCCGGTTGACGCGCCGGACGCGCATCGACCTGACCGAAGCGCTGGCGCACTCCAACAACCCCTACTTCGCCAACCTGGGAATCAAGCTGGGGTACGAGCGCTTCAGCTATTACGCGCGCCTGTTCGGACTGGGCGAGCGGGCCGGTTTGGGCATGGAGGGCGAGAGCGCGGGGATTCTCGCGGCCAGCACGCCCAAGAACGGCGGCATGGGCATGATGACCAGCTTCGGCGAGGGCATCTCGCTGACGCCGCTGCAACTGTCGGCCTTCCTGTCGGCGATCTCCAACGGCGGCACGCTGTACTACCTCCAGTATCCGCGTTCGGAGCAGGAGGTCGAGGCGTTCGTGCCGCGGGTGAAGCGCCATCTGGACATTGCGCAGTGGATCGACGACATCAAGCCGGGGATGATCGGGGCGGTGGAGTACGGCACCGCGCGGCGCGCCTACCACAACGCCGAGGCGCCGATTTGCGGCAAGACCGGCACCTGCACCGACAAGACCACCCACCTGGGCTGGTTCGGCTCCTTCAGCGATTTCGGCCAGAGCAAGCTGGTGGTGGTGGTGCTGATGACCGGCGGCAAGGGCGTCAGCGGGCCGGAAGCGGCCGAGATCGCCGGAGCAGTCTACCGTCGCCTGTACGAGCAGAACTACTTCGCCTCACGGCGGATGTTCTCGCCGGCGATCCTGGCGCCCAGGTAGGATAAGACTCCCGTCTTGTCCAGCCGACGCGCCGCCTGGGACCCGTGAGAGGATCGGGTTCTGGGCGACGCTGGCGCTGAACATCCCCGATTTCACGCGTTATGCCCGCTCGCAGCGCGCCCAGATGCTGGGCCAGGCGATGGGACTGCCGGCGGCGCCGATTGCGCTGATCGCACTGATGCTAGGGGATTCGCCGGCTCGTAATTAGGGTTTCTTTCCGAGGCCGTGATTCTCACCCCGCCCCTCTCACCGCCGATGAGATCAGTAGGCCGAGCCATCCTGGCGGCGCCGGTGGGCAGCGGTTCGAGCCCGAACCCACTTGAGCCCCCGCAGGATGGGCCGGCCAGACCACTTGCGAAAGCGAGAGAGGAGTAGCGCATGAAACGTTTAATGCGGAACTTCTGGAGAGAGACCGAGGGGCAGGACCTGATCGAATACGCCTTGATGGCGGGTTTCGTGGCCCTGGCCGCCGCGGCACTGATGCCCAACGTCACCACCAGCATCAGCCGGATCTTCAGCAAGGTCAATTCGCTGTTGAGCACCGCCGCAGGCTAAGGCGGGCAGCGAGCGGGCCGGGCGAAGCCCGGTTCGCCTGATCAACCAGCGCGGCCGCCCCAGCGGGAGCGCGGCGGGCTGGCCGAAAGCCGGCACGCTTGATGCATCCGCGGCTTGTCCCCAACGGGGCGGGCCGCAAGGGGCCGGAGCAATCCGGTCACCTGTGTTCGGCACTGAGCCCTCGGGCGAGGGGGTTCGTCTGCTGGCGGGCCGGCACCGTCCGGCCCGCATTTTTATTTGAGCAGCGGGCTGACAAGGTTGCCGGCGGCGTCGAACTTCATCTCACGTGGCGGGCCCAGAACTTCCAGGGCCGCATTGTCGCGGACCTCGGGCAGCAGGTTTTCGCTCAGCGCAAGCAGGTTCAGCCGCATCGTGTTGCGGATCCAGCCGACGGTGACCTGCCCGGGATCCAGCCTGCCCACCGTGGGCCAGAGCTTCTCCAGGCACTCGCGATCGGAGGCGAAGTGGATAGGGGTGCGGATGGCGGCGGGGGTGGAGGCAGTCAGCGAGTTGATGTGGGTGGGGGCCCAGTCAATCTTCTCCAGGATCCGGTCGGGGATGACGTCGGCCATGCCGATGCCGACGGCGTTGCCGTATGTCAGCTCGCTGAGGTCGCGCACGAAGATGCGCTCGATGCGGGCCAGAAAGGGAAAGGGATTGTAGCCGGCGTTGATGGAGCGGTTGATGACCTTGGTGTCCAGGCCGGCGCCGCTGATGTTCTTGCCGATCTCGTCCACGATGAGAATGTCCAGGTCCAGCGGGATGCGTCCCATCCAGGACTTCACCAGCGCCAGCAGCTCCTCCTCCCGTTGCTCGAGGATGTCGACCGGGACGGCCTCCAGCCTGCCCGTATTGTGGTTGGCGTCCTCCAGTACGGCCAGTCCGCCGAGGATCTTGCCGGAGCTGATTACCTTGCGGCCGACGCGGCGTATCATCTCCTCCAGTCCTATCTTGTAGGCGTGGGTGTGGTAGATCTGCGCGCCGGCGAACTTGCCCACGCCGATGGCCATCATTTTGAACAGGCCGCTCTCGATCTTGCCTTCGAAATCGGTGTGCCACTTCACCCGGTTTACCAGGAAAACGCCGCCGCTCTCGTAGGCGCGGCGGTCCATGAAAGTCTCGATCCCCTCCGGGGTGGCTCCCAGCGGAACCACGTCCAGCGCGCTGATGATCGGGCAACCCATGGTGGCTTCATCAACGCCGTAGTGCTTCAGCACGTCGGCCTGGCCCTCCGCGGTGGCCGCGCCGTGGCTGCCCATGGCCGGGAACAGAAACGGCTCCATGCCGGCGGATTTCCAGTAGTCAACGACCGCGCGTACAATAGTGGCCAGGTTGGCGATGCCGCGGCTGCCGACGCCGATGGCGACCCGCGAGCCTGGCTTCAGCCGCGCGGCGAAGGCGCACCGCGCCAGTTCCCGGTTTACCTCGGCTGGGATGTCGGGGACACTGAGATCAGGGAAGTGCTGGCGCACCAGCAGGATGCGGGGAAATGCCATGCACCGATTATAACATCGGGGCGCGGCTCAACTCTGTTCCCACTGCTTTTCCAGAATGCGAGAGTACTCGCCGGAGGCGTAGAGGTCGAAGTCGAACTGGGCCAAAGAGACCGGGGTGAAGGGGACCATTTGCTGGCGGCAGGTGAAGAGCTGGTCGGCGAAGCGGTGGTAGTTGCGGACGAAGTCGTTCGAGAGGAGCTCGTACGGCGGCAATTCCTCGAAAACCGCGTGAAGGCCGACGGCGCGGGCGAAGATGCGCCGGTACTCGTGGACACCCCAGAGTAGGAGCTTCTGATCCACTTGGGCGGGCGGACCTTCGACCAGCAAAGCGAGAAAACTCTCGGGCCGGATCCCGTGTTGGCGCAGGGTGGGGTCACGCTGGATGAAGTCCAGGCACTGGCCGGCCCAGCGCAGCAAGTCCTTGCCCACGTAGAACAGCATCGAGAGCTCACAATAACGGCCTTCCAGGAGGACACGCTCCAACTGCTCGGCGGCCAGCGCTTCGGCGGGCAGCACGCCTTGCAGCATCAGGCTGGCCCGCGATCCCTCCATCAGCTTGGCCGGCCCGCCGGGTTCGGCGAACGGATGGAGGATGAGCGGCGGGAGTCTCCAGGTCTGTGTCGGCAAGGCTGAGGGCGCAGACATGTTCTCTCTTTACCATCGGCTCCGAGCGGCGGCGGCAATAGGGGAGATCGCCGCCCGCGGGCGTGCTAGAATCGTTTCAGTATGGCAATTCCCAACGTCAAGCGCTTCCGCCCGTTCTGTCCGGTCTGCAGTGAGACCTTCACGGTGATGGCCGTGCTGCCGAAGGAAGAGAAGGTGGATGCCTACTTGGCCGACCTGGTGGCCCGCCACGACCACAAGGCCTACCAGGAATCCAAGCAGCAGCACTTCAAGATCCGCATCGGCCAGCAGAAGCAGCGGCGAGCGAAGTAGGGGGCGCGGCGGCGTCACGGCAGCCGGGCCTTCAGGGTGCTGACCGCGTTGATGGCCTCCTTGGCCACTGTCTCATCGGGATGGTTGGCCAGCTTCTCCAGATATGGAAGCGTCTCCTTGTCGCCGCTGGCGGCCAGGATCTGGGCGAGCTGGATCTTCTCCTCTTTGGTCCCGCGCGCCAGGGCCTCATGGAGCGGCCGCCGCACCGCCTGCTCCCGGGCCAACTCGACCAGGTAGGCGCGGGCCACACCCTTCCAGGCGGCCGAATTCAGGCTGTTGATCAGGTACTGTAAGGGGCTGAACTCCGATACTCCGGCCTTGCCCAGCATCACCACCGCAAAGGCGGCGGCCAGCCGCGGCGGCATCTTGCGCTCGTCGTTGAAGGTCTTTTCCAGCCCGGCCAGATCGGCGGCGGTCTTGAGCCGGCCGATGCCCTCGACGGCGGCGGCCCGCAGCCATTCGTCGCGGTCCTGGAGGTAGCGGGTGTAGACTGGCCGGTTCTGCTCGTCGGGGATCATGGCGATAGCTGTCAGCGCGGCGCGGCGCACCTTCTCGGCGCGGGCGCGCTCCAGGGCGTTGCGCAACTGGGGCAGGGCCTCGCGGTTGCGCAGCAGCCCGGTGGTCTCGATGGCCGCGATCTGGACCTTCTCGTCGAGGTCGCGCAGCAGGAAGGCGATCTCCGTGGCCACCTTGGGATCGCGGATCTTCTGGAAGGCGACCAGGCATTCGTAGATGAGGCGGTCCTGCTTGGAGCGGGCGGCCTGGAGCAGGTCGGGGATGGCCCGCGAGCCGCGCAGGATTCCCACCGCGCGGGCGGCATTGGCGCGCGACTCCATGCTGGATCCGCCACGGGCGAGCCGGCCCAGCGCCTCGATCACTTCGGGCCGGACCTGGATGCGCGGCGGGATCACCAGCTCGTTCTCCTCCGTAAACTGGGCCTTGATGGCCGAACCGGCGCGCCTTAGCGAAGCGCTCAACCCGGTGCGCGCGTAGCCGGGCAGGTAGAAGTTGACCAGCCCGTCGGTGGCCCGGATCTGGAGTTCCGAGTCGTTGTCGCGGGTGGCCTGAACCAGCGGGTCGAGACTGTGCTGGGTGCCGATCTCGACGATGGACTTCACCGCCTCGACGCGCACCTCGACCACCGGATCGGCCAGCAGCGACTGAAGCGCTGGCATGGCCTGCGAGCCTTGCTGGCGCAGGTCCCGCGCGGCCCGTGCGCGCTGCCTGGCGTCGGGACTCTTCGGGTCCTGCGCGAGCGCGAGCAGAGAAGCAGCGGCGAAGCCGGCAAAAAGGGCGCGAACCAGCATCATCTCTTCACAGTAGCCGTGCCGGCGGAGCCAGCGCAAGCGCACGCTTCAGCGGACGAATTCCACCTGTACGCGGCCGGGAATGAGGCCCGCCTCATGCCCCAGGTCGAGCAGCTTCTGGGCCGCCTGAGGGACCAACTCGCCGCAATCCAGCGTGTAGTGGTTGACGTACATGCCGACGAACTTCTCGGCCAGCCGCGGGTCCATGTCGCGGGCGAACTGCATGGCGTAGTCGAGCGCCTCTTCGTGATGATCGAGGGCATAGCGTATGCTCTCGCGCATCAGGCGGCAGCATTCGCTCTGGATCTCCGGCGCCAGCGACCGCTTGAGCGCGTTGGCGCCCAGCGGCAGCGGGAGCTGGAAACGGGCCTTCCACCAGGCGCCCAGGTCGGCGACCTTGTGAAAGCCGCCCCGGGCGAAGGTCAACTGGCCCTCGTGGATCACCAGCGCCAGGTCCACCGCGCGCTCCCGCAGCGCTTCCAGGACGGCGTCGAAGGGCGTCACCACCGCTTCGAAGTCGGGCTCCATCAGTTTCAACACGAGGAAAGCGGTGGTGAGCGTGCCGGGAACGGCGATGCGTTTCCCCTTGAGTTCCCCGGCGGCGAGCGGCGCGCTCGCAACCAGCGTAGGGCCGTAGCCATCGCCGACGCTGGAGCCGCTGGCCATCAGCACGTACCGATCGGCTACGTAGGGATACGCATGGTAGGAGATGGCTGTCAGCTCATAGCGGCCTTCCCGAGCCTTCGCGTTCAGCGACTCGATGCTGTCCAGCACGTAGGAGAGCGCCACCAGGTTGGAGCGGATCTTCCGGGTCGCCATGGCGTAGAACATGTAGGCGTCATCGGAATCCGGGCTATGGGCACAAGCGATCTGGACCGCAGGGGACTGCATACTGGGGAAACCCAATATAGCAGAGATTCCGAGTGGGGGAGGCGTCGGGGCCGGCCGGATTGACAGGTCGGGAGACCTATCCTACGCGGCGGTGAGGCCGGCAGCGAGGTTGACCAGCGCCAGCTCGAAGCGGACGACCTCGGACTCCAATACCTCGGAGGCGCGCGCGGCGTCGGCCAGTGCCCCGCCCCGCGCCAGTTTCTCCAGGTCGTGCGCGACCTCAAAGGCGGAGCCGGCCCCGAGGTTGCCCACACAGCCCTTGATGGTGTGGGCCGCGCGGGCGAGTGCGGGGGCGTCGCCGCGGCACAGCGCCTCACGGATCTGGTCCAGCAGCGATTGTTTGCTTTCCACGAAAATCTGCGCGATCTCGTTGAGGAATTCCGGGTCGCCGCCGACCCGGTCCAGCAACGCATCTTCATCCAGCACCATGCAATGTTTGCGGTGTTCCACGTTTGCCTCTGCGTACTCATCGGCGCGGCAGGGGAGAGCTTGAGCCGAGATTCAAGCCGCAGCCGGCGCGACCGATGAGGGTTAGTGAGGATGGGCCTGCGTGGCGCCGCGGTTTGGGATGTGGACCGCTACGTGCTCATCCAAGAGTCGAAAGGAGGCCAACATGCAAACGGCACGACATGCATTGAACCAGCCCATGGGGGGACAGGAATTGGCGAGCCCGGTGAACGCCGAGGCGCGCCGGGACTTGATTGTGACGGCGGTGTTTTGTTCCTTAGCCTATGCTCTGGCGGCCTCGCTGGGCGTGCTCGAGACGCTGGTGACGCGCGGCGCCGGCTGGCGACTCAATGAGATAGCCGCGGTGCTCGCCATCCTGATCGCCTCCCTGGGGGCGTCCTCGCTGGTCCGCTGGAAGGCGCTGAAGGCGGCGACCCTGCGCCGGCGGGGCCTGAAGAACTAGCCATTCGGCTAGCGCCGCTATCCACCAGGCTAGTGACACCGCGGCCGGCTGAAGCCCAATGTCACTTAGTTTTGCCCTATCGGAATTGCAGGCTGTCTGAATCTTG
>ERZ1292640.330-Hain-H43-02um-R1-330-length-38107-cov-45_pt1 | contig 22325 bp, 15 predicted proteins | sample MGYA00564404_ERZ1292640 | MGnify/ENA primary metagenome ERZ1292640 (study PRJEB36523, sample SAMEA6512636) | groundwater metagenome | collected 2019-01-08 | study: AquaDiva: Metagenomics assemblies of 32 groundwater samples
CCGCGTACTGAGACCAGACCCGCCCAGAGGTCCGTGGAAATCGAGGCTAGCGCATCGATGAAACCTGAGCGACTACTCATTGCCAAACAGCGCCTCCGGACCTTCGTGCCAGACCGCAAACGATCTGTTCAACCGGTGATCGTGTCGCGGGTGGAGCAAAGGCGTAAAACATTTCCGTACGAAAACGGTTGACAAGTCTATCATGTATTGATAGAATTGGTCGGGTGGCAGCACGCAGCATGCTCTATAGGCGGTCGCAGGCGATTGAGAAGCGCCTCCATGATCTCCTCGAACTGGTCCGTCGGGGACGGCACTCCACCCCAACGCTTGCCCGAGCATTGGACATCTCACAACCGACGGTCTCGCGGTGCCTGACCGCCCTTCGCGAACGCGGCTATTCGATCCAGGCGCTCAAGGACAAAGGCGGCTGGTGGTACGAAGTGGCGGCGGGGCCAGCACCCGGGTTGCACGGGCGGGACGGTCTGCGATGAGCGTTTCAACGGACAAAGGCTGGCGAGAGGAGTTCGGCATCGGACATGCCGGGCCAAAGGTCTTCTTCGCCGACCAAGCGGAGCTGAACGCGGCCGGAACACACGCCTCGCAAGGCCACGTGTTGCGTCGTGCCTTTGACCTACTGAAGCTGGACGGGGTTCTCTGCACACAGAACGCTCCACTCGTTTACTTCAAACAGGTGGAGCGAATCGATCCTGCCGAGGTCTTCCTTCTTCATCGGAGCTTTTGGAATCACGGCGGCGCGCCCATTCTCGTGCTCATCGCGCCGAATGAGGTCCATGTTTATTCGGGTCTCACGCGGCCCGTCCCGCAAGCGGGCGCCGGCGGCCGCATTCCTGGCTTGGTGGACACTCTAAAGCGGGCCTCTTCGGCGTTGCGAGAGTTCCTGCCTGCCGTCGAATCCGGCGAGTTCTTCCGCCGGTATCAGAAGTCGTTCGATCCGGAGCACCGGGTGGATCGCGACTTGCTCAACAATCTCCAGGCGACTCGGGACAAGGTGCTCTCCGCGTCCACCGGAAGGCTCGACCCCAAAGTGCTGGACGCTCTGCTCTGCCGGCTCGTCTTCACGTGCTATCTCTTCGACCGCAAGGTCATCCGTCCGACCTACTTAAAAACTGTGGGCGCGCTGGGCGCCAGTCACCTTCGCGACGTGCTCGGCCTGAGACCGAGATCCAAGGCTAAGACGTGCCTCTACAACCTATTCCGGAAGCTCGGCGAAGACTTCAACGGCGACCTTTTCAGCGACAACCTCGACGAGGAAGCCGGACTGGTGTCCCCGTCGTATATCGATCCCCTGGACGAGTTCTTCCGTGCGACCGAAGTTGCGACGGGCCAAGGATCCTTCTGGCCCTATGAATTCGGCGTCATACCGGTCGAGACCATCAGCGCAATTTACGAGCGATTCCTGAAACAGTCCGACAGGCACGAGGGCGCGTTCTACACGCCGCGGTTCCTTGCGGAGGTCGTCCTCGACATGGCGCTCGCCACTACGCCCTCGTTGCTTGGCCGTCGCTACCTCGACCCGGCCTGCGGGTCGGGCATCTTCCTGGTCGGCCTGTTCAACCGTATGGCCGAAGAGTGGAAGCAGGCGAACCCCGAAGCCCAGAATGACCGTCGAGCGCGAGAGCTGAGGAAGATCCTCAGTGGCAGTCTGTACGGCGTGGACATCAACCCAACGGCATGCAGGATCACTGCTTTCAGCCTCTGCCTGGCTTACCTGGATCAACTCTCACCGCGAGACATTCAGAAACTCCAGCAGAGGGGACACAGGTTGCCGAGGCTCGTCCATCACGCGGACAACGCCAGCGGTGAGCAGATTGAGGGAAACATCTGGTGCGGCGATTTCTTCGCTGAGGGTGCCGAGTATCCGGTGGACGCCGATCTGGTCATCGGCAACCCGCCATGGGGCAGCATCGCCGTGGAAGGCACGCCCGCCGCCAAGTGGTGCGACGATCCTAATCACCACTGTCCGGTGCCCGACAAGCAGATAGCGACGGCGTTCGTCTGGAAAGCCACGCACCACGTCGTGGAGGATGGGAGGGTTTGTTTCGTATTGCCGCACGGGACGCTGTTCAATCACAGTAAGACGGCTCTGGAATTTCAGAGGACCCTGTTCAAGCGTCACGCCGTGGACCGTGTGCTCAACCTCGCGGACTACCAGTTTTTTCTGTTCGAGGAGGCCCGCCATCCAGCGCTTGTGGTCGCGTACCGGAAGAAGGCGCCTGAGAACCGGCAGCACGCCATCGACTATTGGGCACCGAAGGTCGACTGGCTGGTCACACGGGCTGAGGTCATCGCCATTACGCCGGAAGATCGCTGCACTCTGAGTGTGGGGGAGGTGCTCGATGATCTGGAGGGGAAGGACGCACCGCAAATCTGGAAGCAGCGGTACTGGGCCACGGCGAGAGACCGGCGGCTCGTTGACCGGCTCTCACTCTATCCCCGCTTGCGTGACCAGGTTCGGCTGACGACGGAGAAGGCCCCGGCTAAGCGCTGGCTGATAGCCGAGGGATTTCAGCCGGTCGGCGAGGGTGACGATCCAGCGAAGGCAAAGACGATTCGACTGCCATCTGAGCTTTTCATCAAGGCGACCTCGCCCAACCTCAACCTGTTCCTGCTTCCTGCTGACTGCACCAGACTATCCGCAGCGGAGGTCACCACGAGAAGGCAAAACAGGGGCACGGACGTGTTCCGGGCTCCGCACGTGCTTGTAGCGCAAGGGTTCACTAGCACTGCCTTTGCCGACTTCGACGTCTCCTTCCAGCACGCACTCCGCGGCATTAGTGGGCCGAAAGAGGACCGTGACCTGCTTGTGTTCCTCGCTGCCTATCTGCGTTCGGCGCTCGCCAGATACTTCCTGTTCCAGACCTCCTCCAACTGGGGAGTAAGCCGGCAGAAAGTCCACGTGGAGGAATTGCTCCGGTTGCCCTTCCCGCTGCCGGAGGCGCTGCCAGATCCCCGGCGCTCCTGGGAGATCGTCAAGGAGGTCGCCCGGATCCTTACTTCGGCAGCAGCAAGGGCTGGTGAAGACCCCCTTGACCGTGAGAATCTGGTCCGCAGGGTGAGCGAGTCCATTGAGCCTCGTGTTGAGGAGTATTTCGACATCCTCCCGCTGGAGAAGATGCTCATCGATGACACCGTCCGAGTCATTATCCCCAGCGTCCGCCCAACCAGGAAGCGGCGGGTCGTGCCTACAATCGAGCCGAGCACGGAGAAGCAGCGGGACGATTACAGGAAGAGGCTGTGTGACACCCTCAACGGGTGGGCGAAGAGCGGGCCGTTCATCGTTCAAGGCTGGACAGCGGCCTCGGCGGAACTTGGCATTGGCGTCGCAGTCCTTCAGAAGACTCGCGCTGGTGGGGTAGTCGCTGACCCGCCAGAGGGCTTGCGCGACCTATTGGCCGCGCTGGAAAGGCTCCGCGGGATCACATCCAAGCAGCTCAACACCTTCGAACTGATCCGCGGAACTAAGGTGTTCGACCGGGATCGCCTATATGTGGTGAAGCCAATCGCCCAACGCTTCTGGACACAGACGGCAGCTTTGAATGACGCCGATGAGATTGCGGGCACGATCCTCATGCACACACCGCAGGGGGTCGCATGGCTGTAGTCGGTATACCCACGGAATGGGCCGACCTGATCGACCCGTTGGTGCCTCAGATCCTCACCTTAGTAATCGCAACCTGGGACGGGATGCCGCCGCCAGCTCCGGACGAGCGGGAAGACAACATCACGGTTGCCTTGTGTCGAACCCTCCGGCAAAACCGTACCGCTCGCGGACTGATGTTTCGGATACACACACAGCAGATCGAGCTTGAACCCATTCCTGGGGAGAAACTCGGTAGGTTGGACATCGTCTTCGAGCCTCTCGTCCCTTCTGAGGAGGTCTACTTTTGCCTGGAAAGTAAGCGCTTGAACGTGGTCAAGGATGGCAAGATGCGGGCGTATGCGTCGGAGTACGTCAGACTCGGCATGCTGAGGTTCGTCACTGGTCAGTACGCCAAGGCGGTCCGACATGCTGGGATGATCGCGTACGTGGTTGATGGAAATGTCTCAGGCGCCATGGCAAGCGTGGAAGCGAACATCAGAAGCCACTACTCGGCACTACGAATGGATGCGCCGGGAGCGTTCCGATTCTCTATGGTGCTGGAAGACGACGCTCGTGCCAGAGAAACGCACCATCATCGAGCCCATGAAACCAGCCTTTTTCGCATCCATCACCTGTTCATGGCAGGAAATTCTCCGCAGCAGCAGCAAGCCGCATGAGATGCGCGAGTCCTCTGGCCAGCACACCCGTCTGCAGGATCACAGATGAGTAGATGAACGGCCCATCGTTGCTGAATCCGCGAACAAGGATCTGGAGAAACGCCGCTTCGTTTGCTGATGCAGTCCAGCGGACGGGTAGTCGGCAGCCCGGACTTGCGCCGCTCACGGTCCAGATGCGGCGTCCTGGGAAGTCAGCAGGGCACGTGGCGGTACACGCTCAAACCGCAAAGTTGACGATCATCGTACCCGATACCTGTTGCGAAGTCCCCATCCCCCCAGCTATTGATCGTCCTGCCAAGCGGCCAATTTTAGCGGCTATGCGCTGCGCCGGGGCCTGCCCCAGCGGAGGGCTGGCGGCGCGCAACTGCGGCGGCCCCCAGAGCCAGCCTGAGGGTCCATTACGAATTGACTGTTCCAACCGCTCCCTGACGGTCGCGGCTCGGAATCGTATTCCGAGCCGCGAGCGGGCGCCCTCTGGGCGGGGAGCGGTCATACGGACAGCTACTGCCGGATACAGTAGAGCGTTTCCGGGCCGCGCAGATACAGGCTGCCGCCGGCGATGGCGGGCGAGGCGATGAAGCTCTGGTCCTTCAGGGTGTTGGTGGCCAGGACTTCGTAGGTTTCGCCCATCTTCACCACCACCACGTCGCCGTCTTCGGTGGCCAGGTACAGCTTGCCGTTGGCGCCCACCGGAGAAGCCTTGAAGTTGCAGGGCTTGGGCAGGCGTTGCTGGCGGTAGTAGGGCTCGCCGGTGAGGGCGTTCAGGCAGCTCAGCAGGCCGTTGTCGGAAACGAAGTAGAGCTTGTTGTCGTGCAGCACGGGCGAGGGGGTGTAGGAGTTGCCCCGGTCGTTGGTCCAGACGATGGCGTCGGTCCCGGTGAGATCGCCCTCGCGTCCCAGGCGGATGGCCAGCGCGTTGGGATTCCGATGGCCGCTCATCGCGTACACCAGGCCGCCGGCGGCGACCGGCGCGGGAATAACGTTGCTGCCCAGACCGCCGCACTCCCAGACGACCTTGCCCGTGGCGGGGTCGTAGGCGCGCACCTTGTTGGTGGCGCTGACCAACAACTGTTTGCGCCCGTTGTGCGTGAGCATCAGGGGCTGGGACCAGGCACTTTCTTCGTCGCGGGGCACGCGCCAGATCTCCTTGCCGGTGTTCCGGTTGAGCGCCAGCAGGAAGGAACCTCCTTCATGGTCCTGGGCCATATACAGCGTATCGCCGTCCAGGGTGGGGGCCGAACCCTCGCCGAATGCGTTGCGTATGCGCAGGGGCGGGAGTTCCTTTTGCCAAACCAGTTTCCCGTCCAGGGTGTAGCTGTACAAACCGCGCGAGCCGAAGAAGGCGTAGACGTGCTTGCCGTCCGTGATCGGGCTGTTGGAGGCGAAGCTGCCGTAACGATTGTGATGCCCCTCGTGCGGCGTGGCCACGGTGGCGACTTGTTCCCAGAGCACTTTGCCGGTGTTGCGGTTGAGGCATAGCACGACGAACTTGTGCTCGCGCCCGGCGCCGGCGCCGCCGCCCGGGCCGCGCCCGCGCTGCTGCGGTGCGGCCTCGGCGGGGGCACTGCCGGTGGGCACGGCCGTGGTGACAAAAATCCTGTCGCCCCAGATCACGGGGGACGAAAACCCGCGGCCGGGGATGGGCGTGCGCCAGGCGACGTTCTTGGCGTCGTCCCACTCGGTGGGCGCGTCGCCCCGGGCCATCCCGTTTTCGTTGGGCCCTCGCCAGCGGGGCCAGTCATCGTCGGCGGCGAACAGGGCGCAGGTCAGCAGCAGAACGGAAAAGCGCGTAGTCACCAGGCGTCACCTCCTCCAAGAAAGTTACTTCAATGTCTGCCAGCGTCCGCGATCGCGAACAAGTGCTTCGTGCCGCGGATGTATAAGACACCCTCGGAAATGGCCGGGGTGGCCATTACGTTTTCGCCGAGTTCATTCTCGGCCAGTACCTTGTATTCGCGTCCGGTGAGGAGGACGTGGGTGCGACCGTCCTCACTCGTGATGTAGAGCCGGTCGCCCGCAGCGACCGGCGAGCTCGTGAATCCGGATGCGCCTCCCCCGAGACGATGCTGATATATCCGCTCGCCTGTCCTCAACCGATAAGCGCTGAGCACCCCGTTGTCCATGCAGAAGTAGCCCAAGCCCTGGTGAAGCAGCGGCGTCTGCATGTAATTCCCGGCGCGGTCGTGAGACCAGGCGACGGCGGAGCGGTTCCCGGTGATATCTCCGGCGGCATCGGTACGGATCGCATAGATGGGCCGCATCACGCCGTGCGCGCTGGTGATGACAATCAACCCGTCGAGAAAAACAGGCGTGGGGACCGGGATATCGCCGCCGCCGCGCAGCCGCCATAGCTCTTTCCCGGTCTTCAAGTCGTAGCCACCGATGTGCTTCCACCCGTTGACGACCACCTGCAGGCGAGGGGGGCCGCCGCCGGTGTACGGCGCAACCGCCGGAGTGCTGAACGTCGGGACATCATTCCTTGCGGTGCGCCACAGCTCTCGGCCGGTGCGCAGATCGAAAGCCGCGAGGAACGAGTCCTTCAGGACGTCTGCCTGGACGATGAGCACTCCGTCGCAGATGATGGGCGAACTGGCGAATCCCCACTGTGCCGCCGGCACTTCATAGTAGCCGGAATCCAGCAATCCGAGGTCTTTCCGCCACCGCAGCGTGCCGTTCAGATCGAAAGCAAAGAGTCCTTCGGAGCCGAAGAATGCAACCACGTGCGCGGCATCGACGGCGGGAGTGGGATTTGCGTGGGTGGATTTCGGATGGCGCTTCGTTTTCGGCCGGCCAGTGGAGGCGGTGCGGCTCCAGAGGACCTTGCCGGACTTGCGGTCCAGGCAATACACATTGAAGGCGTGGGAACCCTCGCCTTCCACCGAGCCGATGTCGCCATAGAGGCCGAGTTTCAGGGGGGATTCGCCAGTCGCCGGAACCGCGCTGGTCAGGAAGATGCGGTCTCCCCAAATGACCGGACTCGAATGCGCCAGGCCGGGTATTTCCCGCTTCCACCTGATGTTGTGCCCCGATTCCCCGTTCCATTGGATGGGCGGCGATCCCGCTCCGACGCCACTGCCCGAGGGCCCGCGGAACTGGGGCCAATTCGGTTCGGACGCCGACGCGACCAGGGCCAATACGACGGTTATCCAGGATCGCATGAATGCAGCTCCTCTCAAGTCCCTCCGGCCGGGGCCTAACGCTTCTGGAGACAGTACAGGTAGTCCGCAGTCCGGATGAATACCTGGTTGCCCACGGCCACCGGACTGGCCAGGGTCAGGCTGTCCAGTTTGTTCGTCCCGAGGATCTCGAAAGCCGGTCCAGCCTTCACGACCGTCGTTGTGCCGCCCTCGCTGATGCAGTAAATCCTGCCGTCCGCCAGCAGCGGCGAGGCGCTGTAAGTGCCGAGTTCGAGTCGTTGTGCCTCGTACATCACCTTCCCGGTTAAAGCTTCCACGCAGCTCAGCGTGCCATTGTCCTTGAGCATGTAAAGGTACTTGCCGTCGGTGGTAGCCGTCGGCACGTCCGCTCCCAGGTTGTTGGTCCAAATCTCGCTCTTGCCCGTGAGGTCGCCCATGCCGCCCGCGCGGAACCCCACGAAGGGCCGGCCGCGGGTGCTGGGCGTAAACACATGCTCGCCGATCACCAGCGAAGAGGCGATGGTGCGGTTGAATGGGTTACCGGAGGGGTTGAAGCCGCGAATGCGCCACAACTCCTTGCCGGCGGCCAGGTCGTGGCCAGTGACGCAATCCGCGCCGGAAATCACCAGTTGCGGCTTCCCCTCGACCACCACGATCTGCGGGGTGGCATAGTTATCCAGCGATTCCTGCACGGCGTCGGTGGGCCGCACCGCTTTCCAGAGCGTCTTGCCGGTCGTCTTGTACACCGCGAAGACGTAAGACGGGTCCTTGGTTTTGAAACCGTGAATGACCTGGACGTAGAGACGGTCTCCGTGCAGCCGCGGCGTCGAGGCGTAGCCGTGGTTGAGTCCGAAACGCCCGTATTCAGCCTGGATATCCCGCCGCCAGACCTCCTGGCCGCCCACGGTGAAGCAAATGAACTTGCCGTTGCCGGTCATGACCCAGACGAACTTGCCGTCGGTGATGGGCGAGGGCGACGCCGAGTTCTGCTTGCGCCAGAGGATGTTCTCGCTGTCGATCTGCCGCTGCCAGAGAATGGCGCCGTCCTTGCGGTTCACCGCCAGCAGAAAGACCTTGTCGCGCCCCGGCTGGCTGGCGCCGCGGCCGGCGGCCGGGTCGATCTTCAACCGGGCGGAGCCTGCCTCGGCCGAGGTGATGAAGATCCGGTCCTCCCACACGATGGGCGTGGCCGCGCTCCAACTGGGCGTGGCGGTGCGCCAGAGCACGTTTTCCGTCTGGCTCCAGCTCGCCGGAAGATCGTGCGCCTTGGGGGCGCTGCCGTCGGAATCGGGCCCGCGCCACTGGGGCCAGTTCGCCAGGAGCGAGCCGGGCAAAGCCAGAACGACTGCTAAACAAAACACCCTCATCCGTGCACCTCGAAAAGTCAGAACAGCAGCTTCAGCCCGAACTGCACCCGGCGCGGCTGGCCCGCCGACAGAGCGCGGCCGAAATTCGGAGACCCCAGAAAAATCCCCGGAAGATCGTAGTTCGTGCGGTTCAGAACGTTGAAAGCCTCGATCCGAAGCTGCAACCGCAGATGCTCCGCCAACGGCGTTTCCTTGACAACCGAAACGTTCCCCACTCCCAACCCGGGTCCCTCGAGTATGTTGCGGCCCGCGTTGCCGAAAGCGCCGAAGGCCGGGACTTGAAAAGCCCCGGTATCGAACCACCGTGCCGGCGACGGGTTGGACAGCTTCGGGTTGCCACTCACGTTCGGCCGGTCGTTGGCGCCGAAACCCAGAGTAGAGCGGCCGGTGTTGCTGTTGTCCAGGTCCGGGTGCAGAGCGACCGTGAATGGCCGCCCGGTTTGGAATGTCCAGATCCCGTTGGTCTGCCAGCCTTTCCGCAGGCGCCCGCGCCCCAGAGGCAGGTCCAGCGAGTAGCCCACCGAAACCCGGTGTCGCAGATCGAAGCCCGCGCGGGCCCGCTCGGCCCGCGTGTTGTGGCTGTCCTGCGGAAAATTCGGATCGCCGGAGCTGGTGAAAAAACTCGACGCGTCGTCGATGGCCCGGCCCCAACTATGCGAGACCAGCAGCGAAAGGCCGTGGTGAAACTGCTGCTGAAAGCGCGTCTGGAGCGAGTGGTATATCGAACTGCTTCTCGACTCCAGCGTGTTGATGTCGTCAAACCGGGGATTCGGCCGCGGATTGAACTTCGTTGTCGCGGGCCGGGCCTGGTTGATGTCACGCGCGCTCAGCAGTTTCGCGCCTTTCGACCCCACGTAAGCGATCTCCAGCACGCGGCTGCCGCCGATCTGCTGCTGGATGGAGTAGCTCCAGTGCTGGAGGTAGGCGGTGCGCAAGTCCCGCTGCATGGCCAGGGCGGAGGACGGCACGGGAACCGGGAAATCGGAGGGGAACGGGTTCCTCAGCAGGAGCGGATAGCCCTCGAAGGGGAAGTAGGTCTTGGACTCGAAGTACGGCGCGTTGAAATACAGGCCCTCGCCCGGGGCCAGAGGGGACTGGTCGTAGTAGATGCCGTACCCCGCGCGCACCACCGTGCGGCAGCCCCGCGGCGACCAGGCAATGCCGAACCGGGGAGCGAAGTTGTTACGGTCCGGCTCGTAGCCCCCGCGCGGGAAGCCGTCCTTTCCAACCGCGCGCAGCGCGCCGGCCGCCGGGTCGTAAACGTTGGCCCGGTCGAAGGCGTCGAAGGGCGGTGTCGAGAACTCGTAGCGCGCGCCGGCGGAAACCACCAGGCTGGCGCCGAGCCGGTAGGTGTCGTGCAGGAACCCCGAGTAGCTCCGCGAGCGGAGGTTCTGGGGATTGTCCAGCCGGGCGCCGACGCTGAAGGTCGGAAAGCCTTGCAGCAGGTCGCCCAGCGGGTTCCCCGAGAGGCCCAGGAAGCCGATCATGCCGCGCGAAAGAACGTCGCGATAGGCGGTCTGGCGCAGCGCCCGAAACTCGCCGCCGAATTTCAGCAGGCCCCGGCCGTGCTGAAGCGACGCCTGCCCCAGGCCCTGCCAGGTTTCCGAGACGCTGTGCTGCGGGTTGTTGTACTCGTCGCCCAGCGGCGAGAAACCGGGCAGCGAAATGAAACTCAAGCCCGCGTCCCGCGGTTGGGAAGACAGCACGGGCAGACCCACCTGCCGGTTCAGATCCCGTCCCTGGTTTTCGTGGAACGCCCCCAGCGCGACCCGATTGTAAGCGCCGCGAAACTCGGCGATGAGAGCCGGCGTGAAGACATGCGTCTCGCTGGCCATCAGGTTTTGGGCCCGGCGCAGGACGTTGGTTCCGAAGCCGGGCGTCAGCGCGTAGGCGGGGCCGGAAAACGGATCGTAGAGGCTGCGGTCCCCGAAGCTGTAACGTACCGCCAGTTCGGAACGGGACGCCACGTGCTGGTCGAAGCGCAGATCGAAGGTGTCCGAGCGGTCGCGCAGATTGGGCGAGGAGAAGAAGTTCTCCCCGAACTGGTTCCGGTTGGGCAGAGGATACAGGCCGGCCAGGGCGCGGCCGATCGGATCGATCCGGGTCGCCGGAATGCGGTTGCCCGGAAAAGGACCGCCCGTGAACAGGTCCATGGCCGGCTGGCGGCTCTGCGAGAAATCGCCCTGGCGCTCCAGCGCGGTCGGCACGTTGGCGATCCGCGGGATCGCTTCGCGCACGCGCCGGCCCTCGTAGTCGCCAAACAGGAAGGCGTGGTCCTTGCGCAGCGGCAGGCCCAGCGACGCGCCAAACTGGTCGCGCCGGTACTGCGGATCGCTTTCCGACTGGCGGTCGAAGTGGTTGCGCGCATCCAGGGCGCCGTTGCGGAAGAAACCAAAGACGGCGCCGTGGACGTCGTTGGCGCCCGATCGCAGGATCACGTTGATCTGCCCTCCGGCATTGCGCCCGAAGGAGGCGTCGTAGGAGTTGGTCAACACCTCGAACTCGCGAACCGCGTCTACGGACGGGGTGACGCCGATGCCGTTCAGCTTCGGGTCGCCGTTGTATACGCCATCCAGCAGGAACACGCTGGCATCCTCGCGCGCTCCTTGCACGCTGACGGTGAAGTCGCCGCGTACCGAACCGGCGGAGCCGGGCGCCGGGGGCGCGACTCCCGGAGAGAGCAGCGTGAGTTCATAGAAATTGCGGCCGTCCAGCGGGAGGTTGTTGATCATCCGGCCGGGTACAACGGTGCTGACCGAGGCGGAGTCGGTCTTCAGCAACTCCCTCGGCGCGCGCACGACCACCTCCTGGTTCAACTGGCCGAGAAGCAGCGTCAACTGGACATGGACATCCTGGTTGACGGCGAGATGCACTTCCTGCATGTGTTTGCGGAAACCCTCGCGCCCCACTTCGAGCGTGTAGGCGCCCGGACTGAGCCAGGCGAACGAAAAATCGCCCCGCTTGTTGGAAAGGGCGGAGCGCGCTCGGCCCGTCTCCTGGCTGGTGATCGAAACCCGGGCGTTGACGAGGGCGTCCTGGGCTTCGTCCAATACCGTGCCGGTGACGGTTCCCCGCCACGTCTGCGCGGCGGCTAGACCACAGCCCAGCCAGACAGCACACTCCACTCGCAACCACCAAAGACCCATGCGCCTCCCTGTCATTTACCATAGTAGCAGCTAGTGGCGAAACCGCCCGCGAGCTATCGCCGCATGAAGATTCTGGCCCTGACCGCCGGCGCGTCCGGCATGTACTGTGGCACTTGCCTGCGCGACAACGCGCTGGCCGCCGAGCTGTCCCGCCAGGGACACGACGTGGTCCTGCTGCCGCTGTATACGCCCACCCGAACGGACGAGGAGAACGTCAGCCACCCGCGGATCTTCTTCAACGGCGTCAGCATCTATCTGCAACAGAACTGGCCCCTGCTGCGCCGCCTGCCGGCCTTCTTCGACCGGTTTCTGGATTCCGCCTGGCTGCTGCGCCTGGCGACGGCGCGCTCCGTTCCGGTCGACCCGAAACTGCTGGGAGAGTTGACCGTGGCGATGCTTCAGGGCCGGGACGGCGCCCTGCGGCGCGAATTCGACAAGCTGACCAAGTGGCTGAGCGGCCAGCCGGCGCCCGACGTCGTCGACATTCCCTATTCGCTGCTGATCGCCCTGGCACGGCCGCTGAAGGAACTGCTGCGCTGCCCGGTGGTTTGCACGCTGCAAGGAGAGGACCTGTTCCTGAGCGGCCTCATCGAACCTTATCGCTCACAGTCTCTCTCCCTCATCGCCGCGGGCGGCCGCCACGTGGACGTGTTCATCGCCTCCAGCGAATACTACGCGGATTTCATGGCGCGCTACCTCTCAATTCCCGCGGGCAAGATCCGCGTCGTCCCGCTGGGCATTAATCTACAGGGCCACGCGCCGGTGCGTTCCGACCACGGCGCGTTTCGCGTCGGTTACCTGGCGCGCATCGCGCCGGAAAAGGGCCTGCACCTGCTCGTGGACGCCTGGCACCGGCTGCGGAAGGATAAGGACCTGGGGCCGGGCCGGCTGGAAGTGGCCGGCTACCTGCCGCCGGCCAACCGCGACTACCTGCGCCAAGCCGAGCAGACCCTGCGAGAGAACGGACTGGCGGAGGAGTTCCGCTACCATGGCGAGGTGGACCGCCCCGCCAAGATCCGCTTCCTTCAGAGTCTCGACGTGCTGTCGGTGCCCAGCACCTTCGACGAGCCGAAGGGGCTGTTTGTCTTCGAAGCCCTGGCCAACGGCGTGCCGGTGGTCGAGCCCCGGCGCGGCGCGTATCCGGAGATCCTCGAGCGCACCGGAGGCGGGCTGTTGGTGGAGCCGGACAGCGCCGCCGCGCTGGCCGAAGCGCTGCGAACCATGTGGCTGGACGCCGGCCTGCGGCGGCGCCTGGGAGATCAGGGCTGCGCGGCGGTGCGGGAGCATCATTCCATCGAGCGCATGGCCGGGGCGACCGCGGCGGTCTACCGCAGCCTCGGCGGAGCGGCGCAGGCCTGACGCCATGCTGGAAGTCCACAAGGTCTCCAAGCACTACGCCGCGCCGGGCGGAGCGGTCAACATCCTCTCCGAGGCGACTCTGTCGCTGCCGCGCGGCTCCGCCATTGCGATCATGGGCCCGTCGGGCTCGGGCAAGAGCACGTTCCTGTACATTCTCGGAGCGCTGGAGCCGCCGAGTTCCGGCACGGTGACCCTGGACTCGCGGAATCCTTTTCTGCTCGCCGAGCCGGCGCAGGCGGCGTTCCGCAACGAGAAGATCGGCTTTGTTTTTCAGGATCACTGCCTGCTGCCGCAGTGTTCGGTTCTGGAAAACGTGCTGGTCCCGACCTTGGTGGCGCCGCCCGGAGAGTACAACGCGCGCGCGCGCAAGTTGCTCGACCGAGTGGGGTTGAGCCACCGTTTGAATCACTTGCCGGGCGAGCTTTCCGGGGGCGAGAAGCAGCGGGTGGCGATCGCGCGCGCGCTGATCCGCGATCCGCTGCTGATGCTGTGCGACGAGCCAACCGGCAACCTGGATCGGGGTTCGGCCGGCGTGGTCGCCTCGCTGCTGCTGGAACTGCATCGCGACCGCGCGGGCATCCTGGTGGTGGTGACGCACAGCCAGGAGCTGGCCATGAAGATGCCCGAGGTTTATCATCTCTTTGGCGGAAGGTTGCGCCGAATTGAAGTTCCGAACGCTCCTCAGACGTAGCCTGCTTTACTACTGGCGCACGGACGGCGCCGCGGCATTGGGGGTCGCGGTGGCGGTGGCGGTGCTGGCCGGCGCCCTGCTGGTGGGCGATTCGGTCCGGGCCACGCTGCGGGAACTGGTCTTCGAGCGCCTGGGCAACACCCGGCAGGTTCTCTCGAGCGCGGGTTTCTTCCGCGAGAGCCTGGCCGAAGAACTGGGGGCCGCGGTTCCCGTGATCGCGCTGGAAGGCATCGTGGCCGGCGCAGGCGGCGGGCGGCGCGCCGCGCGTGTCCAGGTGTGGGGCGTGGACGAACGGTTCTGGCGCTTCCATGGCCGCCACGAACACAGGCTCGCCGACCGCGAGGCGGAATCGAGCCCGGCTCTGGCCGCTGAGTTGGGTTTGAGTCCGGGCGACGCGGTCCTGCTCCGTCTGGAAAAACCTTCCGCCGTGCCCCTGGAATCGCTGCACGGGCGCAAGGACGACTCCACGCGCACCATCCGCCTGCGATTCAAGGGCACGCTGCCACCCGGACAACTGGGCGAGTTTTCGCTGCGCCCCCGGCAGGGCGCCGTGCGCGCCCTCTTCGTCCCGCTCGCGCGGCTCCAGCAGGATCTGGAGCAGCCCGGCAAGGCCAACATGGTCCTGCTCTCCCAGCCGGCGGACCAGGCCGACGTCAAGGCGAAGTGCCGCCTGGAAGACCTTGGAATCCGCCTCCGGCCGCTCGATCAGGGGCGCGGCTTCGCCGTCGAAAGCGACGGCGCGATTCTGAGCGACCCGCTCGCCGAAGTCGTTGCCTCGGTGGCCGGAAACAGCGGCGCGGCCGTGACTCCCATCTACACCTACCTGGCCAACGCCGTTCGCTCCAACGGCCGGGCGATTCCCTACTCGCTGATCAGCGCCGTCGATGCGGCGGGTGTGGCGCCCGGCGGCATTGCTCTGAACGCCTGGGCGGCGGCCGAGTTGCGCGCCCGCCCGGGCGACGAGGTTTCCATTGAGTACTACCAGTGGCATCCAGACGGCCACCTGCTGACCGAGACCGCAACCTTCCGTCTGGAGCGCATTCTCCCCATGACGGGTCTCGGCGCGGACCGGGAACTGGCGCCGGATTATCCCGGCATCTCCGATTCCAAGTCTCTTTCCGACTGGGATCCTCCCTTCCCCATCGACCTGTCGCGCATCCGGCCGGCCGATGATGCCTACTGGGACCGCTACCGCACCGCGCCCAAGGCCTTCATCGCGCTGGGCCGCGGCCAGCAGCTTTGGGCCACGCGGCACGGCCGCCTGACTTCGATCCGCGTCACTGGTGCGAGCCGCGAGGAATTCGCCCGCCGCCTGCACGCCGCCATCGACCCGGCGGCGTTCGGCCTGGCGCTCGAAAGCCCACGCAGCGAGGGGCAGGACTCGGCGGCCGGCGCCACCGACTTCGCCGAGTACTTCACCTATTTCAGCTTCCTGCTGGTGGTGGCCGCGCTGCTGCTGGCCGGCCTGTTCTTCCGCTTTGGAGTGGAGCAGCGGCTCACGGAGATCGGCGCCCTGCGCGCCATGGGCTTCGCGCAGCGGACAGTCCGCAACCTGCTCCTCGCCGAGGGCGTCGCCATCGCCCTGGCGGGAGCGGCGGCCGGGGTTCTGGGTTCGCTGGCGTACGCCTGGTTCATCCTCTACGGACTGCGCACCTGGTGGGTGGACGCCGTGGGCACGACGCTCCTGTCGATGCACCTGTCCACTTCGCCGCTGCTGTATGGCGCCCTGGGAGGAGCTGCCAGCGCCGTTTTCTTCCTGTTGGCCGGCCTGCGCCAGGTCCGGAAGACCACCCCGCGCGCGCTGCTGGCCGGACAGATTACGCCCTTCGAGCGCATCGACCGCACGCGCAGGTCCCTGCGCTGGGCCGGCTGGGCAGCAGCGGCCGCGGCCTCGGCGCTGATTGCCGGCGGGGCCTTCGAGCTGATCGGACAGACCGCGGCGTTCTTCGGCGCGGGGAGCCTGTTGCTGGCAAGCAGCCTCAGCTTCACCTGGACCTGGCTCCGGCGGCGCCCCGAGCGGGCGCTTCAGAGCGTCACTGGGCTGGGATTCCGGTACACCGCCTACCGGCCCGGCCGGAGCATCCTGCTGATTGCGTTGATCGCCTCGGCGGCCTTCATCGTGGTCGCCGTCGACTCCTTCCGGCGCGGCGGTGCGGCGCCTACCGGCCGGCAGTCGGGAACCGGCGGCTTCCCCCTGATGGCCGAATCCGCCCTGCCCTTCTATCACGACCTCAACTCGCCGGACGGCCGCGACCGCCTGAACCTGCCGGAGGACGCGGCGGTCCCCCAGGTGTTCTCGTTTCGGCTGCGCCCGGGCGACGACGCCAGTTGCCTGAATCTCTATCGCCCGCGGAAGCCCCGCATCGTCGCTCCGCCGCGCGAACTCATCGAGCAGGCCCGCTTCCGCTTCGCTGCGTCTCTTGCCCAGACCGCTCCGCAGAAGGCCAACCCGTGGCTGCTGCTCGACGCGCCGCCGCGGGACGGCGCCATCCCCGCGATCGCCGACGCCAACTCGCTGCGCTACGTTCTGCATCTCTGGCTGGGGGACGTGCTGGAGCTGCCGGGCGGCGTGCGCCTGCGGTTCGTGGCCGCGCTGGCCGACAGCATCTTCCAAAGCGAGGTCATCATTTCGCCCGACCAGTTCGTGCGGGCGTTCCCTCAGGAAGGAGGATTCCGGCTGTTCCTGATCGACGCCGGCGAGAAGGCCTCCGAGGCCGCCGGCCTGCTCGAAGATTCCCTCCGCGACTACGGCCTGGACGTGGTTTCCACGCAAGACCGCCTGGCCGCGTTCCACCGCGTCGAAAACACCTACCTGTCGACCTTCCAGTTACTGGGGGGCCTGGGGCTGCTGCTCGGCACGGCGGGCCTGGGCGCGGTGCTGCTGCGCAACGTCCTGGAACGCCGCCGCGAACTGGCGCTGCTGCGGGCCGTGGGCTACGGACCCGGCGCGCTGCGGCGGCTGCTGCTCTCCGAAAGTGTCCTGCTGTTGGTGACGGGGCTGGCCACCGGTACGGCCTGCGCGCTGATCGCCATCGCCCCGGCCTGGTGGGACCGGGGAGGCCGGCTGCCGTTTGCCTCCATGGGCGTCCTGCTGGCCTCGGTGCTGCTGGCCGGGCTGCTGGCATCCCTGCTCGCTCTCCGATTGGCCACGCGGGCGCCGATTCTGACCGCCCTGCGCTCGGAGTAGCGGGCGCGCGGCGTCGAAAGGCCGCTTTCTCTGTTAGCCTGAAGGTGAACCCACTCCCATGAGAATCCCAGTGAAGAGCACCTTGGCGGCAACCGCCGCGGCTTCCCTGGCGCTCGTTCCTGGCGCCGCCGGTCCCGGCGGCGCCGATTGGCCTATGTGGGGCGGAACGCCGGGCCGCAACATGGTGGGTGCGATGAGCGGCGCCCCCACACGCTGGAACGTCAAGACGAAAGAGAACATCAAGTGGGTCGCGCCGCTTGGCTCGCATGCTTACGGCAACCCGGTCGTCTCGGGCGGCATGGTCTTCGTGGGCACTAACAACGAGCTGGTCCTCGACCCCAGGCAGGCCGGCGACCGCGGCGTGCTGATGGCGTTGCGTGAGTCGGACGGCCGGTTTCTCTGGCAGCACACCTCGGAGAAGCTGGCCACCGGCGCCGTCAACGACTGGCCCCAGCAGGGAGTGGCTTCGTCGCCGCTGGTGGAAGGCGACCGGCTGTACTACGTCTCCAACCGGGCGGAGCTGATCTGCCTGGACACGCAGGGATTCACCGACGGCGAAAACGACGGCCCGTTAACCGCGGAGATATTCAAAGGTCCGAAGGACGCAGATGTCGTCTGGCGCTTCGACATGATCGCGCGGGTGGGCGCGTTCCCCCACAACCTGGCCAACTCTTCACCGGTTTCCTACGGCGACCTGGTTTACGTCAGCACCTCGAACGGGCTTGACGAGAGCCATGCCAAGGTCCCCTCGCCCAAAGCACCGACCATCGTGGCCGTGAAGAAGAAGACCGGCGAACTGGTCTGGAAAGACAACGCGGTGGGTGGGCGCATCCTGCACGGACAGTGGTCCTCGCCGGCAGTGGGCAAGATCGGCGACACCGTGCATCTCGTGAGCGGGCAGGGCGACGGCTGGGTCCGCGGCTTCGAGGCCTTGACCGGAGAGAAGCTCTGGGAGTTTGACCTGAACCCGAAGGGCGCCGTCTGGCCGAAGAACCGAAACGAAGTCGTCAGCACCCCGATCGTCGTGGACAACGTCGTCTACCTCGCCAGCGGGCAGGATCCCGAACACGGCGACGGCCCCGGACACCTGTACGCCATCGACGCCACCAAGCGCGGCGACATCACCCGGACCGGGCGGATCTGGCACTACGACAAGATACGGCGCTCGATATCGACGGGCGCGCTGCACGACGGCATCCTTTACTATGCCGATTTCAGCGGTTTCCTCCACGCGCTGGACGCCAAGACCGGCAAGCCCTTCTGGGTGCACGACACGCTGGCCGCCGTCTGGGGCTCGCCCTACGTCGTCGACGGCAAGGTCTACCTGGGCAACGAGGACGGCAATATCGTAATCCTTCAGGCCGGCAAGGAAAAAAAACTGATCGCCGAAATCGACATGGGCAGCTCCGTGTACTCCACCGCCGTGGCTGCCAATAACACCCTTTATGTCGTCAACCGCGACCACCTGTTCGCCATTCGCGGCGGCGCCGGCCAGTAAGTCTCCTTCGTTCCCGAACCTGAGCTTGGATCAGCTTCCCGGCGCCGCGCCCGGTGACCGTGGGTATCGTAAACCTCATCAGTGGATGGAATCAGCAGCATAGCGCGATGGCTGGGTCGGCGTGCTCGAGGTAAAGACTTCCGCAGGTACGACGCTCGGCTACATCCTTCTTTACACGAACCCACGAAACTCGAACTCTTCTGTGGCCGGCCACATAAGAACTCGATCACATCCAACGCCTCAATCTCCACGCCCTCCTCGGCGCCCAGCGTGTTGACGTGGCCCAGATCAACCCAACTGCCCCGAACTGGGGCAGCGGGGTGATCCCGCCGCCCCACTTGCGACGCAGAAACTACGGCTTCTGACTGCCGCGTACCGTTCCCAGCCCGCGTCGGGCTTTCCCTTACTTCCTGGCTGACGACGGCATGTTGCCCAGCCCGGGCCCCGCCTCCCCCCGGAACTACGCCCGGTAGTGCGGCCGCCTTGAAGCGGCCTCCCCCGCCATCCGCAGGGGCAACTGCCACCGCCTAGCGAAGCGTCGGAAGCCTCTGCGCCGCAACGCAGAAAACACGAAAGCGGGAGAGAGTCGACGGAAGATGCGCAGCTCCCATATTGTCAATCAGATCCGGATTTGCCGGAACCACACTCACAAAGTTCAATCACCCTACCGGAGCGAGCCGACTCATACGCGGCAAATGTGAGCCGCATCGTTTTCAGGTTGTCTTCAGCCGTTGTCTCTGCCTCGCCTTCCCCGCGCAACGCTCGCAGGAGATTGCTATTGCAAGGACCAATGCTGGCCTGTGAGGCCTGATAGTCAGGATACATCCAAGGCCTCCAAACCGGAGGGTAACGATTAGCACGCGTGCCGGACCTGGTGGTGACTCGTATCCAGTAGTCCCTATCGAGTTCTGCCGAGCCCTTGTCGCCTTCAACAAGAATGAGCGCCTGCGTGTATACGTCGCGTTCCAGAAAATGGCCAGGAAAGCCCATGTAGCAAGTGACCGTGGTAATGCCTCCCATGCGCATCATGACGGTGGCTACGTCCTCGCCTTTGATGTCTTTTTGAACCTGATGAGTCTGGCAGTAAAGCCGGTCCGCCTCACCGAAAAGGAACCGGGCTACGTCCAGGACATGCGTCCCCATATCCTTTAGGATGAACTCCTCGAGGTCTTTCAAATTCGGCTCATTGCTGAATACGGGATAACCTGAGACCAAGAACATGCGAGCCCGGAAGGGAGTCCCGATCTCACCCGAGTCAATCACCTTCTTGAATTGCCGGATCTGGCCCTGCCACCGCCAATTCTCGTGAACATAGAACGGCACTCGATGCTCCCTACAGACCCGCACCATTTGTTCGGCCTCCGCCAGCGAAGGCGCCATCGGTTTCTGACAAATGACAGGCAGCTTGCGTTTCGCCGCCAGCTCAACGAACTTGGGGTGCGTAAACACATCCGTGACAATGTCGAGGAAGTCCAAGTTTTCCCGGTCAAGCAATTCCTCGGGGTCGCTGTAGACTGCCGGAATGCCGAAAACCTGGGCCAGTTTCTCTGCCTTGAAAACTGTGCGGTTGTAAATCGCCACACACTTGGCCCCCGTCACTTCTTTCCAGCCTGCAAGTTGAAAAGGAGCCCAGAAGCCCGCCCCAAATACCGCAAATCGGAGATCAGCCATCTTTGTACCTCAATTCTGTGAGCCTGAGAAGAACGTCGAGGAGTCATCACGCAACTCCGGTGTTTGTAGCTGGCCGGCCTGCTCGAGCAGTCCTTTTAGCCGACTCAGAAGCTTTGCTGCCAGCGGCCCGTCGACGAGGCGGTGATCCACGCCCAGCGTGAGCCGCACCACGGGGACGGAGACAACCGCATCATTCACGACCCGCAGTTCATCCATGCACGCCACGCAGTACTGGAACGACGAGCGTTTCGTCATCGACCGCCACCGCGATCCCGATATCCACCGACGCGTGGAACTGATGCTGCTGCTCGATGAGGCTCGAATTCAGAACCGGGAACTCAGCAAGAGCGATGGCCAGCGCTCTCAGGAATAGAGCGTCGTAAGGGAAACCAGCCGCATGCAGACGGCGCGCGTCGGTCATGTCCGCTGAAATCGTGAGGTAGATATGGACCCGCTCGCGCTGGCTCCGGCCGAGCCGCTCGGCGATGGTCTGCCGGGTCCGCGACAAAGGTTCACGGAGCGCCTCGGCCACGGCTGGATGGGCCACGCGAGCATGGATGTCCTCTTCTGTAATCTGCCCATCGGCGCCGGTTCCTTCGATTTGGCGCCACTCAATTTCAGACATGGTGAGCCCGACCATGGGCATCTGTACCTTGGTCACCGCAGCTCCTTCACAGCTCGCTCCAGATCTGAAGCTCCGGGCATGACGTAGTTCTCCAGCACAGGAGCAAACGGCACCGGCACGTCGTGCCCACACACGCGCCTGATTGGCTTCTCGAGGCAGTACAGTGCCTCTTCCATCACCCGGGTGGCGATCTCCGCAGCGATCCCGCAGCGCGTGTAGCCTTCGTGCGCGATGATCAGCCGTCCAGTTTTCTCCACCGATTTCACGATAGCGTTCAAGTCCAGCGGTACCACCGTTCGCGGATCGATGATTTCCAAGCTGATTCCCTCGTCGGCCAAGTGCTCGGCAGCCTCAATCGCCCGCAGCACCATGCGCGAAATGGCGACGATGGTAACATCCGAGCCCTCCCGCACCAGTCGAGCTTCACCGAAGGGGACCAGGTGCTCGCCGTCTGGCACCACGCCTGATGTACATGATCTCGGCCACCGGCCGCATTCCGCATAGAGCCGCACCCACCGCCGCGCCCGCGATGGCGGCCTCCAGCTCCTGCTCAACGGCCTGATGCACGCCGGCCACTTCTTCCGGGGACAGCACCCCGCCGCCCGTCAAATAAGCTTCGAAGCGGGGCAGCGGGTCCTTGGCCTTCCACTCCGCGACTTCTGCGGTGGGTCGGTACGCGCCCGGGTCACCGATATAGTGGCCCATCCACTTGTACGTCCGGCACTCCAGCAGGGTCGGCCCGTCCCCTCGGCGGGCGCGCTGCACGGCAGCCGCCGCGGCCTCGTACACCGCCACTGGATCGTTTCCGTCCACGCTCTTGCCGGGGAAGCCGTACCCCTGCGCCCGCTCGGTAAGGTGTTTCAGCTTCGTCTGCCGCGTCTGGTGTGTCGAGACCGCGTACAGATTATTCTCGCAGACGAAGACGACTGGCAGTTGCCAAACTGACGCCATGTTGGCAGCCTCGTGAAATGAGCCCTGGCTCAAGGCGCCATCGCCGAAAAACGCGATCGCCACCCGGTCCAACCCTCTCAGCCTGGACGCCAACGCTGCACCGGTAGCGATCGGGATGCCTCCGCCGACGATGCCATTCGCACCCAGTACGCCGCGCGAGAAGTCCGCAATGTGCATCGAGCCGCCCTTGCCCTTGCAGTAACCGGTCGTCTTGCCGAACAGTTCGGCCATCATACGATCCAGCCGCAACCCTTTGGCAATCACGTGTCCATGCCCGCGATGGGTGCTGGTGATGTAATCTTGTTCGTCCAGCGTTTCGCAGACGCCTGCCGCCACCGCTTCCTGCCCGAGATAGGAGTGCAGGAAGCCGGGCATTTCCTGGGCCATGAAGAGCTGGATCGCCCGCTCCTCAAAG
>ERZ1292640.1101-Hain-H43-02um-R1-1101-length-22293-cov-47_pt1 | contig 22293 bp, 16 predicted proteins | sample MGYA00564404_ERZ1292640 | MGnify/ENA primary metagenome ERZ1292640 (study PRJEB36523, sample SAMEA6512636) | groundwater metagenome | collected 2019-01-08 | study: AquaDiva: Metagenomics assemblies of 32 groundwater samples
CTCTCTGCCACGGATATTGGTTCAGGCGTAGCTCAAATAAAATTCTCCAATAATAATACTGTGTGGTCAACCCCTGAACCTTATAATATCACTAAAGCATATGCTTTAAGCTCAGGTAACGGCCCTAAAAAAGTTTACGTCAAATACAAAGATAACGCCGAAAACTGGTCAAAAGCGTATTTTAGCAGCATCACTTTAAAGAAATAAGGAGCGGTAAGAGACTGCTGAAATATTAGATTTTGGTATCCGCTGGCAAAGATTTCTCGTCGTTTCACTCCTCGAAATGACAGAGTCTAATACCATAGATTGTCATTTCGACCGAAAGGAGAAATCTTAATCGTGGATTCCCGCTGGAGTTTACCCTCGCGAAAGCGGGGGTGGGAATAACACAATCATTTGGCACAATCTCACAAGGGGAGGGGAATTTATTTTTTGTGAATTTTTTTTAGTGTCCCATGTCCCTCTAAAACTTTTCTTGACAGCGTAAGTTTTTGTTGTTATTATGGTTGCATCCGCGGAGACGCAAAAAAATCTCTGCGTTCTCTGCGGTTGCAATGGAGAAAAAATAAATGACTAAAAAAGATATTATTTTAAAGGTGTCTGACGAAACTAACTTAAAACAAGTTGATGTGAGAAAAGTTGTGCAAAAAACTTTTGATACTATTTTACAAGCTTTAATAACGGGAGAGAAGATAGAACTGCGCAATTTTGGAGTCTTTAAGATAAAGCAAAGAAAAGGCCGCATGGGAAGAAATCCTCGCACTAATCAGACAATCCCTGTCCCGCCAAGAAAAGTTATAGTTTTTAGGCCCGGACTAGAAATGAAACAGAAAATAAAATAGCCCGCCCGAATACCACGGGTCGCATTGCATAGTTCCAGTAAATCGTCGCGTAGGGGCGGGCTTGCCCGCCCAGATACTTACGCAAACTAAATCTATATTTATTACCTTAAACACGAAAAAACCTTAACCGATGTACAAAAAAGTTACCGGAACAAAAGATATCCTGCCGGAAGAGATACTAAAATGGCAAAAAATAGAAGAAATTAGCCGTAATATTTTCTCTCTTTATAATTATAAAGAGATTCGGACTCCTTTAATTGAAGAGGCAGCTCTCTTTAACAGGTCGTTGGGACAGACTTCGGAAATAATTCAAAAACAGATGTTTTTGTTTAATCCCGCAAGCACTGATAGTTGTGCCCTTAGGCCAGAAGGAACGGCTTCCATTGTACGCAGTTACATCGAAAATAATCTTGATAAAACAACCGGCTTCGCGAAACTTTATTATATCGGCCCTATGTTCCGGTTAGAACGGCCGCAAAAAGGAAGATTAAGGCAATTTCATCATATCGGAACTGAAGCAATCGGCTCAACTGACCCAAGCTTAGACGTAGAGATTATTTCTTTGGCGGATAACATGCTTAAAGAATTTTCTATAGATGGTTATAAAATTAAAATTAACAGCTTAGGATGCGCGAAAGACAAAAAAGAATTAATCGATAATTTACGCGAAGAATTAAAAACCGAATTAAATAAACTCTGTCCTGATTGCCAAGTAAGGTTTGAGGCTAACCCCTTAAGGATACTTGACTGTAAAAATGAAGCCTGCCAAAAAATCGTAAGCGAGTTAAAAGCAAAAAAAAACTGCCTTTGCCCTGAATGTGAAACGCATTTTTCTAAAGTAAAAGAAGGGCTGGACGCGTTAAAAATAGCTTATGAAATCAACCCGTATCTCGCGCGCGGCCTGGATTATTATACCGGGACTGTTTTTGAAATAACGCACGAGGCACTCGGAGCGCAAGACGCCTTAGGCGCGGGAGGCAGATATAATAATTTAGTCAAAGAATTGGGCGGGCCTGATGTTGGCGCTGTAGGTTTTGCTTTTGGAGTAGAGAGATTATTATTAATCACAGAACTAGAAAACCGCATAACCGCCAGCAAAAATTTGATTTATCTTATAACCTTAGGCCTTGAAGCAAAAAAAGAGGGGCTTAAGCTGTTAAATAATTTGCGCGAAAAAGGCATGGCAAGCGACACAGATTATGAAAACAAATCTCTCAAAGCCTCAATGCGCAAGGCAAATGATTTAAACGCGAGATTTGTTTTGATAATAGGAGATGATGAATTAAAAAAAGACGTAGTAACATTAAAAGATATGGTTTCGGGGGAACAGAAGGAAATTAAGCAAGAAAACTTAATAGAGAGCTTAAAAATATGCTAAGAACACACACATGCGGCGAATTAACTATTAATGATATCGGCAAGGAAGTTACCCTCTGCGGATGGGTAGCGAAGCGGCGCGACCACGGCAAGCTCATTTTTATTGATATACGCGATAGATACGGACTTACCCAAGTTGTTTTTATCCCCAAAGAATCAGCAGGCGCTTATGAAAAAGCGCAAGGGTTAAGAAATGAATTCGTAATAAAAATAAAAGGCATAGTCAATAAGCGGCCGTCTGGCACTATCAACTCCAAGTTAAACACCGGAGAAATAGAAATTCTGGCAAAAGAATTAGAAATCTTAAATCCTAGCCTTACCCCGCCATTCGAAATAGAAGAAGGCCTTGAAATCGCCGAGGAAAACAGACTTAAATACCGCTATCTTGACCTAAGAAGGAAAAAACCATTTAATAATTTACTCCTAAGGAACAACCTCTATAAAATCATCCGCGGCTTTTTAGAAAAAGAAGACTTTATTGAATGCGAAACGCCTATACTTACAAAATCCACGCCTGAAGGAGCGCGAGACTATCTTGTTCCGTCAAGGTTAAATCAGGGGCAATTTTTTGCCCTGCCCCAGTCACCACAGTTATTTAAACAAATACTAATGGTTGCCGGAATTGAAAAATATTACCAGATTGCCAAATGCTTTCGGGATGAGGATTTACGCGCTGACCGCCAGCCGGAATTTACGCAGTTAGACCTTGAGATGTCATTTGTAAACGAAGAAGACATCTTTTCTTTGGCCGAAAGGCTGATGCAATTAATTTTAAAAGAACTAAAAGGAATTGAAATCAACATTCCTTTCCCTCGTATCAGCTTTGATGAATCGCAAGAGAGATTCGCGACAGATAAGCCCGACATGAGAAAAGAGCTCGACAGTGAATTTGCCTTTGTCTGGATTGTTGATTTCCCGCTTTTCAAATACAACGAAGAAGAAAATCGATGGGAAAGCGAACACCATCCTTTTACCGCGCCCCGCCAGGAAGACATGGAAATACTTGAAAAAAATCCTCAAAATGTAAAATCCCGCTCATACGATTTAGTGTTGAACGGAATGGAACTCGGTTCAGGGTCAATAAGAATCCATAATCAAGAATTACAGGAAAAAATTTTTAATCTCATCGGCATAGACAAGGAACAGGCACACAAGCGTTTCGGTTTTCTTTTAGAGGCATTTCAATTTGGCGCTCCGCCGCACGCGGGTGTTGCCTTCGGCTTAGACAGGTTGCTAGCGATTTTAGCAAATGAAACAAGCATCAGAGAGGTAATAACTTTTCCTAAAACATCAAGCGCCTTCTGCCCGCTAACCAGCGCGCCTTCTGATGTAGATGAGAAACAGTTAAAAGAATTAAGCTTAGCTATTAAAAAGAAAACTGTAACGTGAAAAGGTTAAATGTACAATAAACAAGGAGGAGGAAAAATGAAGAAACAAGGTATGTTTTATTTCTTGGGTTTAACATTAGTATTTTTTATTTCAGGCTGCGCGGTTCGAACATATTCAGTGATTAAAGACAGGGTTGATCAAGGTTTAAGCGAAGGCAACCGCGGATACTTGGTTGGGACGCCATCTCTGGACGAAAATAAAGACAGAGAAACAACGCGAACCACGCAAGTTGTTGAAGTAGAATTGGGCTCATCCGCGAAATTCGGAAAATCTCCAAAATACAAAGTTGAATCTTCAACGCAAGAAACAAAAGAACCTTTAGATTTATCAGAAGATACCGCTCAAGAAACAACAGTCGAAACCGGTGAATTTAAAAAATACACCGTACAAAAAAATGATACACTACAGAAAATTTCTCAAAAATTCTATGGCACAACCAAAAAATGGACAAAAATTTTTAACGCCAATAAAAACACCTTAAAAAAACCGGATAGAATTCGCTTCGGCCAAGAACTAAAAATCCCGATTGAAGAAGAAAAGGGAGCGTCAAAAAATCTTAAATAGTTAATACTAAAATTCTTGTAGGGGTCGGATTTATCCGACCTGCAAGAGATAACGGATTACACGCGAATGTAATGGTTAGACGCTATAAAAAATATGGATAGAAAAATCCAGCTACATACCCTCGAAGAAACACAGGCGCTTTTTGGGACGCACGATAAAAACCTCAAAACAATAGAAAAAAAATTAAAAGTTAAACTAACCACAAGAGGGGATTACCTAAAAATCAACGGAACATCCAACAACACCAAAAAAGCCCTTGAGCTGATCGAGTATACCTTAAATATTTTGCGTTCCAAACAAACAGAGTTAAGTAAAACCGATATCTTCTCCTTAATGGCGAATTTCAACCCCGGTAAAAAATCTCACTCTTTACCAACGGATTTCTCTATCCCCGAAGAAACAATCGTTCCTGTGCCAGCGAAAAAAGAGTCTGATATTTTATACTCCACAAGAGGCAAACAAATAAACCCCAAGACTGATGGCCAGTGTAAATACGTAGAGGCAATAAAAAAACATGATATCGTTTTTGGAATTGGGCCCGCGGGAACAGGCAAAACGTATCTAGCCATGGCCTGCGCGGTAGAGGCATTAAAAAAACAAGAGGTGCGTAGAATCATTCTTACCCGTCCAGCCGTTGAAGCGGGTGAATCCTTAGGATTCCTGCCGGGTAATATACATGAAAAGATATCACCATATCTAAGGCCGCTTTATGACGCGCTTTACGACATGATAGATACTGAACGCATCGAGAAATACTTAGAAATCGGAACCATTGAAGTAGCGCCATTAGCGTATATGAGAGGAAGGACATTAAATGACGCCTTTATTATCCTCGATGAAGCGCAAAACTGCACTACCGAACAAATGAAGATGTTTCTGACGCGCCTGGGATTCGACTCTAAAACTGTTATCACCGGAGACATAACACAGAGCGATCTTCCTGAAGGTAAGCCCACAGGCCTGCTTCAGGCGCAAAACATATTAAAAGATATAGAAGGAATAGAATTTATTTATTTTACCTGCTTTGACGTAGTCCGGCACGCGCTTGTACAGAAAATCATAGAGGCATATAATACGGCATCCCACAAATAGAGGTTGTCGCGAAATAGCAAATTTTCATTCGACTCGCCCTTTCGGGGCTCACTCAAGATAACAAAAAATAATAATTCGCGACAGGCCCAAATAACAAAAAGTTATGAAAAATAAATTCTGGCTAAAACTCATTTTCTTAAGCCTTCTCATTTTTCTTCTCTGTTTTATCATCCAGGTAAATTTAATAATTGCCGCGTTTTTGCTCTGCCTGTACACATACATGCAACTCAGAAAACAAGGGTTTAAGAATTATAACCTCACTCACCTAACCCTGTTATTTCTAATTATGTTTACAAGCGCCTATTTTTTTACCAAGAAAAGCCTGCTTATGTTTTACCTGCCTTTCTCAGTACTGCCCATGCTTACAACGCTATTATTTGACGACATGGAAATATCATTCGCGGCTACGCTTGCTTTGGCCGTATCCATTGCCTCTATTTCAAGCCGTTCTTTTCCGCTAAGCATATTTTATCTGCTTAGCGGCATAGCATCAAGCATTCTGGTAAAAGGGGCGCGTAAACGTATAGAAATTATCAAAGCAGGAATCATTACGGGCATCATCCAAGCTGTCTCTTTAATTTTTATTGACGGATTATGGCTCGCTCTGCCTATCAGATACCTTTTACTTCTAATTAACGGCCTGGCATCAAGCATCATTGTTTTGGGCGTATTACCAATTTTTGAATACCTGTTTAAAACAATCACTAATGTCGGCCTTCTCGAACTCGCGGATACCAGCCATCCGCTTTTACAACGCATGGCATTAGAAGCTCCCGGGACATTTCACCACAGCCTGACAGTGGGAAACCTCTCGGAAAACGCCTGTAACGCGGTAGGCGCGAACGGATTGATAGCAAGAACGGGCGCCTATTACCATGATATCGGCAAACTCACAAAAGCCGAATATTTCAGCGAAAATCAAAACATACACGAGAACAAACACGAAACACTGTCTCCTACAATGAGCAAGCTCGTGATCATGAATCACGTCAAAGAAGGCGTGGATTTGGCGAAAAAATATAAGCTTAATCCAATGATTATTGATTTCATAAAACAGCACCATGGAACAAGCCTTGTCTATTATTTTTACCGCCGGGCATTGGAAAATTCAGAAAGAGAAGAAGAGGTACAGGAAGAAATCTTCCGTTATCCCGGGCCGCGCCCAAAAACAAAAGAAACAGCCATAGTTCTTCTTGCTGATTCCACGGAAGCAGCGGTCCGCGTTTTAAAAGAACCCACGCCTTCAAAAATCAGGGAAGAAACGCATAAAATTATCAATGATAAATTTATTGACGGACAACTTAATGAAAGCAATCTGGCCTTAAATGACCTGGAAAAAATTTCAGAGGTATTCATTAGAATACTGACCAGTATATACCACAGCCGAATAAGTTATCCGGAACCAAAAAATTTACCCCGCTCTTAAATCAAATTATAAAAAAACAGAGTGAATACGAAACTGTTGCAAAATAGCTCGAGGTCGTCATTCCGGTGGAAACCGGAATCCAATAATCGAAATGCTCATCGACAAAAATTCCTGGATTGTTCGGTCAAGATAGGGGATAACAAATTGGATACATTTCGCGACAGTCCCGATATAACCATAAAAAGTTCCCAAAAAAGGGTTACCATTTATTCAAAAAAAATAGAGAAACTAATCCACAAGATTCTTTCTTTAGAAAACGTAACCCTTAATAAGCAAAGCCAGATAACCATTTGTCTTGTAAATGACAACTGTATCAAAAAATTAAACCGGCAATATTTACACAAAAATTCTCCTACCGATGTTTTATGTTTCGATCTCTCTGATACAAAAGGCTTGAAAAACATGACAGCAGATATAATCATATCCACGGACACAGCGATTAGGAATTCTAAAATCTTCAAAACCACGCCCATGTATGAACTTTTTTTATACATAACGCATGGAGTTCTCCATCTATTAGGTTACGACGATAAAACCCAAAAACAAAGAAACGCGATGCACAAAAGATCCCTGGAAATCCTGGATACACTAACCACTAATCACTAATCATGCCCATCCATAAAACAGAGGCTATCGTTATAAATAAACGCGATTTCCGTGAAACATCGGTTATAGCTGATTTTTACACCCGCGACTTCGGCAAAATAAGCGGTATCCTAAAAGGAATCAGAACAGATCCCGCTAAATTTGCCAGCCGCATAGAACTATTCTCCTATAATGAAATTATCTTTTACAGAAGAAGGATTTCATCATTGCACTTAGTATCCCACGCGGACTTAAAAAATAATTTCAGCAACATAAGACAAAACATGCTTAAAGTGGCTGTAGCAAGTTTTGCCATGGAACTATTAGGCGCGCTTATGGCCCCTGAAGACAAAAACGAAGACATCTTTAATCTGATATTAGCCTGCCTGCAGGAATTAGATACTGACGGAAATCCTGATAAAATTATAACTATCTTAAAAATTAAAATACTCGGGCTTTCCGGATTTAAACCCCATCTTGATTCTTGCGTTTCATGCGGAAGCAGAATCATGGGCCTGTCAAAATTCAGTTCCGTCTTAGGAGGCCTTTTATGCGAAAAGTGCTATCGAAAAGATGCCACCAGCCGCAATATATTCCGCGGCACAGTAGCCACGATTATGCATATCGAAAAAAATAACATTAAAAACAACCTTAATTTAGGAATGAATCCGCAGATCAAGAAAGAACTGAACTTGATCTTAAACTCTTTCCTGAACTTTCACCTAGAGAAAGAGCTTAAATCACAGAGATTATTAAATAAATTAGGAGTAACGGCATAGCGTATAGCGGATAGCGGATAGAAAAATTTTACGCTATACGCTATACGCTATACGCTATACGCTCGACGAGGTGCCTTATGAAAATAGTCATCATTGGCCCGGGGGCAATGGGTTGTTTATTTGCCGCTTTTTTATCTAAATCAAAGAATGAGCTTTGGCTTTTAGACAAAAGAAAAGAGCGCTCTGATTTAATAAATCAGCAGGGCATTATTGTAGAGGGCGTTTCCGGAAACTGGCAGGCAAAAGTAAAAACAACCGTAAATTTAAAAGAAATCGGCAAAGCGGATTTAATTATTATCTGCGTTAAATCCTTTGATACAAAAGAGGCCTTACAAAATGCCAAAATATTACTTAAAGAAAATACCAAAGTCCTTACCTTACAAAACGGAATGGGAAATATTGAGGTCTTGGGAGAGCTCGCTGGTTATGACAATGTGATTGCCGGTTCTACCAATGAAGGCGCTACCCTTCTATCAGTTGGCCGCGTCAGGCACGCGGGAAGAGGCGAAACAATAATCGGCCTTATGAATGGCAAAATTCCGGTTGAGATGCGCTCAATCCGCGAGATCTTTAATAAGGCTGGCCTTGAAATCATGATTTCACGCGATATCAAAAGCATTTTATGGTCAAAACTAATAACTAGCGCTGGGATAAACGCGCTTACCGCGATAACACGTTTACATAATGGAAAGCTAATTAGCTTTGAATGGACACGCAAAATTTTACGCGAAGTAATTACCGAAGCTGTTAAAATCGCGAAAAGAAAAAGAATAAAATTAATTTACGATGACCCCCTGGCAAAGGTAGAGGCAGTTTGCGAGGCAACAGCAACTAATGTCTCTTCAATGCTACAGGATGTCTTAAGAAAAAAACGCACGGAGATAGATTTTATCAACGGCGTGATTGTCCGATTAGGCCAGGAATTGGATATTAGCGTGCCAGTAAACTCTGTGCTTCTTGAATTAGTAAAAACTATTGAAGCTAGCTACAATCAAATAGCGGAAAAATAAATAATACTTATGTCCGTATAGCGTATAGGTTTTTACTATCCGCTATCCGCTATACGCTATACGCTAAAACATTATCATTTTACTAAATGTATCCCGCAAAAGCAAGAAAATATTTAATCATAGCGCTTATAGCTGGGTGGGGTTTAACCGCGGCCTATCTTAACATCTGCCACAACAAAAACACTCATAAAATTAAGCCGCAACCGAAACTCCAGAACCAAGAACTTTACAAAGATACCCAATTAATGATGGGCACTTTCGTAGAGGTAATCTCGCCAGATAAAAAAGCTTCTAATATAGCCTTTACTGAAATCAAACGCGTTGAAAATTTATTAAGCAAATATAATCCGGATAGCGAAATATCAAAATTAAATAAATCTGGCGCCTGTTTAGTAAGCCCTGAAACCTATTATGTTATAAAAAAAGCAAAAGAATTTTGGTTGGCAAGCGACGGCGCCTTTGATATTACTGTCGGCCCATTGCTAGACCTCTGGGGTTTCACAGACAAAAATTACGGCCTTCCGGAAGAAAAATCCATAAAAGACACCCTAGCCCGCGTTGGTTCAGATAAAATCATTTTGAATAAAGAAAATAATGTGGTAGAATTTATAGTTCCGGGGATGAAAATCGACCTAGGCGCGATTGCTAAAGGATTTGCCGTCGATTGCGCGATAGATAAATTAAAAAAGGCTTCAATAAAAAACTGCCTAATTAATGCCGGAGGAGATATTTACTGCATAGGAGACAGATTAGGTAAAGATTGGAAAGTTGCTATCCAAAATCCTTCAGGCAATGGTTTTACGGATTGCCTTTTATTAAAAAACCAGGCAGTAGCAACTTCCGGAAACTATGAACAATTTTTCCTAAAAAACAAAAAAAGATACGCTCATATCTTTAATCCTAAAACTGGCGAGCCTTCAGACTTAGGCATAGCTTCCGTAACCGTAATCGCTCAAGACTGTTTAACCGCGGACGCTCTCGCCACCTCAATATTTGTTTTAGGTAAGGCAAAAGGAGAGGTCTTAAGCAAGAAATTTCCCAATGTTAAAACTATTGTAATCGAAGAATCCTAATGAACGAAAAACAAAATATAATAAACCCCGTTAAAAACGAAACCCCTAGCAAGCTTTCGCCCAAAGACAGCTCGTCTCTGCCAAGATTTATCTATTTTTCTGAATTACTGGATAAACCGGTGATAGATAAAAATGGGGATTTTAGCGCGACTATTTACGATATCATAATCAAACCCGCGGAAGTATATCCGCAATCTTGCGCCATGATTATCCGCAAAGGTTTTCCTAACCGTAAATACGCCTTTATCCCATGGGCAAGCATAGAAACATTGGATAAAAAAGAGGCTTGTCTTAAAATCGAGAGCGCGGAATTAAAATTCGAAGAAAAACACGACAATCGGGAAGAACTAAGCTTGCGCCGTGACATACTAGATCAACAAGTAGTAGACACCCACGACCATAAAGTAATCAGAATTAATGATATACACCTGCTTTTTGTGGATCGCTTATTGATGGTTGCCCATGTGGACATGAGTCTAAGAGGGCTACTTCGCAGATTAGGCTTTGAGAAATTAATAGATTTTCTAATCAGATTAATAAACAAAAATAATCCATATTTAAAAACCGAACACCTTATCTCTTGGAAGTATATCCATCCGCTCTCAATAAATCCCGCGAGCATGACAATTAAAGTGGACGTGCCGCAAAAACAATTTAGCACCATACCTGCCGCGGATCTTGGCGAGATTTTTCTGGAAATAAATATCAAACACCAGATCGCTCTTTTTAAGTCGTTAGACATACTCACAAGAGCCAGAATATTTACCCACATAGATTTTAAAACACAAAAACTCATGGTTGAAGAAATACCGGATAAAGAAATAACGGAATTACTAAACAATATCCCCTCTGATGAAGCAACAGATTTCTTAGAAAAACTTCCCAAGAGCAGAGTGAATCAACTTTTAAGTTTGATGGAAAATAAATACGCCAAGAAACTTTCAGAATTGATTGGTTATTCCGGTGATTCCGCGGGAGGCCTGATGACCACGGAATACATGGCTTACTTAGAAAACATGACGGTAGGCTCAACCTTAAAACAAACCAAAGAACGCGTATTTAAAGTTGAGCCTGCCCAGTTCATATATGTTGTAGATGAAAAATGGCATCTGGTTGGGGCAACGAACTTTCGCAGACTGATACTGGCAAATCCAGAAGATCAGCTCAAAAGCGTAATTTTTCCTAAAACTTATTTTGTTAACCTTGAGTCAGGGGTAAAAGAAGTGGCCTATTTAATGGAGAAGTATAAATATTACGCTATCCCCGTAGTAGACGACAACAACGTTCTCCAAGGCATCATCACAATTGACGATATCTTAAGCCAGCTGATTGCCATTGCCTGGCGCAGACTCAAAAAAATAAAGGTTCTACCAAAACAATGAAAACACGGATAAAAGACACGGATAATAACTATGACTTTGCCTAAAAAAAACTTCTGGAGAAACTTAATTATATTTCTTTCGGTTATGGGGCCGGGAATTATCACCGCGAATGTTGATAATGATGCCGGCGGAATTACTACCTATTCCGTGGCAGGGGCGCATTTTGGTTATTCGCTAATCTGGTCATTCATACCTATTATTATAGCTTTGGTAATCATCCAGGAAATGTGTTCGCGCATGGCGGTAGTAACTGGAAAAGGGCTGGCAGATTTAATCCGCGAAGAGTTTGGCGTTAAGGTAACTTTTTACGCGATGATTGTTTTGATATTCTCAAACCTTTTTAACACCATATCTGAATTTGCCGGCATAGCAGCCAGCGCTGAATTATTCGGGATAAACAAATTTATACTAGTTCCATTATGCGCTATTTTTATCTGGTGGCTAATTGTTAAGGGCACCTACAAGTCAGTTGAAAAAATATTCCTACTAGCCTGCTTATTTTATCTTTCTTACGTACTGTCAGGATTCCTGTCGAAACCTAATTGGAAAGAAGTGGCCCAAAGCTCTATCAGGCCTGCCTTGCATTTTGATAAGGCGTATTTATTTATGCTTATTGGCGTAATCGGAACGACTATCGCGCCTTGGATGCAGTTTTATCAGCAATCTTCAGTAGTGGAGAAAGGGATAAAAATTGAAGATTATAAATTCGCGCGCTGGGACGTAATTATCGGAGCGTTTGTGGTTAATGCCATTGCCATTTTTATTGTGGTTGTCTGCGCGAGCACTTTGTTTAAACACGGTATAAGAATAGAGACCGCCAAAGACGCCGCTGAAGCGCTTAGGCCTTTGGCGGGAGACTACTGTTTTTATCTCTTTGCCTTTGGCTTATTTAATGCCTCAATATTTTCTGCCTGCATATTGCCCCTGTCAACCGCTTATTCGGTTTGCGAGGGAATGGGGTGGGAAGTAGGCGTAAACCGCAGATTCAGACAAGCCCCTCAATTCTACACGCTCTACACCTTAATAATTGCCATTGGCGCCGCTGTAATTTTACTGCCAAATGTTAAACTTGTTCCCATAATGCTTATTTCCCAGGCAACAAACGGCATACTTTTGCCCTTTGTCCTGATTTTTATGCTGCTTTTAATCAATAACAAACGGCTGATGGGAAATTTTACAAATTCCAAGATTTATAATATCTTAACAATAATTGTAATTGTTGCTATGATCACGCTTTCTATATTTTTATTTTTTGCCACCCTTGGAGTACACGCTTAAAATGAACGAAAACAAAATTACAGTTCAAGAAATCTTGACTTTAAAAAATAAACGCAAGATTACCGCGCTTACCGCCTACGATTATCCCTTGGCAGACTTAATTGATAAAGCAGGAATAGATATAATCCTGGTAGGAGATTCTGTGGCTAATGTAGTTTTAGGCATGGAGTCCACAACCATGATAGGGATGGCCGAAATGCTTCATCACGCCAAAAGCGTAACGCGCGCGGTCCAACACGCCCTGGTTATCGGCGATATGCCCTATGAGTCTTATCAGATTAACCCCGATAAAGCGCTAAAGAATGCCGCAAGGTTTATTGATGAGGCGCGATGCGACGCCATAAAATTAGAATGGTTTGATAAATGCCTTCAAGTAACCAAAGAAATAATTAAAGCGGGTATTCCGGTGATAGGGCATATTGGCCTTACCCCTCAAACCGCTGATAAAATCGGCGGGTTTAAAGTACAGGGAAAGGACCCTGAAACTGCCAATGGCCTGATAGAACAAGCGGCCGAATTAGAAAAATGCGGCTGCTTCGCGATTGTCCTTGAATGTATCCCGGATAAAATCGCCCAACTCATTACGAAAAAATTAAAAATTCCCACCATTGGAATTGGCGCCGGCCTTTATTGCGACGGACAAGTGCTAGTTACTCATGACCTGTTGGGGCTATTTCAAAGATATAAACCTAAATTTGTAAAACAATACATAAACTTATCTGACCTAATTCAAAAAGCCGTCCAATGTTACAAGCAGGATGTCCTGGAAGAAAAATTCCCTGGCAAGGAACATAGTTTTGGAATTAGCAATGACGCGCTAAAGACTCTCTTAGAAAGCCAGGCATAACGCGCTAATAATGGGACTGTTGCGAAACGCCATTTTTCGTCATTCCGGCGAAAGCCGGAATCCAGAACTCTTTGATTTCAATAGGCTTATGGATACCGGCGACCGAGGGCGAAATGCCCGAGGAAGTGTCAGAGCCCAACTGGGCTCGACCTTTCGCCGGTATGACGATTTTAATGTATTTCGCAACAGTCCCATAATTACAATAATAAATTATTTAATTAATGCGAAATAAAACCCTTAAGATTATTACTTTCATAATTTTTTTCCTGTTTGCAGCCGCGTTTGTGGCGAAGTTTGCCGGGCCAAACATCATAAAACTTTACGTTGAAAACGGTATCGGAGACTGCCAAAAAATACCTATTTTGCGCATGACCCCTGAAAATAAAGAAACCAACATCTCAATAAACAATGATTACGCCGCGACATTAATGCTTTACAAGTTCCCCAAATTAAGCGTATCCCTGCCAAAAGGTTTCACCGTAACGCAGGAAGCAATCAAAAAAGTATACTACAAAAAAAGAAGAAACTCGTCCCGCAACGCGTCTATTTATCTTTTATACGAAGAACCAAATTTTTTCATAAATTTATTTCCCGAAGTAAAAAAAAATCAAGTAAATGATAATTTTGAATTTATAAAACGCGTGATGTATGCCAAATCGACAAATATGAAAAACTTCAACGATGCCTTTTTTGTAATTATGAAAAGCATTTTTACCCCTGACATAGGCGACCAAAAAAACGCGAAAATGACAGAATTCAACATTAAAGATAAAAATGGTTTTCTTAATTATACCCTGAGTGAGCTTGGCAATTACTTTGATTGCAACATAATTGATGATAAAGGAAATTTCTTTAAAATTTATATAAAAGACTCCGATGCGACATTAAATCTGGATAAAGTATTTACAATTATTTCAACTATCTCTAATTAGTTTTTAATTTAATAAAATAAAGCTTGACAAAATAAAAATTTATTATATACTTATCTACTCTGGTACATAAGAGGATTTTTATATGTAAAATATTTTTTAAAGTTATTAAAACTTTTTAAATAATTTTACTTGAAAAATATACTTTTATAGGTTATACTTATATTACGTTTGAAAGTTACATAAAATTAAGTCTTGTCATTTCGAGGAGTGAAACGACGAGAAATCTTTATCATTAAGATTTCTCCCTTCGGTCGAAATGACAGTGTATTATTGACAAGTTAAAATTTTAAATCATAATTTTTTAATAGAATAGTTTTTGAGACGAAACTCATTATATAGGCGTCCCTAAACTGTTGGGAACGCCTTTTTGTTTATTACTGAAGCGCTGGAAAACGCGCTTCAACGCTGAAGTTGTTTTTTTTCAGCGAAATGTTCTTTGATAATTGAATAGCCAAGCGAGCGCAAAAAATTGCAAAACAATTTTTTGCGCATGCGACCCACGAATCCCTAAAGGATTCGTTAGGTCAATTTCAAGAGGTGCAACAAAAAATAATCAAAGAGCCATATATAAACTTTTCTATATTATTTGGAGAGTTTGATCCTGGCTCAGAGTGAACGCTGGCGGCGTGGATTAGGCATGCAAGTCGAGCGATACTTTTTTTTTGAGTTGGGCTGACCGCAAGGAAGGCCTGATGAGAGAAGAAAGATATAGCGGCAGATTGGTGCGTAACGCGTGAGTAATTTACCTCTAACTCGGGGATAGCTTTGCGAAAGCGAAGGTAATACCCGATGTGTTCATAGCAACAAAAGTTGCTATGAGTAAAGGCGGCCGTAAGGTTGTCGATTAGAGATGAGCTCGCGTCTTATCAGCTAGTTGGTAGGGTAATGGCCTACCAAGGCTGTTGACGAGTAGCTGGCCTAAGAGGGTGGTCAGCCACATGGGGACTGAGACACTGCCCCAACTCCTACGGGAGGCTGCAGTCGAGGATCTTTAGCAATGGGCGAAAGCCTGACTATGCGACGCCGCGTGAGGGATGAAGGTTTTCGGATCGTAAACCTCTTTCGATGGGGAAGAAGCTCCTCGGCAATAATACTGCCGAGGGTTGACGGTACCCAGAGAAGAAGCCACGGCCAACTCCGTGCCAGCAGCCGCGGTAATACGGGGGTGGCGAGCGTTACTCGGATTCATTGGGTGTAAAGGGCAAGTAGGCGACCTATTAAGTTTCAGGTGAAATCCTTTGGCTCAACCAAAGAACTGCCTGAAAAACTGTTAGGATTGAGACTATGAGAGGAGAGTGGAATTCCCGGTGTAAGAGTGAAATCTGTAGATATCGGGAGGAACACCAGTGGCGAAGGCGGCTCTCTAGCATAGTTCTGACGCTGAATTGCGAAAGCTTGGGTAGCAAACAGGATTAGATACCCTGGTAGTCCAAGCCGTAAACGATGAGCACTAGGTGTCGGAGGGTTTCCCTTCGGCGCCGCAAGATAACTCGTTAAGTGCTCCACCTGGGGACTACGACCGCAAGGTTAAAACTCAAAGGAATTGACGGGGGCCCGCACAAGCGGTGGAACATGTGGTTTAATTCGACGCTACGCGAAGAACCTCACCAGGGCTTGACATGCAGGAAGTAGCAAACTGAAAAGGGCGCTACCTGTCAAGTCAGGAACCTGCACAGGTGTTGCATGGCTGTCGTCAGCTCGTGTCGTGAGATGTTGGGTTAAGTCCCGCAACGAGCGCAACCATCGTCTTTAGTTGCCACCTTTGATAATTCGAAAGAGTTATTGAAGAGCACTCTAAAGAGACTGCCTGCGATAAGCAGAAGGAAGGTGGAGATGACGTCAAGTCAGTACGGCCCTTATGCCCTGGGCCACACACGTGTTACAATGCCTACTACAAAGCGTTGCCAAACCGCGAGGTGGAGCTAATCGCAAAAAAGTAGGCTCAGTTCAGATTGGAGTCTGCAACTCGACTCCATGAAGACGGAATCGCTAGTAATGGCGGATCAGCTACGCCGCCGTGAATACGTTCCCGGGCCTTGTACACACCGCCCGTCAAGCGATGGGAGCTGGGGGTACCTGAAATCTTCTACTTGTAGAGGCCTAAGGTAAAACCAGTGACTGGCGCTAAGTCGTAACAAGGTAGCCGTAGCGGAAGCTGCGGCTGGATCACCTCCTTTCTAATATTTTTTTCACGAAAAATACTAGAATTCATTAGTTCACGGGTTTTACAATTCGCGAATTCTTAAGGGAAACCTGTAGAATAAACGAACAATAAAACTTCAGAACTAAACAATAAACAACGTTTGGCTATTCAATTATTTATTTTAAGAAAACGGGAGCATTTCTCCCTCAAGGCAAATAACTTGAGCGATTGGCTCTCGAGTTATTGTGTAAAGTGTGATGAAGAAGTGTAATGAATCAGGGCATTACATAATACACATCGAACATTGCACATAAATTCGGGCCCATAGCTCAGATGGTTAGAGCACAGCCCTGATAAGACTGGGGTCAGAGGTTCGAATCCTCTTGGGCCCATTATTTTGTCGCGCGTATTTCGCGTGCGTCGTGCGTAAAAACTTTAACGCAATACGCACAACGCAATACGCACAACGAAACAGGGGCTGTAGCTCAGCTGGGAGAGCACCTGCTTTGCAAGCAGGGGGTCAGGAGTTCGATCCTCCTCAGCTCCACTGGCAAATAAATTTATTCGCGGTAAGTCCCGCGTTTGCATGTTCTTTGACAACTCTCGCCACTCGTAATGGCGGGTCCGTTGCAATTTGCAACGGAACATACAATCCCTGTTACAAACAGGATTTGTAGCAGGGGCAAGTAACAAGGTCGATTTGATCTTGCAATCTCATTACAAATAACTGTATTATAAAAATAATACGGCAAAACTTGTAATGGGATGAGGTAGAACTACAATATAACCGAGAATTAAAAAAGAGTTATGTTTCAAATATAAAGACTTTTATATAAAGGTCAAGCTACAAAGAGTCTATGCACGGATGACTTGGTTAGGTGAGGCGATGAAGGACGGGGTAAGCACCGATATGTCTCGGGGAGCCGCAAACAGGCTTTGATCCGGGAGTTTCCGAATGAGGCAACTCATTACAGGTAATACTGTAATATTCCGCCCATGAATACATAGTGGGTAGAAAGCGAACTGGGGGAACTGAAACATCTAAGTACCCTAAGGAAAAGAAATCTAATGAGATTCCCATAGTAGCGGCGAGCGAAAAGGGAAAAGCCTAAATTCTTTTTTTATTTTCGCAAGAAGGTAAAAAAAGGAGGTTGCGGGACCCCAATGTGGGATTGTAGAGAGGTAGTAGAACAGCCTGGAAAGGCTGGCCATAGAGAGTGAAAGCCTCGTAAACAAAACCTTGAAGCACCCTAGGGGTATCCCAAGTACTACGGGACACGGGAAATCCTGTAGGAATCTGGGCCGACCACGGTCTAAGGCTAAACACTACACCTAAACCGATAGTGAACAAGTACCGTGAGGGAAAGTTGAAAAGAACGCCGGTGAGGCGAGTGAAATAGAACCTAAAATCATAGACTTACAAGCGGTAGAAGGGCTATACATAAGCGCAAGCTTGTGGATGCCTGACTGCGTACCTTTTGCATAATGGTCCGACGAGTTACTGTGCGGTGCAAGCTTAACTGTAACGAGAACCGTTGCGGGAAGGCGGAGCGAAAGCGAGTCCTAACTGGGCGTTTAGTACCGTATAGTAGACCCGAAGCTGAGTGATCTATCCATGGCCAGCGTGAAGCCTCGCGAAAGCGAGGTAGAGGCGCGAACCCGTCACCGTTGAAAAAGTGTGGGATGAGCTGTGGATTGGAGCGAAAGACTAAACAAACTCAGAAATTGCTGGTTCTCCCCGAAATATTTCTAGGGATAGCCTCGGGTAATAAAAAGTAAGGGTAGAGTGCTGAATGGGTTACAGGGCACACTTGTGTTGCTGGATCCAACCAAACTTCGAATATTACTTTTCGTATCCCGGGAGTAAGACCCAGGGGGCTAAGCTCCTGGGTCAAAAGGGTAACAGCCCAGACCGTCAGCTAAGGTCCCTAAAGATAGGCTAAGTGGTAAAGGATGTGAATTCGCTTTGACAACCAGGATGTTGGCTTAGAGGCAGCCATCATTTAAAGAGTGCGTAACAGCTCACTGGTCGAGCGATTTTGCGCCTAAGATGATCGGGGCTTAAGCCTATTACCGAAGCTACGGGTTTTATTGCAATTCGTTGTAATAGAGCGGTAGGGGAGCATACTTTGACGGTTGAAGTCGTACCGTAAGGAGCGATGGACGTCAAAGCAGGGATTATGTCGGAATGAGTAGCGAAATTGCCTGCGAGAAACAGGCACACCGAAAGTCCAAGGTTTCCTGGGGAAGGTTAATCCACCCAGGGTTAGTCGAGCCTAAGCTGAGGCCAAATGGCGTAAGCGATGGATAGTCCGTTAATATTCGGACACTAGCTAGGTTGCGTTAAAACTTTTTGTATGACGCGGGAGGTTTGGAGAGGCCGAGTTTTGGATGTCTCGGTTCTTATCTGAGTAATCAGAAGAGGGCACCCTGAGGATTCCGAGGGGGAAGCAGACCACAACCATCCGCCAAGAAAAGTACAAAAAGGAGTGACTTAGCTATTCGTACCGTAATCCGACACAGGTAGACCTCCAGAATATGGTAAGGTGCTCGAGATAACTCTCGTTAAGGAACTCGGCAAAATAGCCCCGTAAGTTAGCGATAAGGGGTACCCTGGGAGCTACAAGGCTCTATCAGGGTCACAGTAAAGTGGCTCGGGTGACTGTTTAGCAAAAACACAGCACTCTGCAAACTCGAAAGAGGAAGTATAGGGTGTGATACCTGCCCGGTGCTGGAAGGTTAAGGGAAGGGGTCAGCTTTTCGCAAGATTAGCGAAGCTCTGAACCGAAGCCCCAGTAAACGGCGGCCGTAACTATAACGGTGGAAGTTATTGCGCAACGATTAGTTACGCAATAAGCTACAACTTGAGCCGTTGTAAAATTTGGCTATTTGCTGGAACATCTGGTTAAATTTCATACTACCGAGGAGGTGATAAAGTATGAATACAGAAAATCAGCAGGAAAGACTACAGATTACTGAAGACTTCAAGTGGTTTTTGGCAGGCTTGATTGAAGGAGAAGGAAGTTTATGTATTTCTCTTAAGCAACATCCAACTGCTAAATTTGGTTATTACATTGATCCTGAGTTTTTTATTTATCAACACAAATCAGCGCGCGAACTCTTGGATCAAGCAAAAACCTTTTTTGGAACCGGTTGTATCGTTGCTAAGTCTGGGAATGAAGACGTTTTGGTATATAAGATCTTATCGCGTAGATGCATTGTGGAAAAAGTAATTCCTTTCTACGAAAAATATATGCGGTATGGTTCGGAAATAAAACGTCGTAATTTCTTAATGTTTAAAGAAGCAACTTTTGCTTTAGAGAATAAAGCACATAATACACTTGAAGGTGCATTACGTTTAGTTGACTTAGCATATTCAATAAATCATGCTGGTAAGCAACGTAAACGCACAAAAGAAGAAGTAATCAGTAGAATCCTCAGAGACTACACGCCAAACTCGGAAACAAATCCGAAGAAGATATAGTCCGATCTTTATGGCGACATAAAGTTAACATAAATGCCTAAGGTAGCGAAATTCCTTGTGGGGTAAGTTCCCACGCGCACGAATGGTTTAACAACCTGAGCGCTGTCTCAACGAGAGACTCGGCGAAATTGTAGTGGCGGTGAAGATGCCGTCTACCCGCATCAAGACGAAAAGACCCCAGAACCTTTACTGCAGGCTGTTATTGAAATTTGGTTCACTCTGTGTAGCATAGGTGGGAGACTTTGAAGTTCCGGCGCTAGCCGGGATGGAGTCGCAATGTGAAATACCACCCTTATTGCATTAAGTTTCTAACCCATAGCCGTGAATCCGGCATAGGAACAGTGGCAGTCGGGCAGTTTGACTGGGGCGGTTCCCTTCTAAAAAGTAACGAAGGGGCCCTAAGGTTGGCTCAAGGCGGTCGGCAATCGCCTGTGGAGTGTAAGCGCATATGCCAGCTTAACTGCGAGTCTAACAGGACAAGCAGATACGAAAGTAGGGGCTAGTGATCCGGTGGTTGAACGTGGAATCGCCATCGCTCAACGGATAATAGGTACTCTGGGGATAACAGGCTTATCGGGCTCGAGAGTTCATATCGACAGCCCGGTTTGGCACCTCGATGTCGGCTCATCCTATCCTGGGGCTGTATAAGGTCCCAAGGGTCCGGCTGTTCGCCGGTTAAAAGGGTACGCGAGCTGGGTTCAGAACGTAGATAACACTGCGTTTTTCCGTAGTAATACGGAAAGAGAATTGACTTATATCGGTGAAGCCCTACTGCAGGTACGAACGCTGCAGGGGTAATACCGAGGGAAGATTATAGATGCGAGAAATAACCAAAACATATATTGCTGGTTTTCTTGATGGCGACGGAAGCATAATGTTTCAGCTTATCGAACGCAAAGATTACATCTATGGCTACCAAATAAGAGCAAGTGTTTGCTTCTATCAGGACACAAACCACAAAGAAGGATTGAGGTGGTTAAAAGAAAAAATCGGTTACGGTTATATGCGTGACCGAAATGATGGCGTAAGTGATTACGCTATTGTAGGACCTGATAAGGTAGAACATATTCTTAAAATGGTAAGCACATATGTAGTTTTTAAAGCAGCACGTGTAGAAAAAGCATTAAAACTTCTGAAAGCATTAAAAGAAAATCACAAACCAACGCCAAAGAAATTTCTGGAATTGGCAAAAATGGTTGATTCGTACGCTATCCTTAACTATTCAAAAAAGAAAACTAATAACGCGGCAAAGGTTCAAAAATTTTTGAATAGAAAGGGTCTATTAATCCCCGTAACGACTGATTTTGCTACAGGTCGTAGCAAATGAGATAGTTAGTTAAATAGCTATCATACGTCAACTCCCTGAAAAGGGATGGAGATATAGTCTATGCCACTAGTAACAGTGGATTAAACATGCGTGAGACAGTTCGGTCTCTATCTGGTGCGGGTGTTAGGATACTTGCAGAGGAGTTCTCTTCAGTACGAGAGGACCTTGAGAAACGAACCTCTGGTGTTCCGGTTGTCCTGCCAAGGGCAAAGGCCGGGTAGCTATGTTCGGAAGGGATAAGCGCTGAAAGCATCTAAGTGCAAAGCCCCCCTCAAAACTAAGTATCCCTTCTCGATACCGCAAGGTATTGAGATTTAGGCTGGTCGTAGACTACGACCTCGATAGGCGCTAAGTGTAAGATCCGTAAGGATTTCAGCTAAAGCGTACTAATCAGCCAATCGGCTTGACCTTTTATTATAGCGTAGAGCGTATAGCGTAAAGCGGATAGTTTTTACTAACCGTTAACGCTATACGCTAAACGTTAAAACTGTAGTTCTACTATTATATATTGTATGTGGTTGTCAAAACAAATTTTTTTGTACAACAAAAAGATTTGGGGCGTTCTTACTAGAGGGGAAACACCCGTTCCCATTCCGAATACGGCAGTTAAGCCCTCTAAGGCCAATGGTAGTGTAGTCGTAAGGCTATGTGAGAGTAGGTAGATGCCCCTTTATAAATAAAAAACCCCGCTATAAAAAGCGGGGTTTTTTAGGTTCTTTCGTGTTTAGGGCGAAAACCTTGGGCTTAAAAGTCCGCAGTGCTG
>ERZ1292640.1102-Hain-H43-02um-R1-1102-length-22288-cov-4_pt1 | contig 22288 bp, 21 predicted proteins | sample MGYA00564404_ERZ1292640 | MGnify/ENA primary metagenome ERZ1292640 (study PRJEB36523, sample SAMEA6512636) | groundwater metagenome | collected 2019-01-08 | study: AquaDiva: Metagenomics assemblies of 32 groundwater samples
CCTGGAACATACGCTGGAGCCGTTGAACATCACCAGAAAGCTCGTCGCCGCCTTGCGCCGGGGCGGCCTGTTCATCGTGGACTTCCCCGTCGAGACGGACTTCCTGGGTTCCCACACGAGGCAAGCGCAGGAACAGCGTCCGGCGGCGTTTGTCTTTCTCCGGGAGACATGCGAAGAGCTGGTCCCCTACCACTTGTATCGCAGGAAACGATGAGAGAAAAAACCCTCCCCCGCATGGGAGGAGGGTCTGAGTGCTGCTCTGTTTCCAGCGGGGCTCAATGCCCCGCCTTCTGTTGGAGGTATTTCCGGGCCTTTCCGATAGGACCCGTTGCCCAGTCCGCATCCTTCGCGGACTGGTAGATGGGGTTGGTCTCGATCTTGGCCAGCATCTCTCTCACGAGTTCTACTCCATGATCATGCTCCACCCCGGCGTTCATGCGATGAAAGCAAGTGTTCATCGCAATCCGGAGCAAACGTTGCTTAGCGCCATCGTCGGGAGCAGCGGCGGCAAGATTCTCCGCCTCGTCACTGACCTGTGCCGAGAGCTGGATGGATTCCCGTACATTGCCCATCTTGAGCTGCAGTGCGCCGACCAGCATGAGAGCGTACAACCGCCCCTTGGCATCGCCGGCCTGCTCCGCTTCCTGTGCCGATCGATGAGCCAGATTCATGGCGATCTGGTACAGCGCTTGCGCAGCGGCGGTCGGCCCGTCTTCCGCGTGCTGGATCACGGCCATGCTCAGCTCGTAGCTGTTCTTGGCACGCACTTTCCAGTCAGCTTGCGACGTGCCACCCTCCAGTTTGCGCAGCAGGAGGTCGGCGAAGAAGTCCATCTGCTTGTACATTTTGGTGCGCCTGAAGGACTCCACGATTCCCGGCAGTTCCGCCGGAGGGAGTTCCTCCGCCCGTTCCGCACACATCTGCCTGGCGGTGTGGAAGAAGGGCCCCTGACTACCGCTTGCGGCGAGCGATGCGGCAAAATTCAACCTCGCCACCAGTTCCGGTTCCTGCTTAAGCAGAGGGGAAACCGTCTGCCGGATCCGTTCGCGCAGGGCATCATGTCCCACGCACCCAACTGCAGCCTGAAAGGCTGTATCCGCTTCCCCGATCCGTTGGACGAGGAGCGGAAGGTCATTCAGCCGTGCAGCTTCCAAGGCTGCCTGGGCAGCCGCGTCAAACGCGGTAACAAGATCAGTCATCATACGTGCACCTCCATTGTGAATGAGCAGCATGCCGACCTTTGGCAGCTGCTCGGTTAGTAAGCAGCCGATCTTGAGATCGACATATAGAAATAATATTGTGTAAATATATAGATGTCAATCCCATTGCCAACCTCATGCACGCACGTTCACGCCATGGTTCGTCAGTACGCGCGGGTTTTGATGCAGCAAGGCTCGTGTCACTCTGTCATTCCAGCAAGTCCCATGCCAAGGGCGTTCCCCTCTCGATCCGTTTCCTGGCACTTCGCCCAAGAATGCGTTCCAGATCCCGTGGAGGCAGGCCGTACCCCGGACGGATGATCCGCACGTTCTGTGCCGTCAGCGGCGCTCCAGAAGGGATGTCTTCCACGGCGAAGAGCGAGGGGCGGAACACAAGGCTCTTCTTGTCCGCTTCCATGGGGCCATAGCGGACGGTGCCGAGGGCCTTCTCATCCATCTTCGCCGTACCGGGATCCTCTTCAGCTGCGCGGACATCCTGCACCATGGCCGCGAATTCCCGCGGTTCCATGGAGAACGCGCTGTCGGGACCCTTGTCGCGCCCACGGTCGAGGACGAAATGTTTCTCGATGATGCACGCATCCTGCGTGACGGCCGCGACGGGGACGGCGCTGCCCGGCGAATGGTCGGAAAGCCCCACCGGTACCCCGAAGCGCTCCCGCATGGCGGGGATGGTGCGCACGTTGGCGTCCTCCGCCTTTGCGGGGTAGGCGCTTGTGCACTTGAGGAGCGCGATACTCCGGGCTCCCGCGTCCTTTGCGGCGTCGACCGCTTCCGCAATCTCCTCCAGCGTCGCCATGCCGGTGGAGAGGAGGAGCGGCTTGCCGGTTGCCGCGACGCGGCGGATGAGGGGAAGGTGCACCAGCTCGAAGGAGGAGACCTTGTAGGCGGGAACGCCGAGGGTTTCGAGGAAGTCGACGGACGTGCCGTCGAAGGCGGTGGAGAAACCGTCCAGTCCCAAGCCCTCCGCCAGCTCCAGCAGTTCCGCCTGCCATTCCCAGGGGGTATGGGCCTCCCCGTAGAGGTCGTACAACGACTGCCCTTCCCAGATCGTGCCCTTGAGGCAATCGACGAAGAAGCGGTTATGGCAATCGAGAGTCATCGTATCCGGCGTGTACGTCTGCAGTTTGACGGCGTCCGCCCCCGCCTCTTTCATGGCATGGATGATCTCCTTTGCCCTCCCCTTATCCTGCCCGTGGTTCGCCGACATCTCCGCGATGATGTACGCGGGATGGCCGGGGCCGACGGGACGGCCGTTGATGATGACATCCCTGGTCACCGCGTTTCGCGAATGAGTTGGAACGCTTCCGCAGCCTCCAACCCGGCCGCGCTCCCCCAGTACCGCGCGTGCGCCTCCAACGCTTCCGGCGAACGGGGGTGCGGGAACGCGCGCGCTTCCTCTTCGTACAATGCCATGGCTTCCTGCTTCCTGCGGAACGTGGCGCCGATGTCCACGAATGTGTTGGGGCGGAAAGCGGGCGCAAACTGCCCAAACGACCACTCTGTGGAGGAGGGTACTTCGTACGCGTAGACGCGTTTGACCGGCGCGCCGGCCATGGGCCGCGCGGCCGTCAATGCCGCACGGAACGTGAGGGCGTGGTCGATGTTCAAGTCGCCTCCGTGCTGCACGAACATCGTCTCCGGCTGGAGGCGGTTCACGTGCGTCTCGATGGCCTTGACGATGTCCAGCAGCGGCACGGTATCGAAGCGGTTGTCGGGCAAGCCGTGGACGGTCACGCCCTTCGCCCCCAGGAGTGCCGCGGCCTTGTGCGCCTGTTCCCGGAGGCGCCTGAGGTCAGCCGCGGGCGCTTCCGTTCGTTGGGCGTAGCGCGACGTCGCCCCTTCCCCGAGGATGAGGATATGCACGTCCTGCCCCTCCCCGGCGAGGCGCGCGATGGTGCCTCCGCAGCCGAGGACTTCATCGTCCGGATGGGCGGCGATAACGAGGTTCATGGAGGAAGGATAGCACAGTGCGCTATACTGGTCTTCCCATGTCCAAGCCCAATCTCACGGACCTCAAGGCCGCCTATGCCCGCAACGAGAACATCACGCAAATCCTGCGCGGACCCTCGGGAACGGCGATCAACGACCAGGCATCCATCCTCATCAGCTATGATCTCCAGGCGGGCAGTTACATCGAGGCGCTCCATGATCCCGCACACCGGCAGGCCGTAGCGCGGTACGCCGATGCCGTTGCGCAAACCCTCGCCCCTCTGCGGCCTCGTTCGCTCCTGGAGCCCGGCACGGGGGAGGCAACCATGCTCAGCGAGATCCTTCGGCGGTTGTCTCTGCCGGAGGGCTCGCCCGTGCGCGCATTCGACATCAGCTGGTCGAGGGTCCATCTCGGGCGCGGGTATCTTGGGGCAAAGGGGCAAAGCGCGGACCTGTTTGCGGGGGAATTGGAAGCCATCGCTCTCCCCGATGACGCCGCTGATGTCGTCTTCACCTCCCATGCCGTCGAGCCGAACCATGGCCGCGAGGCGGAGATCCTCGCTGAACTGTACCGGGTTACCGGCCGCTTTCTCGTCCTCTTCGAACCCAGCTACGAGTTCGCCTCGCCGGAAGCGCGCGCGCGGATGGAGGAACACAGGTACTGCCGTGGCCTGCCCGACATTGCGGAGAAGCTGGGGGGAAAAGTGCGCAAGCACAAACTCCTCGGCACCGCGCTCAATCCCCTCAATCCGACGGGCGTACTGGTGGTTGAGAAGCAGCCCCTGCGGGGCGTACAGGCCGATGCGGGGTTTGCCTGCCCCTCCTGCCGCGCCGCTCTCCTGCCTTCCGAAGGGGCGTTCTTCTGCAAAGCGGAGGGGCTCGCGTATCCCGTACTCAGGGGCATCCCGTGCCTCTGCCGGCACAACGCGGTCCTCGCCAGCCGCTACCTCGAGTAGCCTTCAGCCTTTCCTGTCCTCTTTTGCCGGACGAATGCGCACGCGCGCTTCCAGGGAGCCCTTCCCCCCGGCCGCGTTCGTGAATTCATAGCGGTACCCGCCGTGTTCCAGGAACGCGGGGGGGTACCCTTCGCAGTCCAGCATGCGGATGAAATCATAGAGTTGCGGGAGCGTGAGCCCCGAGGGGATAACGCTCTGTGCGGGCGTGCGCCGCTCGAACGTGACCACAGTCCCTTCCTGCGGAATGGGTGAGGGTTGCTCGCGGACGATCCTCGCGATCATCGCAGCCGCGAGAGCGCTGGATCGTTCCAGGATCTCCCGCGCCGGTCCCCTCAGGCTCAGGTCTTCCTTGAGGTACACCGGGCCGGCGTCCATCGCGTCCGTCATACGCAGTGCGGAGAGCCTGGTACTTCTGTGGCTGCGCAGGATGAGGTTCTGCAGCGGGCTCCCGCCGCGTCCGAAGGGGACGTCCGTCATGTGGAAATTTATGCATTGATACTTTTCGGTGATCTCCCGTGGCACCTTCCACGACCAATGGAGGAAAAACAGGGCCTTCGGCCGGAGGGCTGCCACCGCTTCCGGCGCCAGTTCCTCCCGCTTCCCGAAGAAGTGCCAGTTACCGGGAAGCGTCCTGATCTGCCGATCGAACACTGCACGGTTCCAGGGTTTTGAGCCGCAGACGATGTAACAGGAGGGGCTCATGCGTACGCGATGAAATGATAGACCTCTTTCCCCCGCTGCACCTCCTTTCCCCGCTCCGCGAACCGCGCTTTCCGGAAGGAGCGGAGGGACGCGTCGTTGTCCGCCTTCACGTACGCATGGACGATGCGGGGTCCCGCGGAGGCGCCGAGGGCGCGCAGCCCCTCCTCGATGAGTGGCCGGCCGTACCCCTTCCCTCTCTCTCCCTCCGCGATGTGCAGGTCAACGTCCGCCGCGCCGTCTTCCGTATCGTCGAAGCGGATCTGCCCGACTGGCGTCCCTCCCCCATCCAGGGCGATGAAGATACGGGAGCTTTCCCCCCGCAATTTCTTCCCGAACCACTGCATGTGTTCTTCCCATGGGATCGGATCGGAGGAGAAGGCGGACGCGCGCACCGTGGGGTCGTTGGCCCACTCCCACAGCGTACGGCCATCCCCGACGGTCGCCGGGCGCAACCGGAGGGAAGCAGAAGGCGGTTCCATGGCGCGCAGGACGCGCTCGGCTCCGCCGCCGTCCACGAGCTTCCGTCCGTTGCGTGAGAAGCGCGTGCGGGTGTCCGGGTCACCGAGAAGTTCCCGGATCGCCTGCGCCAGGCCGGGAGGGGCGATGCCGTTCGGATCACCCAAGGATCGAGCCGCTTCCCGTTCCGCCAAGTCCTCCGCCACCTGCCGTTGGTTCTCTGCGAGCGTGAACAGAAGCGAAGGAATGCCCATGAAGGCAAGTTCGTAGGACGTGGTGCCGCCCGCTGCAATGGCGAGATCCGCCTGTGCCATCAACGCAGGCATGTCCGCGGCATCCACGATGACGTTCTCCTCCCCCGCGGCCGCACGCAATCCTTCCAGGTGCGGATTGGCCTTCCCCACCACGATTCGAACGGTCCGGATTCCCTCCCCCAGGGAACGGAGGGCTTCAATCACCAGGAGAGTGGCGTTGCGCGGGTCGCTCCCCCCCAGGGTGACGAGGACCGACGACGCCCGCGCGGGGATGGGGGAGTCGGGGCGCAGGGAGGACCGGAATTCACGGCGCAGCAAGGTGTACGCGCAACCGAGGAGGAGCCGCGACGAGGCGGGGCGCCGGGCATACCATCCTCCGACCCCCGGCGCGTAGGAGTTCTGGTTCAGGATGATGTCCGCCGCGTAGGGCGTGGCGTGGCCGTAGTCATCAATGAAGAGGAGGGGCAGTCCGCCCCCCTTGAGCGCCCGCTGGTACGCATCATCGAAGCGGTAGCCGTCGATGACGATCCAATCCGCACCCGAATCCAACGCGATGCGAAGGGTCTCCGCCGCATCCTCTTGATTCCCCTGCGGCGCGGAAAGCAGTCGTATGCCGCACCCTTCCTTCCGGAGGCGGTCCTGCAGGGGGTTTGCGGCAAGCGTCACGAAGAAAGTTTCATGCCCCCGGTCCTGCGCCACCTGCGCGAGGGCGAGGCAACGCATGACATGGCCGGTACCGGCGTCCGTGTCTGCATCTGCACGGAAGAGGAGCTTCATGGTTGAGTTCGGGAACGCGGCGCGCGGAGGGATGCGTCATCTTCCCGGAGGGACCGTTGGTACCCCTCGTTGCATCCGATCCCCTCGTTCATGCGCTGCAGCTCGGGGTGCTTCTTGAGGAGTGCAAGGACCTGTTCCTGGCCGAAGATGCCTCCGCCGAGCGCGGCGAAGACCGCGCGAACGAAGGCCAAATCCTTCGGCTCGTCCACAGTCCAGCGCAGCGCCGAGAGGTCTTCTTCCTGCGTGACCTGGGATATCCGGAACAGTTCGGGGTGCTTGTGGAGATAGGAGGTCACGTGTTCCCGTTCGGACGGGAGCCGCGCCTCGTCGTACGCCCGCTCGAGGGCGGCCATGGAAAACACTTCCGTATCCAGCCCGTCGGGGTACGTGCGCTCAATGCTGTTACTCACGTAGTCATGCCGCGAGGGATCGAAGGCCTCGACGACCTGTCGCACCACTGCCGGGTCGAGGAGCGGGCAATCCGCCGTGAGGCGAGTGATGATCTCCGCCCCGTTCGCGCGTGCCGCAAAGCAGTAGCGCTTGAGGACGTCCTGCAAGTCACCCCGGAAGCAGGGGAAGCCTTCCGTGCGGCAGAACGCTTCCACGGGATCGTCGCTGCGGTCCGTTGATGTGGCCATGATGACGGCATCGAAGACTTGGGCGGCCGCGGCACGGCGCAGGACGTGCGCCAGGAGAGGGACGCCTTCAACGTCCATCAGGATCTTGCCGGGAAGGCGGCTGGAACTCATGCGCCCCTGGATGATGGCGACGGTCTTCATGGGCTTTCCCGGACGGCGAGGGCGACGGCGAGGGCGGCGGATGCCTCTTGCAGCGAGCCGGTCGGGATCTTCCCTTCCTCCGCCGCAGCCAGGAAATGTCGCAGCTCATCCCGGTACATCGTGTCCGTTTCCCAGCCGGCCGGCTGTGCGATCGTTTCGGCCAGGTTCCCGTCCGTCCCGAACCGCTCCACACTCCCCCGCGTACAGTCCCATGTGAGCGACCCATCCGTCCCGATCACGCTGCAGGTCCTCCGGAATTCCCGCTGGATGAAGTTCACGTGGACGCTGCTGAGGACCCCCGACGCGTGGCGCAGGAGAATTTCCGCCAGGCCGTCGGTTTCCAGGCCGATGGCGGTGGCGGGGAGCACGGCCGATCCGGAGACCTCGGCCGGGCCGAAGTGCCAGAGCGCGAGGTCGATCTCGTGGATACAATCGAGGACGGCGCCGCCCTGCTCGGGCGATGCGCTGTAGCTCTTCCGGTAGTCCTGCCCGGGGCGCCAGGAGGGCAGGTAGCCGCCGTAGGAAATGCGGGCAGCGACGGGCGACCCGATCGCCCCTTCCGCGAGGAAGCGGTGGATGGCCGCATGGCCGGGGTGGAACCGCATGTTGCACCCCACCATCACCACCCGCTTCCCGGTTCGCGCCTTTTCCAGCAACTCCCGCACGCTTTCCATGGTGTGCGAGAGCGGCTTTTCGATAAAGACGTGGGCACCCTCTTCCACTGCCCGGAGGGCTTGGGAGACGTGGAGGGCTGTGGGTGAGCAAACGAAGACGAGATCCGGCTTTGCGGATTGGAACGCTTCCTGTTCGCCCTGGAACACGCGCACGCCCGGTTCGCTCTTCAGGCGTTCCGCTCGCGCCGCATCAGGCTCAAAGACCATCACCTCCCCTGCGCCACACGCCAACAGGTTCCGTGCGTGGCGGGAGCCGATGGAACCTCCTCCCAGGATGAGAATCCGGTGCGGCGGCGCGTGACGCATGGCTTATGCTGAGTAATGGGAAAGCACTTTCTCTAGCGCGGTGATGACGTCTCGCGCATCCTGGTCCGTCATGCCTGCGAAGAGGGGGAGGGAGAGGATGCGTTCATACGCCGCCTCCGCCACGGGGCAAAGGCCGGGTTTGGTCCCAAGCGCCGTGCGATAGAAGGGATGGAGATGGACGGGGATGTAGTGCACATTGACGCCGATATTCTCCGCGCGCATGGCCTGGTAGATCTGGTTTCGGTCCGCGGAGAGGCGCGCGAGGTCTAGCCGGATGACGTAGAGATGGTAGGCATGTTCCGCATCGTCACGCACACTCAGGGGGGCGGCACCGTTCATCCCTGCCAGCGCCCCGTCGTACCGGGCGGCAAGCTCCCTCCTTCGTTCCGTCCATGCGGGCACAGAGCGTAACTGGCTTCGCCCCAATGCACACTGGATGTCCGTAAGCCGGTAGTTGTACCCCAGGTCTGTGATTTCGTAAAACCATGCCCCCCGTTCCTGGCGTTCCCGATGGTCGTTCGTCATGCAGTGGTTGCGGAACTGCCGCATGCGCGTCGCCATGTCCGCAGCATCCGTGGTGATCATTCCCCCTTCCCCCGTAGCCAGCGGTTTCACCGGATGGAAACTGAAAGTACTGCAGTCCGCGAGCGAACCTGCGGGACGCCCCCGGTATGCCCCTCCCAGCGCATGGCAGGCATCGGCGACGAGCCTGAGCTTCCGGCGACGGGCGAGCGTCTGGAGCGACTGGTAGTCGCAGGGTTGTCCGGCGTAGTCGACGGCGATGATCGCTCTCGTCTTCTCCGTGATGCGCTTCTCGGCATCCTCAGGATCGATGAGGAGTGTCGTTGCATCCACGTCGGCGAACACCGGTTTCGCCCCGCGGAAGAGGGCGGCGTTGGCGGTGGCGGCGAACGTCATCGCCGGTACGACCACTTCGTCCCCGGGCCGTATATCGATGCCATGGAGCGCCGTATGAAGCGCGGCGGTGCCGTTGCTCACTGCCACAGCTTCGCGTGCTCCGGTGGCTGCCGCGAACTCCCGCTCGAACTCCGCCACGTTCGGCCCCGTCGTGAGCCAGTCGGAACGCAGCACGTCGGTGACGGCTGCAATGTCCTCCTCGCGCACCGATTGGCGGGCATAGGGAAGAAGTTTCGCACGCACAGGGTGGCCTCCGTGAAGCGCCAAGTCACTCATACGAGGCCACTGTAGCACATCACAGGCTTCAGGCGCGCACGTTCACGCCGCGATCCACGAGGTACTTGCGCGCCTTGATGGGGCTCTGGTCCGTAAAGTGGAAGATGCTCGCGGCGCTCACGGCGCTCGCCCCGCCCTCCTCCATCCCGATGCGGAAATCTTCCAGGGTTCCCACGCCGCCCGACGCGATGACGGGGATGGTGACCGCCTCCACGCCGGAGCGGATGAGCAGGATATCGAGGCCGGCCATCGTTCCGTCGCGGTCGATGGAGGTGAGGAAGATTTCCCCCGCCCCCAATTGTTCCGCCTTTTGCGCCCAGGAGATCGGGTCCCGTCCGGCGGGCTGGGTCCCGCCATGGGTGAAGACCTCATAGGCATCCTGTTCCCCCTGCCGCACGTCGATGGACACGACGATGGTGGAGCAGCCGAACATGCGTGCCGCGCGTTCCACAAAGCCCTCGTCTTCGACTGCCGCAGTATTGACGGCTACCTTGTCAGCCCCCTTGCTGAGGAGGATCCGGATGTCCTCGATGCTGCGGATGCCTCCGCCGACGCAGAGCGGCATGAAGCACTCCTCGGACATCTGCACGACGGTGTCCAAGAACGTCGTCCGTCCCTCGAGGCTCGCGGAAATATCGAGGACCACGAGCTCGTCTACCCGCTGCGCATCGTAGATGCGGGCGGCAGTAATGGGGTGGCCCGTGTCGCGGTACGCGCCGAAGCGGACGGACTTCACCATGCGGTTGTCCTTCAGCAGGAGCGACGGGATGATGCGCTTCTTAAGCATGCGGGGGTGAGGGGGCCGATTCAGGTTGCCAATGGCAGAACTGTCGGAGCAGACGCAGGCCGTCCTGCTGGCTCTTCTCGGGATGGAACTGCGTAGCGAAGATGTTGTCCCGTGTGACACATGCCGCAAACCGAGTCCCGTATTCACACGTCCCCGCCGTCAGGCCGTCCCCGTCCGGTGCCACGTAGTAACTGTGGACGAAGTAGAAGTCCGCTTTCTCCCTTCCCGCGGTCACCGGGTGTTCACGCGCGAACGTGACGGTGTTCCATCCTACGTGGGGGATTTTGAGGGGGGAACCTGCGGGGAATGAGAACCTCTTCACGATGGCGGGAATCCACCCCAATCCCTGATGCTCTCCGAATTCCTCACTGCTCCGTGCGAGGAGCTGCATCCCGAGGCAGATGCCCCAGAACGGCTTCTTCTTCCCCAGTACCTCCTCTTCCAGTACAGGAAGGAGCTCAAAGGAGCGCAGGTTCCCCATGCCGTTCCCGAATGCCCCCACGCCGGGCAGCACGAGACGCTCTGCGGATCGGATGACCGCCGGATCCCGGGTGACGGTTACTTCCGCACCCACATGCTCCAGCGCCTTTGCGATGGAGCGTAAATTTCCCATGCCGTAGTCGATGACGGCAATCATCGGGGAGACGATACCATCTTTCTCCTTCTTCCTCCCCACATTTCCTCTCTGCGCGGGGGGTCAGTCCGTGATCCAGAACTTCTGGTCCGGCAGTGGCGGACCCGGACGGCTGAGTCGCGGGTCGTGCTTCCAGGGCGCCACCCGCAGGCGATCGGCGATGGCGTAGAACTGCTCCTCGGATATCTTGAGCCATCCCAGCAGGACATCCAGGCTTGCGGGCCGCAACCCTTCCCACTCCTGGATCAACTCCATGGCTTCGGTACGGGTCATCCGGCCGTTCCGTATGTCGATGGACGCGAGGTGGCTCATGCGCCCGTAGCCCCGCTTGATGAACTTCAGGTAGTCCTGCACCCCCTGCATCATGTCCTCAATCTTCTCGTAGTTATAGGAAGGAGGAACACCTTCTACCGGATCCCCTTCCCATCCCAGTTCCCGCTGGATGATCTTCACATGGCTCTTCACGTCCCACGGCACGAAGCTCCCGAGGCAAACGGAACGGCAGTCGATGGCGGCCAGATCCTTGCGGGACGGAAAGGTATACGGTTGCATGTCCCGCAGGGTGATGGGGACATTGCCACGCACCGGTGACGTCGGCTCATTGAGCATGCCGAGCATGTCCTGCGCCGTTATCCCAAGGTTCACGAACATATTGAACCGCCGCTCGTCCACCTCCTCTTCCTGCTCGTAGTCGTAGTAGCTGGCGTACTCCGAGGACGGTTCACCCCAGATGACGAGAGGCACCTTGTACTTCACCGCGATTTGCATGGGGTAGGAGAAGATGCCGGTGTGCTGGTACCACAGGATGTCACCCTTCCGCTCGAGCGCGATCCGCATCAGTTTCTTCACCAATGACCAGTCCGGGCGGTAACCGAGGAAATCCACTCCCAGGCGGCGGAGCGCCCGTTCCCTGTTGGCCAGTACGCGGGGACGCATGAGATGGTGGTCGAAGCTCACCACGAGCGGCTTCAGGTTCCAGTCTCGCACCAGGGAGTACGCGGTGAAGGTGGAATCCTTTCCCCCGCTAAAGGGGACGATGCAGTCGTAGTCGCCTTTCCCGCGGTACCGGTCCAGGAGGTCAGCGAACGCCTTCCGCTTCTTCTCCCAGTCAACATTCTTCTGCTTGAACTCCACGTTGCGGCAGGTCGCGCACACGCCGTTCGCATCGAAGGAGATCACCTCCTGCGTCTCGGGCATCACACACCGCGTGCATCGTTTGAGCAGAAGGGGGTCCGAAACCACGCGGCTGGCGTCCGGTGCGGGAGAGGATGATGGGGTCATCATGCGGGGGAGAGGAGGGGGGCGGGGGAACGTTTGTGCATGACGATCCGGTCGAACAGAGTTCCGTCATGGTTTACAGCATCCTTCTCGACGCGGTCAACGGTGAATCCGCATTTCTCATAGACGCGGATCGCGGGAGCGTTCTGGGCAATCACGCCGAGCGTGATGTCCTGCAGGCCCCATTCCCCGAATGCGTACTCCGTCAGCAGGTTCGTAGCCTCCGTCCCGGCGCCTTTTCCCCAGTAGGCCTTATCGCCAATGAGAAGGCCGATCACGGCCGTTCTCCCTTGCCGGTCAATGGGTTCAAGCTTGATCGTGCCGATGTGCGCAGAGGGTTCGTTCCAGAATACTCCCAGGAGGAGCGCATCCTCCCTCTCGTTCTTCTCGCGGATGAAACGGCGGACATCATCCCTGCCGGCGCTGCGCGTTTCGAGGTACCGGTTGACCTCGGGATCATTGAGCCATCCCGCATACGCCTCAGTGGCATCGTCATCCGTGAGCGGGCGCAGGATGATGCGCTTCCCAAAGAGCGAGAATCCCGGTGCGGTTCTCATGGCTGCACTGTGCCCGAAGAAGATTCCCCAGGCAACCGGTTCATGCGCCGATCTTGGCCTTCAAGTCTTCTGCCGTGAGCCACACGGTGTTCGTATTGCTCGCGTACAGGAATCCCTCCGCAGGGGGCGGCCCTTCCCACTTGTGGTAATCCCAGGAGGGCTCCTCCGGTTCGATGACGAACATATCCTCCCGCTCCACCGCATGCCGTGCCTCGTCGGCGGAGAGGAGGGTTTCGTGCAGCTTCTCGCCCGGCCGGATCCCCGTGAAGGTCTTTGTGCATCCCGGCGCGAGGGCGTCCGCGAGGTCTACGACCTGCATGCTGGGGATCTTGGGAACGAAGACTTCCCCTCCCCGCATGGTGTCCAGGCACCGGATGACGAAGCGGACCGCCTCTTCCAGGGAAATCCAGAAGCGCGTCATCCGCTCGTCCGTGATGGTGATTGCGCCCTGTGCGCGTTGCCGGACGAAGATGGGTACCACGCTCCCGCTGCTCCCCACGACGTTCCCGTACCGGACGCAGGAGAACCGGGTGTTTCCCATGCCGCTGTAGGCGTTGCCCTGGGAGAAGACCTTCTCGGAGACGAGCTTGGTGGCGCCGTAGAGGTTGACTGGGTTTACCGCCTTGTCCGTGCTGAGGGCAATGACCTTCTTCACGTGGGCGTCGAGCGCCGCTTCGATGACGTTGCGCGCACCGCCGATGTTCGTCTCCACCGCCTCCAGCGGGTTGTACTCGCACGAGGAGACATGCTTGAGCGCGGCGGTATGGATCACGTAGTCGACACCCGACATCGCGCGTCGCAGGCGATCGCGGTCGCGGACATCCCCGATGAAGTAGCGCATCGGCTCGACGTCGAACCCCTCATGACGCATAGTGTGCTGCTTCAGCTCATCCCTGCTGAAGACGATGAGCTTTTTAGGGCGGTAGTCGTGCAGGAGAGTCTGGCAGAACTTCCGTCCAAATGAACCCGTGCCGCCGGTGATGAGGATTGAAGCGTCATTCAACGCATCCATGACAGAGACATCCTAGAGCCATATCCCCTCCATTTCCACTCATTGTTCAAACTGCGCGTCTTGCGGCACTCCGTGACGACGGTACAATCCCGTCCGTATGGGGAAAGGCCAAGATCTTTACCGCAAGGCAAAAACCCTCATTCCCGGGGGGACGCAGCTCCTCTCGAAGAGGCCGGAACTCCACCTGCCCGACCAATGGCCCGCATACTACAGCCGTGTCCGCGGGGCGGAGGTGTGGGACCTGGACGGTAACCGGTACGTGGACATGGGGTACAACGCCATCGGCGCCTGCGTGCTGGGTGCCGCCGACCCCGACGTGGATGCCGCTGTCCGCGCGGCTATCGATGCCGGCACGGCCTCTACCCTGAATTGTCCCGAAGAGGTGGAACTTGCGGAACTCCTCACCGGCCTCCATCCCTGGTCTTCCATGGCGCGGTTCGCGCGCGGCGGCGGGGAGGCCATGGCGATGGCCGTCCGCATTGCGCGGGCGTATGCGGGGCGGGAGAAAGTGGCGTTCTGCGGGTACCACGGCTGGCACGACTGGTACCTGGCGGCGAACCTTGCCGATGACGGCGCGCTCGACGGGCACTTGCTCCCGGGTCTGGAGCCGAAGGGCGTGCCGCGGGGACTCAAGGGGACCATGCTCCCCTTCCGGTACAACAAGATCGAGGAACTGGAGCGCATCGTCGCCGGGCATGGCAAGGAGATCGGCGCCATCGTCATGGAGCCGCTGCGCGATTCCGGGCCCGAGAACGGGTTCCTTCAACGTGTGCGGGAGATTGCGACGGCCATCGGCGCCGTGCTGGTATTCGACGAGGTCACGTCCGGTTTCCGCATCACCCATGGCGGCGCGCACCTGGCGCTGGGGGTGGAGCCTGACATCGCCGTGTTCGCCAAGGCGCTTGGCAACGGTTATCCCATCGCCGCCGTCATCGGGCGGCGCCCGGTGATGGAAGCGGCGCAGAGCACCTTCATCAGTTCCACCAACTGGACGGAACGCATCGGACCCGCGGCCGCGGTGGCGACCATCCGGAAGTTCGGGCGCGCACGGGTTCATGAGCATCTGATGCGCATCGGGCGACTGGTCCAAGAAGGGTGGAAGCGGTCGGCGGACGCAGCGAGCCTGAAGGTGGACGTGACGGGCATCGAGCCGCTCGCCCACTTTCACATCCACTCGGCGCTGGGGGGAGCCCCCAAGACGCTCTTCACGCAGCTGATGCTGGAGCGAGGGTACCTGGCCCCGGACAAGTTCTACGCCACGTTCGCCCATACGGAAGAACATGTGGCGGGGTACCTCGGCGCATCGGGAGAAGCTTTTGATGCCATCGCCCGCGCGCTCCAGGACGGTTCCCTCCCGGAGAAGCTCAAAGGCCCCGTTGCACAATCGGGCTTCAAGCGGCTGACGTAATGGGTCCGCGCGATCAGGACTGCGGCGCCGGAAGATTCAAAACCCTCCGGATATGCCGCTCGAGGAGCGCCCCCACGTTCACCGCCTTCTCCTCATCCGTGGCATTGTCCACGGGGCTTTCTGTCGGACCGGGAAAAGGGGTGGCGCTTTCGTCGAAGGCTTTGAGGTAGAGGCGCACGTCCCGCACGGAGTGCGATGCCCTGTTGTTCAGGATATCCTCCACAGCCGCGCGGCAATCCTGGGACGTGCGTATGCAGTGCACGCCCGGCCCGTACTGCCAGATGTCGTGGCCGAACATGAAGGAAGGCTTCTGGCGGATGCTCGCCTCGAAGAGCACGGTGCCCGCGCAGGAAGCCACGGCGATGCAATGGTCGAGGAGCGCATACGTGTCCGCTTCCTTGGGGATGAGCGTGACGGAGGGGATGCTGAGGAGCGTCTTGTAGAAATCCTCGCTGCGCCATTCCTCCCCTTGCGCCGGGTGCTCCTTTACGTAGAGGCGGATCCCGGGAGGGAGATGGGCGGCCAGGAGCTGTACGACGCGTTCCTGGTCCACGAACGCCCCTGCGAGGGGGATGGTGGTAGCCTCCGGCTGCAGATGGAGGGGGACGTACACGTACGGTTGGGAGAGATCGGGCTGCTGCGTGTGCTGTTTGTAGAATGCGATCGCCCGGTGCTGACCCAGTTTCCGCGACCAGAAGGCCGGGGAAAGCATGGAGGCAGTGAAGCGCAGCGGTTCCCTGCGAAGCACCTTGAGGCCTTTGCGCCACCACTTCCGCACGAAGTTCGGCCTCGTGTAGATGTTCTCCTCCATGTACCACGGCTTCTCGGGTGTCTTCTTTCTGTAGAATGAGAAGTAGTATTCGTAATTCTTGGAGAGAGGGATCGGCCGCTGCGGATCCGCGTACTCCTCGCGTATCCTCCGGAATGCGGCCTGCAGGTCAGGGGCGGGGTGTTCCCAATTCTCCGAAATGTACATCCCATCCATGGCGAAGAAACGGTTCATGTAGAGAACGGGAATGTTCTTGCGCTTGCAGAGATAGTACAGGACGTAATCGTAGCACTGGTGCGGCATGTGGTTCATGAGGAAGAGGTCGATGCGTTCCGTCTCCAGCACGTGGTTCCAGTACCGCAGGTGCGCGAAGTACTGCCGCCGGCGCTCATGGTACGGAATATCCCCCGCAATCCTGTATCGCTCCATGTACCGCGCATAGCGCTCGACCATCTGCATCACCACCGCCTCCGCATGCCGCATGTCCTCGATGATCCCCTCGTCGAGCGGCAATATCGCGTTCCAGTCCACACCGGGGTACTCGCAGATCCGCACGCGCTCCGCCCGCATCTCGATGCGCTTCTCCGCGGCGATCCTCGTCTCCCACGGGACGGCCTCCCCGATGGTGATGCAGGTGCCCAGCGGGATGTCCCTAAACGCCCTCTCCAGAGTCACGGCGTCCGTCGAGTCCCCGTCGAACGCCTTGATGATCACATTGGGCTTCCGCATGGCGTGATGATACACATTGGTCCCCCCAGTTCAAGGATGCTGCAGTGGCCTGCGGGAAAACTCCGGCCTTGTTCCGCAGACGTTTGGTATACTCACCCTCGTGACCCCTCCTATCCCCATCCGTGCCATCGTCGGGCGGTTCGGGCTTGCCTTCACGCGGCGGGCGCTCGAGGGGGTGATGCAAGCGCATCCGTTCGCGTTCTGCGCGGATATCTCGACGGGGGAACTCCCGCCGTTCGCGGGGATCCCCGCGGCGCAACAGGAGTTCTTCGCGAGCAGCGAAATCCGCAAAGCCCATTACGCGGGCGTGGACTGGAACGGCATCGCCCCCCTCGATGAGGAATTGATCCTGCAGATGAGGGAGTGTGAAGCGGTGTTCATGGCCGTCGTCACGCGGCTGGAGGACAAGCATGCTGTCCCGTACCTCACGCGCAAACTCTGGTACCTGCGGCACTTGCAGTTCTGGAACGATTACCTCACGCGCCGGAGGATCAACTTGTACCTCTCCGCCTGGACCCCGCATGAGATCCCGGACATCGTCATCTATTACCTCTGCAGGCAGCGCGGGATCCCCGTCCTGTTCTTTGACATCACCACCCTGCGCGATGTCGCTTGCGCAAGCAGGGATGTGCGGCATGTCACCCCGCAGATCGGCGAACGGTACCGCGTCCTCCTGGCCGAGCGTCCCACAGGCGCTCCGGAAAGCGTCCCCCTGCGGGAGCCGTTCGCCTCTTACGAGCGGGATCTCCTCTCCGTCGCGGGGAAGCCCCCGGTGCTCATGTCCATCCCCCTCCCTACCCATGGGTATCATCTGCGCACGCTGGCCCTGTACCGTCCCTTCGCCCTCTTCCTGCCTGCGCTGCGCATCCTGTTCACGCCCGCCGGGTGGGCGCGTGCTTGGGAAGCGCTGCAGCGATGGCGCGCCGTCCGCCGCACGGAGCATTTCTATAATGCCCATGCATCGGTCCCGGACCTCACGAAGCCCTTCGTATACTTCCCGCTGCACTCCCAACCCGAATTGAGCACCGTCCCCCTGGGGGGCGTGTACGCGGACCAGATTTTGGCGGCGCGCCTCCTCAATGCGACGCTCCCCGATGGCGTCCTTCTCTACGTCAAGGAGCACCCGCGCCGGGGCGGATGGCTTTCCCGCAACACGGAGTACTACAGGGATTTTCTGGAACTGGAGAAGGTGAGGCTCATTCCCAAAGATGTGGATACGTTCATACTTCGCGAGCGCTGTACGGCTGTGGCGACGATCACGGGATCCGCCGGCTTCGAGGCGCTCTTCCGAGGGAAGCAGGTCTTCCTCTTCGGCTCATGGTTCTACCAGTACGCCCGCGGGGTCTTCCCCATCCGAACGGCGCGGGACTGCGCAGAGGCCGTGCGCGCCGTATTCGAGCGCAGGGAGGCGCCGACGCCCTGGAGCACGCATCTCTACCTCAAGGCGATGGAGGAGACGTGCATGATGGGTGTCGTGGACCGATGGTTCCTTCTTGTCACCGGCAAATCAGAGGAAGAGCACGTGAAGGCGCTGAAAAACGCGATAGGGAAAGAACTGGCTGCGTTGCAGGATGAGATCACAGGGGTCGCTTCCGCCCCGTCGTGGAAGGAGATATCGTAACGCTTGCGTTGGCGGCCGGTCAGCGTTTCTGTGCGATGTATTCCAGGCAGCCCGGCCCGTACACGAGTTTGGACAGGTATGGGACATCGCCAAAGTGCAGAGGCGCGAAGAACTTCCTGATATTGTGTCTCACGACGAACCTCCTGCATCGCCGCGGAGGCTTGAACTTGTTCTGTTTGTACATGGCGAGCACATGGTCCTTGTCCGTTTGCGTGATGTATCGATGGGGGCACTGTATCGTATTCTGGAGCATGGTGCAGAAATCCCAATCGAGCAGGGGGGCGATATTTTCGTACGCGAAATGTTCCCCCGTGCGCTTCTGCATGCTCTCCGAGAGCGACTTGAGGAAGCCTTTCCACATGTCCGGATTTTGTGTATCAATGAAGTGCTTGAATTCCTTGTTGGTGTTGTAGTACTTCCGGACAGCGGGGATGACTGCGTCTTCCAGCAAGCCCGACGGATTGCCGAGGGAGACGTACAGATACCCTCCCCTCTTCGTTACGCGGGCCAGCTCTTTCCAGGCGCGCTTGGTCTGTTCCATGTTGTTCAGGTGCATGAGAACGCCCTGTGAAAAAACCATATCGAAGTGATTGTCCGGAAATGGGATCTTGTCCGTACTTGCATCCACGAAATCAAACTTCTCCGGCGGTGCGTACTTCTTGAGCAGCGTGCGCAGTGCGGGGATCCATTGTTTGCCGATGTCGAGGCAGGTGACGTGACCCGCGCCCAGGCCTATCATGGCGATTTCCAGGAATCCCGAGTTCCCCGAACCCGCGTCGAGGATATGTATCCCTTCGAAATCCTTCTTCGTGAGGCTGAAATATGTCGGATCGGAAAACATCTTCACGCACCTGTGCAGCAGCACGGGGTCTTTCGCGAAATTCAAGTGCTGCTTGAAGTAAATTTTCCGTGTCACGGAGGCGACTGATTTGCTTCTCATGGCCAAGAAAGGGGAAAAGATTGTTGATATGACGGTAACATCCCACATCATGTTATGCAAACCGCAACAGCCCCGGGGCACAGGGAGGGGATGGGGGGGCGAACGCGAAAGAATGGGAGGAATGGCGGCCTGCGACCGCCGGGCCTCTGGTACAATGAGCCTCCCATGGCTTCCGCTTCCGCAGTCCTGGCGCTCATCCCCGCCCGCGGGGGTTCCAAGAGTGTGCCGCGTAAAAACATCCTTCCCCTGGGGGGAAAGCCGCTCATCGCGTGGACCATTGCCGTCGCCAAAGCGTCCGGCGCGTGCAGCCGCATCGTCGTCTCCACGGATGACGGGGAAATTGCCGACATTGCACGTCGCGAAGGGGCCGAAGTCCCGTTCCTGCGTCCTTCCGCCATCGCTGCAGACGACACTCCCGATTTCCCCGTCTTCCGACATGCCATCGAGTGGTTCGCCGAACGGGAGGAGTGGAAGCCGGATGTGGTCCTCTGGCTCCGTCCTACGTCGCCGCTCCGTACAGCGGAAGACATTCGGGGCGCGTTGGGCCTCCTCTCTTCCACGGGCGCGGATGCCGTCCGTTCGGTGTGTACGGTGGAACAGCACCCGTACTGGATGAAAGGGATGGATGCGGAGGGGCGGCTCACGCCGCTCATCCCCGGCCACGACGAAAGTTCCTTCCCCCGGCGCCAGCTCTGTCCTCCGGTGTATATGCTCTCCGGCCTCGTGGACGCGGTTCGCGTCTCTTCGGCACTCGTGAACGGCGCGCTCTTCGCCGGCGATGTCCGCGGCTACGTTGCGCCTTTGGAGCGAAGCCGCGAACTGGACACTCTCGACGATATGCCTTTCTTGGAAGCCGCGTTACGCGTTCTCCCCGCATGACAGACCGTTCCATATCATTGATACTCGCAGCGTACGGTGCGCCCGGCATCCTCGCCATCGGCCACCTGTCCGCACTCGGCTACCGTCCGGAACAGGTTGGCCTCCTCACGCACGGCGACGACGAACGCAACCGCCCGCTCCTCGCTTGCGCGGCGGACAACGGCATCAGCGTCTGCCAGTCGGCGGCGAAGGAGTCCGCTGCCAAGCAATGGCTGCAGGAACGGCGGCCCCGGCTGCTCTTCAGCCTGCACTACCGCGACCGCATCCCCGGCGACCTCCTCGCCATCCCCACGGGTGGGTGCGTCAATCTCCATCCGTCGCTCCTGCCCAAGCACCGCGGCTGCTTCTCCGTCCCGTGGGCGATCCTCGGGGGCGATGACGTGACGGGTTTTTCCTACCACTGGATGACCGAGAAGTTCGACGAGGGGAATATCCTGCTCCAGCGCATCATCCCCATCGGCAAGGACGATTCGGCATACACGCTCTTCCACCGCCAGATCGCCGAAGGACTCGCCGTGTTTCCCGAGGCCGTTGCGCTGGCGCTCCGGGGAGAACGCGGGACGCCGCAGGCGCCCGGCGGCAGTTACCATCCGCGCGCCGTGCCGTATGGCGGCAGGATCGATCCCTCGTGGGACCGCGGGCGCGTCAGCTGCTTCATCCGCGCGCTCGACTTTCCGCCCTACCCGCCGGCCATGGTCGAACTCCGGGGGAAGAAGTATCCGGTACCGAGCATGGAAGAGTACGACCGTCTCCTTTCCGTTCACCGATGAAGCCGCATTCCTCCATCTATGCTTCCACCGCGTGCCTGGGCGGCGCGCAGCCGCTCACCGATCGTCTGCGGCTGTACCGGGAGCTCGGTATGGAAGCGGTGGAGTTGGGCGACAAGGTCACCATCGAGGGCGCATGTACGTCGCAGCTGCTGGGGCCCGGTCCCTATCTCCTCCACAATTACTTCCCGCCTCCGCCGGAACCTTTCGTCCTCAACCTGGCGTCGGTGGATGCGCGCATCCGGGAGAGGAGCATGGCGCTCGTCCGACGTGCTCTCTCCCTCAGCGCCGCGCTCGGCGCCCCCCTGTACTCCGTCCACGCAGGCTTCGTCACCGATCCTACACTGGCATTCATCTTCCCCAAGCCGGACAGGCCGGATGCGGGGCAGGAAGCACTGCGTCGTTTCGTGGAAAGTATCCGTGGACTTCTCCCCTTCGCGGAGCGGGCGGGGGTGCGGCTGCTCGTGGAGAACAACGTGTGCGAACGTCACAACATGGGGACGCTCCTGCTCCAGACCACGGATGAGTTCCAGGAATTCTTTGGAATGATCGCCTCCCCTTTCCTCGGCATCCTGGTCGATACGGGGCACCTGAATGTCTCCGCGGCGACCTACGGATTCAACCGCATGGAATTCATCGCAGTCCTTGCACCGTACATCGGCGCGTTCCACCTCCACGACAACGACGGGAGCGCCGACCAGCACCGCCCGGTGGAGGAGGGCAGCTGGATCACCGGGGTGCTCCGCACGCCGGCTCTCCAGAGTCTCCCCTGGATCATGGAGGCGAAATTCCCGAATGGAGAGGCGCTTCTGGCGCAACGACGGTTTCTGGAAACCCTCTGAGGGGGTTCTCGGGTATACTCCCCCCGTGTTCACTCCGGACCAGATCCGCGCCATGTGCGTACCCGTTTCGGGCACGATCCGCGAGGCAATGCGCGCCATTGATCGTGCAGGCCTGGGTGCCGCTTTCCTCGTGGCGGCGGACGGCCGCTTTGCAGGGTTGGTGACGGACGGGGACTTGCGGCGGGCTCTGCTGAGGGGGCAGGGGTTGGATACTCCCGTTTTGGGGGTCGCGCGGCCGGATTCCGTTACCGCACGCATCAGTGATCCTCCGGAATCCATTGCCGGCCTTTTCCACGAGAAGGTGCGCCTCATCCCGCTCCTGGATGAACGGGGCAGGGTGGTGGACGCCGCGGCGTTCGATCAACGCATCGCCCTGCCCGTGGCTTCCCCTTCCGTTGGGGAGCGCGAATTGCAGTACGTCACGGAATGCGTGGTAAGCGGATGGATTTCTTCCGCCGGCCCCTTCGTGACGAAATTTGAAGGAATCTTCGAGAGATTCTGCGGTGTGAAACATGCCATAGCCGTTTCCAATGGCACGGCGGCACTGCACTTGGGTCTGCTGGCGTTGGGCATCGGCTCGGGAGACGAGGTGCTCGTCCCCTCCCTCACGTTCATCGCCACTGCCAACGCCGTCGCATACACCGGCGCAACGCCCGTTTTCGTGGATTGCGATCCGGTCACCTGGACCATCGATCCCCAAGCGGCTGAAGCGGCCATCACGCACCGCACACGCGCCATCATCCCCGTGCACTTGTACGGGCATCCGGCGGACATGGGCGCACTCACGGGCATCGCACGACGCCACAAGGTCGCCTTGG
>ERZ1292640.308-Hain-H43-02um-R1-308-length-39510-cov-6_pt1 | contig 22271 bp, 22 predicted proteins | sample MGYA00564404_ERZ1292640 | MGnify/ENA primary metagenome ERZ1292640 (study PRJEB36523, sample SAMEA6512636) | groundwater metagenome | collected 2019-01-08 | study: AquaDiva: Metagenomics assemblies of 32 groundwater samples
TGATGGACGAAACGCCAACTCGGCAGACGATGGAGGTCGATGTCGTCTGCGTGGGGTTTGGCCCCGCAGCGGCGGGGTTTCTGACCACGCTTGGGCGCAGCCTGGTCCGCCAGGACGGCACGCCGGCCATCGAGAGCCGCGTGGCGCCGGGCATGCCGCTGCAGGTCATCTGTTTCGAGCGCGCCGATGACATCGGCACCGGCGTGTCTGGGGTGGTGACGCGCGCACGGGCCATTCGCGAGACGTTTCCTAATCTCGATCCCGCCGAGATTCCGATGGCGGCTCCCGTGCACCAGGAGCACGTGGCGTATCTGCTGGATCCGGTTGGCGCCAGCCGCCGATCGGTCACCCTGCAACTGGCCGATCGTCTGATTCGCGGACTGGGGCGAATCCTGCCGTATCAGCTACATGCGCTCGAGCTGCCCGTCATTCCCGATTTCCTGCGTAAGGACGGAGGAGTAATCCTGTCGCTTGGCCAGTTCGTGCAATGGGTTGGGGGCCAGGTGATGGCGGCGGGTGTGGTGCAGGTGTGGCCAGCCACGCCGGTGGCGCAGGCCCTGGTCGAGAACGACACGGTGGCCGGAGTCAGGCTCGTGGACCAGGGCACGAATCGGCAGGGCCATCCCGAGGTCGGTTTCATGCCCGGCATGGACGTGCGCGCGGCGTTGACGGTAGTAGCCGATGGCCCCGTCGGCCCCGTCGGGCGTCAACTCGACGAGCGTTTCGGCATGCCACCCGGTCACCACGTGCGCGACTGGGCCGTCGGCATGAAGATGGTGGTGGATCTTCGCGAGGGCTCCGGCCTCGAGCCGGGCACGGTGATCCACACGTTCGGGTACCCCGAGCCCGAGATCTTCGGTTTCCTCTACGTCAACGATGCACGCACGGCATCGGTGGGTGTCTTCATCCCATCGTGGTTCGACAGCCCGGTGCGCACCTCCTATCGGTACCTCCAGCACTGGATGCTCCATCCGTACCTGTGGCGCCACCTGAACGGCGGCCGGCTTCGGTCCTGGGGGGCTAAGTCGCTGCAGGAATCCGGCAAACGGGGCGAGCCCTACCTGGCCGGCAACGGCTACGTGCGCATCGGCGAGGGGTCTGGCAGTACGAATGTGCTGACCGGCTCGGGCGTCGACGAGGCGTGGAAAACCGGATCGCTGCTCGCCAGCGCCGTGGTGGACGTGCTGAACCAAGGCAAGCCGTTCACGCGCGAGCATTTGGAAGCCACCTATGTGAAACGGCGTCGCGAAAGCTGGGTCGAAACCGAAGGCCACATCGCCGAGCGTGCGCGCGACGGGTTTCACCACGGCGTGGTGTCGGGACTGGTCGGCATGGCGCTGGCGGGACTGACCCGCGGCCATGTGTTTCTGCCGGTCGAACCCAGACGTCCGCACGAGCGGATCCGCTCGCTCAATAAGTATTTCGCAGACCGCATCCCGACCGAGGAGATCGAGCGCATCCGGATCGAGTGCGCCGCCTCGGGCCAGCCGCTCCACGACGCGCTGCTCGACCGCGCGGGCTGGCCGGCCATCCCGTACGACGGCTCACTGCTGGTGTCGCACCAGGATGCGCTGTTGATGGGGGGCAAGGTGCAGGCGCCGGCTGGCTATGCCGACCATGTGATGTTTCACGATCCGGCGCTCTGCCGCCAGTGCCAGGCCCGGCTGTGCATCGAGATCTGTTCAGGTCAGGCGCTGATGCCCGGCACCGATGGGGTGCCGGTATTCGATCGCGAAAAGTGCATTCACTGCGGAGCGTGCCAATGGAGTTGCTCGCAACCGCAGAGGGACCAGCCCGATCGGATGAACCTGGAGTTCAACGCCGGGGCGGGGGGACTGCACTCGACGGAGAACTAAGGACCCAAAGGAGTCGATTGGTGAATCAGAGTTTTCACATTGTCGTGTGCGGGAGCATCGCACCATCGCACCAGATCCGCTGCAGACACTCGAGCCATTGATGGGACCGTCGGGGCCCGGACTGAAAAACGAGATGCTGCTGCCCGCTGTGCTGGATCCATGGGCCGCGCATGCGTTGTACGAAGCGGCCAGCCTGGCCAAGACGGCTGCCGGCAGCAAGGTGTGGCTGGTCAGTCTGGGGCCGAAAGCCAAGCTGCAGCAGGTGATGATGACTATGGCTCAGAAGGCGCCCTTCGAGTTGGTGGCGCTCGATGGTCCAGCCAGCGGGTTTGCCGACGCGCACGGGACGGCCGCCGTGCTTGCCGAGGCGATCGAGGGCATTGCCGGTCTCGATCGCGCACGCCTGCTGGTGTTCGGCGGATGGGAATCGGCCACGCGCTGCGCCGGCGCCACCATGCAACTAGTGGGTGAGCGGTTGGGCCTGGTCGATCAGTTCCAGGGCGTCGACCGGCTCACGATACAGCCCGATGGGTCGATGCGGCTCGTCGAACGGATCGACGGCGGGCGCCACCAGGTGTCGGTGTGCGCCGGACCACCAGCCGTGATTGGCTGGGCCACCGGGTACCTGCACGAGCCCCCGAATAATCCGCAGGTGGGTATGGCCAATATGCGCACCATCATGCCGGCGCTCCAGAAGGCCAAGGCCACCCCGATTGAGCCAAGTGGACTGACCTTCGCGCGCGTCGAGCTGCCGACACAGGTGCGCGAGACACGTGTGGTGAAGGATCAGTCGCCCGATGAGATTGCGCGCGAAATCGTCGCATGGGTGCAGGGGGCATGATGGAGACCATCCTCGTGCTCGTGCACAACGACAGCGATGGCGCCCTCCCCAAGTCCGCGTGTGAGGCGATCGGGGCCGGAGCCCGGCTGGCGGCCGACGCCGGCATTTCGGGATTCAGCGTGGGCGTAATCGGCTGCGGCGTACAGCCGTCGCTTGACGCACTGGCGCTGTGTGGCGCCACGCGGTTTCTGGCCGTCGATCATGCTGAGCTTGGTCAATCGCGCTACGCGACCGACGCGGCTGCGGCCGAGGCTATGGCGCGGGCGGCAGGAGCGTCAATCGTCCTTGCGCCGATGACGTCGCGCTGGGCGCGGGTGCTGCCCGGTGTGACGCACCGGCTCGGCGGGCGTGTCGACACGCATGCGACCGGGCTGGCCGTGGCGGATGGCGAGATCGGCGTGACGCGCTGGTTCTATCGGCAGCGGATGGAGGCCACACTCAATCGCACCGAGCGTCCCTGGGTGATCCTGCTCGATCAGGGCGCCTGTCCCACGTGGAGTGGCGCGGCGGGTCGTGTGACGGCCGAGCAGGTGGTGGTGTAATTCCCCGGGGCGCTGATGCGCACGACGGTGACAGGCATCGAGGCGCCGCCCGCCGAACAGCAGACCATCAGACCGGACGCCGATCTGCTGTTCGTGACTGGCGCGGGCTGGACCAAAAAACAGTCGGACGGCCAGGTGCACGTCGCCCAGGCCGAGCAGATCATCCTGGATTTCCTCAAGCGCAGCCGGGCGTCGCTTGGCAGCAGCAAGTCGCTCGTGGATCTGAGCGGCGAAGGACAGGCCGTGTTGCCGTTCATGACCCACCTGAATCAGGTCGGCCAGACCGGATCAACGCCTCGCCACCCCAAAGGGCTGGCGACCTGCTGCCACGGCGAAGAGCCGCACGTGGTGGGCTGGCGCTTCATCACCGAACGTCGCGCCGTGAATCTCGACCCGAATTGTGGGTGGGCGCGCGGGAAAGCCGATGTCCTGTACGTGGCCGATGCGTTTGCGGTGATGACGAAGGTCAACGAGTTACTGCTGGCGACCACGCCTCCCGGTTCGGCCAGGACCCCATCCTGATGTCCTATTCCTATGCGGTCATCGGGGCGGGGCGCCAGGGTGTGGCGGCCGCGTTCGATCTTGCCACGTGGGGTGATGCCTCGCGTGTGCTGTTTGTAGACGCCCGCGAAGAGGCGGCTCACGCGGCTGCCGCCACCGTGAATCGCCTGGTCGGTCGAAAGGTCGCAGACGCCGTGCGCGGCGATGCGGACGATCTGCACGGCCTGCGTCCCCTGCTCGCCGGGACGAACGCCATTCTCAGCGCCGCCCACTACAACGTGAACCTGGGTCTGACCGGCCTGGCGGTGTCGATCGGCGCGCACATGTGCGATCTGGGCGGCCACACCGGCGTGGTGCGCGACCAGCACCGCCTGCACGACGCGGCCGCGCGTGCAGGTGTGGTGGTGGTGCCCGATTGCGGCATGGGGCCGGGTCTCAACTTGTCGATGGCCGCCTACGTGATGGGCAAGCTCGATGTGGCGCGCGAGGTGCTGATCTGGGACGGTGGCCTGCCGCAGCGGCCCGAACCGCCATGGAACTTCGTCTCCACGTTTGCCATGAGCGGCCTCACCAACGAGTACGACGGCTGCGCATACTTTTTGCGCCACGGTCACGTCGTGGAAGTACCGTGCTTCGCCGACCTCGAGGAACTGGAGTTCGCGGCGCCGATCGGGCGGCTCGAAGCCTTTGTCACGTCCGGAGGCCTGTCGACGGCGCCCTGGACGTGGCAGGACACGCTCGATCGCCTGGAGAACAAGACGTTGCGGTATCCGGGCCACTGCGCCCGCTTTGCCGCCTACCGGGATTTGGGATTGCTGGATTCCAATCCAGTCGCGATCGGCGACACGTCGGTCGTGCCACGTGATCTGTTCCACGCGCTGCTCGAGCCGCGCATCGGGGCCGGCAGTGGCATCGCGCGTGACGTGTGCGTGATGCGCGTGGCAGGCATCGGCACTCGTGATGGCCGCACCGTCGAAGCCACCATAGAACTGGTCGATCGTTTCGATGAGCCGACAGGTTTTTCTGCCATGCAACGCTTGACAGGTTGGCATGCCGCCATCGTGCTCGAAATGGCCGTCAGAGGCGCACTTCCGCCTGGCGTCCGTTCCGTCGAAAGCGTGCCGGGATCGTTGGTGGTCGACGAGGGACGCCGCCGCGGATGGGCCTTCTCAGAGAGTTTGCGGTCAATCAACAGAACTTCTTGACAATAGGACGGTTACGAGCCAGACTGGCACCCATACGCGGCACTGTAGTCCCTGGCAGCGCGGCGCGTGTGCCACATGATCCGGGGTGTCGCCGCACATAATTGTCGCAGAAGTGATACAGTGCAGGAGCGACGATGTCGGGGACGCTCTGGAACCGCTTGAGTTGCTTGTTGACGGGCCACGATTACACCGTGCGTCACGACTCGGGCAAGATCTTCCTGCGCTGCGATGGATGTGGCCACCGCTCTGAAGGCTGGTCGCTCGGTCCGTCCCGCGAGCAGCACCACCACGTGCAGGATCGTGCACGCGCCATCCGCCTGGACGCCTCCTCTAAATCCAATCGCGCCGCCGCGCGATGACCGATCCCTTCCTGAACTCCTAATAAATTAGTTGACAGGGACCAGACCCGGGCGTAGAGTTGAGTCGACTCCGAATTGATGAGGAGTCGCCGGCTTCGGACGGGAGCGCATGGTGGGACGCAAACGATCGGTCACGCTGACGGACGGCGAACTCAGGCTCATGCGAGTCTTGTGGCAACTGGGGCCGTCCACGGTAGCCGCCGTGGTCGACGTGTTGGCAACCGGCGCGAGGGCGCCGGCCTACAACTCGGTCCTCACGCTCATGCGCATCCTCGAGAACAAGGGCTACGTCCGGCATCGCAAGGAGGGCCGGGCCTTTGTCTTCGCCCCGCTCGTCGATCAGTCGCACGCCCGCCGCAGCGCCGTCCGGCACATGCTCGACCGGTTGTTCGACAACTCCCCGGGATCGCTCGTGCTCAGCCTGCTGGAACACGAGCGTGTGGACGAACACGAACTGAAACACCTACGCCAGTTGATTCAGCAGCATCAGGAGAGGTGACGTGGCCTGGGTGCTGACATGGTGCGTGCAGAGCCTGGCGTTGGCGGCGCTGGCCGCCGGCGTGACGCGCCTGCCACTGTTTCGTGCACGCGCGGCCGCCCGCGGCCTGGCCTGGAGCGGGGCGCTGGCGGGCATCGCCGTACTGCCTCTGCTTGCTGCCGCTCGGCTCCTCACCGAGCCGGCCGCACTTGTCGCCGGTCACCTGTCGAGCGCACCGGCGGCGGGTGCCGAATGGTTCGCTCTGGAACTTCCGCCACTGCCGCCATGGCTGCCGATTCTGGCGGCCGCGATCTGGGCTGTTGGTGCGCTGGCGTGGGGGATGCACCTACTGGCGTCGCTCGTTCGCCTTCGCGCGTTGCGGCGTGCCTGCATGGCGGTTGGGCCGGGTGATGACCCGCGATTGCTGCGAATCTCGACGGTGGCCCGCGTGCGGCGTTCGGTCCGCGTGGCCCTGTGCGACGACTTGGATGGTCCCGCGATGCTCGGCTATCTCGATCCCATCATTGCGCTGCCGCGCGCACAAGCCGATCGATTGACGGACGAGGAACTCGACCACGTGCTGCTGCACGAGCTGGCCCACGTGACGCGTCGCGACGACTGGTTCGCGCTGGCCGAGCATGTGGTCATTGCGCTGGCGTGGATCAATCCGGCGGTGCACTGGATCGGCCGGCAGTTGGCCATCTCGCGAGAGATGGCCTGCGACGACTGGGTGGTGGCGCGCACCGCGTCGCCTGTGGCCTACGTCCGCTGTTTGACGAGGGTGGCCGAGTTTCGCCGGCGTCAGGGCGACACGCGCCTGGCCGCCGCAGCCACCGGATCCAGCAGTGCGCTTGGACGCCGCGTCCTACGGATGCTCTCGGACGAGTACCGCCCCAGCACCGACCTTTCGCCGACGGTGGCGCTGGTGGCGCCCCTGGCGGTTGGTCTGCTCGCCATCGTCGTGCTCCAGATGACGCCCGTGTTGGTGGAGGCTACGCCGGATCGGCTCGTCGCTCGGGCGACGTCAGCGCCGGCACTCGGCAGGACTGAGGCCGGGAACATGGCCGCGATTGGCGTGGCTCCTTCCGGCGTCGGCAGTGCACTGCGCCAGAAGCGAACCCTGAAGTCCACCAGGTCCGGGCCGGCGGCACGCCCGGTCAACACCGCCCCGACGAGGGTGAGCGCGACACGCGAGGTCGCGAGCGGGAACGAGGGTCCGATTTCTGACCCGCAATGGGGCCCCTTGACGGATAATACGGATCAGGATTCAACAACGGTGCCTGCGACTCTGGTTCCATTGATGGCCTCTGCCATTCAGGGACTCGCTGCGCCGGTTGTCACCGTCGCCAGTCCACCGGCGATGTCCGAATCGTTGCCACCGTCGGGGGCGTCGATCTGGAGCCGTGCGGCCGCTGCGGGCGTGGCGGTGGGTGAGGGCATGGCCAATGCGAGCCGCGCCAGCGGTTCGTGGTTCAAGCGGATAGGGTCTTCGGTATCGCGGCCGTTCGCCCGGTAAGGACCCGGACGGGAATAAGTGCGTCATCGTGGGCGTCGAGGCGCCCGCCCGGCAAGGCGCGAGGAGCGCACATACCGGGTGTATGTAAGTGACGAGCAACGCAGCCCGGCGGGATGGATCGGCGTCCAAGATGGCATAGTTATTTCCGTCCTGGTCCTTAAGGGGGACGGTTTTCAAGGGGAGGCTGGCGTGCGCGTTTTTCTCGTCAATCCGAGTCATTTGTCGTTTGGCGTGGCGGTTATCACGCCACGATGGCTCTTCGTACTGGCTGCCGCAACGCCGTCGATCTATGGCGACCCCATCCTGGTTGACGAGACGCTAGACCTCATCGACTTCGCCCGCATTCAGCCGGGCGATGTGGTCGGCATCGGCGTGCACACCGGCAACGCGCTGCGCGGGTACGAAGTCGGCAACCAGGCGCGCGCCCGAGGCGCCTACGTGGTGTACGGAGGCATTCACGCCACGCTCTATCCCGACGAGCCGCATGTCAGGGGCGGGGCGCACGCGGTGGTGAAGGGCGATGGCGATCTGGTGTGGCCGCAGGTGGTCGCCGACTGCGTGAAGGGCAATCCGCAGCGCGTGTACGAAGCCGGCCGCCTGCCGGGCGACTCGATGCTGCCGGCGCGGTGGGACCTGATCCAGCGCGATCGCTATATGTGGGCATCGGTGCAGACGGTGCGCGGCTGCCCGAAGCACTGTTCGTTCTGCTCGGTGTGGCGCACTGACGGGCAGGCCCCGCGGCAGCGGACCTCGGACGCCGTCGTGCAGGAGGTCGTGCAACTGCGCCGCCTGGGGTTCAGGTTCATTGCGCTGGCCGACGACAATTTTTATCCGGTCACCAAAACCGATCTGGCCCAGGCCGCCCGGCGCCAGGATCGCACGCGGTTGCTGGAACTCGAGTCCATGCGCGACGAGCGCCTGCTGCTGATGCGGCGCCTGGCCAAACTGCCGAAGGATCTCATCTTCTTTACGCAGATCACGATGGAAGCGGCCGAGGACCACGAGTTTCTCGACGCCATGCGCGAAGCGCGGATCAAGGGCGCCCTGGTGGGTGTGGAGTCGATTACGCCTGAGGGCCTGAAGGACGTCTATAAGGGGTTCAACGCGACCGGCGATGCGCTGGTGGCTCGCTTGCGGACGTTCCGCGCCCACGACATTCACGTGCTGGGATCGTTCATCTTTGGCTTGCCCAGCGATCGCCAGGACACATTTGCGGCCACGGCGGCGCTGGCCAGCAAGGCCGATGTCACCTTCGCGCAGTTCGTGATGTTGACGCCCTATCCCGGCACCATCGACTTCGAGAAATGGGCGAGAACCGCCAGCGAAGCGACCAGGGAAGTGGATGGTGTGCCCTACAGCCAGCACTGGCTGATTCCCCGCAACAAGCGGCCGCAGGTCTACACGCATCACCCGGTGATGTCGCCCGACGAGATCCGCACGTACACGCAGCGCACCTGGGATCAGTTCTACAGCCTGCGTGCCGTGTGGCGCCGGTCCCGTTGCGTGAAAGAGCTTCGCGGCCGGCTGGCCTTCATCCTGGTGTCGAAGCTGTATCGCTCGATGTACGCCAACACCGGCATCACCACCGACAGCGGGCGCGCGGCCCGATCCGTCAAATGGTCGCGGTGGCTCGCGGCGCCACTGCAACGCCTGTTCTCGGCCCAGCCGATGCCCGACCTTGCCATGCCCGAGGTCGAAGCTGAAGCATCGGCCGCCTGATTCGAATTCATGGCCACGACGCGCGGCGCTTCGCCAGTGCCTCGTGGCTGCCATGAAGTCTTAATGAATTAGGAAATAGGGGTCACCATGACCGTCAAGACCTGGACGTTTCTTGGCGTGGCCGCTTTCATCGCCATGTGCGGGGCTGGCCTGACCGCACGAAACTCCGGAGACGGTGCGCGGGCCGCCACGCCAGCCGGAGGGTCCGTTCGGTCGTGCGGAGGGTTTGTCCCCCAATCCGGCGCCAGGGCAGCCGATCAGGGCATGCCTGTGCTGCAGGCGTATCGGTACCGGATGGCCGGCCGCGTGCGTCCGCTGTTGTTCTGGATCAGTCGCGACGAGGTGGGCTCGGGTCGCATCGTGTGGCGGGGAAACGGCTCCGGGGATGTGGCCTACGAGCTGCTGATCGGCACAGACCCCGCGCTGGCGCCCCGCGCCGTGAACCGCTGGGGCTACATTGTGGAGGATGCCCGCCAGGGAGCCACCCGGGTCTTTGGGGTGATCAGCACCGATGATGAAGTGACGCTCGGTGAGGTGCGGCCGGGCCAGCCAACCGAACCCGGCCGCGGTCGGTTCAAGGGCATCGACGCGCGGATTGCGGCCGGGACCAGTTGTTCGACCACCGGTACGGTCGAGACGGAACGCAACCTGACGCTGCATGACGTGGGCGCGATCGTCTCGGAAGTCCGCGGCAAGCTGCTGTACGTGGCACCGAAAGACATGACGATCGCCCCGGACATCCGGCCTGGATTCCTGACGGCCGTCGCCGAGGCCGTGGATGCCACCATCGCGGCACGGCGCGCCGGACCGCCGGCGCTGCGCCGCATGGAGGGCCATGTCATTCCGTATGTCTACGGCCCGCTGATTCACGATCTCTGGTTGACGGACATCGACATGGTGCCGATCGCGCCTGGAGGCGATCGCGCGATGCAGCCGGTTTATGCGATGTTTGAAATCCGGACCCGCAACACCGGCGAACGTTACCGCTTCGAGCTGCAGTTCCCGACCGATGGCGCGTTGAGCGGCGTGCCCACGGTGATCAAATACCAGCCGCGATGGTGGCTGCAGGTCGAGCTGTTTCTCGACACGTCAACGGTCGAGCGCCCGGCCGCTTCTAGACCTTTCTGAACCTGGTGGCGACACGCCTCAGCACGCCCATGACCAGCCATTGGGGCAGATAGCGAGTCAACTGTACGATGGCACGGTTCACGCCGCCAGTCACGTACACCACGTGCCCGGCCATAACGGCGTCGTAGGCCTGGCGCGCCACCGTGCCCGCATCCATCCACATCCACGCCGGCAACTGACTGACCTGCGCACGCATGCCGTTCACGTCGTGAAACTCGCTGTACGTGAAACCCGGGCACAAGGCCGTGACGTGCACGTTGTAGGGCAGACACTCGAGTGCAATCGACTGCGAGAACTTGATGACCAGCGATTTGCTCGACCCGTAGAGGGCGTGGCCGGCCGATGGCGGCACCAGCCCCGCCACCGATGCCACGTTGATGATGCGGCCATACCGGCGCTCGATCATGCCGGGCAGGAAGCGGTGGGTCAGTTCGGCCAGCGCCATCACCATCACCTGCACCAGGTCGCGCTGGTCTTCCCAGGTGGTGTCCGTCAGCTTGCCAGGCACGCCATACCCCGCGTTGTTCACCAGGGCGTCGACGGTGATGGCGGCAGCGGTCACCTCCTGGTAGAGACGAGCCGGTGCAGCAGGGTCGGCCAAATCGGCCGCGATCACGAGTACGCGGCAGCCGTGCTGCGCGCGCAGGTCTTGCGCCACTTCCTGCAGACGATCGGCCCGGCGGGCGGTCAGCACCAGATCGAATCCGTGCGCAGCAAAGACGCCGGCGATGGCCTTGCCAATCCCCGCCGATGCGCCGGTGACCAGTGCCGTTCGCGCCGGTGTCAGCGTGTCCATGGACCACAGTATACGCCGCGGGTCGTGCCGCGATCGCCCGTCAGGCCGTATACTGGAGAGATGATCCAACCGCAATCCGGCCAACCATCAGTCGCCAACCCGCAGCGCCGCAATGTGGCCATCATCGCGCACGTCGATCATGGCAAGACCACGTTGGTCGACGCGCTGCTCTTCCAAAGCGGCACGTTCCGCGCGAATGAGCGGGTGGCCGAGCGCGCGCTCGACAATACCGACCTCGAACGGGAGCGGGGGATCACGATTCTCGCGAAGAACACCGCGGTTCATTATCACGACATTCTCGTCAACATCGTCGACACGCCCGGTCACGCCGATTTCGGCGGGGAAGTGGAGCGCACCCTGTCGATGGTGGATGGCGTGCTCCTGCTGGTCGATGCGTCGGAAGGCCCCTTGCCGCAAACCCGGTACGTGCTGCGCAAGGCGCTCGAGCGCGGCCTGCCGCCCATCGTGGTCATCAACAAGATCGATCGGCAGGACGCACGTCCGCAGGAAGTGCTGAACGAAGTCTACGATCTGTTCATCGACCTGGACGCCACCGAGCAGCAGCTCGACTTCCCGGTCATCTATGCCAATGCCAGGGCCGGTCTGGCGACCTCCGACCTGGCGACACCTGGCACCGACCTGCGGCCGCTGTTTGATGCGATCGTGGCGTACGTGCCGCCGCCGGCAGGCGACGGCGAGGCGCCGCTGCAGTTGTTTGTCGCCAATCTCGACTCGAGCGACTACGTGGGCCGAATCGCGATTGGCCGGGTGTTCAACGGCCGCGTCCGAATCGGCGACATGGTGGCCGTCAGCAAACTGAACGGCGCCCTTCAGATCACGCGCGTGACGAAGCTCTACGCCTTCGACGGGTTGAAGCGCATCGATATCGATCAGGCCTCCGCCGGCGACATCGTGTGCCTGGCCGGCATCGCCGACATCACCATTGGCGAGACCATCACCGATGCCGAGCGGCCCAATCCACTCCCGCCATTGGCAATTGACGAGCCCACCGTGTCGATGATCTTCGGCGTGAACACGTCGCCCGTGGCGGGGCGCGACGGGCAGTATGTGACCTCGCGCCAGCTTCGCGACCGGCTGAATCGCGAGTTGCTGGGCAACGTGTCGATTCGCCTCGAGGATACCGATGCGTCCGAGCAGATCAAGGTGATCGGCCGCGGCGAGCTGCAGCTCTCGATCCTGATCGAGATGATGCGGCGCGAGGGTTTCGAGCTGCAGGTGTCGAGACCGGAAATCGTGACGCGACAAGAGCACGGGAAGTTACTCGAGCCGGTCGAGGATCTGACGATCGATGTTCCTGAGGTCTATCAGGGCGTCGTGATTGCCCAGGTCGGCGGCCGGCGGGGAACGATGGTCAGAATGGTGAATCACGGCAGCGGCCGCGTTCGGATGGATTTCGAGATCCCGACGCGGGGGCTGATTGGATTCCGATCGCAGTTCATGACGGACACTCGCGGTACGGGAATCATGAATCACCTGTTCCACGGTTGGCGGCCCTGGTACGGTCCGATCCCCGCACGGCAGACGGGCGGGTTGGTGGCCGATCGCTCGGGCGTGGCGACCGCGTACGCCATCTACAACCTGCAGCAACGCGGCGAGATCTTCGTGGAGCCGACCACCCAGGTCTACGAGGGCATGGTGATCGGCGAGAACGCCCGCGCCAGCGATATGGACGTCAACGTCACCAAGGAAAAGAAGCAGACCAACATGCGGGCCTCAACCGCCGATGAAGCCATTCGGCTGGTGCCGCCGCGTATACTCGGTCTCGAACAGGCCATCGAGTTCATCAACGACGATGAACTGGTGGAAGTGACGCCGAAGTCGATCCGCGTACGAAAACGGATTCTGGCCGCGAACATGCGGCCGAAACACAAAGACTAGGCCGCCTTCGCCGGCGGCTTCGGCGCCCCGCGGGGGTCGGGTCAGATGGCGGGGACCATCCACGGGACAAGGTAGGCCTGGGCCAGCACGATCAAGCCCATGATGGCCGCCAGCACGAGGCTGTGCCAGAACACCGAGCGCAGCAGCGAGCCTTCCTGGCCTTGCTGGTTGGTGGCCGCCGAGGCCACAACGATGGTCTGCGCCGCGATCATTTTGCCCATCACGCCCCCCGTGCTGTTGGCCGCGGTGATGAGCACCGGGTTCAGGTGCAACTGCTCGGCCGTGATCTTCTGAAGGCTGCCAAACAGCACATTCGAGCTGGTATCCGATCCGGTCAGCGCCACGCCCAGCCAACCCAACATCGCGGCGAAAAACGGGTAGAGCCATCCGGTTCTGGTGAAAGCCAGGCCAATGGTGGCATCCGTGCCGCCATAGCGTGTGACCTGGCCCAGCGCCAGCATCATGGCAATGGTGACCAGAGGCCGCCTCATCTGACGCCACGTGTCGCGTGCCACGGTCGCGACCAGGCGTGGACGCATCCCTAGCACCAGTGCCGTGGCCAGCGCCGTGAACAGGATGCCGGTTCCGGTGGCCGACAGCCAGTTGACGCTGAAGGTGGCCGCTTCGGCGCGCGCATTCCGATACTCAGATTCGTCGATCCGTGCGCGGTCGACCGGTTGCGTCACCACTGGATAGTCCCTGAACGCCCGCCGGTGCAGTGCGGGCACATCAAACCTCGGCGCCAGCCACGACGAAGGCGGCGGCGTGGTGCCGGTGGCGAGGTAGCGTGTCAGTCCTGCCGGTCCGCTGGTGAGCAGCGTCTTCACCGGGATGGCTCCCCAGAGCGTCACGAACACGCTCAACAGGATCCACGGTAGCCACGCTCGCAGTACGACGCGCGGCCGCAGTCCGCCGCCCTGGTCTGCTCCCGGCGGCTGCGGGGCGCGCGTGCCGATCTTCTGGTCGGCGGGACGCCACCACACGCAGAGCAGCCCGATGCACAAGAGCGACGTCAGTCCGCCTGCAATGTCCACCAGCTCTGGCCCGACGTGATTGCTCCAGAAGTACTGGACGATGCCAAACGAACCGCCGCAGACGAGTACGGCGGGCCACACGCCGCGCAAGCCGCGCCATCCGCTCATCACCACCACCAGCCACGCCGGGATCAGCACCGACACGAACGGCAGCTGCCGGCCGGCCATGGCGCCCAGCGTGAACGCGGGCAGTCCGGTGACCGCGGCTAGCGTCAGGATTGGTGTGCCGATGGCGCCAAACGCCACAGGCGCGGTGTTGGCAATCAGCGACAGCGACGCCGCCTGGCGTGGCGCGAAGCCCAGGCCCATCAAGAGCGCGGCCGAAATGGCGACCGGCGTGCCGAATCCCGACGCGCCCTCGATGAACGCCCCGAACGAGAAGGCGATCAACAAAGCCTGGATTCGCCTGTCGGACGACAGATGCGCGACCGACTGCTTCACGACGTCGAACGTGCCGGATCGGACCGACAGGTTGTAGAGGAAAATCGCGCAGAGCACGATCCAGCCAATGGGGAATAGCCCATAGGCCGCGCCGTACACCGCGGTAGCCACTGCCGCGGACACCGGCATGCCGAAACACCCGACCGACACCGCCAGCGCGGATGCCAGTCCCAGCAGCGCAGCCCGATGGGCCGGCCACCGCAGCACACCCAGCGTGAGGAGCAACAGTCCGGTGGGCAGCGCCGCCGCCAGCGTGCTGAGCCAGGCATGGCCGAACGGGTCGTAGACCTGGATCCAGGGCATGTGGGCTCCGTGGGTATGGTCAGGCCGGGGCGATGGAACGCGCTCGACTAGTTTGGCGCCGGGCGCAGTATAGTCCACGATCGGGGATCTGGGCGGGAAGGCCCTTTCTGCGGGCTGCCGGGTTCCAGATATTTGTTCATCCTGACCAACCTACCGGCCGCCGAAGGCGTCTAATACCCCGATCGTCTCATTTGCGTTTATCCTTCCTGAAATGGGGTTCCTCATGCGGAAACGGTGTGCTGCAGTCGCGATGGGTCTGCTGCTGTGCGTGTCGGTGGCTGGTGTGGAGGCACAGACGCCGCCGCCTTCGGTGGCTCGCATCAAGGTCTTCATCGACTGCAAGATGCACTGGGGCTGCGATTTCGAGTATTTTCGGACCAATCTGACGTTTGTGGACCACGTGCGCGACCGCGAGGTGGCCGATGTGCACGTCCTCATCACGGGTCAGGGAACCGGCGCTGGTGGGAGCCAAGCCACGCTGGCGTTTCTCGGGAGGGAAGGCTTCAAGGGCGTGGACGACACCCTCACCTATACGTCAGCCCCCAACGAGGCCAGCGACGTGACCCGCAAGGGCCTCGTGCAGCGCATCACTATCGGCCTGATGCGCTATGTCGGGCATTCCGATGCGGCTGGCGCGGTGCAGATTTCGACGGCGACGGCTATCGCACAGCAAGCCCAGGCCCCGACGCACGATCCCTGGAACTTCTGGGTGATGCGCCTGCGTGTGAACGGCAGCATGAGCGGCGAGAGTTCGTCGAAGAACAGCTCGTTTTCCGGAGGGGCCACGGCGAATCGCGTCACCTCAGCCTGGAAAATCAACCTGTCCACCAGCGCTTCGTACCGCCAGAGCCAGTACGACCTGGGCGACGGGGATTGGTACAAGAGCATCACCCGGGATTCGAGCGTCAGCGGTCTCGCCGTGAAGAGCCTGGGGCCGAAGTGGTCGGCCGGCGGTCGCGCCTCACTCCGGTCTTCCACGTACTCCAACAACAAGCACTCCATTAACGTGTCGCCGGCCATCGAGTACAACTTTTTCCCGTACGCCGAATCCACGAGGCGCACACTGACGCTCCAGTACGTGATCGGCGTCTCGGCGCTGGCGTATCGCGAGATGACCCTGTACGACAAGATGTCCGAGACGCTGGGCACCCATGGCATCACGCTCGACCTGGAGGCCCGTCAGCCATGGGGACAGCTCAGCGTGGGCGCCAACGTGACCGAGTACCTGCCACTCACCGACAAGTACAGGGCCGAAATCTTTGGCAACGTGGAGTGGAAGATCAAGAAAGGCCTGTCGCTCAACTTCAGCGGCGGCACGTCGCTCATCAGGGATCAGCTGTCCCTGCCGAAGGGAAAAGCGACAACCGAAGAGATCCTCGTGCGGCAACGGCAACTGGCCACGTCCTATAACTACTACTTCTACTTCGGCGTTTCCTACACCTTCGGCTCCATCTTCAACAACGTCGTTAATTCCCGTTTCAATGGCGGCGGCGGCGGGGGACGGATGATCTTCTTCTAAGGACGCTGTTACGTCCCCCCAAAGCGGCTGGTGGCCCTGGGCCGAGCGACCCCATTCCATGGGCTCGGCCTTCGCCGGCGCTTTCCGATCCCGTTTTCGTTATTTCACGGCCGAAGTTGTCAGGGCACCGTTCGCTTCTGGGGCCCTTTGGCCGGCAGTTCGTCCAGATTCCACGCTTGGCGGAGCGGTCCGGTCCTTGCTAAAGCACTGGCGGGAGCTGCCGATTCCCTAGGGCGGGATCCGCGCGGATTGCCGAGTCGAAGCACATGACGGACGCATCCAATAAGCAGCGACAACCTCCTGCCGGCTTCACGATGCTCGAACTGCTCCTGGCGATCGGGTTGATCGGACTGCTGGCCGGGACCTCTATTCCCGTCGTCAGGACGGCCGTGGAGCGTATTACGTTCAATACCGCCGCCCGGAGCGTTGGCGCGGAGATCCGCGCGACGCGCTACGCGGCCGTGGCCAAGAACCGCACCCTGGTGCTCCGCTTCAATTGCCCGGACCCCGGAGCCTACCGGATGATCGAGTTCACAGGCATTCCCGCCATCGACGACGCGGCGGACCGCTGCGCCGAGACCGCGTATCCGTACCCCGACACGACTCCGGGCGCGCTGCCAGACGCAGACGGGCCCATCCGGCGACTGCCGCCGGGCGTGACGTTCAGCCAGGCGCAGACGCTGACGCTCAATTCCAGCGGCCGCTCAGCGGCGGCCGTCACGATCGAGGTAGCCAATGCCCGGCAACGCCGAGCCATCACCGTTGCGACCAGCGGACGCGTCGCTGAGTAGGCATCCGCGACCGACGCTGCGCGGCGAGGCGGGATTCTCGCTGGCCGAGGTCCTCATCGCCATGGTCGTGGCCGTAACCGGCCTGCTGTCGCTCGGCCAGTTGCTGGTGGTCACGACGCGGGCGGAGTCGGGTGCCCGAAACGGGGCACTGGCGGCCCGCATGGGCCAGGACAAACTCGACGATCTGATGAAGCAGGACTTCGACACGAGTGCGTCGCTGCAGATCACGCCTGTCGGAACGAACTCGCTCGGCGCCAACGCGGCGAACTACTTCGACAGCCCTGCCACAGGAGTCACGAGGCGTTGGACCGTCCAACAGGGGCCGGCTGGCACGCGTATCCTGACGGTCCGGGTGCTGGTGGCTTCGGGGATCGCCGCACGTACCGTCGACTTGACCACGCTGGTGCGGCGATGGTAACGCGGCCCACCGATGCGCGGCGCAGATGTGGACGGCTGGCCGGAGAGACTGGCTTCACGCTGGTGGAGGTTCTCGTCGTCACCGTGGTGTCGATCCTGATCGTGGGCGGGGTGGTGCTGGCCGCGAAACAGATTCAGGAAGGGTACGGCCAGCAGTTCGAGACGGCAGCCGCCGAGCAGGAAGCCCGCTACGCGCTGGATTGGATCCAGCGGCTGCTGCGTCAGGCGGGGAGCAATCCCTTTGGCATCCGCTTGTCGGCGTGCGTGGGCACGGGCTTACTGCCGAGCGTGAACGGCTTCCCGCCGCTGGTCCGCGATCCGGACGGCAACGGTATCGACGACGACGTGCGTATTCTCGCCGATTCGAGTTCGCCGGATGGTCTGCTTGGCGGGCCTGGGCCGGCTCCAGGCGGCTGCACTGAAGCCAACGAGGACCTGACGATCGCCTACTCCACGGCCAACCGGAACCTCACGCTCTTCGATCGGAACCAGCCGGCGCTGGGTACGCAAGTCATGTCCGACAGTGTGGTGACCGCGTTGCGGTTCGTGTACCGAGACCGCGACCATGTCGCCACCACGGACATGTCTCGGGTCGCGTGGGTTCAGGTCTCGCTGACGACGGAGGCGAGGCTGCGCGATCCTCGCACGAACCAGTTCCCCACCTACAGCGTTGCGGTCGACGTCCGCCTGCGGCCGCGATGGTAAAGAAGACCGCCATGCGCACGTGCGCCAGTGTCCCGTCCCAGTGGTTCGTTGCCGAAGTCCCGGAGCGCGGCGCCCGGATCGCAAGGCGCGACGACCGAGCATACTGGGAGTATGTGAGGGAGGAGCAACGCCGCGAGGCGGGATGCCCCGCCCGGGAATTAGGCGACAGACTACTGGGACGGGGCACTAGGTGGCAGTCGGAGGATGGCACCACGCTCCTGCTGGTGATGATGCTGCTTTTTCTCCTGGCGGGCCTGGTGGGCGCCATGCTTGCCAGTGCGGCGACCGACACCATGATGTCCCGCAACTCGGTATCGGCGGCACAGGCTCAGGCCGCAGCCGAGGCGGGGTTGAATCACGCGATCGACGTCACCCGCACGTACCTCCGAAACTGGGAGGCGAACTTCACGAATACCAACGATGCCGTGTCGCGCCTCCTGCGCGGCCCCGACAATCTGGACGCAACCGCAGCCGACAACGGCAGCCTGTCATGGCTCCCGGATGGGCCGGCGACGCCCCCCGCCACGGTGGGCCTGGGCGGGCTCTCGGGGGTGTCGTACGTCGCCCGAATCCACGATGACGACGACCCCGCGCTCGGCAACAACTGGATCGCTGCTGATGTGACGAGAGTCGGCGAGGGTGTCGCCGGCGTGGCCGAGCCCACGCTCGATCACAACGGCGTGTTCGTGGTCCGGGCAACCGGTTTCGCGGGCGACAACACCGCGGTGAGCGTCGAGGCCGTCATGAAACCACTGCCGTGGCCGGCCATCCTCACCAACGGGAATCTCGACCTGCGTGGCAGCCCTCAGATCCTCGGAGATGGCGGATCGGTACATGCGAACGGCGACATCCGCGAGGTGGGTAACACGGCCGTGGTCCAGCTCGATGTGACGGCAGTTGGAACGGTGACGACCAACGGCAACTGGACGCCGGTGCAGGGCCTCGTCGAGGGCGGCCAGTTGCCGATCCCGATTCCGGCGGTCAACGTGTCCGATTACGTCTCGTTGGCCACCTATCGCCTCGGCGCCGATGGCGCGATCTACGATGCGGCCACGGGAATCGCTATCTGCACCGATAATGCCTCGTGTGCGGCGAAAGGCTTCACGTGGTCGTCGCAAGACGGTGCGAAGGTCTCGCACATGGCTGGCATCGACCGGACCTGGAGCCCCGGCGGCACGCCGAACTGCACCACCCTTGCCGCCAACGGCGTGGCGAATTGCGGCCAGGGCGTATACTACGCGCAAGCCAGCGACGTGGAGATTGCGGGCAACATCGGGCGTTCCGGAACCCCGTCACCCTATGCGATGACCCTGCTGGTCGACGGGTCGGTCAGCATCACGGGTACACCGCAATTGGCGCCGGCCATCGCTCGGCCGAACATCCTCATCGTGACCAACGGCGACCTCGACATGGCAGGCACGGCCAACTGCATCCTGTCGGGGCAGGCCCGGGTTCGCGAGCAGTTGAACTTGTCTGGCACGATGACGCTGACCGGGCAGTTGCTCATTGAGAACCGCTGGGACCGCAGCACCAAAGTCACCGGCGACAGCAAGGTGAGTGGCAACGCCACCGTGACCAACGATCGGCTGGCGGTGTACGATTTCACGGTTGCCGGCTGGCGAGAGTTCCGGCGCTGAATACCCGCCGGCGGCGCGTCATCTAGTGGAAGATCAGACGATGAAGCCGGAGAAGACGACACACGATGTCGCCAAGAGCGACGCCGAGTGGAGACAGGAGCTGAGCGAGGAGCAGTACCGGGTGTTGCGGTGCCATGGGACCGAGCCAGGTGGAACCAGCCCGCTCAACAAGGAACACCGTGCGGGCACCTTCACGTGCGCGGCGTGCGGCGAGCCGCTCTTCTCGTCGGACGCCAAGTTCGACAGCGGCACCGGCTGGCCCAGCTTTTCGGCGCCGCTAGGCGACAGCGTGGGCACCACCTCGGACCGCAGCTACTCTATGGTGCGCACCGAAGTGCACTGTCAGCGCTGCGGCGGGCACCTCGGCCACGTCTTTGACGACGGGCCGGCGTCGACCGGTCAGCGCTACTGCACGAACGGCGTGGCGATGAAGTTCGAGCCCAAATGACGAGGGCTGGCTGAGCTACTTCTTCACGCGGATGGCGTAATCGGGCCAGCAGGCCATCGAGCCCACGGCCGGCCACGCCTCGTCGTCTCCGGCCACTCCGGGTCCGATCGCCCCTCCCCGGCCACCGCCGCCGGCCGGCGCCGCGGCAGCCGGAGCCGTAACACCTTCGGATCCAGCGCCTTGGCAATCTGATCGCGGGCGTCGTCGAGGTGCAACCTCGTGGCGCGGTCGGTCGTCTTGCCCATCGCGGCCACAATCTGCGCCGACAGGGCCTTCAACTCGCCGCGGACAAACGCGCGGGCATCATCGGTAGCTGGCGTGCGGCCGTTCAGCTTGTCGTTCATCAGGTCGAGGTAAGAACGCTGCAGGTTGCGCCGCGTGGCGCCAACGACGCCGCGCAGAAGTCTGCCCGCTCTGGCTCGGCCTGTCAAGAACGGCGCATGGCTCACCCGCGGGTGCCGGGGTATGATGCCGGTCAGAGGACACATGCTCGGACGACAAACACGCGGCTCAGTGGTTTGTACCTCGTGCGGCAACCTGGTGGGCGTGAATGACGAGACCTGCTACACCTGCGGGCGCCGGAATCCCGGGTTGTGGGGATTCGCGCCGCTCTTGCGCCGGCTGGGCACCGACCTGGGGTTCGTGCCGCTGGTGATGTGGGGCTCGACGGGCCTGTATGTCGCCACGCTGCTCGCCTCGGGCGGGAACATTCGTATGACCGGCCTGTTCTCGTTCCTGGCGCCGAGCACGACCAGCCTGTTCCTGTTCGGCGCAAGCGGCGGGATGCCGGTCTTCGAGTACGGCCGCTGGTGGACGGTCTTGAGCGCGGGCTGGCTCCACAGCGGCATCCTCCACATCCTGTTCAACATGATGTGGGTGCGCCAACTCGGCCCGGCCTGTGCCGATCTGTACGGGGCGGGCCGCATGATCCTCATCTACACGGTGGCGGGCATCGCGGGTTTTTCCGCCAGTTCGGGCGCGTGGCTGTTGTTTGGCGGCATCCCGATCCTGGGAGGGGCCGGGTTCACGGTTGGGGCATCAGCACCAATCTTCGGATTGCTGGGTGCGTTGGTGCACTACGGGCAGCGGTCCGGCAGCAGCCTGATGCGCAGAGAAGGCCTGCAGTACGCGCTGATGCTCGGCGTGTTCGGCCTGATCATGCCGGGGATCGATAACTGGGCGCACGCCGGTGGCTTTGCCGGCGGCTGGCTGATGGCCAGGATCCTCGACCCCCTGAAACCCGAGCGACTGGACCACCTGCTGCTGGCGCTTGGCTGCCTGATGGCAACGATGGTGGCCATCGCGGCGTCGCTGCTGCACGGGATGGCGCTGTTCGCAAGACAGTAGAAACGCAGAAGGCAGTAGATCGTCCCGTCAGACGTTCTTCAAGATCGCCAACAGGAAGTCCCAGTACTTCTCGACCGTATCGATGTAGATCTTTTCGTCCGGCGAGTGCACGCCCTCGAGCGTCGGTCCCATCGACACCATATCCATGCCAGGGTACTTCTCGCCGATGATGCCGCACTCCAGCCCGGCGTGCACGGCCTTCACCTCGGGCTGCTTGCCATAGAGAGTCTTGTAGGTGGCGATGGCGTTCTTCAGAATCGGCGAGTCGAGGTTCGGCTTCCAGCCGGGATAGCCGTCCGAGCCGGTCACCGTGGCTCCGCCCAGACCGAACACGGCCTTCACACTGTCTGTAATCTCGATGATTTCAGAGGCGACCGAACTGCGCTGGCTGGTGGCAATCGACACAACTTTCTTGGTCGTGGTGATGACGGCCAGGTTGGTTGACGTTTCGACGAGCCACGAGATGTCGGCGCTCATCTTGATGACGCCGTGCGGCATGCCGGCCATCACCTGCGTCAACTTCTTCTGCAGGCGCATCTTGAACACCTTGCCCCGGCCCTTGGCGGGAGTGGCCGCAATCTCGAGCGTCGGCTCCACGCTGGCCAGTTCAGCCCTCACCGTCGCGTTCATGGCTGCCACGATCGTCTTGGCGTCTGCCAGTTTCTTCTTCGGGACAAAGACCACGGCCACCGCATCGCGCGGAATGGCGTTGCGCTTGTTGCCGCCGTCGATGCGGGCCAGACGGCCGCCGCTGCCGCCCAGCTTCATGATGACGCGATTCATGATCTT
>ERZ1292640.1108-Hain-H43-02um-R1-1108-length-22224-cov-5_pt1 | contig 22224 bp, 17 predicted proteins | sample MGYA00564404_ERZ1292640 | MGnify/ENA primary metagenome ERZ1292640 (study PRJEB36523, sample SAMEA6512636) | groundwater metagenome | collected 2019-01-08 | study: AquaDiva: Metagenomics assemblies of 32 groundwater samples
TTGCCTATGAGACTTTTATTCATAATTTGCCATTTTATGGATTTGCAGTTGCATGCAAGGACCATCATGAGGTTGCTAATTTAATACAAAAAATTCAAGACAGAGAAATTATAACCTATGGAATAGACTCTGACCAGTTAGACGTAAGAGCTATTAATATAAAGGAAAATATTTCAAGTACTATTTTTGATGTTAAAGTTTCTTCAAGAATCACGGAGAAGGAATTTGTTTTAGAAAAAATCATTTTGCCATTGGCAGGTAAGCATAATGTACTAAATGCGTTAGCAGCTATTTCTATAGGAATTAAGCTAAAGTTTAAACCTAAGCAAATTTCTAATGCTTTCACTAATTTTAAAGGTGTAAAACGTAGATTTACTAAAACAGGTGAAGTAAATTGTATTACAATTATTGATGATTATGCTCATCATCCAGAAGAAATTAAAGCTACTTTAAGGACCGCAAAGCAAGTTACTAGAGATACTAAAGACTCAAAAATCATTGCTATCGCTCAGCTGCATCGTTATACAAGGGTTGAAAATCTATTTTCAGATTTTGTTCATTGTTTTGATGATGCTGACATTGTCTTTATATCAGATATTTATTCAGCTGGAGAAAAACCAATTGAAGGAATAAACAAAGAAGTTATGATTTCTGCGCTAAAACAAAATTATAAAAATAAGAAAATTTTTAGCTTGGAATCACCAGACTCTTTACCTGAAATGTTATCTAATATTGCCTCTAAAGAAGATTTAGTAATATTTATGGGTGCTGGAACAAGTACAAAATGGGCTTATGATTTACCTGCAGCTTGGGAAAAATATTTGATGGATAAGCAAATTCGTAGCAGTGTAAAATGTATAAAAAATGATTAGCAAATTACCAAAAGTTAGAGGAAGTTACCGAGAGAATTTTCAGTTGAGTAATGTAACTTGGTTTAATGTCGGTGGCCCTGCCGATATTTTATTTAAACCAGCTGATATAGATGATCTTTCTTTTTTCCTTAAAAAAAATAAGTCAAGAATTCCATATTTTGTTCTTGGGGTTGGGTCTAATCTATTGGTAAGAGATGCTGGTATTCGTGATATTGTAATAAGATTAGGTAAGGGATTTACTGATATTACTCATGAGAATAATATATTAATTGCAGGAGCTGGTGCTTTAGATCTTAATGTTAGCAAATATTGTGCTGAAAATAGTCTAGCTGGGCTTGAATTCCTAAGTGGTATACCTGGGGTTATTGGGGCTGCCTTAGCTATGAATGCGGGAGCTTATGGCAGAGAAATTTCAGATTGCTTAATAAAGCTTGAGGCTCTGGATGAAAATGGGAATTTACTTACTATCAATAAAGAAGATTGTAGATTTACATATCGAGGAAATGGATTAAGTGATAAATTAATTTTTACTAAAGCATTTTTAGAAGTTTCTCTTGGCAAAAAAGAAGAAATTGAAAAACAAATAAATCATATACAATTGCAAAGATCAGAAGCTCAACCTATAAGAAGCAAAACAAGTGGCAGCAGCTTTAAAAACCCTCCTGGTAAGAAGGCTTGGGAGCTAATAGATCATGCTGGATGCAGAGGATTAAGAATTGGAGATGCTATGATTTCAGAAAAGCATTGTAATTTTTTAATTAATGTTGGCAACGCTACAGCTTCAGATATTGAGGAGCTTGGAGAGTTAGTAAGGGAGAAAGTTTATAAGAAAACAGGAGTTAATTTAGAGTGGGAAATAAAAATTATTGGTCAAAAAGCTTGAAAATTACCAATAATCTTACTATATAACAAACAATAATAATTTATTATATATTTTTTAACCTTTAAAAATTAATATTTTATAAACAGCTATTTAAGGATTTATTATAGTGAATTCAGCGCAACAAAATACTTTAATCAAAGTATTAGACCAATGTCGTCCAGTTTTTTGGATTGTTTTTTCTTTCTCTTTTGGTGTTAATTTATTGATGTTAATAACGCCATTATATTCGTTACAAGTATTGGATAGAGTGTTATCGAGTCAAAATGAAAATACATTATTTTGGCTAACATTTATTATGGCAGTTTTATATCTTTCACTGCATATGATCCAAGTAGCAAGGTCATTTACATTAATCAAATTAGGAGAATGGCTGGATCAGCAATTATCACCTGATTTATTTATGAATTCTATAAGAAGCGCTGCAATGAAGGCTTCGGTTGGAGGGGCGCAAAATCTTAGGGATTTACAAACAGTAAAGCAATTTTTAACAAGCGTTGGAATTAATACTTTATTTGATGCTCCTTGGTCAATTATCTATATTTTTGTACTTTTTTGGATTCACCCCTGGATGGGCTGGCTATCAGTTATTGGTGCTTTGCTTCTTTTTGTTTTTGCTGTATTCAATGCTTATGCAACCAATACTAAATTAAATCAAGCTAATGAACATTCTATTCGTAGTATGAATCAATCTGAAATATCCACTAGAAACGCAGAAGTAATTGAAGCTATGGGTATGATGAATGCTGTCGCTAAGCGCTGGAAAGAATATCAACAAAAATCTCTGGAACTTATTTCTGTTGCCAGTTATAGAAACGGTGTGATTTCTAATATTTCTCGTTTTATAAGAATGCTACTTCAGTTATTAGTAACCGCTATAGGAGCGCATTTAGTAATTAACTATCCTTTAGAAATGACCATGGGGGGAATGATTGGTAGTTCCATTATTATGGGAAGAGCTTTAGCGCCTTTTGATAATGCTATTGAAATATGGAAGCAAATTGGTGGTGCTCTTAAATCGTATGAAAGATTAAAACAAGCTTATGTTCGCTTGTCAGATAGACAAGAAAGTATGAAGCTTCCAACGCCGGATGGTGCGCTTTCAGTAGAAAATGTGTTTTTCGCTCCTACCGTTCCTGGCGCGCCTGGTCCTGTTGCCTACACTCTTAAAGGTGTGAGTTTTGCCCTAGAACCTGGGGATTCTTTGGCAATTATTGGCCCTAGTGCTGCTGGAAAATCAAGTTTAGCAAAGTTAATAGTTGGTGTGTGGAAACCTATGCAAGGAATTGTAAGGCTTGATGGTGCAGATGTTTATACTTGGAATAGAGAAGATTTTGGTAATCATGTTGGGTATCTTCCTCAGGATGTTGAGTTGTTTAGCGGTAGTATAAAAGATAATATTGCAAGACTTAAAGAAGATGTTGATCCAGTTTCTATAGTTGAAGCAGCAAAGATAACTGGTGCTCATGATCTTATTTTACGCTTTAAGAATGGTTATGAAACAGATATAGGAATTGGTGGAGCTAATCTTTCTGGTGGACAAAGACAGAGAATTGGATTAGCTCGTGCATTCTTTGGTGATCCAAAATTAGTGGTACTAGATGAGCCAAATGCTAATCTAGATGAGCTTGGAGAACAGGCATTAGTAGGAGCAATTAATTATGCTAAGCAGAAAAAAATTACTACGGTAGTTATTTCTCATCGTCCTTCAATTTTATCTTGTGTAGATAAAATATTAATAGTTCAAGATGGTGCAGTAGCAGCTTTTGGTACAAAAGATGAAATAATGGCAAAATTTGCAAAACCAACAAATATGCCAGCAGTTCAATAATTTTATAGTGAAGTGGATTTATGAAAATTAAAGGTAGCTCAAAAATAGTTAAATTAGAAGAAACAAACGAGTCTTCTGCTTCAGTTAATCCCAAAAGAATGCAAGAAGAGTTGATATTTAAAGCGGAAGCTTCTGATTTATTGCATCCAGAAGGTATAATTGAAGGTAATCAAACGAAGTTACAAAAAGCAAAGAAACTAGCTAAAGACGTTATAGAAAAAACAAAGCCCTTTAGAGAAAAACAATTACTTCTTGCTTCAGAGGCTATAAAAAAAGCTAGAGGTATTTCTCCATATGTAGATAAAACTATTACTGGTATTGATATAGCTATAAATTATATTACAAAAACTGAGGATCCTAGTAGAAGAGAGGTAGTTCAAGAAACCAGATCTCCTGCGATTTTTGGGGTGTGGGTTTTAATTATTACTTTTGGAGTAGGAATGTTGTGGGCTACATTCGCTCCTTTAGACAGCGCTTCACATGCTATGGGTAAAATAATTTTAGAATCTAAGAAACGAATCATTCAACATCCTTATGGTGGTTTAATTAAAGAAGTTTTGGTAAGGGATGGCGATCATGTGGTGAAGGGGCAGGAATTACTTCTTCTTGATGATACTGAATTAAAGGCAAGGAAAAAACAAATCGAGTATAAATATTTATCCACGTTAGCTGAATTGGCAAAATTAACTTCTGAAAGAGACAATCTTGCTTCAATCAAATTTCCAGAAGAAATTTTATCTTACTCAGGTGATCCAAAAATACAAGAGATGATGCATAACCAAGAAAAAACTTTTGCAGCTAAGCAAGCAACTATTACTTCTCAAATTGCATTGACAGAAAAGAATGTAGCGCAGTCAATTGAACAAAGGAATGCTTTAGAGCCGCAGATAGAAGCTACTGAGAAGCTTATTAAAATTACGGGTGATCAAGTGGCTTCTTATAAAAAGCTTTTTGCTAAAGGAAATATAAGCAAAGTATACTTGCAGGAAGCTGAAACTCGTAATGCAGATGCCATTGGAAGAAGAGGGCAATTAATTAGCACTCTAGCTGCTGCTGAGCAAGCAACTCTTAGAGCGCAATTTGAGCTTGAAAATATAAAGCAGAAATTTTTTCATGATACAGTTGAGCGCTTAAAACAAGCTCAAGCTGAGCTCTCAATAGTAAGTGAGCAGTTAAAAGAAACAGAGCAGCATTTGAAGCTTACGGTTGTTACAGCCCCAGAGGAGGGAAATATTTCCAATGTAAATGAACATCTAACGCCTCATAGTGTTATTCATCCACAACATACTTTAATGGAGATAGTGCCGCAAGATGATAAATTAATTATTGAAGCAAAAGTTCCAGCATCTGAGATAGCAACTGTAAAAGTAGGACAAATATCACGAGTGCGTTTAACTGCTTTTAGAGCTAGAATTGTTCCGGTTTTAGAGGGGACGGTTGTTAGCATCGGTGCAGATGTTACAATGCCAGATCAAATGGACCTACAAACTGGTGCTGCTCGCCAACCTTATTATAAAGTCAGAATAGAGATTGATAAAGATTATTTCGATCAAGTTGCAAAAGCAAAAAATGTTTTCCTTTATCCAGGAATGGGAGCGGATGTATTAATCGTAACTGGTACAAGAACGTTAATGCAGTATCTAATGGATCCAATTACCTTAACTCTTGATAAAGCTTTTAGAGAAAAGTAAAATATCTTGCTTTATTATTTATTTCTCTTTAGAATTTAACCATATTTACGAGGGGATGTAATCATGAAAGAATCAACTGAAGATAATGTAATTACTTATGAAGAGTTAGTGGAGGCTGCAATAGAGGAAGCATGCGCACATCATGAATCAGAGGATGATGAAGAGGCTATTATTTTTGGTCTTGATGAAGACTAGCCTAACCGCTATAACTCAGAATCTGGACTTGGGTGTAAGTAATGCATGCATCTTATGAGGGCTTCGTCTTTGTTTGTTATTTTTTTGCAATCTTGTGAAAGACCTGTAATCGATATTATTAATTCATTGTTCGTATCGGCCCATTTATAACATTGAAGCATGTTATATATCACTTGAGAAGCCTCATTCGAAGTTGTATAAATATCTTTATCTGCGCTGAATTTATACTCAGAAAAGGCCGAAGAATCTTCTGACTTTGTACAGGATTTTACAGTTATAGGTATAACTGGAGCAATTCTAGTGTTTCCTAGGGAGCTTTCTAATATAGTTTTAAAAATTGAAAGATTTTCAACTAACTTTGCTGAAGTTTTATAATTATTACTCAATAGATCTATATCTAATATAATATTTTCTTCTAAAAGCTGCATAATATATTCATGAGTTACAGTATATAACAATCTCAAAACAGAAGATGATTTTGAGATTTCAGTATACGTCTTCAAAATATGGATGGCTTTTAGTTTTATTTGTAGATCATTAATGTCATCTATAGAACAAGGGCTTGTTAGGTAAGTGTTAACTGCTGATATAATTTCTGCATCATCTATATACGTAGACTCATATAAAAATATTTTTCTAATTCTATTATTAATATTCTCTTTGTCTGGTGAAATTTGAGACATGATTGGGCCATTAAGTTAATATATTAGAAATATATTGTAATTACATTTAATCTTGATAGCAATTTATCTTATGATTATAGAGTTTTAAAAAGGAAACTTTAAACCGGCGGGCATATTCATTCCACCCATTACGCCAGAGAGGCTGCTTTCAGAATCTTCGCTTTGTTTTTTCTTTGCATCATTGAATGCAGCAACTATTAAATCTTCTAATATTTCTATTTCCTCTGGGTTTGCAAGTTCTTGAGAAATTTTAACTTTATTTAGAAATCCTTTTCCATCTATAGTAATACTAACTACACCGCCGCCAGCATTACCAGTATATTCTTTTTTAGATAATTCTTCTTGGGTTTCAAGCATTTTCTTTTGCATTGCTTGCGCTTGTTTCATCATATTAGCAATATTTACCATCTTATACCAATCCTTACTTATAATTGAACGTTTATTAATTCGATTTTTGGTATTCTCCAAAAATAAAAAAGCATTTAATATAACCAATATTCGCAGCTTTTTTCTTATTTGTATAATACTCAAACCTCAAATCCTAAACGTTCAATTATAGGTGAGGATTGGTATTATTTCTCCCTTAAATGCCTTGCTTTTTCTATTTTCCATTCTCTTTCTTTAATTGCCGCTCTCTTATCAAAAAGCTGTTTTCCCTTAGCCACAGCTAATTCAACTTTTAACTTATTCTTATTATTAAAATAAATAGATAGCGGAACCAGAGTATAGCCTTTTATTTTAATTTTACCAAGTAACTTATTGAGTTGATTCTTATGCAATAATAATTTTCTTGGTCTTTTTTGCTCATGATTGAATAAGTTACTAGCTTTTTCATATTCAGCAATATGAGAGTGAAAGAGAAATAGTTCGTTTCCAATATTACTTGCAAATGACTCATTGATACTAATTTTACCAGTTCTTGCTGATTTAACCTCAGTGCCTGTGAGCGCAATACCGGCTTCAAGAGTGTCCTCAATGGTATATTCATGTCTCGCTTTTCTATTTTGAGCTACTATCCGGTTAGATGTCATAAAGTCTCTTTAAATTCTAGACGAACCCATATCCTGCAAATGCTAAGATTGTTAACCAAAATAATTGTTTTGTCCATCTAAATCCATAAGTTTTATATAATATTGCTGAAATACTTAAAGTTATTAAAGCTGGATATATATAGCTTAAAACAGCATGTAACATAGATGCGATTTTGCTAAACCCAATTAATGACAAACCATATCCAATTATGATAGTAACAAAAACAGAATTAACCCAAGAAATTTTTTCTTTTGCTATATCAGTTTTTAAGAACTCAGCAAATAATTTCACTAAACTTGCTGCTGTTACTAAGGTAGATAAAAATATTGTTAGAGCTACAATTAAAGCGGCATGCTTACCTAAAGTTATTTGTGCAATCACTGCTAAATATTGCTCAGGATTTATATCAATTAAACGATCTGCATAATGCGCGCCCAAATATATAAAACCAACATAAACTAAAGCTATTAGACCGCCACCTATAATACTAGACATAATACTTAACCTTATGGTTTCATTTTTGCTTTTACAAACAGACCTTAGATATTCCACAATAGTAATTGAGAAAAATAATGAAGCCATTAAATCCATAGTTTGATAGCCTTGGGTTATCCCAAGAATAAAAGGATTACCTGCTTGACTCATTGGAATTAACTCAGGAGATTGCTTGACTGCAACAAAAATAATTAAGGCGATACCAACTATTTTTAATGGTCCTAGGAATTTCCCGATTAATGGAACTATCTTACTTTTCTGCCAAATTATTAGAATGATCAACAATGAAAAAATAGCGCTAAATATATAAAGAGGAATTGTTGGGTAAAGTAAATTCACCCCTCCAAAAGCTACTAATATACATCTCGGAACTACACCAAATGGGCCGATTAATGATAATATTAAAATACTAATTGTAAATGGCGCCCATTTACCAACCAAACCAAAATATTTTTCCTTATCTCCTTGAAATAAAATCATACTAAACAGGCCAATAAAAGGGACTATCACACCAGTGATCATCAAACCCATGGTTGCAGTTAAAAATTTGTCTGTAGTTTTTGCCCCTATTATGATTGGAAAAATCAAATTCCCCGAACCAAAGAACATTGCAAACATTGCAAATCCTGCTGTGAATGCCGTTTTATACTTCGTCATAAACAAATATATCCTTAAATTATGAAGAGTAAAAATCTTATAGATTATTAAGATTTTGTAAAGCCTTTTTATATCATTGTTTCGTCTTGACAAAATTTTTTGCCATTGATAAAGTCTATCATTATTCACCGGGGGCGCTTGCACGTAAGCTGAGATATACCCTTAGAAGCTGATGTAGTTAATACTAGCGGAGGGAGTGTGATATTTGAAAGCCTAAATACCAATTTACGCAGTCTTTTATCAGCTTCTCTTTAAATAATTTAAGGAGAAATTTATGCAATCACTAAACTATAAATTATACAAACTATATAATAAAATAATTCCACAAGATAAGTTAAATGATTTGTTGATTCAGCAAACAAGCTTGCAGTTTGTCTTTCAACTACTCACCACTTATTTAAGACTTGGTATTTTATCTTCATTCCATGGAAGAATCTATAGTAGTTTTGAGGCTGTTCAGAAAAACGATAAAGATGGCTTAGCTATTTTTATGAAATATATATTAAACTTATCGCTATTTGCATTGCTTTATATACCTTCGTATTTATTTAATAGTGCTATTAACATCTATTATAATAGAAAAATAGGAAATATTCTTAGTGCCAAACTTAATAACAATCTTCTAAACGACCAAGCGATATTATATTTAAAGCATAGCAATAAATATAACGTAACTGACCCTCAATTATTAATAAATAGCCTAAAAAAAGACATAGAAACTCTGGGTAATAAAGCTCCAAATTTGCTGAATAAAAAAACCTCTGCTTTTATTAATGGAGGATATGCTATTTTTTCTTTAATGAGCATCAATACCGGAAATATATTCTTTTCACTAGCTCTTTATAATTTTGTAATATTAGTCGTAAAGGAAAATATTCTAGCTCAGCAAATAAACTTGATTAAACCAATAGAAAAATTAGAAAATGAAATAAATACTCTAGAAGTATATTATTTAGCGCATGCGGTTGCTATAAGTCAAACTGATGCAAATAATTTTATCCAAAGCAAAAAATCATTAATGATTCAAAGATTAAATGACCTTAAGGCTAAAAATTACTTTTGGGATGAGGTAATAAAAATACTAAGTGTTGCTGAAGAAGTGGCTGGTTTTATTAGTAATTATTATATTTTAGCAAATGAAATAAATAGTGGAAATATTCATAAAAAAGATCGTTGGAAATATCTCCCTCATTTAAAAGAAATTTCTAGCATGATTCTATGGGATACCCATAATAAAATAGATAGATTCTCCATTGATAATGCTATTGATAGAGTATCTGAAATTTATGACAGAATAAAAGCAACTAAAACTGGATTAATAACTGATTATAAAAACAGCTCAAATCCTGGAATATGCATAAAGAATTTCTCAATTGAAGTTAATAAAAAAACTTTATTGAATGTGAATGATTTATGTTTATTCGCTAAAAATATTGCTTTAATGGGAGAAAATGGCTGTGGAAAATCAACATTTCTTAAAATCATAAAGGGCCTAGACCTTGGGAGCATCGAGTATACAGGAAATATAATTTATTATGGGAAGAAGAAAAAAATTGTGATGATTAGTCAAGAAGAAGCGATTATACCAGGATCAACGCTTCTAGAGTTAATTACCTTAGAGTCTAATTCACTAAATAAGAATAAGGCTGTGAAGCTTCTGAAAGCATTTTCATTAAATCAATTCATTCCTATTCTAGAGGAGGTTTATGAATGGAATGAATATTTAAGCGGAGGGCAGAAGCAGCTTTTAGCTATTATTAGGCTTATTTTAGCTGAGCCAGAAATAGCTTTGCTTGATGAAGTTTTTAAAGAACTGGATAGTAAGTCTATAGCAACTGCTAAGCATCTATTCAAAGAATATCTCCCAGATACTCAATTTATAATAACCGATCATGAAGCGAATGCGCATAATCATGATGGCTTTTACAATCTAGAGTTAAAGATAGTGAATCAAAGTCTTATTTATTCCGATCTTGATTAACTTCCGACGTATTTTTTCTTTGCTCGGCTTTTTCTGTATGTGAAAGCCCTAATAAATTGGTGAACCTACTTGCCCATGCTTTAGTATTTTGTGATAAATTAGAATGTTGTATTTTATCATTTACATTACCAGCTTGACCTGTTAAATCTCGCCATGTAGATGCTCCAGTCTGGACAGCATTACTTACATTGTGTGTAACCTCAGTTACACCTTGGTTAATAGCTTTCTCAGGAGCTTTTGGATTTGCTTCAGCAACGCCTACAATTTTGGCAATTGATTCACATGCTCCTTTTATTAGTTCGGTACCCTTACCTATTAATGAATAATTAAAGCCTAATCCATTAACCACTCCTTCTGCAACTAAAAGAGCCCCTAAAGCTGGCAAGGCCACGGTTCCTATGGTGGCTGCCATAGCCCCACCTTTAAAAATTCCTTCAACTCCTTGAGGGTTTCCAGCTAAAAAGCTTAAAGCCCCGAATGCAGCAAGACCTACGCCTACATATGGCGCCATTAACCCAACAAATGCACCGAATCCCATTCCAAGTGTGTCTTTTAACTCTCTTAAGAAAGTTCCATCTTTAACATCTTCCCACATTTGTTTAAAAGATCGGCCCTTTATTTTATTATAAGTTATTGCAGCTATAGTTGATGCGCATAAAGCTCCGCCTATTAAAAAAGCATAATGAGGTTGAAGTAATATTAAAGCGCCAAATCCAATTTTCGCTACTCCTTTCGCTTTTACGACTGTAGGATTGTCCCAAAAACTTGCTTTATCTTTAAGTTCTTCAGATTTTTTCATTATAATTACTCCATTTAAAATATTCTTGGATCCTTCGTTTTACTCAGGATGACGGTTCTCGTCATGGTTAGAGCGTTAGCGAAACATCCAGGAAAAACTCTCTGGATCCTTCATTGCATTCAGGATGACGTCAAAAATTACTAATAAATAAAATTACACATTATAAATTAATAATTTGTTAAAAAATATCAGTTACTCTAATTATTCTAAAAACCGAAAGTAAATACAAAATATGAGCAAGTCCAGAGGGAAAAAAAACTCTAAACAAAAACCTAAGTTATTAGTTATACTAGATAATCTTGAGGCTTGGGTAGTAGATTTAGGTCTTGAACGCAGAGGCTTTACTAATGGGGAAGAAAATGAGTTGGGCGCTATAAAAATACCCACTCTTATTGCCAAAAAAACACTTCAAAATAGAATTAATTTTTATCAAAATGATAAGGATATTACTTATAATCGAGAAGCTCTTTATGCTGAGCTTACTAATGAATCAGTTAAGCAAAGTAAGCTAATATATGATTATATTGGAGATTATATAGATGTTATTAAAGATGATGAAGATCCACTTAAAGTTTTAACTGGGGCTATAGTCAACGCAATTCCTCTTACAGATGATGATAGAGAGGAGCTAAGAGAAGAGGTATATAAAGCTCTGAAAGCTGCTAAGGGAGAAATGGATGCAAAAGAGTTCATAGATCAATATCATGAAAATTTAGGCGCTTATTCAAGAACTCCAACATTGCAAGCTTCCGTGCTATCTAAAGAAGCTCAAGAATTTACATTTAATTATATAGATCCTGCACCAGGCAAGAAAGCAACTATGCTTATTGAAGGGGTGAGTTATGAGTTATATCCAGTGCGCACTGATGCTGGAGTTATTTTTATTTATCCACATGATAATACCCCTTATATTCAAGAAACTTTACAGGAAGATGGAACATATAGCTATGCTATAATAAATAGCAATAATAACTTGCATACAAGTTATTCTATTAAAATACCGTATGTATTTGATGATGGAAGATATTCTGAATATAATTATGAAGAGTTAACATTTGATTCAAATGGAGAAGTAAGGCATACAGTATACGGTTTTGGCTCTAACCAGGTAAATAGAGATGAACATCCATTTGATATGGAGCAGATGCTATCAGAAGAGTTAGAAAATCTAAACCAGAGGGAAAGATCTTCACCTAATAATATAGAGCATGATTTTGAACATGATGACGAAATAGAAATATTACTTGCTAAAAGAAAGTGGTTAATTGAAGCAATCTTAGAAGAGAAAAGGAAACAGAGAGAGCTTGAGGGACGACTCAAGGAATTAGAGCTAAAAGAAAGAGAGTTATTACTTCAGAATTCTAAGGTCCGTCATACTGAAGCGTTAGCTGAAGTATCCAGTGATTCCTCCTTGCATAATGGAATCCATAGCAAAAGAAATAACAACCAGCAGAATGTTGTCAATAAGAGTGGTGGTAACAGAAGCAATTTGAATAGTGATACAGGTAGTAAGTATGATAATAGCTTAGATGGTGAGGACTCGGACGATAGCCAAAGTTTGAATTCAGATAATTCCTCTAATACTTCTAACTCCTTCTCTGATACTTCCTTGCGTGGCTATGAAGAAGATTCAGACCAAGGTTCTCAGAATAACAACAATAATAAAAAAAAAGCTAACATAAAGAACCATATACCTTTTCCAAATGAACAAAACTCAGACGATTATAATAACAATAATAATAATTTGAACTTAAATACTATAGAAAACCTGAACCTAATAAATAATAATGACTTAGGTAGTGAAGGTTTTAATGATAACCAAAGTTTTAATTCAGATAATTCCTCTATTACTTTAAATTCCATATATGACACTTCATCAAATAATGAAAATAACAACAATAATACTATAAGAACCCTAAATATAACAGATAATAACCAATCAAATTCCATCCAGAATTCAAGTGATAATACAATTGAAAATAATAATAACTCCTCATTCAATACCGACAACTATAACAATAATAATAATATTATTATTGATGAGATTGGTGGAACAGGCGATAACTCATCTGGTGATATTAATAACAACAACAATGATAGTACTTCAAACCAAAACGTAAATAATAAGCAGCAACAACTAGAGAAAAACCAAAGACAATTAGAGGAAGACAAATTGTTGCGGCTAAACAAACTTTTAGAAGAAAGAAATAAATTACTTGGTAAAATTAGTGATGAGGAGAGTGATGAGGAGGTTGAAAGTATAAAAGCCAAATTGCTGCAGCTTGAGCAAGCAAATGCGTTGCTAAGGGAGCAGCCATTACTTCCAAATGCACCAACGCGTCATCCTAACCTAATTAATGGAAACAATATTGGCGATGGAAGAGGAGATGAAAAGCATGGAGGAAATGGTAAAACAGGAAATAGCGATGCTAATGGAAGCGATAACAACAACAGTGGAGCATTGGATAACGCATTATTATTGAGGTTACAGCAAGAAAATGCAGCGCTAAGAGGAGAAATTAATAGCAATAAATTGAATAAAGAATTCCAAGGAATTCATAAAGATTTAGAGGCTTTAATAAATAAAATAAATGAAGGAAATAAAGGAGAAGGCGACGAGGAGAGACTCCAAAAACTAAAAGAAGAATTAGCTGAGTTTGCAAGGAAAGACTTTAAGTCAATTGGTATTGTAGATGCAGATGCGGAAGCTTTAAGACAAAAAATAGAAGAATTAAGGAACAAAATATTAGAGTTTGAAGAAAAACAAAAAAAATTAGATCACTGGAGTAATTTGTCTACAAAATGGCCGGAAGCGATAAAGCAAAAACTTGAGTTACTAGAAAAATCAATTGAAGCATCTGAAGCTAAAAAAAATGAACTTATGCAAGAAATTGCAGATATATGCGCTAAAATGCTCAAGGTTGGAGTGCAAGAAGGAGGTGTTATTCAGGGAATTGATAAGTTTGCAAAGGAAAAAGAAATAAAATGGATTGGCGCAGAAGCCAACAAAGTGCCAGAGAAAGTCTTCCTTAAGCAGGCAGATATAGAAAGAGCAAGAGAATTATATAATGCAATAAATGAGTTTACAATTAATGATGACAAAGGCAAGCCCAAAGCAGTATTTAATTTCACAGGTGAAAAAGGACGGCCATACGAAAACCTAATTGAATTTTCAGAGTTAATTCGAAAAATTAATAGAGCTAGTATTGGAGATAGCTCTCCAACTGAAGAGAAAAGACAAGAATTCATGTCAGAAGTTTTAGATGGAGTAATAAATAATTGGAAAAAATTTCATGGGCTAGCTACTGAACTTGAAAGAAGAAAAAAGGAAGAAATAGCGCAGGCAAAAAATTATATTAAAGCGTTGGAGTCACTAACCTATGATAATTTAGTTGCCATAAAGAATTTAAAAAATAAAGAAACCGTAACAATAGATGGCATGAGTTTTAATAGCGGTGATGCTCAGCTTTTAAAAAGCATAACTATACCATCTCTTGAGGGTTTGGGGGGCGATGTTGATAAATTCAAAGAGAAATTTGTTAATGAGGCAAAAAAAGTTTTAGTTAATGAAGATGCTATTCGGCAATTAAAAGAAAGGCTTGTTATTGATGCAAAAAATGCTTTATATAAAGCTAAAAATAATCAAATTGAAACTATAGAAAAAACTTTAAAAGCAGAAGGAGAAAAGCTAGGTATTTCTGATGTTGCAGAAAAGAATGTTAAAGCTCTTTTAGATATTGTAGATTTGGCAGCTCAGTCGAGTAACGCGACTATTCCAAATATTCCTAAAGACAATCGCTGTGCTATTTCATACGGAAATAATATTGTAATTACGCCTAAATCTAGTGGAAATAATACTGTTGCAACAAATTTGCTTGCAGATCAGCTTAAAAAAACAAAAAAACTTATTGATGAAAAAGGTGAACGCGCTCAAAAGCAAGCTCCAAAGAAAAAAACTACAGAAGTCCCAACTATAAATGAACAAATTTCTATAAATCTCAATAATTCTTTTATTAATAATACATATATCCAAGGATGGGTGACAGATGCGCAAACTAATAATCCTCAGTATCAGGAATATTTAGAAACAGCTATAATTAAACAGCTTGGCGAACAACTTATTATAATTAATCAATTACAAGAAGGATTAAAAGATGATAAGCAAGAATGCCAGAATTTAGATAAGCTTATCGATAGGATATTAACTGTAAATATTCAAGCAGTAATTGATCCTAATAATGAAATGGCTTCGGGTGACCAAAATATAAAAATAAGAATAGATGGTAAAATCAAAGGACTCAAAAACGCTATATTAGCTAATATGAAGAATCCTGAGTATGTTAAGGGTGTTTTGCAAAAAGAGAATGATAATAACAATGCAAAAGCTTCTTTAAAAGCAAAACTTCAGGCACTTGGTGTTAAAGAGGATGATATAAAATTCGAAGGAGAGTCTGTAATAGTGAGCAACCAACAAACAAATGACCTTCAATTAAATGAGGGTGAAAGAATAGTGGCGCATATGATCTATCAAAAATGTTTAAATAACAGCTGGGATTTTCAAAATTTGTCAGATTCTAATTTTAGACAACTTGCTCGGGTCTTTCATCCTGATAAAAAAGTAAATACTACTCAGCTATTTCAGGATTTTGGAAATTTCGTGGCTAAGTATAATGGATTAGCTAGCGAAGAAAGACGGCTGCTGATTACTTATCCTACTTCTCCTTTAAATACTACCGCAATCTCCAACCAAAAAAAAAACTTCGCGGGAAATAATGTAAATAATTTAATATCTGATGCTGATGGGAATGAAAAAACTCCATATATCACACCAAGCAATAATGGACGTGGTGGTCAAGGTCAAAACCTATAGTAACATTTTCGTCATGTTGAGGCTTTAGCCGAAACATCCAGAAAGAATTCCCTGGATCCTTCGTTTTACTCAGGATGACGGGGGTTGCTTCCATCACTGGATCCTTCGTTTTACTCAGGATGACGGGGGTTGCACTAAGATGACGAGACTCTCGAAAAAAATTCAACTATAGAGTCTGCTATTTTTTTATTAATTCCCTCAAGCTTAATAAGCTGCGTGATGTTACTATTCTTAATTTCTTCAATTGAAGTGAAATGATTTATTAGAACTTGCCTTCTTTTAGCACCAATTCCTGGAATTTGCTTAAGTATAGAAAAATTCATCGCGGCTTGTCTTTTTTTTCTATGGCTTGTAATGGCAAAGCGATGCGCTTCATCTCTAATTATTTGAAGATATTTCATGATTGGGGAATGCTTGTCTAACGTAAAAGCTTCTTTGTCTATTTGGTGAAAAATCTCTTTGCCTGCGTTCCGATCTATGCCTTTAGAAATACATACTAATGGCAGTTGTAGATTTAATTCATCTAAAACTTGTTTAGCTGTGGATAAATGTCCTTCTCCTCCATCTATTAATAATAAATCTGGTATCTCTTCTAATTTTGATAATCTTCGTGCTAACACCTCTCTTAGCATTGCATAATCATCTCCTATTTCAGTCTTAGAAATATTATATTTGCGATAATGTTTTTTACTGAAACCCTCTTCAGTCGCTACTATCATGGCTCCCACAGCATGTGCTCCCATGATATGGCTGTTATCATATACTTCGATGCGTTTAATTGGATTCTTAATATCAAAGATTTTCTCTAACTCCCTAAAAATAGTAATGCGTTTAGATTTATCTTCATATTTTCTGTTTAAAGCATTATTAGCATTATCATTAACAAATATAGATGCTTTATCTCCAGGTTTAGAGATAGTAATTTTTAAACCAAATGCTTTTTCTATTTCTTCTTTCTCCTCTATAGGGATTGATAAGATAACCTCTTTGGGAATCGGATTATTTTGATAATATTGAACTAAGTATATTTCTAATATTTTCTCTATATTCTCATCTAAGACTTGCTCAAAGAAATAGATTTTATTTCCATAATTTTGTCCATTTCTAAAGATGAACAATTGGATACAAGCAATGTCTCCCATTTTTGCTATCCCTATCACGTCAGCATTCTCAATGTTAAATAGATTAGAGTTTTTATTCTGAATATAATTTAAAGCGCGGATCTGATCTCGAAGTTTAGCGGCTTTTTCATATTCAAACCTCTCACTCGCTTGTTGCATTAATAAACTTAGCTCTTCTTGCAGCTGAATTGTTCTTCCTTCTAAAAAATCTATAGCTTTTCTTACATTGCTTTGGTAATCATTTTCAGAAATTCTACCAACACAAGGAGCGGAGCATCTTTTGATTTGATATTGCATACATGCTGTTTTTCTGGCCAAGAAAAAACTATCTGAACAGTTTCTTAAGAGAAAAGTTTTTTCTAAGAACTCTATAGTTTCGTCAACAATTTTAGCAGATGCAAATGGACCGAAATACTGGCCCTTAATCTTTCTATCGCCCCTAAATTTTGTAAGACTTGCAAATTCGTGATCAAGGCGAAGCAAGATATAAGGCATGGATTTATCATCTTTAAGTAAGATATTGTATTTTGGCCGCAAACTCTTTATTAAATTTGCTTCTAATACTAAAGCCTGAGCCTCGGTTTTTACAGTAATAATTTCTAATTTCTCAGTTTGAGCTATTGCAAGCTTCATCCTTTCGCATAATCTATTTATTTGAGTATAATTGATTATTCTTTTGCCTAAGTCTTTTGCTTTGCCAACATATAAAACCTTATCATTTTTATCTAGCATTCTATATACACCAGGCAAGCTTGGCATATTCTTTAATTCTTGTTTTATTAAATCTACTGATTTTTTTATATTTATTTCTTTCATAAAATCTATACACGAAAAATGTGGATAACTTTGTTGATAAAATTTGTATTTTATCAGAACCCGATAGAAATCCTTATCTACAGATAGATTATTATATCTGGTTGTATTAGCAAGTGTTTTTATACAACGCAAGCAAATCTGCGCCACACATCATATTAATTAATTTATAAGCTTTTTCTAAATATAATATATATGTATTTTTAGTAGTTAATTCCTTAACTGTGTATAACTTATAAGATAAATATTAAAAAACAGTAATTATTAATAATTAATATAACTATTAGTTGTATATTGTTTTGCTAAGAAATCTATAACTTAAATTTGCTAAAAACAATAAATTATGCTATTCGTTTAGTTGGTATTCTTATCAGGAATTCAGAAATTATGCGTCATAAAACACTTAAGGTTAAAGTAGGAAGTCAGTATATTGGGGGGGATGCTCCAATATTAATTCAGTCTATGACTAATACTGATACAGCTGATGTGATATCAACAGCAAAGCAAATAATCTCTCTTCATAATGCTGGTTCTGAAATAGTAAGAATAACAGTAAATAATGATGAAGCTGCTAAAGCTGTTTCTAAAATTCATGAACAAATTCTAAAAGCTGGTTATGATATACCGCTTGTTGGTTGTTTCCATTATAATGGGCATAAATTATTATCAACTTATCCTGATTGCGCTGAAAGCTTAGCTAAATACAGAATAAATCCAGGCAATGTTGGCTTTGGAGATAAAAAAGATAAGCAATTCGAACAAATGGTGGAGATTGCTATAAGTAATAATAAACCCATTCGAATAGGGGTGAATTGGGGGAGTTTAGATCAAGCCCTGCTTGCAAAGTTGATGGATGATAATAATAAACTTCATACTCCTAAATCGTCTAAAGAAGTTATGTATGAGGCATTAGTAAGTTCTTGTCTCTTAAGTGCTAAACAGGCTGAAAAAGTTGGTCTAGAGGCAGATAAAATTATTTTATCTTGTAAAACAAGCAATGTTCCAGATTTAATTATTGTCTATAATGAACTTGCTAAAAGAAGCAACTATGCTTTGCATCTAGGGCTCACTGAAGCAGGGATGGGAATGAAGGGAGCTGTGTCTACAGCTTCCGCATTATCTATTTTGTTAAGCCAAGGTATTGGAGATACTATTCGTGCTTCCATTACTCCAAAACCTGGGTCTCCTAGAACTGAAGAAGTGGAAATATGCAAAAATATTTTGCAGTCACTCAATTTTAGGAATTTTGCTCCTGAGGTATCTGCTTGTCCTGGATGCGGGAGAACCACGAGCGAATATTTTCAACATCTAGCCTTAGAAATTGATCAATTTATAAAAACTAACATGCAAATCTGGAAAGAAAATTATCCTGGCGTTGAGAATTTAAAGATTGCGGTAATGGGTTGTATTGTAAATGGACCGGGAGAAAGCAAACATGCAGATATTGGTATTAGTTTACCTGGCACAGGTGAAGAAAAAATAGCTCCTGTATTTATTGATGGTAAAAAAGCGCATACCTTAAGGGGAGAGCAAATAGCTAAAGAATTTATGAGTATTTTAGAAAGCTATATAAGAGATAGATTTAAATACAATCTTGAAAAGACCAGTTAAAGATGGTATTATTAGCTCTATAAATAAAACTAATGAGGAAATCATGAGCAATGTTATTTTATCAGAATTAATTACTAGTGTTTCAGAATTAAAAAAGCATCCTATGCAAGTAATCAAAGAGACTCAAGGCAGACCAATCGCTGTTCTTAATAGAAACAAACCTGCTTTTTACTGCATTTCTCCAGCAATGTTTGAAGTTTTAATAGAAAGCATTGAAGACAAAGAATTGGTTAGATTAGTTCAGGCGCGGTCAGGAGAACAAGAAGTAGAAGTTAATGTAAATGACTTATAAACTTACATTTCTCAAAAGCGCTTTAAAAGAATGGGGCAATTTAGATAGTCAAATCAAAGCTCAATTCAAGAAAAAACTTTTAGAACGTCTTGAGAGCCCTATAGTTTTAAAAGATAAATTGTCTGGTTTAAGTGATTGCTATAAAATAAAACTTAGAACAGTAGGTTATAGATTAGTTTATAGAGTAGTTAAAGATATAGTTACTGTTCAAGTAATTGCTATTGCTCAAAGAGATAAAAGTTTAGTTTATAATTTAGCAAGAAAACGAATTTATGATATAGAATAAATAAAATTGCTGAAGTTCGCAATTTGTATAATCCTCTTAAACGAGTTTTTAAAAAAGGTATAATGAATTTTTCCTTGAAACTACTTGTTCTTAAAGATATATTGAAAGCCAGATTTAATTCATGATAGTTTACAAATAGAATGTTTGATCAAAAAAATGAAATACTTAGAAAAATAACAGATTCTCAAGATATAAAACAGTTAGAAGAGCTTCGTATTTTATATTTAGGTAAAAATGGTTTATTAACTCAAGCAACAAAAGAAATAGCTTCTCTTAGTATTGAAGAAAAGAAGAATTTTGGAGCAAAGTTAAATAATTTCAAGAACGAAATATCTGAAGCCATTGCTGCGCAAAAACAAATATTTGAAGAAAATTCTATTGAAGAAAAATTACATGCTGAAAAAATTGATGTTACGCAAAATACTAGACCTGCCAGTCCTGGGAAAATTCATCCTATCACACAAGTAACTCAAGAGATTATTACAATTTTTAATAATTTGGGATTTTCACTAGCTTCTGGCCCAGAAATTGAAGATGATTATCATAATTTCACAGCTTTAAATATTTTAGAGAATCATCCTGCAAGACAAATGCATGATACATTCTATTTAAATACAGCTGAAGATATGGTGCTTAGAACTCATACTTCTAATGTGCAAATAAGAAAAATGAGTAATGAAAAGCCACCTTTTAGATTCATTGCTCCTGGTAGGGTTTATCGCTCTGATCACGACCAAACTCATTCGCCGATGTTTCATCAAGTTGAGGGGGTATTTATTGATAAAGATATAAATATGGGGCACTTAAAAGGCTGTCTTCAAGAGTTCTTAAAAATGTTCTTTGAAACAGATGATGTGATAATTCGTCTTAGACCTTCATTTTTTCCTTTTACAGAACCTTCTGCTGAAGTAGATATTGGTTATAAAATAGAAAATACTGAAATCAAAATCGGCTCAAATGATAAATGGCTTGAGATACTTGGCTGCGGAATGGTTCATCGCAAAGTTATTGAAAATATAGGGCTAGATCCAGATGAATATCAAGGCTTTGCTTTTGGTATAGGAATAGATAGAATGGCTATGCTTAAATATGGCTTAAATGATATAAGAAAGTTTTTTGATTCAGATATGCGTTGGTTAAATCATTATGGATATTCATGGCTAGATGCACCAAGCTTAGTTACTGGATTATCAAGATAATTATGAATAATGAATTTAAATTAGATTCAGCCTTTAATAACCAAGACTATAAGATTGGAGAATTGGATTTATGCTATATATATTTAAACAATAATTCTCTATTTCCTTGGGTGATTCTTATCCCTAAACGAAATAATATTAAAGAAATAATAGATCTTACAATGGAAGATCAACATCAGCTTATAGAGGAAATAAATCTAATATCTAGATTAATGAAAACAACTTTTTCTCCTGACAAGCTTAATATTGCTTCTTTTGGTAATTTAGTTCCACAATTACATATTCATATAATCGCTAGATTTATGAAGGATAAGGCCTGGCCAAAACCAACATTTAACTTTGAAGAAACACCTTATAGCAATTCTCTACTTAAGAAAACAAAAGCTAGATTAATAAATAATTTGACAGAGCTTAATAAAAAAATATAATCCACCTAAAAATCTTATCTAAATTATGTATGTCTGAGCCTACAACGGATATCACTATTAAATTATATAACCCAGCCCTCGAGTTAGTTTATAAATATGAATATTTAATTCCCACTATTGCCACGGCAGGTATAGGGTTCGTAAATTTTGGTCCAATAGGTATTGCTTTTGGAGCATTCGGTATGATTGATATGCTTGCGGAACATTATAATATTTATGAAAAGCCTTACTTAACATCAGCTGTATTAGGCTGGGGTGTTTTAAGTTCTTTTAAAGCTCCTTATTATATTTCAGATATTGCAGGAGTAACTTTAGGGTTAGTTTCAACAACTGGAACATTAACTAATCATGTGGAAATGTTGATTGCTCCGAGCTACGGCGCTATGACAGGATATAGTATTTTAGGAAATAATGGAGTTCCTTATGGTGTAGCAGCAGGAATTATAGACGAGACGCTTTCATATTTTAATATCACTCATTCATACCCA
>ERZ1292640.1109-Hain-H43-02um-R1-1109-length-22221-cov-8_pt1 | contig 22221 bp, 14 predicted proteins | sample MGYA00564404_ERZ1292640 | MGnify/ENA primary metagenome ERZ1292640 (study PRJEB36523, sample SAMEA6512636) | groundwater metagenome | collected 2019-01-08 | study: AquaDiva: Metagenomics assemblies of 32 groundwater samples
CCACAGCGGAACCAGTCGGCGGGACGCCGACTGGTGCGACCGGGACGGTCGCGCTCCCCAAATCCAACTGCATGGAGACGGCTTATGCGGTAGCCGGCCGGTTGATCGAGCAGGTCGATGAGATTGATCCTTTGACCTTACTGCTCAGGCCGCAGGATAGAAGACACCTTTCCCTTTCCGGAATTGCCGCAAGAAAGCGCAAAAAGCGCAAGAGTCGGGGCTTTTGCGTCTTCTTGTGCCTTTTTGTGGCTATGCATTCCGTAGTCCATCCTGCGGCCTGCTCAGTAAATCGCAAAATCGCATTGTCCCAATCCATCAGACGCGTCAGCAACTTTGCCCTTTTCACTGTGAACTCTTGTGCTTTAGTCTGCGCGCATGGGCCGAAAAGAAACGTCTTATGCAGCGGAAGCGCGCGGTTTCAGCGACGTCATTGGGATAGCGCTCCTGGCGGCCTCCTTTCTTCTTTTCATGGCGCTGTTTTCGTATGACCGCTTTGATCTCGAATTCAGCAGCGTGCCCTCCAACAAGCAGACGCACAATTGGATTGGCAGCGTGGGAGCCCGGGTGGCCTATTATGGATTGTTCCTCGTTTTCGGGGCGGCCTCGTACCTGGTGCCGATCATTCTCCTGTTGCTGGGTTTGGGGTACTTCTTCGATTCCCTGGCTTACTTAAGGCGGCGCTGGCTTTGGCTGGCCGCCCTGGTTGTCTCCTGGATGGGCGCTTTCGACTTGTACTCTTCCTGGCCTTGGCTAAACCAGCTTCAATCCAACTTGAATGCGCCGGTCGGCGGGTTGGTCGGCCTCACCTTGAACAAGTACATTTTTGGCCACTTCGGAATCATGGGCGCCACCACTCTCTTCGCCGCCCTTTTTCTGATCAGTCTCGTGTTCCTGACCAATTTTCAGTTAAGCGAATGGGTGCGCGCCCTCTGGCCGCGCGGCGAAGAACCCCCCGAAGAGGCCGGGCTGACGCGCGAGGAAAAAGCCCTGGAACGGCGCGCGCGCGAGCTGGAAAAGGAAGCCCGCAAATTGCAGGAACAAGTCCAGAAATCCGGGCTGGGCGCCGACCTCCAGCCTGTGCCCGAACCGACCGTCCGCGATTTGAGCGTGCCTCAAGCACCATCCAAATCTTCTGCCCGCTTCGCTCCACCGGAACCGGAGCCGCCCGTCGAGCCGCCGGTTGAGGAAGTGATCAGCGCCCGGGAAATTGCCGCGGCCAGCACCGAGGAAAAACCGGCTCCGGCCAAGTCACTGGAAACGGCTCCGAAACCCGTGGCAGAAGAGCCCGCCAGGGAGAATGCGGAGCCGCCGGCCGCAGAACCTGTCCCTCCGCCCGCCCGGCCAAGACCGCAGCCGCGCAAACCGAAGCCGATCGCCGTAGCAGCGACGCCCCTCATTGGCAATTATCAACTGCCGCCCCTCGACCTCCTCAATCATCCGGACCCGGCCGTAAAACCGACCGAGTCCAAGGAGGAATTGATGGCCAACGCCCGGCTGATGCAGAATACCCTGGCCCAATTCGACATCGAAGTGGCCTTGGGCGACATCACCAAAGGGCCAACCATCACCCGTTACGAGCTGCATCCGGCGCCCGGTGTTAAGCTCGAAAAAATCACCGCTCTGAACAACAACATCGCGGCGGCTCTCAAAGCCGAGCGCATTCACATCCTCGCTCCGGTGCCGGGCAAGAGTTCCGTCGGCGTCGAGGTTCCCAATGCCATCAAAACCAAGGTCATCGTGCGCGACCTCTTTGAAACCGAGGAATGGCGAAAGACCAAGGCCCGCATCCCGCTGGCCCTGGGCAAGGACGTTTATGGCCATCCGATCGTGGTGGACCTGGGTGAAATGCCGCATTTGCTCATTGCCGGCAGCACGGGGTCGGGCAAGTCCGTCTGCATCAACGCCATCATCACGTCGCTCTTGTACCGGTTTTCGCCCGATCAACTGCGTTTCGTGATGATCGATCCCAAAGTCGTGGAGCTCCAGCAGTACAACACGCTGCCGCATCTCGTCGTCCCGGTGGTGAACGACCCGAAAAAGGTCATCCTGGCTCTCCGCTGGGTGGTCAATGAAATGGAAAAGCGCTACCAGATTTTTGCCAAGGTCGGCGTGCGCAATATCAAGTCCTTTAACGAACGGCCCAAGCACAAGCCGTTGCCGCCCTCGGAACCGGAACTGCCGCTGGTGGTGAAAAAGGAAAAAGTGGAGGCCAGCTCGGATGGCTTTGCCGTGGAGTTGGACGAGGAAATCATCGTTCCGCGCGAGGACGAAATCGTCATTCCGGACAAACTAAGTTATGTGGTCGTGATCATTGATGAGCTCGCCGACTTGATGCTGGTGGCGCCGGCGGACGTGGAGATGGCCATTGCCCGCATCACCCAGATGGCGCGGGCGGCGGGCATCCATTGCATCGTGGCCACGCAACGCCCCAGCGTGGACGTCATCACCGGCGTCATCAAAGCGAATATTCCGGCTCGCATTGCCTTTCAAGTTGCGGCCAAGGTGGATTCCCGCACGATTCTGGATGCTATGGGCGCCGATAAATTGCTCGGCAAAGGAGACATGCTTTATCTCCCGCCGGGGTCGGCCAAGCTCATTCGCGTGCAAGGCGTGCTCATTACGGATCAGGAAATCCAGAGCATTGTCGAGTTCATCGCCAAGCAGGGCAAACCGAGTTACGAGTTGGAAATCCATCAGCAGCTTTCCAAACCCGGCAACGGCCTGGACGGCGAAGAAAGCGGCTGTGACGAAGACGAGGACTTGATCCAGCAATGCATCGAAGTGATCCGTAGCGAGCAGAAAGCCAGCGTCTCCCTCATGCAACGCCGCCTGCGCCTCGGCTACACCCGCGCCGCCCGCATCATGGACGAACTGGAAAATCGCGGCCTTGTCGGCCCCAGCAAAGGCGCCGAGCCGCGTGACATTTTGATCGATCTGGACGGCGGCGGAGCGGATGGAAAGGGGCAGTGAACTCGCCCTCCGACGGCCGCGAGCGTGCTGTGGCCAATGCGCTGATCCTGCTGCGGAAGAGCGCAGCACAACAGAACCGCAATCCATAAAGGCGATGGCGCTCCCATCGCACGCCCGTCTGACCGGGCTTGCGTCAGAAAGCGGTTTAAAACAGAAAACGCTTCGCCTGCATGCACTTACTTTCCGTGGTTGTCAACTCGGCAGAGAATCCTTAGCTTTGCGGTATGTCCACGGTCGCAGAACAACTCCGCCATGCGCGGGAGGCCCAGCACCTCACGGTACACCAGGTGGCGGAGCTGACCAAAATCCGCACGGACCACATTCGCGCCCTGGAAGAAGGCAATTACGACATGTTCGCGGCCACGGTCTATATTCGCGGCTTCGTGCGAGCCTACGCGACACTCGTCAAGCTCGATGTGGCGCAACTGATGACCGTTCTGGCGGCGGAGCTGGCGCAGACGACGAAATTCCGCGAACATCCCAAATTGACCAAGGCGCAACCACACCGCTGGCTGGACGCGTTCATGCTGCAGCTTTCCAGCGTCAATTGGCGGTTGGTGCTGCTGCTGCTGCTCCTGGCTGTCATCACCGCCGCGGGCATCTGGGGATACCGGACCTGGCACAATAACAGGACACAAGACCCTCTTCGCCAATTGGGGCCGGGGCTTTATCAGCCGAAACAATCGACGGGCGGCGAGGTGCTGCCTTTATCGACGAACGTGCCGAAGAAGTAGAATCAGCCAGTCTGAGCAGGTTATGTTTGAGCGCGGCCGATTGAACCGCAGAGACGCGATGGACGCTGAGAGGAATGAAGAAGAGCCAAATCAGATTCGGTCGCTGAGTGGTCAATTGCTTCCGACCGGCCCGAAACCCAATCTTCTCTGCGTCCATCGCGTCTCTGCGGTTTCTTTCCCGCTGCCCTTACTGCATAGAGACGGCTGAGCAGGCTGGCTGCCGTACGGGCGCGGTACCGGGCCGCGCGGCGCTATTTCGCCCCATCAACGATCTGGCAGAGCATCGGCTGCATTCTTCGGCCGGTGCGTTTTTCATACTGAAGGGCCATGCTTCCCATGAAGCATTTCGCCTCATGATGGCGCACGAGATTGATCGTCGCGCCGCCGAAACCACCCCCGGTCAAGCGCGCTCCGTAGCAGCTCGGATGGGTCTGCGCCAGTTCCACCAAAAAGTCGAGCTCCGGGGTGCTGTTCTTGAAGGAATCGCGCGAGCTCTCGTGGCTCTGATAAAGGTACTGCCCGAACTGCTCGATGTCATCGGCCCGCAAAGCGCGTTCGCCAAAAACCACCCGTTGGTTCTCGCCGACGATATGATAGGCGCATTGGTAATCCCGCTCGCTCAGCTTGTTCTGGTTGGCGGCTAATATCTGCGGATCGACGAAACGCAACGACCGCACACCCAGAGACCGCGCGGCCGATTCGCAATGCCGGCGCAGTTCGTTGTAATCCCCGGCCGACAAGTCATGCTTGACTCCCGAATCGCAAACCACGGCCACCGTCCCGCCCGGCATGGGACTATGTTCAACCGAGTGGTGATAACAGTCGATCTCGATGACCTGGGAGGCCTTGCCAAACAGCGACGAGAGTTGATCCAGCAAGCCGCATTGCACACCGACAAACTGGTTTTCAGCCGCTTGGCAAAGCCTGGCCAGGACCATTTTTTCAGCGGACTTGAGAGGCGGCAATTCATCCTTGCTGTCGCGCCGCGGAGGCGTGGTGATGCCCGTGTCGGTCACGGTGAAGGGATGGAGTTGCCGCACCGTCAGCGCGGCGGCCACTTCCAGGGCCGCCGAACTGCTCATCCCGGCGCCGATCGGGATCGTGCCGTGAATGGCCGCGTTGAAGCCGGTGAAGTGTACGCCGTACCGGCGCAACTGGAAGAGCACGCCCTTCACGTAATTGGCCCAAGGCGCGGCCGGGTTCTTCTCCAGCACGTCGATGGGGAAATTCTCGCGCTCGCCGAACGCGGAGGAAACCAATTCGACGTGGCCGTCCTGGCGAGGCGAGGAAGCCATGTAAATGTGTCTATCAACGGCCAGCGACATGACCAGACCCTCATTGTAATCCGTGTGGTTTCCCAACAGTTCCAGGCGTCCGGGCGCTTGGACGATGCGGCTGGGGCGGCCGCCAAATTTCTTTTGAAATAATTCAATGATTTCCAGCATGGGAGCTCAACGTGGCAGGCTCAGAAATACGTAAAGCCAGTTCACCAGGACCAACGCCGCCAAGACCGTCGTGAGCTTGCCTTGTTTGAATGGCCGCGCGGCCCAGGCTTGCCAGCGCGTTCGCATCAGCCGGTCGCCCACCCACAACACAAACCACAGCCCAATGCCCGCGCAAACCAGCGTGGTCAGGGGGTTAAAACAAAAGGCCAATCCCACGTCCAGGTGCGACCAGGCCAGCAGCGCGCGCGAGCTGCCGCAAAAAGGGCAGGGCGCTCCCGTCCATTGGCGAAAACCGCACTGTGGCAGCGGGAGATTCCAGCGAACCGCCAGTTGCAGAAAGGCCGCCGCCGCCATCATTCCCAGGAAAAGCCAGGCGGGATACAAGGTCCGCCGATCGGCAAGAAGGGGTGGAATGCGGTCACTCCGGTTCATAGCGGCGCTTTCTTCAACGCCGGCGGGGCCGTTCCGGGCGGGGCCGTTTGCCGAAGAATGCTGATACTGCTGGCCAACGCTAGAATCCAGGAAAGGCTGAATAGAAACAGCCCGCTTTTCCACATCCACGCATAAGGCGGCAGCGCCAGAGAGGGTTCCTGGAGTTGAAACAGAATTCGGAACAGTTGAAAAAACCAGAGCATGAGCAGGACGAATCCGGTGACCGCAATGGCCAGCACGATCAAGCCCGTCACCAAGCGCCCGGCCATCAAAGTGCCCAGGCCCGGAGTCACCAATAGATTGGTGATCAGACAAACCCAGGCCTTGGAGCGGTCAAGCGGCCGCCGTGGCTGAAGCGCCGAAAATATCCTCATACGCATACAAGAGCGCGCCCAGGGCCAGCGGCACGGATGCCAAGAGACCGATGCAGCAGGCCAAGAACCCGATGAAAGTGAGCACGCCCACGACGATGACCAAACAGAACACCAGCCACCAATGCTGTGTCACCACTTTGCGGCTTAGTTCCATGGCGGCCCAAAAACCGAAGCGCTTGTCGATGATCAGTGGCACCGCAAAGGCCCAAGCGATGGAGAGATAGAGGCCGGGAAGCAGGCAAGCCAGGAATCCCAAGGTCGTCAGCACGGAGGTGACCAGCCCGGCCAGAACCAACTGGCCCGCCGCAGAACCGAATCCGGCCGAAGCGTCCACTATGCGGGCAGGTTGACCGCGTATCAGTTTCAGCAGCAACAGACACAGCCCGGCGCTGACCAGAGTATAAATGATCGATCCCAAGGTGCTGCCGGCAAAAACAATCAAAATCGATCGGGCCGTGATTTCCCGGCGAAAGAGAGCCGTCATGGCGGGCTGGGTAAAGAGACTGATCAGTTCATTCAAGATGACTACCGCCAGCACGGCCAGAGCCGTGGCGCCAGCCAGCAGCCAGAAATGACATTTCAAGAGCTCCCAGCTCCGGCTCAAACAGCGGCCAATATCCAGGTCGTAATCGCGCGTCTGGATTTGGGCAGCGAGCGCTTCCGCATCCGGCTCCTGCGAGAGCGGCGGCGGGGTGGCCGGCTGGGTCGCAAGGATATCGGCAAACTCAGGGAACGTTGAGAGTGGCTGCCACTCGCTGCCGCCCTCCATTTGCGCCAAAGTCTGGCCGTTGGCGCGGCCTTGGGCGATCCAGTCGCGCAGTTGTTCCCCGGTGACCGGACCGTACACCTGTTGATCGCCCCCAATGATTTTATACGCAGGCATGGAACCGCTTCTAATGGATCAGCCGGTTGGCGCGCAGGACGGGGCTTTCACAACCTGGGCAGGAGGGCGATCAAATGCTTAAGAAAGCCGGTAAAGAACGCGATGATAAACAGGACGTAGCCAAGGATGGCGATGACGATGCCTGCTTGCGCCAAGCCCTTCCCAGCTTGTTGGCCGAGGTTCTGCTTGATTTGCGAAAGCCCGATAATCGAAAAGACGAGTCCCAAGGTCGAGCCAATCGGGCCGCAACACGGAAACAAGCCTAGAACGCTCAATACCAATCCGGCCACGGCCATGGGATTGTTCTTGCCTGTTGCGGCTGCGGTCCGCTGGCCAGGTCCGGCGGCTGGCGGGGGCGTGGAGGATATCCTGGACAGCTCGGCGGCAAATTCCGAAAAGGTGGAAAGTGGTTTCCAAGGTCCCTCATCCAACCGGGCCAGCGTTTGGCCGTTGGCGCGTCCTTGAGAGATCCATTGCCTCATTTGGTCCGCGCTCACTGGACCATATTCTTTCTGATCAGCGCCCACAATCTTATACATGACTATCCGTTTACAGAAAAATGAGTCCCGAAGCAAGAAGCGAAAACTGCAAGCGCAGCAAAACAGGAACACGGCCTTCCCAGCTTCCCTGTATCCCGGATTCAACCGATTGGGATAAACAGCCAAGCTATCCGCCGATATCGCAAGCCTGCTTTTACGCTCATGATCCCGACGCCAACTCCTTCAGTTTGGCATTCGCCCGTCCGCTATCAATCAACTCAACCGCCAATCCCCATCCTTCCGTCAAGGAACGCGCTTTGCCTGCAACGAACAAAGCCGCGGCCGCGTTCAATAACACCGCATCCCGCCTGGGTCCGCGGTCCTCTCCCCGCAAAAGCCGCCGGATGATCTCCGCATTGGCCTGCCGGTCGCCCCCGGCCAGATTGGCCAGCGTGGCGGGTTGCAGGGGGAAATGACCTGGCGAAAGGGAGGACGTGACGAAGCCGCGGTCCTGGTAAAACTCCGCAATAATGTTTTCACCCAACGTGGACAGCTCGTCCAAATACGCCACGGCGCCAGAATGGCTCGCTTCATCGTCGGGTACCGGACTTAGGGCTTTAGACTCAACTCGTCCGCTGACGACCATGCCGCGCCGGATTCCGAGAGATTGCAGAACCCGTGCGATCGGCTCACAGAGCTCCGGCCGGGGCACGCCGATGAGCTGGGCAGTGGGGCGGGCGGGATTCAACAGAGGGCCGAGGAAATTAAAAATGGTGCGCTGGCCGCGCTCGGCGCAAAGCTTTCGCGCCGGGCCGATATGCTTGAAAGCCGGATGATATTTGGGCGCGAAAAAGAAGGCAAACTGGCGCTCGCGCAACGATTGCGCCGCCTGCTCCGGAGTCAGGTCAATCGCGATGCCGAGCTCCTCCAGCACGTCGGCGCTGCCCGATTGCGAAGTCACGGCGCGATTGCCATGCTTGGCCACGGTGATGCCGGCGGCGGCCGCGATGAGAGCGACGGTGGAGGAGATGTTAAAGGTGTTCAGACGATCGCCCCCCGTGCCGCAGACATCGAGGATTTCGCGTTGTCGCGTTGCCGCGTCCAGCGGCGGCTGGATCGATTTGGCCCGCAACTCGCGGGCGAAAGCGGCAATCTCGGCAGTCGTTTCTCCTTTGCGCGCCAGCGCGGCCAAAAAGTCGGCTTTGAGTTCGGATGGGACCTGCTCGTCAATCAACTCCGTGACGGCCAGAGCGACTTGTTCGTCGGATAACGAAAGCGCAGCGGCGAGTTGATCGATCAGTGATTTCAGCACGGACCAAATTTACCGGGTGCAATCCTTTCCGTCGAGGGGCTTTAGCAGAGTGCCTGGAACAGGTTGTAGGTGAACCACTCCAGCAAAGCGCTCAGGCACAGACCGGACGAGTGGCGGGATCGATTTCCTTGCATTTTCATAATGACTGTCTCGTTCGTTGTTGATCCTTTTTCTGTTCGCTCATCAATCGGCTATTGGTGAAGGCTCTAGTTCCTTCCTGACTGTGCGAGGCGGACGGGCAGCGCGCCTTCCGGCTGGGCAAAGAGTTGATCGGCAATTCTTTCTGAGACCGTCTGATAACACCGCTCCAGTTCCTCGCGGAAAGGCCCTGCACTGTTCGCAGCCCAGGTGGTGAACTTGCGCGGGCGGCTCCGATACTTCACAGGAAAAGAATAAAGTTCGGCGCCATCGCGGACGCGCAGCAAGCTGGCACGCACTTCCACGCACAAGGCCAATGATGGGTTGATGCCGCCTTTTCCCTTTAAACCCGGATGAAGCAGTTGGATTTCCAGGATGGTATCAATGCCCTGGTTCGCAAGATAGTCCCGAGCCGACTGGCCGCGCGGAAGCCAGGCCAGAGTTCCGGCCATGACACAAGCCATTTGGCGGAACTCCTGTTCGGCGCCGGCGGGAAACGGTTTCTGGACCAGCACGATCGACCTGGCCGTCCTTTCCTGCGCGTGTCGCAGGATTTGCTTTCGCAAGCCTTCCTGGAGATTGGATTCGAACACGGCTTGGGAAAGCACCCTGTCGGCTTGCGCGAATTTGGCCAAGGGAACTCCTTTTGCCGCACCCACTACATTGCCCACGATTCCGCTGGCCGGGATCAAAGGCAGCCCAAAACCCGCTGTTCCGAGCACCCAAACGCCTGCGCGTTCATCGTCTCCCAAAGAGGCAAACTGTTGGCCGGTTTCCACTGCAGCCTTTCTTTTGATCAAGGGTTTTTGCATGGAGAATTTGGGAATGGTGCTGGTCGAAATCAGGCCGATCGTTCCCAATCGGGCTCTAAACTCGTCGGACAATGGCGAAACAGCGTTGCTGGACCGAGGCGTCACATGGCCCGCGTAGAGAACCTGAGGCTGGCCTGGCCGCTGTGGCTTTTTAGAACTGGCCAGGCGGCCGGTCTGAATTTCCACCGCCGGGCTCAAAAAGAGTTGGTCCAAAATTCTTTCTGCCAGGATGCGGTAGGCGGTGTCCATCTGGGCACGGAACGGCTCCGCCTTGTTCAAGGTCCAATCCAAAAAGAGGCAGGTGCCACTGCGATAGGGGAAGGAATTATCATACAGCACAACGCCGTCCGTGACCCGCACCAACAGGGCGCGCGCATTCACAAACAGCGCAAAGGAAGCGTCACTCGCAGCAGCGCGCCGCAGCCGAATGTCCTGCACTGTGATCTCAAGGGCCGTGTCAATTCCTTCATCCAGCAACGGCTGATTATCCAGGTTTGTTCCCAGACCGGCCGCGGCGCGATTGCAGACCGCAAACGGACGGCGAGTTTTTTCTCTGGCCACCCTTAGAAAACAGTCCCGCATCTTCCTTTGGTCGGCGCACTCGGCCATGGCTCTGGACAAATCGGCTTCGGAATCGGCCAATTCGCCGGCGGGCAGCTTTTGTGCGGTGGCGCCGATCGCCCCGGCCAAAGCCGCGATCGGAGTCAGAGCGATAGCGGCCACGTGCAGCTCCGGCAAAGGGTTGCCGACAAGACCTAGTTCCATTATGGCCTGCCCGGCTTTTTCTGCACCGTCTGCCGCCGAACGCTTTCTTCCGCTGGATTGATCAAAGCCAAACTCAGCAGGGGTGGACGGTGCCATTACGCCAATCGTTCCCAGGTCGGCCCTGGCCCTTTCAGACAAAGGCAGTGGCCTGGAAGCGGCCTCATTCACAGCCGCGTGACCGAGTTGAACAACGAAAATCAGGACCGATACCCCAAACCCAAGGGGTCGCACCCGGAGCGGAGAAATTCCGCAGAATACATGGAATTGATGAAGTGTTTTGGCTTTCATGGGCTTATTCGTAGCTGAATTTGGCCTTAGACTGTTAATTGATAAAATCAGATGCACTATTGTTTTAATTGCAGGAAAGATAAGGCTTTCGACCTTGGCATGAATGGCTCTTTCCCAACGCGCTTCATGGTCAGAACTGAATCGAAATGATGGCCACGCGCAGCGGTCGGGGCTGCATCAACTGGGGGGCGGGTGAACGCTCGCGGACGGAATTTTGCCCCGTCAGTGATGGACGCAGGAATTGAAGCGGCGGAGTTTCCTGGCGCACCCGGAGCAGGTCTCGAGTGATACTCGGCTGGAGCGTAACGCCCTGCCAAGGTTGCCATTGTCTTGTCCCCGCAATGCTTGGAAGAGATTCTTTGGAAGCGGGAGGCTGGTGCGAGGCCGACGGGGCCAGGTCCATGCCTGCGCGGGCCATCGAGGTCGCCAGCATTAGCAGGACCGCGACTAAAAAGGCCGCTTTTCGGGGCTGAGTCAGATTCGGAGTTGTTTTCATATCATTATTTTTGGTTCCAGCGTTATAGTTTGTTACTACTGGTGGATTCGCCGGACCAACCTCCTTTCTTTCAAAAATGTTTCGCCTGAACTGTGATGTCACCTCAGGGTTGCGGAGAGCCAGGACCGGAAGAAACACGGAGGCACGGCGGGGCAATTGGGGGAGGCGGTGACTCGACGATCGTTTCTTACGGAAATTCTTATTTCATTTTATAGGACCTTCGATTGACCTGGGGCGTGCCCGGCACCGTTTAACTCCGAGCAGGGATGACCTCGGTGACAATCTTATGAAGTGCGGCCTCGACTTTACTCTTTAACAGACGGTTCCAATATTTGTCCAAAGCTGGCGCCAACACTTGCTCCACAGGTTGGCCTTTCCCGGCTCGCAGCAACCGGACGCTCTCCCCCAGGAGCTCCCCTGTCTCCTCGGGCAAAATCGAAACGAGAGATTCAATTTCAGCATCCTCTAATTCCTGAAGAGCGGCGGCCAACTTTCTCAGGCTTTCTGCAATTTTCGAATTTCCCGCCAGGAACAGTTTATAATCCATGCGATAATCAGCCGCCGAAAGCTTTTCCAGCCCCCGCATGGCAAAGCGTTTTGCGTCGGGCGATTTCATGCGTGCCAAGAGTTTGGCGGTTGTCAGGTGTCCGATGGGCCCGGTTTGTTCAGAACCGTAAATCCTTTCTAGCTCCATCTCGGTATATGTGGTGTGGCCTGTTGCGGCAAAGACGGATTCGCGAGCCAGGGTCCAGGGCCAGGACTGCGGCGGAAACAAATCGTTGGCGTATTTGAACACGAGGGCCGAGAGCATGGAGGCCTGACTGCTGCCGGCTTGCTCCGGGCTGAGAAGGTCATCCAATGGAATCTGGAAGGTCTGAACCGCATCGTCAGAACGATTGACAACCCAGGTGTCCAACGGCGCGAGCACTTGCTTATTCAGAAGCTTTCGCAGTGTTACAGACGCGCGCACGCGTTTTTCAGGCGGCGCATTTGTCAGAAGAAAGGGCTCCGCTAGCGGAGATTGGAACGTCTCCATAGCCAAGTACCCCAGGATCGAACTGATCGGCTGATTCGAGTCGTACCGGTTCCCGTGTTTCGCCGTCAATTCTTCCAGGGCCCTCATGGACTTTTCGAAGGCCCCACTGGCCAAATGAATCCGAAGAAAGGTTTTGGCATCCTCATCGGATGCCGATATCTCAATCAATCTTCCAGTCGTCGCGTCTGCCTTCGTCGCTCCACTTTGGTTCGTCAGGGTCAGCAATCCTTGGCTCACCCGCCAGCTCGTATTTGTTCTATGTGCCAGATCCAGAAAACCGACAGGCGCCAGCACCGATTCCAGTCGGAAAAGGCCCGGCTGTTTTGCCGGACCCGTCAGGTCGGCGCCCCCACGCAATGCAGCCCCCATCTCGATGTGGAATCGATGGCCATTCCGGTCAGGGGCGTGCGCCAAATAATTCAGGAAAGCTCCAATGTGCAGACGCGCGGTCGCCACGACCAATTTTTCCTCTCGCGTGGGCGAAAACAAACCGATCGTGTTCGTGGACATGAAGACCGTGAACTGGAAATTTGTGCGCGTCAGGGCGGATGCACTTCTCACTGTTGCCAGCAAGCCCTCCCGTGGAGCAAAAACAATCTGGATCTCACTATCCTTGAGAACAGGAAACGGCAGCTTATTTATTGAAATCACCATGTCCTCCGGCTGAGATTGCAGCGCCGCCAGCCAGTCGCGCAGTTTCAACAGCGCTTTCTCCTCGGGAGAAAATTCTTGAGACAAATGTGGCGCATCCTCGTATTCGGCCAGTTGAATCTGCAGTTTGATTTTGTTGGTGGCCGTTTCGGAAGTGCTGGGGGTGATTTTCGACTCCAGAAACCGCGCCGAATTCCACAACCGCAGTTCCGCGCCGGTGAGCAGCTCTTGATTCACAGTGGCCCCTGTCTTCAAGCCGAGAAAATCGAGAATCTCCTCGCGACTGTGCTTCTTGGTTCCAATCACGTTGATGTCCTCGATGACGTTCTTGGGGCCTTCACTCAGGATTTCCACAACCAAGTCAGCGGTTCCTTTATTCTTTTCGACGATTCCAGGAACGATTCTGACTTGGAGCCGGGGAAAGAAACAGCCAAAGCCAGCCAAGGCATTCGTGATGGCTCGCGTTAAGATTGGAACCGAAATCTTGGCAAACGACGCAGGCTTTCCCTTCTCCCAGAGGGCCGGCCGCGGTTGCACCTCCTTGCCGGTTGCATCCAGTTGCCGGTCGGCCGAGGGTTTGTCAGTAAATCCGAAATGGGTTCTAAAGTGAACGGCCGTCTCCTCGCCCTTGGTTTCCTCTGCGGCCGAGCGTGGCACATCCGTGGGTGCTGCTCCAACCGCGGCTTCGGCATACGGCTTCGTCAGTCTGCGGATGAGCAAGTCTGCGAGGGCCGTCGTTGCCCCAGGCACCTGGACCTCTCTTTGAAAATAGCGGGGTCCCTCAGCCACCTCTACCAGGACCTCTTTTTTCTCTTCCTCCAGTTCAGCCTTCACTTTCACGTCCGGAAAGCCCGCCTGTTGATAGCCGGCCTGGATCTTTTCTTGCACGGTTTCAAGGTATTCCGGCAAACGTGCCAAAGGGTGTGAGGCCAAAAGGAAATCCGGGTTCCTGAGCAAACCATCCCGAAGTTGCTCCGCGGTAAAGGTCTCGAGGCCTTTAAAAACCAGTTTGGCCGGATCGCCCCATTCGCCAACCCGAGTCGTCATTAGCAGTTCACGAGGCTTTCCTCCCTGAGCGCGTAAAAACTCGGAAAGTTGGTTCGCCGCGATGTCGGTGCGTTCAGGCTTGCCCACTTGAGCCCGCAAGAGGTCGGAAAGCTGGTTCGTGGCGGTGTTGGTGGGTTCCGGACGAGGCCTGGCCGCCGGAGCGCGCAAGAGATCGGAAATCTGGTTCGTGGCGGTGTTAGTGTGTGCCGGACTGCGGACATTCTCTTTGATTCTCAAGGCGCGCTCGAGCAGCGGGTCGGCCTGGGCGTGGTCGCCCATGCTTTGGTAAACCAAGGCTAGATCGTGAAGAGTCGCCGCGGTGTGGCGATGTTCCGGACCGAGAACTTTCTCACGGATTTTCAGGGCGCGTTGGAACAGCGGCTCGGCCTTGCCGTACACACCTATGCGTTGGTAAACCAAGGCCAGATCGCAAAGAGTCTCGGCGGTGTGGGGATGTTCCGAGCCGAGGACTTTCTCATGGCTTTCCAAGGCGCGTTGAAAAAGCGGCTCGGACTCGGCAAACTCACCCATGCCTTGGCAGACCAAGGCCAGATTGTGAAGCGTCGTGGCGGTGTGGGGGTGTTCCGGACCGAAGGCTTTCTCTTGGATTCTCAAAAGGCGCTGGAAAAGCGGCTCGGCCTTGGCGTAGTCGTCCATTTTGAGGTGAAGCGCAGCCAGATTGTTAAGACTGTTGGAGGTGTCGGAGTGTTCCGGACCGAGGGTTTTCTCTTGGATTCTCAAAGCGCGCTCATAATGCTGCTCGGCCTTGGCGTTGTCTCCCATGCTTTCGTATACCCTGGCCAGAGCGTGAAGAGTCGTGGCGGTGTGGGGATGTTCCGACCCGAGGTTTTTTTCACGGATTCTCAAGGCGCGTTGAAAAAGCGGCTCGGCCTTGGCATAGTCAGCCATGCTGGAGTAGAGCGCGGCTAGATTGTTAAGACTTGTGGCCGTGGCGGGGTGCTCCGGACCACTGGCCTTCTCTGTGATGTTCAAGATGCGCTCGTGCAGAGTTTTGGCCTGAGCAAAGTCGCCCGTTTTTCTGTTAAGCTCTGCCAAATCATAGAGCTTGGCCGCCGTCTGCCGGTGTTCTGGCCCCAGCAGTTTTTCATAATGCTCCAAAATTCCTTTTGTTCTCCGAATCGCTTCGTTTTCCGGAGCAAGTTGAGCAAGGGCGATATGAGAGGTGGGAAGCCATAAAAGGAGGAGCATCGCGGCCGCCAGCGAACCTGCGGGCAGTCGGCGGGCAAAACAGGGAGTTCTCAGTGCTTTTTCAGTGGTGGTGTTCATAATAAAATCCTGAGTTTAAACCGCGAAACACACGAAACACACTAAAACAGAATAGGTTAGGCAAAGGCTCTTTCTCACCTGCCGGGTGAATGATCCGCTGGTTCCAAGTAGTTCACATTTCGTGTTTTGCATACTGCTATCCATGAACGTGCGAAGAACCGCCAGGTTTTGGACTGCGGTGACGGAGTCCGCGAAGTCACCGCTTTGGCTTTGGCAGCGATTCAGGCTCTGGAACTCGGCGCCGGCCCCGCCAACCCGCCCCATAGCGGCGACTCCGAGGACTCCGTCGCCGCAGTCCAAGACGCTCGCGCGCGGTTGGAGGTTTATGGTCCAAATGCGCGTCCAAAGTTGGAGATCGAGGCTCTCCATGAACATTGGCTTCGTAGGCGCTGCCGAGACGCCGCTACGATTGAGTTCATGGCGCGAAGGCGCGTTCGCAGAATCGTGGAGGCTATCCATGAAAGTTTTCGCAGACTGCGCAAATTCGCCGTCCATGTAACTCATTTAACAATATAACATTGTAACTCTTTAACGACTTTGGTTGCGGCTCCGCCGCGCTGGGTCATCCGCGGTTCTGCTATTATCATGGCACCCCTTGCGAACTCATGATAAAGGGACCGGCCAAGCTCACCGCCGTCTGCAGCCCGCGTTCTTTGCGCAATTTGACCAGCCAATCGCGTTGCACCTCCGCCAAGGCCTGCGGCGCATCGCCGCTCCGGTGCGCGGCTCCGTAAAAGTCCACCATCAGCCTGGCTGTCTCTTCGTCCGCCACCGACCACAGCGTCAACAACAGGTTCTGCGCGCCAGCCTGAATGAAACCCCGACGCAATCCCAACACCCCTTCCCCAAACCGGGCTTCACCCGTGCCCGTGTCACAGGCCGACAGCGTCACCAGCCAGGTGTCTTCCAACTTTAATCCGCCCACTTCCTCTGCCGTCACGATGCCATCGTTGCCGGTCGGCGGCGTCTCGCCTCGCTTCCAGGCTTCCAGCGTGGCTTGCGCGCCCGCCAAGGCCAGTCCGCTCCGGTGCATCGGGTTCTTCAAAATCACTTGCGGCTTGAGACGGCTGGCAAAATCACCCATCGGACCGGATTCGGCAAAGGGTCGCACTCCGCCCACGCCCCGCCAATGTTCATCGCCTTTCAGTTTATCAACGTCGTTCTCCGCCAGGAAGAATCCGTGGGTGGCCAGGTGCAGGATGTGCGGGGAAGTGATGGCTTGCAGTTGGGCTTCAGTCGCCTCGGCTTGCACAAACACTTCGGTGGGCCACTGCCATTGATTGGCTTGGGCCGCCAAAGCCGCGCTCTCCTTGGCGGTGCCGGGAAGAGGCGGCAAGCGCAACCCTTCAAAATCGCGCCGTTCCAGGTAACGCAATCGTGCGAACTCCTCCCCGAGATCGGTAAGGACGCGTTCCACCGCGTCCCCAATTTCCTTCCTTGCGCCCGCCGCGGAATTAGTCAGGGACGGAGTGGAATCCGTCCCTACCACGGAAGGAACGCCCGTGCGCGTGGTCTCTCCAGGGGAAACTGCGGCGCCTTTGCCCGTGAAGTCGGGATTGGCATAAATCGCCACGCGCCTGCTGGGGGAGGGCTTCTTCTCCTTGAGCAAGTCGCGGCCGCTGGCCACATAACTGATCAAGTATTTCTGACTGAGAAATTTGTCCTCCGGCGTCAGCAAGGTGGCAAAGGAAAGGAAGTTCAAGGCGCCGTCCGGGCTGATGAGGACGGTCTTCGTGCCCTTCGGCAACACCGGCTCAATCGGCGCCCAGAGTTGTTGATAAAGCGCTTGCAGCAGGGTGGAGAAGGGAGGGGGTTCGATTGCGGATTGCGGATTGCGGATTGCGGATTTCAAATCCTGAGTTGGCGAGGAGGATTGGCTTCCCGGATGGTTCGTTCCGGGGGGCAGGGCGCCAACTGGTGTCGGCGCGGCGGCGGCGCTGCCCCGCACGGCATTTTGGTAAAGCACAATGTTGGTTTCAATCGCGGCCGCGCTGCCTAAAGGGATCCATTTCGGCTCTCCGGATGCGGCTATAACGACCGCACCATAGCGTGGTTCGTGTTTATCGGCACCCAGGTGATGCGAATAGCGCAGCAGTTCCAAGAGCACGGCCTGCTTGGGAATGGCCTTTTGGACTTGCTGGACCGTCACGCTCAAAGCCCGGCGGGCGCGGCCCAGACCCGAGACGTGACGGGCCAGGGTGCCTTCGAGTTGCTCGACCTCGGCGGCGAGTTTGTCTCGTTCTTTCTCGCGCCGTGCGCGGGCTTCCGGGCTGAAGTCCTTGGGAACCTCCAGAAGCAATTGCGTCAAGCGCTGCTTGGCTGCGCGGAGTTGGTCAATGAGCGCACGATCTTCCGGTCTCTTGCTGGCCTGGGCCACGAGCCGATCTTCCAATAAGGAATCAAGGACGACGCCTTTATGATGAAGAACCGTCGAAGCGATTTCAGGCGCGCTGCCCATGGTGGCGAACAATACGTAGGGATCGTCTGAGGATAGCCGGCAAGACATTGCCTGGTAAGCCAGGCGCTGCTGTTCAGAAGTGAAAGAAAGGATATTCGCCAAGATTTTCAGTCGGGCGCTTTGAGCTTTGCCGGCCAACTCTTGGGCTTTGGCTTGGTTTTTCTGATCAAGAAATAGGAAGCTCATATTGGCCAGAGTGCGAGCCGTGTCCGGATGGTCCGGACGGGGGGCTTTCTCGTCGATTTTCAAGGCGCGCTGGTAAAGCGGCTCGGCCTTGGCGTAGTCCCCGATGCTGCCGTAAAGCAAGCCCAGATTGTTGAGAGTCGTGGCGGTTTCCGGATGCTCCGGGCCGAGGGCTTTCTCTTGGATTCTCAAGGCGCGCTGGAGAAGCGGCTCGGCCTGGGCGTAGTCGCCCATATTGTTGTAGAGCACGGCCAGATTGTTAAGACTGCCGGCGGTGTCGGGGTGTTCCGGACCGAGGGCTTTCTCTCGGATCTTCAAGGCACGCTGAAGAAGTGGCTCGGCCTTGGCGCAGTCGCCCGTATCGAGATAACGTATGGCCAGACTGCTGAGACTCTCGGCGTTATCGGGGTGTTCCGCGCTGAGAGCTTTCTCCCGGATTTTCAAGGCGCTTTGGCGAAGTACCTCGGCCTTGGCGTAGTCGCCCATGTGATCGTAAAGGTTGGCCAGACTGTTGAGAGCACCGGCGGTTTTGGGGTGTTCCGGACCGAGGGCTTTCTCACTGATTCTCAAGGCGCGCTGCAGAAGCGGTTCGCCCTTGGCGTGGTCGCCCAGACCTTGGTAAAGATTGGCCAGACTGATAAGGCTGTTGGCGGTTTTAGGGTGTTCCGGACCGAGGGTTTTTTCGTTGATTTGCAGGGCACTCTGAATGAGTTGCTCGGCCTTGGCGTAGTCGCCCATGTGAACGTGATGCGCAGCTAGATTGTTGAGGCTCTGGGCCGTGTCAGGGTGTTCCGGGCCAAGAGCTTTCTCCAAGATTTTCAAGGCGCGCTGATGGAGCGGCTCCGCTTTGACGTAGTCACCCGTAGCATCGTAGAGCAGAGCTAGATTGCTGAGAACCACGGCGTTGGTGCGATGTTCGGGACCGAAAGTTTTCTCCAGGATTCTTAAAGCGCGCTGGAAAAGCGGCTCGGCCTGGGCGTACTCACCCATGCCGTGGTAAACCGCGGCCAGATCGCCAAAGGTCGTGGCGGTGTGAGGATTTTCCGGACCGAGAACTTCCACATGGCTTTTCAAGGCGCGTTGGAGCAGCGGCTCGGCCTTGGCATCCTCATCCATGTGGTGGTAAACCAGGGCCAGATCGTGACGAATCGTGGCGGTATTGGAGTGTTCCGGCCCGAGGGTTTTCTCGAAGATTCTCAAGGCGCGCTGGAGAAGCGATTCGGCCTTTGCGTGGTCGCCCATGCCTTCGTAAAGCACGGCCAGATTCTTGAGACAGGCGGCGGTGCTCGGATGGTCCGGCCCGAGGGCTTTCTCCCGGATTTTCAAGACTCGCTGGAGAAGCGGCTCGGCCTGGGCGTAGTCGCGCATGGTAAGGTGAAGCTCGGCCAGACCGTTAAGAGTGTTGGCGGTGTTGGGGTGTTCCGGCCCAAGGGCTTTCTCGAAGATTTTCAACGCGCGCTGGAGAAGCGGCTCGGCCTTGGCGTGGTCGCCCATGCCTTCGTAAAGCGCGGCCAGATTGTTGAGACAGATGGCGGTGTTGGGGTCTTCCGGCCCGAGGGCTTTCTCACTGATTCTCAAGGCGCGCTGATAGAGCGGCTCGGCCTTGGCGGAGTCGCCCATTCCTTGGTATAGCCCGGCCAGATTGTTGAGCGTCGTGGCGGTGTTGGGGTGTTCCGGCCCGAGGGCTATCTCATTGATTTTCAAGGCGCGCTGGTAGAGCGGCTCGGCCTTGGCGTAGTCGCCTATTCTTTGGTATAGCCCGGCCAGATTGTTGAGAGTCGCGGCGGTGTTGGGGTCTTCCGGACCGAAAGTTTTCTCAAGGATTCTCAAAGCGCGCTGGATAAGCGGGTCGGCCTTGGCGTAGTCGCCCATGCTTTGGTGAACCAATGCCAGGCTATTGAGGGACGCTGCGGTATATGGATCGTCTTGTCCCAGCACCTTTTCCCTTATTTGCAGAGCGCGCTCATGCAGTGTTTTGGCCTGAGCAAAGTCGCCCGAGTCACTGTAAAGTTCTGCCAAATCATTGAGCCTGGTTGCCGTCTCCCGGTGTTCCGGTCCAAAAGTCTTTTCGGTGCGGTCCAACATTCTTTGCGCGTGCTGAAAGGGTGACTCGGCCTTGGTGTCGTCACCGACAAGTCTCTCCAAGAAGGGCGGAGAATTTGGACCGCCCAGCAGCTTCTCCAGTTGCGGGTTCCTTGGATGCCTAGATTCCAGGGCTTTCTGATAATGCTCGCGTGCCGAAGCCAGTTTCGGCGGCGTTTGCGTGGCATAGACGACGGCCAGATTGTGATGAGCGCCTCCAAAGCGAGGCGCCAATGCAACTGCCTTGCGCAAAGCGGCCTCGGCAGCTTGGGTTTGGCCTTTTTGACTAAGGGTGATGCCAAGATAGTTCTGAGTTTCGGGGTTCCGTGGATCAAGTGTGGCTGCGCGGCTTAGGCGCTCCAGCGCTTCATCATATTTCTCTTGGCGAAACTTCAGAATGCCTGAGAGCGACAACGAGTAGGAATCATCGGCGTCGATCTCCAGCGCACGCTTCAGTGTGGCTTCGGCGTCCTCCAGCCGATTCTGCTCCAACTGAATTGCTGCCAGATTGGCTAAAGTAAAAACGTTCGCCGGGTCCAGCTCGAGTATTTGCAGGTACTTTTGCTCGGCTTCTTGATAGCGTCGGTTGGCAAAAAGCTGCTGGGCTTCCTTGATCAGAGGCGCGGCGTTCGCAGGTGGCTGACTGTGCGGTTTCCTTTGTTGCGCCGCCGCACTGCTTTGATTCGCCGGAGCCGAACCGGTTTTTTCGCCCGTTTCATCGGGAACAACCGATCTTGGCTGGCTGTTTTCCGCGCCAACCGTCGGATTCCCGATGCAACCTAAGAGCTTGATCCACAAGATGACGCACATCAAGGCCGAGATTCGAGTTGGAGTTGTTGGCTTCATAGCCGGGTTTAGTTTTCTATTGATCCTTGCGAACTCATGATAAAAGGGCCGGCCAGACTCACCGCCGTCTGCAGCCCGCGTTCGTTCCGCAACCTCACCAGCCAATCCCGCTGCACCTCCGCCAAGGCCTGCGGCGCATCGCCGCTCCGGTGCGCGGCTCCGTAAAAGTCCACCATCAGCCTGGCTGTCTCTTCGTCCGCCACCGACCACAGCGTCAACAACAGGTTCTGCGCGCCAGCCTGAATGAAACCCCGACGCAATCCCAACACCCCTTCCCCAAACCGGGCTTCACCCGTGCCCGTGTCACAGGCCGACAGCGTCACCAGCCAGGTGTCTTCCAACTTTAATCCGCCCACTTCCTCTGCCGTCACGATGCCATCGTTGCCGGTCGGCGGCGTCTCGCCTCGCTTCCAGGCTTCCAGCGTGGCTTGCGCGCCCGCCAAGGCCAGTCCGCTCCGGTGCATCGGGTTCTTCAAAATCACTTGCGGCTTGAGACGGCTGGCAAAATCACCCATCGGACCGGATTCGGCAAAGGGTCGCACTCCGCCCACGCCCCGCCAATGTTCATCGCCTTTCAGTTTATCAACGTCGTTCTCCGCCAGGAAGAATCCGTGGGTGGCCAGGTGCAGGATGTGCGGGGAAGTGATGGCTTGCAGTTGGGCTTCAGTCGCCTCGGCTTGCACAAACACTTCGGTGGGCCACTGCCATTGATTGGCTTGGGCCGCCAAAGCCGCGCTCTCCTTGGCGGTGCCGGGAAGAGGCGGCAAGCGCAACCCTTCAAAATCGCGCCGTTCCAGGTAACGCAATCGTGCGAACTCCTCCCCGAGATCGGTAAGGACGCGTTCCACCGCGTCCCCAATTTCCTTCCTTGCGCCCGCCGCGGAATTAGTCAGGGACGGAGTGGAATCCGTCCCTACCACGGAAGGAACGCCCGTGCGCGTGGTCTCTCCAGGGGAAACTGCGGCGCCTTTGCCCGTGAAGTCGGGATTGGCATAAATCGCCACGCGCCTGCTGGGGGAGGGCTTCTTCTCCTTGAGCAAGTCGCGGCCGCTGGCCACATAACTGATCAAGTATTTCTGACTGAGAAATTTGTCCTCCGGCGTCAGCAAGGTGGCAAAGGAAAGGAAGTTCAAGGCGCCGTCCGGGCTGATGAGGACGGTCTTCGTGCCCTTCGGCAACACCGGCTCAATCGGCGCCCAGAGCTGCTGATAGAGAGCTTGCAGCAGGGGAGCGAAGGAGGATGGTTGATGGTTGATGGTTGATGGCGGATGGTTCGTTCCGGTCGGCGGGGCGCCAACCGGTGTCGGCGAGGCACCGGCGCTCCCCCGAACGGCATCTTGGTAAAGCACAATGTTGGTTTCAATCGCTGCCGCGCTGCCTAAAGGAACCCATTTCGGCTCTCCGGAGGCGGCTAATACGACAGCACCGTAGCGCGGTTCGTGTTTGTTGGCGCCCAGGTGATGCGAATAGCGCAGCAGTTCCAAGAGCACGGCCTGCTTGGGA
>ERZ1292640.1110-Hain-H43-02um-R1-1110-length-22216-cov-10_pt1 | contig 22216 bp, 19 predicted proteins | sample MGYA00564404_ERZ1292640 | MGnify/ENA primary metagenome ERZ1292640 (study PRJEB36523, sample SAMEA6512636) | groundwater metagenome | collected 2019-01-08 | study: AquaDiva: Metagenomics assemblies of 32 groundwater samples
CGCGGCCGCGGCCTGCCATCCTGCCGGACACGAGCCGGAGGGGGTCACCATCTACTCTTCCTTTTACAGCGCGGATGACGGCGGAGTCAAGCGCGACGTTGGGGACGGGCCTTGCGGGGGATCCCCGCGATGCGGAGCGGACGGCTGGCGCGCCGGGGCCGGAGAGCGCGGTGAGGAGAAGCCGCCGGGGAGGCGACCGCCCTCGTCTGCTCAGGGCGGAGCGGGCGGGGACGCCTCGGCGGGCACCCCGAGAGACTCGAGGATGGCCCGGATGGCGTGCGGGTCCTCCACCGTCGCCACGAGGCGCAGGCGCCCCGCGCACAGGGATCTCCCTACCGTTTAGCAAACATTCGATGACGAGCCAGGGGGCAGACGGAGCGCCGCGGAGGGCTGCGACTGGAGGGTCTCCCTGATCTCCAGCACCAGAGCCTGGAGGATCAGCTCGAATCCGACAATGAACGGGAGCACGCTCAGCATCACCGTCCCGGTCGACGCGAACTGGTTGTGCAGGTACGATTGCAGCCAGGTGTAGGCGCCGAAGCACGTCCCGAATGCGAACAGCGGCAGCCCGGTGAGCATGAACAGCGCCACGGGCGAGAAATCCCGCAGCACGTGCTTACGGTAGAACCGGTACCAGTAGCCACGGAACAGGTGGAAGGGGAACGAGCACAGGACCCGGCCGATACTCATGGAGGAGCGCTCGCGACCGTAGCGTGCGGGCAGCGCGATATCCATGACGCGCACGTTGAAGATGTTCAGGTTGATCAGCATATCGTTTTCGAAGAAGTAGCGCTTCGAGATGCGCTCCAGGTCCAACAGTCTCAACGCCGCTGCGTGGATCGCGAGGTACCCGTTCTGCGGGTCGAAGACGTTCCAGTAGCCGGAGGCGAGCTTGGTCAGGAATGTCAGGACGAAGTTGCCGGCGAGCCGGTGCTTTGGCATCACGCTGAGCTCGCGATCGAAGAGGAAGCGGTTCCCCTTGGTGTAGTCGCAGCGGCCGTCGATGATGGGAGTCAGCAGGCGTGGCAGATGCGCCGGATCCATCTGACCGTCGCCATCCATCTTCGCGGCGATGTCGTCGCCCCGGCGCAGGGCCTCGCCGAATCCCGAGATCGTGGCGGCGCCGACGCCCTGGTTGACAGCGTGCCGGATCACCGTGACGCGCGGATCGCCTACCGCGAGGGCCGCCGCCGCCGTCGCGTCGGCGCTGCCGTCGTCCACCACGGTGATCGCGTCGACCCACGCCGGGAGGCTCTTGATCACGTCCGCGATGTGGTCGGCCACGTTGTAAGCGGGGATGACGACGTGGATGCGCGCGTCACGGAACATGGGGGCATCCTCCGCTCATTTGCGGCCGCAGAAGAACATGGTGCCGGCCCGCGCCCGCTCACCGCCGGGGAACCGCTCGGCGCACGCCAAGAGCAGGCCCGGGAGCATGCACAGCGCGCCGGCGCACCGGTAGAGGAGTTCCCGGGCAAGCCCCGGGCGCCCGCAGGAACACGGCGTCGCCGCTCCCGGCAGGAGCGACAGCGCGATGTGGCCCGCGTTCTCGACGAGCGGTGACGGGGCGCTCCGGATTTCGCGGAAGCCCGCCGCCTCGAGCAGTCGCCGCGCCCCGGCGACCGAGGGAATGGCGACGTGGCGCGGCGCCTCGGTCACAGCGCTCCAGCGAGCCCCAAGCAGCCGGGCCTGGCCGCTGTCCATGACGGGCAGCCCGAGGAGCGCCCATCCGCCGGGCTTGAGCAACCGGAATACCCGCGCCAGGATCTCGTGCGGATTCGGGATGTGTTCGAGCACGTAGATCATGAGGACCGCATCGTACCGGTCGTCCTCGAGCGGCTGCGTCTCGAGCGTACCGTGGAGCACCGGCAGGCCGAGGCGCGCGCGCGCATACTCCACGTCGGTCTTCGACATCTCGATCCCCTCGACTTCGTAGCCCGCTCTCCGGAGGTAGTCGAGGAACAGCCCGCTGCCGCAGCCGACCTCGAGAACGCGGCCCGCGGTCAGCCCGGTCAGACGCCGGAAGATCTCGAGCCGCCGCCGGTACCCGCGCCCGTAGAAGAGCCGCCACTCAAGCGCACCCAGCACGGCGCGGAGCCCGGCGCGGGGCGTCTCATCGGGCTTGAAGGTGTAGTCGGGGGTGTAGAGGGCGGCGAGCGTGTCGGGAGCCGGCAGGGGATCCAGGGTGGCGGAGCCACACTCCTCGCAGCGGAGGAAGTCGTACGTCCCGCCCGCGATGCCGTAGTGGTCCCGCACGGCCGGGTAAAGGAGCACCACGCGCGGCGAGCGGCAGAAGAGGCAGCCCATCAGTCCTTCAGCGCCAGCTCCCGGAGGCCCAAGTGATGGGTCTGGAACCACCGCCGGACTTGGCGCGGGGTGACCTTCCCCAGCGCCTGGACCTGGCGCCGGCGGCGCCACATCTCGGGGAGGCGCGCGAAGGCGGCCCGGTAAGCGCGCAGGAGGATCGCGACCATGGACCACACGGACGTCTGGCCCGCCAAGCCGGCCGCGGCCCCACGCCCGGAGAGCGCGCCGTACGCCTGGACGAGGTAGCGCGCCAGGGTGTAGCCCACGCTGGCCACGATCAGGCCCGGCGGGAAGCACTTGACCACGACCCAGATGCGGTTGCGCTCGACCTGGAAAGCCTTGAAGGGCGAGTACGGGGCGCTGGAGCCCGAGTACTTGTGAAACACGACCGCGTCGGGCACGTAGCGGCATGTCCATCCGGCCAGGCGGCCTCGCAGCCCCAGGTCCGTGTCCTCGCAGTACGCGAAGAAGTCCTCGTCGAAGAGGCCGATCTCATCGAGCATCGCGCGTCGGTACAGCGCGGCGCACCCGCTGGGGACTAAGGCTTCCTCCTCGTGCGAGAACCGCCCGTCGTCCCGCTCGAGCCGCCCCCGGCCGCGGCCGATGCCGTCGCGAGAGAGGAGCAGCCCTGCGCTGTCCAGCACGCCGTCCTGCCCGCGCACGTAGATCTTCGAGGCGCACATGCCGACCCGCGGGTCCGCTTCGGCGGCCCGAATCAGCGCGTCGATCCAGCCGGCGTCCGCCACGGCGTCGTTGTTCAGCAGGGCGAGATAGGCGCCCTTGGCCGCGCGGATGCCCACGTTGGTCCCGCCCGCGAAGCCCAGGTTGGTGGGGCTCTCGATCAGGTGAATGCGGCTCCCGTAGGCCGCCCTCAGGAGCGCGACGGAGCCGTCGGTCGAACCGTTGTCCACGACGATGATCTCCAGGCTCGGGTAGGACTGTCGGGCGATAGAGCCGAGACAATCGGGGAGGTAGGTGACGCCGTTCCAATTCACGACGACGACCGAAACCGGGGGACGGTCGGTCGGGAATGGCCGCGGTGGAGCGGGGTGGGGCTCTAATCCCATAGCGGCCGTCGCCACATGTGTGCGAGACTCAAGTCGACTCACCCCGCCATCACTATAGCGCAGGGAGGGGAGGAGCATGACCACGAATTCCGCAGGAGCGCCCCCGGGGGAGCCGTTCGACTATGAGGCGTACCAGGACCATCTCTACCTCGTCCGCACCTTCGGGCCCACCGCGCTGTTCATGGATCGGGTGATCAGGAAGGTCGCGCGGCCGCTCAGGGGACTCCGCGTGCTGGACCTCGGGTGCGGCACCGGGCACCTCAGCCTGCTGATGGAGCAGCACAACACGGTGGTGTCCTACGATCCGGCCTTGCAGGGCGTGCGCACCACGCGCGCCCGGCGCAAGACTCGGGGTGGCTGCATCGTGGGCGGCGGGGAGCAGTTGCCCTTCCGCGACGAGAGCTTCGACTGCGTGCTCCTCATCGACGTGCTTGAGCACATCCGCGGTGACGTCCAGGTCGCCGCGGAGATTCGCCGAGTGCTGCGGCCGGGTGGGCAGGTGCTGTGCATGGTCCCCGAGAACCAGCGCCTCTACTCGAGGATCGATGCGGCCAACGGCCACGTGCGGCGGTACAGCCGCGACGAGCTGCTGCGGGTCTTCGCACCCTGCATGCCTGAGGTCCTGTTCGACTACGGGTTCCCGTTCATGCGGCTGTACCTGAACCTGCTGGCCCGGGTCCACGACGCGGTGGTGCCGCAGGCCGAGCCCACCGGGCTCAAGCGCCTGGGCCTGAGCCTCCTCTCCAGGATCCTCATCGCGGTCTTTTCCTTGGACCTGCTGTTCGCGGGGAACTTCCACGGCGTCGAGATCGTGGCCCTGCTCCGGAAGCCCGGCTCAGCGAGGTAGCCGGCTCAACTCCTCCCGGACGCGCCAGGCGAGGTAGCTGCGCGGCTGGAGGCGCACGAACTGCTCCAGGTGGCGCCGGGCGGCCGCTTGGTCCCCTCGACGCTGATCGATCAGGGCGAGGCCGTACTGGGCGTTCGCCAGCTTCGGGTCCAGACCGATGGCGGCCCGCTGCTCGGCGACCGCGTCGTCGAGCTGGCCCAGGGAGAGGTACGCGAAGCCGAGATCGCTGTGGACCCTGGCGCTCTGCGGCTCGAGGTGGAGGGAGGCCTTTAGTTCGGCCACGCCCTCGGCGAGCCGCCCGGCGCCGAGAAGCTGCCGGCCCCGTCGCGCATGCTCGTCTGCTTCCTGGAGGCGGACCGCGTTGGCATGTCCCGCCGCGAGCTCCTGCTCGCGCTCCACGACCGTGCCGGCGCGGCGGTACGCCTCCAACAGCGCGGGATAGACGGCGACCATCCCGGGAGCCGCCGCGCGCGCGCGTTCGAGATGGGCGATCGCTTCGCGGTGGTTGCCGGTCTCGAGGAGGGCTCGACCCATCTGATAGAGCACCGTCGGATCCTGGGTGAGGCGCAGTAGCTTTCGGTAGAAGACGACGGCCGCGCCCACGTTGCCCTTGGCCCAGTGGGCGACGGCGAGCCCCTGGTAGGTGTCGAGGCGCGCGCGCTCGCTCCGGACGTGTTCGAACATCTGGATGGCCTGATCGTACGCTCCCACCGTGAGTTCGGCGGCCCCGAGCAGGGCGTAGCCGGTGGAGGATCCAGTCTCGGCGATGTTGCGCCGCAGCTCCGTTTCCACGGCGGGGAGCGCGCCTCGATCGGCGAGCGCGCGCCTCAGGAACACCAGACTGTTGGCGGGCTTGACGAGCCGGTATTCGTCCCGAGCGATGATCGGCGCAAGATGGTCGGCGCGCCGGAGGTACACCAGCGCCACATCATCCCAGTACACGAGGGCCCACTGCGGCGAGGCCAGCGCGATGTCCACGCCGGGCAAGGCTTCCTCGACGTTCTCTCCCGCATACACCGGGTAATCCACCAGGGCGACGTCGAACCCGTAGGTCGCCTGCAGGCGGTCCAGATGCTGCGGGTAGATGCGCGCGAAGTGGATCTCCTCGACCAGTCCGGGGGGGACGTAACCGCGTCCGTCGATGATCGGCGCCCGGCGTGGGAAGTCCCGCCAGGTCAGGTAGCCGCCCCAGTGGAAGGTGTTGAATATCCGCCCGGTCAGCCCGATGCGGTCCAGATACCGCAGGGCGCCTTCAGGGACGAATCGCTCGTCCATTCCGATGCCGGTGGCCTTGCGCGGATCGGCCAACGACTCCACGCTTGCGACGGTCAGCGCAGTCGCCGCGACGCCGCCGGTGGTCCCGGCCAGCGCGACCCCCAGCGCGAGTCGGGCCCACGCGGGCTTCAGGCGCCCGGCGATCGCGCTCAGGTTCCTCGCCAGGATCGGACCGCAGGCGATGCCCAGGAGGAAGACGAACCGGACCGCCGACAGGCCCAAATAGACGAACGGTACCGCGACGAGCAGAGACACGAGCGGCAGGCGGCGGGCGAGGAGGACGAAGGTCATGCTCAGGAGTGCCACCAGGATGAGCGCGCCGGGGTGCGACGAGAAGGTCGGCGGCTGCAGCTCGAGAATCTCCTGCGTGAACCACGGGGACGCCGCGAGGCGGAACGGTAGGGTCACGGCATCGCTGCCGTACGGGTTGAGGAGGGAGGCGACGGCCACTCCGGCGAAGACGAGGGCGACCGTCTTGAGCTGGGCGGCCGAGGGCGTGCCCGGCGGCTCGACGCCGCGCCAGCGGCCGATCCAGCGGAGCAGCAGCCCACCCCCCAGCACCGCCGCAAAGGGACCCGCGCTCACCACCGCGCTCGGATGGACGTTGACCCACAACACCTGGACGGCTGGCAGGGCGTAGAGGAAGCGGCGGCCCCCGTGCAGGTAGGCGTCGAGCGCGTAGACCGTGAAGGCGAGGAAGAGCATCAGGATCATGTCCGGGCGCTCCGCGAAGCGGTGCCGGATCATGAGCAAGACGCCCAGGATCACCGCCGCGGCGACAGCGAGGGACAGCGGGCGATCTGCCGCCCGCTGGTCCGGCAGGGACGCGTCCTTCCACAGCACCCAGGCGGCCGTCGCCACGATTGCGCTTTTCAGGAGGATCACCCCCGCGAGGTCGGCCCCGGCGTATGCGAGGTAGAGGACGACGTCGAAGAGCCACTCGGTGTTGTAGTAGGGCATGCCGGCGCTCGGGAAGGTGAAGGGCTCGTGCTGGGGAAAGCCCCGCAGCTTCACCATCTCGCGGCCGAGGGCGAGGTGGGCCCAGGCGTCGGAGTCCTCGACCTTGGTGATTCCCAGCGCGAAGGCCGAGCCCACCACGAGGCCGCCGAGGATCCACGGGAGGATGCGGGCCATCACCGGCGGGCTCGATCAATCACCGCCGGCGGGCGCGTCTGCCCCGGCGGCTGACCTGCTGCTGACGTGCACGCGATGATCGCTACGGGAGGAGGCCGGCGGCCCGCAGCGCCAAGCGCAGGCGGTGCCGCGCGTCTTCTTCGGAACTGCGGTCCGCTGAGGTTGCCATCGCTGGGGGTGAGAGGTTGAGCACTCTTATACCACAGGGGGGCCGCCGACGGCAACCGTCTAGGAGCGATCGCGCGGCAGCGGTCGCACGGGGCCCAGATTGCTCAGGAAGAGCTACATCCTAGAAGAGCGGGGCGTCCTTGGCCCGGGCGCGCTGGAACCCGGCCGCCCCGAGAGAAGGGCTTTAATCTTCTACTCCTTCGGCCCGGGCCTCCCGGACGTCAGACCCGGCGACAACTATGAGGTCAAGGGAGGGCTAATCCGGTTGAAGGTGAATCAGGCCATCCCGGGGCTCTTGTTTGCGGTGTACCCGTACACGGAGCACCGGCTCGAGATCGGCGGACGAACGCTCGACCTGTCGAAGGAGGTTGCGGCCGGCGGCCGCGTCACGATCTCGTTGAAGCCCCCACTCCTTCAAGCATGGAGGACAGGGGAAACCCCTTGACTATTCATTTTAGGTTTGGTATTTCGTCTTAAGGGTGTGAACGCCCCTTAAGAGGATATCCCCTATGAGCCTCAAGTATGAGCCTTAAGACCCTCGAAGCGTACCTGGCTGAAGAAGCCCAGGATCTCACGAGCAAATGCACCCAATGTGGCAAGTGCTTCGAGGTCTGCCCGATGATCAACTTCACGCCGCTCAAAGGCCGGGAGTCCGTCCCGGTCGTCACAGACCTCGTGAACCTGCTGCGAGACGGGACCTGGTCGGACGCCGTGGGGACGTGGGCGCAGGCGTGCACGGGGAGCGGCGAGTGCATCACCCACTGCCCGGAGCACATCAACCCGCGGAAGATGCTCTCGATCGCCGTCAGCAAGACTCGGCGGCGGCAGACCACTCAGGGAAACAACCCGATGGGCGGCTTCTACAAGCGGATGTCGCAAACCATCCACCTCCTGGTCGGCCTTCAGATGGAACCCGAGCGTTTCCGCGGGCTCACCGGACGCCACAGCGACAAGAAGCGGGCGGACGTGGTCTTCTACCTCGGCTGCAACGTCCTCCGGACGCCGCACATTGTCTTTAACGTGCTCGACCTGCTCGACCTGCTCGAGGTGGACTACGCGGTGATGGGTGGTGTCTCCAATTGCTGCGGGATCATTCACCTGAAGTTCCACGGCGATGTGGACGGCGCCGAAAAGGTCACCGGCGGCACCCTCGAGAAGATCAGTGCGTATAACCCCTCAAAGGTGCTCCACTGGTGCCCGTCGTGCGTGCTCCACTTTGGCGAGACCACGGCCGGCTTCCGACCGCTGGAGTTCGAATTCTCGCACGTGACGCGCTTTCTGGTGGAGCGGCTCGACCGCCTCCGACCGCGGATGCGGGACATGAACGAGCGGGTCGCGTTTCACAAGCACGACGGCGGCTTGGGCATTGCCCAGGACGTGCAGACCCTCCTCGAGGCGATCCCGGGCCTCAAGTTCGTGGACCTCGACGATGAAGCGCGCTGGGCCTACACGTGCGGGCCGCTCGGTCTGAATCTCGTGCCGGAGGCCAAGACGGCCCTCCATCGGCGAATGCTCGACTCGGCTCGCGACAAAGGGGTCGGGATGGTGGTTGACCTTTACCACTCCTGCCACCGCGACCTCTGCGGGTTCGAGGAGGAGTACCCGTTCCGCATCGTCAACTGGACGAGCGTCCTGGCCGAAGCCCTTGGCCTTGACGCCCACGAGGATTATTTCAAGCGCTACCGTCTTCTGAATAATGTTCGTGCAGTGCTGGACGACGCCCAGGACTTCATCCGCGCGAACAAACTCGATCCGAAGACGCTCGAAGAGATCTTGCCCAACCTACTCAACTGACGCGCGGCTTCGCCCATTCTGGGCTGGACCGTGCTCCGCCAGGCTCCGTTGGGAGCGTCGAGGAGGAACTGTTGATGCCTAAACAACCCGTTGCTGTCGCGACACTTCCAAAACCGGTTGGGCCGTTCAGCTACGCAGTCCGGTCGAACGGTATGCTCTATGTTTCCGGATCTCTGGGTGTGGACGAAAACTGGAAGGTCGTCGCCCCGAACGATGTCGTTGCGCAAAGCAAGAAGACGCTGGAGACGATCAAGGCCATTCTGGATGCGGTGAAAGTCCCGCTGACGGATGTCGTGAAGATGACCGTCTACTTGACGAATGCGGCAGACTACAAGGCCTTTAACGAGGTCCGCCGCGCCTTTTTCCCTGAGCCGTACCCGGCGAGCACGGTGGTGGTGGTGAAGGAGCTCGTCATCAAGGACGCGGTCGTCGAGATCGAGGTCATCGCGGAGGCCCGGTGAGAAGAAATCGGTCGGAGCCAAAACCTCAAAAAACGGGGAGGAAGGAAGATGGCAAGGCAGATTGATCGCCGGGAGTTTCTGAGCCGGTTGGGCGTTACCGTTGGTGCTGCCGCCGTTGGGTCCTCGGTCGCGGACGTCGCCGCACCGCGCCCGGCGGCATCAGCGGAGCCGCCGAAAGGCCGCATTCCTGACACGCCGTTAAAGTTCGGTCACATGACGTTTATGTCAGGGCCAGGCGCCCTGCTCGGGGAGCCTTCCTACAAGGGCCACATCCTTGCCGCTGAAGAGATCAACGCCGCGGGCGGGCTGTTGGGGAAGCGGAAGATTGAGAGTATCGTCGCGGACGAGGCGGCGGGCGCCGACGCGAACGTCAAAGAGCTCCGAAGGATGAAGTTCTCTGCTGGCATCGACTGGTTTACGGGGGTCATCGCGGTGCACCACACGCTCGCCCTCGCCCCGGTGGCAGAGGAACTCAAGATCCCAACGATCTTTACAGAGGGGTGCGGCGATTTGCTCTTCGAGAAGGTGGTGCCGAATCCCCACTACGTGTTCGGGATGACAAACATTCTATCGGCCGATGGGGTGGGGTCCGCCGTTGCCGTCGCCAATACCTGGCCGGAGGTGCGCAAGACCGCCCACGTCCACCCCGACTACGCGTTCGGTCGGTGGTTCTTCGCGCACTTCAACGTGGCGATCGAGAAGCTTCTCCCCGGCACTCAGGTGGTCTCCGAGGGGTGGCCCAAGTTGGGCGAAAGGGACTTCACCGCCCACATCACGAAGGTGATTGCGGCGAAGCCGGATCTTCTCGTGACCGCGTTGTGGGGTGGCGACTACGTGGCGTTCTACAAGCAGGCGCTCCGGATGGGGCTCTTCGACAAGATGAAGGTGTGTGGCTCGATCGCGTTCGGGGTGGTGCCGCAGGCGATCGGCAAGGATCACCCTGAGGGGGTTCTTGCCGGGGCGCATTCGAATTATCACTTCACGCATCCTATCGGGAACCGGTGGCCGCTGAACAAGCAGTTTGTCGAGGCCTACTCCAAGCGGTGGAAGGAGTATCCGAACCTGGAGGCCGAAGCGGCCTACACCGGGATGTATTTTCTCAAGACCGCCGTCGAGAAGGCCAACAGGATGACGGGAGGCTGGCCGGACACCGACGCGATCATCGACCAGCTCGAGGGCCTCAGCATGGCGGCGCCCTCGGGGTATGTCTCGATCCGCCGTGAAGATCACCGGGCCTTCAAGGATGTCGTGACGGGGTTCAGCAGGAACCTTCCCCAGTACCCGTTCCCGGTGTGGGATCCCGATCGGGTCATTACAATTCCCATCCGAAACATGACCGCACCACCCAACTGGCCAAAGCCGGGTCAGGGGCACAATGATATTTCGGCGACCTACAACTGGATCAAGGAGACTTGGCCTAAGGTCTCGGCGTAAGCGTAAGCCTAGTACCTGTCTGGTCGCCCTCGCCGGGGGGCTGCGCCTCCCGGCGAGGGCGCTGAATTTCTACACGCCTCCCACTCCGTCAGGTGTGGAGGGCCGCCGCCCGCTAGAAGAGCGGGGCGTCCTTGGCGCGGGCGCGCTGGAGGGCGTAGACGAGTGCCAGGCCCATGATCCCCCCGATGTCCGAGTAGAGCCCGGGCTTGACCAGCGCGATGGCCGAGACGAAGAGGATGACGCGCTCGTGCCAGCGCGCCTCGGTGATCAGGTACCCCTGCATGGCCCCCGCCAGCGCGTACATCCCGATGGAGGCCGTGACGAAGATCGAGGCCGCTTCCAAGAAGGTCGTGTTGATCAGGAGCATCTGGGGCGCCGTGATGAACATGTAGGGCAGGAGGAAGGTGCGCATGTCGAGGGAGAAGGCCCGCCAGCCGGTCTTGATGGGGTCCGAGCGGGCGATCCCCGCCGCGGCGTAGGCCGCGAGCCCGACCGGGGGCGTGTCGTCGGCCAGGATCCCGAAGTAGAAGACGAAGAGGTGGACGGCGATGAGGGGGATCTCGAGGCCGTTCTCCCGGCCCACGGCGATCAGCGCCGGCGCGGTGAGGGTGGCCATGATGATGTAGGTGGGCGTGGTCGGGACGCCCATGCCGAGGATCAGGCAGGCGATCATGGTGAGGAAGAGCCCCAGGTAGAGGTTCCCCGCCGAGAGGTCCACCACGATCCCCGAGAGATTCAGGCCCACCCCCGTCAGCGTCACGATCCCCACGATGATCCCGGCCGCGGCGCAGGTGACCGCCACGGAGGCCATGTTCCGCGCCCCCATGTAGAGCGCGGCCACGAGTCGGAGGCCGGTCTCTGCCAGCGCCGGCCCCACTCCCGCCGCCGGCGCGTGGCCGGGGATGATCGGCCGGCCGCGAATCCCCTGGACCAGGCTCGACAGGACGAACATCCCCATGGCCGCCACGATGGCCATGAAGGCGCAGGTCAGGGGCGTCATCTGGCGGACGATCAGGTAGTAGAGGAGCACCGCGACCGGGACCAGGTAGTGGAGGCCGGAGAGGAAGGTCGGGAGGAACCTCGGCAGCTCCTCGCGCGGCAGCCCCTTGATCCCGTACTTGAGCGACAGGAGGTGGACCGCCCCCAGGAGGGCCAGCTGATCGATGACGGCGGGGAGCGCCGCGGCCTTGACGACTTCGAGGTAGGGGATCGCGAGCCACTCGGCCATGACGAAGGCGGCGGCCCCCATGACGGGGGGCATGAGCTGGCCGTTGCCCCCCGCGGCGGTCTCGATCCCGCCCGCCACCTCGGGCTTGAAGCCCACGCGCTTCATAAGGGGAATCGTCAGGGACCCGATCGTGGCGGTGTTGGCGATTGAGGAGCCGGTGATCGTCCCCATGAAGGCCGAGGCGACGACCGCGACCTTGGCGGGACCGCCGCGCGTGCTGCCAAAGAGGGAGAAGGCGACGCGGATCAGGTACTCGCCGGCGCCGGTGCGCTCCAGGATCGCCCCGAAGAGGACGAAGGCGAAGACGAAGGTGGCCGACACGCCCACCGGGATCCCGAAGATCCCCTCGGTGGTCAGGTAGAGGTGGCCGATCACCCGCCGGATGGAGTAGCCCCGGTGGGAGAAGAGCTCAGGCATCCACGGGCCCACGAAGGCGTAGAGAAAGAAGATCGCCGTGATCGCCGGGAGCCACAGCCCGACGGCCCGCCGCGCCCCCTCCAAGACCAGGAGCACCAGGATCAGCCCCGTGAACGTGTCCATGGGCTCCGGAGTGCCCACGCGCTGGATCAGCGCCTCGTGGTGGAGCGTCACGTAGAGGGCCGCGTAGGCGCCGAGGGCGGCCAGGACGAGGTCGTACCAGGGCAGGCGCGTCTGGCGCGCGTGCCTGGAGAGGGGGTAGAAGAAGAAGCAGAGGGCGATGGCGAAGGTCAGGTGGATCGAGCGCTGAAGGACCCCGGGGAGCGTCCCCACCCCTGCCGTCCAGAGCTGGAAGGCCGTCATCGAGAGGGCGACGGCCCCGGCCAGCCAGAATGACCACCCGGCCAGGTCGCGCGCCCCGAACTCGGCTTCCTTGACGAGGCGCTCGGCCTCCTTGATGCCAGCCTGCTCTTCGGGATCGAGCCTGATCTGGGATGGGTCTGGCACTCTCTCCCCTTACGCTGACCCTCTCCCCCTCACCTTTGTCCTCTCCCCCCCTCACCCTGCCTCTCCCCTCAGGGGAGAGGAGAAGAGGTGAGGGGCATCGGGTGGGTGAGGGGGCGGGCGGATTCTTAGGCCCGCGTGACGGCGGCGATGGCGTCGCCGAGGACGGCGACCACCTCGTCGATCTGTGGGCACTCGACGACGAGCGGCGGGCCGACCATGACTAGGTCGCCCGCGCCGTCCACCTGGCCCCCCGACGCGTAGACGTTGACCCCTCGCCTGAGGGCCTCGGCCTGGACCGTCTGAGCGAGGTGGGCGCCAGGAGGGTAGGGGGCTTTGCTCTTCCGGTCCTGGACCAGCTCAACCGCCGCCATGAGGCCGAGCCCGCGCACGTCGCCGACCGCGGGGAGATCCAGGAGCCGCTGGAGCCGCTCCTGGAGGTATGCGCCCTGGACTCGCGCCCGCTCTACGAGGCCGTGGCGCTCGACGTAGCGGCCCACGGCGAGGCCCACGGCGGCCACCACCGGGTGGTGGCTGTAGGTGAAGCCGTGGTGGAAGCCGCCGCCCGCCTTCAAAGTCTCCACGATCTCTCCCTTGACGAGCACGGCGCCGCCGGGGAGATAGCCGCTCGTGAGGCCCTTGCCGGTGGTGAGCACGTCGGGGCGCACGCCCCAGTGCTCGATTCCGAACCACTTGCCGGTCCGCCCCATCCCTGTCATCACTTCATCGGCGATAAAGAGCACGCCATAGCGATCGCAGATCTCCCTCACGATCTTGAAGTAATCCGCCGGCGGGACGACGGCTCCCGCGGAGGCCCCGATGACGGGCTCGGCGATGAAGGCCGCGACGGTGTCGGGATCTTCCGCCCGGATGGTCGCGTCCAGCGCTTTGGCGCACTCCAGCGAGCAGCCGGGCCCGCAGCCGGGAAGCGCGCAGCGGTAGGCGTAGGGCGCCGGGATGCGCGGCATCTCCAGGAGTAGCGGCGCGAACGTCGTGCGGAGCGCGGGCCGGCCGGAGATGGCCAGCGCGCCGAGGGTCGAGCCGTGGAAGGACGGCCACCGGAAGACGACCTTGTAGCGTCCCGGTCGGCCCTTCGCCACCTGGTACTGGCGCGCGAGCTTGATGGCGGTCTCGGTGGCCTCGGAGCCTCCGGAGACGAGGTAGAGCCGGGCGTCGTCAACGGGGGCGCGTGGAGTCAGCTCAGTGGCGAGTTCCTCCATCGCAGTCGAGGTGAACTCGGTGCCGTGGACGTAGGCCAGCCTTGCCGCCTGCTCCCGGATCGCCTCGGCGATCTCAGGGACTCCGTGGCCGACCGTCACGACGATGGCGCCGCTCGAGCCGTCGAGATAGCGGCGCCCCTCGCGGTCGTAGAGATAGACGCCCTCGCCCCTGACGATCTCGGGGTAGGTCCAGCCCGAGAGCCGCCGCCTGAAGACTTTGCTCACGAAGACCCCAGGAAGGAACCGACGAAGCTCTCGCCACGCCGGCGGGCGGCAGCGAAGCGGTCGAAGGCAAAGGGCGCCCGGTTGATGGTGGTCCGGCCCCCGGTGATCAATTCCGCCATCATTTCGCCGACGGCGGGGGCGAGCTTGAAGCCGTGACCGCTCATCCCGGCCGCGATATAGAAGCCGCGAACGGGGGACTCGTCGAGGATCGGCATCCAGTCCGGCGTGATGTCGAACGCTCCGGCGTAGCCTTGCTGGTAGTGCGCGTCGGCCAGGGCCGGGATCGCCCGACCCGTCAGCTCCAGGGCCTCGGCCGCCTCCTCGAAGCCGGCCTCGCTGCCGAGCAGCTCGGGGTCCATGGGGTGGCGCGTCTCGTCCTCGACGAGGGAGCCGGTGAGCGTGAGGTCGCCCGTCTCCGGCCTGACGTACGTGCCGCCGGCCAGGTCCAGGTAGACCATGTGGGGCGGGCCGAAGGCGGCGCCGCGCTTGATGATGAACACCGGATGGCGTCCCACCACGATGGGCAGGGCGACGCCGGCCAGGGCCGCGACGGCGCCGGCCCAGAGCCCCGCCGCGTTGACCACCACACGGGAGTCGATGCTCTCGCCGTTTTGAGTCACGACTCCCGTCACCCGGCCGCCATCCACCCGAATCTCCGTCACCGCCACCCCCTGCTCGATGGCCACGCCCCTGTCGCGGGCCGCCGCCGCATAGCCAAGAGTCACGGCTGTGGGGTCGCCGTAGCCCGACTCGGGCTCGTAGAGGACCGCGCCAAGCCCCGACGGGTCGATGCGGGGCTCGAGACGGGCCAGCTCGTGGGGTGGGAGCAGTTCGGCCCTGATGCCGACCTCGCGCTGGATCTCGAGGGAACGCTCGAGCGACGGGAGCATGGCTGGGGAAACCCCGATGAGGGCTCCGCATCCGACGTAGCCGGAGTCGCCGCCCACGACCTCGCGGAAGTTCTGGAAGACCCTGAGCGAGCTGAGGACCATGCGGCAGGTCTCCGGGCTCGGGTAGAGCTGGCGGATGACCCCCACCGAGCGCCCCGTCCCGCCGGCGGCGAGGAATTTTCTCTCGAGGACGACCACGCCCTTCACGCCGCGGACGGCGAGATGGAAGGCGAGGCTCGCCCCCGTCACACCCCCTCCGATGATGACGACGTCGGCGGTCCGGCTCATCCCAGATCCACTTCCACGCCAGCGCCGGCAGCGCGGGCCTCGTCGTAGGCCAGCCGGGCCGCCGCCGCGTCCTCCAGGGCGAACCCGACCGACTTGAAGAGGGTGATCTCGTCACGACCTTGGCGGCCAGCCTTCGCCCCGATAACCAGCTCAGCCAGTTCGGCGTGGACCGATGAGCGCGAGATGGCTCCCTCTTTGATCGGGATCAGCACGTCCCCGGCCTCCTCCCAGGCGCCGGCGTAGGTGTCCACTACGATGCGGGCCCGGGCCACCGTTTCCGTGTCCACCTCCCGGGTTTCGGGGCGAAAGGCCCCGACGGCGTCCACGTGGGTCCCCGGTCTGAGATCCGTGCCCGCGAAGACCGGCGTGGGAGACGTGGTGGCGCAGGTGACGAGATCGGCCTGGCTGACGGCTTGCCGGGGCGTTTCGGCGACGCCCACGGGGACTCCGAGCTCTCTGGCCATGGTCTCGCAGAACCGCTCGGCCCTGTCCCGGCTTCGCCCGACCACGAGGACTCGCTCGACCGCGAAGACCGTGGCCAGGCAGCGGAGCTGGAAGGCCGCCTGGACGCCGGCGCCGAAGCAGGCGATGATCCTGGAATCGGGGCGGGCCAGGTATCGGGCTGCCAGTGCCGACGTGGCGCCAGTCCTGATGCCGGTGAGAAAACCCCCCTCGAGGAGCGCGAGCGGCCGGCCGGTGCCAGGTTCGATGAGGACGTAGGTGGCGAAGATCGTGGGGAGGCCGCGCTCGCGGTTCTTGGGATACACGCTGACGAGCTTGGCTCCGAGGGCGGCGGCGGCCAGGGAGGACGGCATCACGAGGAGCAGGCCTCCCTCCTCGGCGGTCAGAGCCAGGCGGGACGGAACGGTGGCTTCGCCCCGCGCGTAGCGGGCGAAGGCGGACTCCACGGCCCGGATCACCCCTGCCGGGGTGAGGAGGCGCTCCAGTTCTTTCCGTCCGAGGACGAGCATCACGCCTTGCGCTTGATCATCCGTTGGATCTTCGCCTCCAGGACCGTCTCTCCGCGCTGGTTCACGACCCGGTGCTGGTAGGTCACGATGCCCCGATCGGGCTTCTTGGTCTCGCGCTTGTCGGCGACCTCCACCTCCACGCGGATGGTGTCTCCGACCAGAACCGGGGCGACGATGCGGATCTCACCCCCCAGGTACGCCATCCCCGTGCCGTGGAGCAGGCCCGTCTGTATGATCAGCCCCTCGGACAGGGCGAACGTGAGGGCGCCGGGCGCCGGCCGCCCCTTGAACACGCTCTCGCGCGCCACGTACTCCATGTCCATGAAGAGGGGCTCGTTGAAGCCGGCCAGGTTCACGAAGGTGACGATGTCGGTCTCCGACACGGTCCGTCCCAGCGTCATGAATTTCTGGCCGACCGCGTGCTCCTCGAACGTCAATCCCTCTTGTCTCACCGTCGGTGCTTTCCCGGTTACCTTTATCCTCTCCTCCACATGGAGGAAAGGCAATAAAAAGTATTGCCACGCTCATCAGAACGGCAGTAGACTAGATCCGAGGAGAAAAGAAGGTGGCCAAAGTTATGGTGTCGCTCCCCGATCAGTTCTTGAAAAAGGTGGACCGGGCCGCGAGGGCTCAGGGGCGTTCCCGGAGCGAGCTGATCCGGGAGGCTTTGAGGGCCATACTGGGAGGCAAAGACGCCGGCCGTCCTTCCTGGAGGGAAGCGCTTTCCCCCCTGAAGGCGCTCGAGCAGGAGTGGATCGGCCAGTGGAACTCGACGGACATCATCCGCTACTATCGAGAAATCCGCTATGGCCGAGAAGATCGTCGTTGACACCTCGGTCCTCATCAAGTGGTTCAAGACCCGCGACGAAGACCTCCTTAAAGAGGCGCGTGCCCTCCTTCAAGAGGTGGAGGCCCGCTTCCTGGCGGTGCATGTCCCGGCCCTTCTCCTGTACGAGGTGGGCAATATCCTGCTCCTCAAGACCCGGTTGGGCCCCGCCGGGCTTGATGACGTCATCGAGCGCCTGGAAACCCTGCCCTTCGTCGTGGCCCCACCTGCAGTGCCTCTATTGAAGCGCGCCGCCCGCCTGGGGCGCGAACTCGCCCTGACGTTTTACGACGCGTCCTTCCTCGCCCTCGCGGTCGAACTGGACTGTCCCTGCATCACCGCTGACCGTCGCCTCTTCGAGCGTACGGGCCATATTCCTCGCGTCCGTCATCTCTCCCGGATCGGTCCCCTCCACGGTTAGCTCTCCCCGAGGTAGGCCCGGCGAACCTCCGGGTTTTCCTGGAGGTCGGCGGCCGTGCCGGAGAGGACGATGGCGCCCGTCTCCAGCACGTAGCCGCGATGGGCGATGGAGAGCGCCATCGCGGCGTTCTGTTCGACTAATAAGATTGTCGTCCCGTGGCGGTTGATGTCCTGGATCGTCTCGAAGATCTGCTCCACGAGCACGGGGGCGAGCCCCATGGACGGCTCGTCCAGAAGCAGGATCCGGGGGGCCGCCATCAGGGCCCGCGCGATGGCCAGCATCTGCTGTTCACCCCCCGAGAGCGTGCCGGCGACCTGGGCGCGCCGCTCCTTCAGGCGCGGGAAGAGGACGAAGACCCGCTCGAGATCCTGCCCGATCCCGGCGTCCGCCCGGGCGTAGGCACCCATTTCGAGGTTTTCGAGCACTGTCAGCCGGTTGAAGATCCGCCGCCCCTCGGGGACGTGGGCGATTCCCCGCAGCACGATGGCGTGGGGCGGCACCCCGAGCAGGGTTTCTCCCTCCAGCCGGACGCTCCCGCTCCGCGCGGGGAGAAGCCCGGAGAGGGTCTTGAGCGTGGTGGTCTTTCCGGCGCCGTTGTTGCCCAGGAGGGCCACGATCTCGCCCTTGCCCACGTCGAGCGACACGCCCTTGAGCGCGTGGATCTCGCCATAGTAGACGTGGAGGTCCTGGACCTCAAGCATGCTCGGCCTCCGCGGCCCGGCCCCACTTCTTCCGCCCGAGATAGGCCTCGACGACCCGCGCGTTCTTCTGGACTTCGGCGGGCTTGCCCTCGGCGATCTTTTCGCCGTAGTCCAGCACGGTCACCCGGTCCGACACTTCCATGACGACGCGCATGTTGTGCTCGATCAGGAGGATCGTGAGGCCGTAGTCGCCGATCAGCCGCCGGAGCAGGGCCATGAGCTCCTGGGCCTCGCCCTGGGTCATCCCGGCGGTGGGCTCGTCCAGCAGGAGCAGCGACGGCGCCGACGCCAGCGCCCGCGCCACCTCCAGCCGCCGCTGGTCCCCGTAGGGCAGGTTGCGCGCCAGCTCGTTCGCCTTGGCCCGGAGCCCCACCACGTCGAGGAGCTCGGCGGCGCGCGCCCAGAGCCGCGTTTCCTCTCGGTGGAACTTGGGCCCCCGGGCGAGCACGTGCCAGAGCGCGAGGGGCACCCGGCTGTGCATGCCGACCAGGATGTTCTCGATGACGGTCATGTTGGCGAAGAGCCGGATGTTCTGGAACGTGCGGCAGACGCCGAGGGCGGTGATCTGATCGGGGGTCAGGCCCAGGAGGGAGTTGCCGCGGAAGGTGACCTCGCCTTCGTCGGCGGGATACATGCCGGTGAAGAGGTTGAACAGGGTCGTCTTCCCGGCGCCGTTGGGGCCGATGATGGAGGCGATGCAACCTTCCTCCAGGTCCAGGTCCACCTGGCTCAAGGCCGTGAGTCCGCCGAATCGTTTGGTGACCTTCCGGGCCTCGAGAAGGGCGGTCATCTACTTCTCCCCCAGCTCTCGGGTGCGGCGCCGGCTTGGGATGATCCCCTGGGGACGGAGGATCACCATGAGCACCAGGATCGCGCCGAAGATCATCCGCTCGTACTTGGCGGGCTCGAGCTGGGTGGGGAGGTCCGCGAGGTTGTAGCCGAGGATCGTCACCCCCGCGTTCCGCAACTCGTTGAGCCAGAGCGAGAGCCCCTTGAGGACCTGGAGGTTCAGGACGGTGACCGCCGTGGCGCCCAGGATCGCCCCGGGGATCGATCCCATCCCGCCCAGAATGATCATGGCCAGGACGCCGATGGACTCCAGGAAGGTGAACGACTCGGGGTTGATGAAGACCTGCTTGGCGGAGAAAAGGACACCCACCACGCCGGCGAAGGAGGCGCCGCAGGCGAAGGCCATGAGCTTCAGCCTGACCAGCGGGACCCCCATGGCCTGGGCGGCCACCTCGTCCTCCCGGATCGCCTCCCAGGCCCGCCCGATGTGGGAGTCCTCCAGGCGGCGGTTGACCAGGGTCACCACGCCCACGATCAGGAGCACCAGGAAGTAGAGGTAGAGCGGGTAGAGGGCGGTGGCCGGCGCGTCGATCCCCAGCGCGTTCAGGAGCGGCTGGAAGAAGAGGGGCGGGCGCTGAATCGGGGTGATCCCCTTGGGGCCGTTCGTGAAGTTGATGGGCTTGTCGAGGTTATTGGCCAGGACCCGGATCACCTCGCCGAACCCGAGCGTGACGATGGCCAGGTAGTCCCCCCGGAGCCGCAGCACCGGAAGCCCCAGGAGGATGCCGGTCACGGCTCCCATGATGACGCCCGCCACGAGGAACGCGAAGAACCACTCCGGGGCCAGCGGAAACTTGAGCACGGCCTCGGAGATGAACTTGTTGGCCTGGGGGGAGCCGAAGATGGCCCACGTGTAGGCGCCCACGGCGAAGAACGCCACGTAGCCGAGGTCCAGGAGGCCGGCCAGCCCGACGACGATGTTGAGCCCGAGCGCCAGGGCGACGAAGATGCCGACCTGAATCGCCACTTCCAGGTAGTAGCCGTTGATCGTTCCGAGGACCGGCATGAGGATCCCGAGGGTAAGGACGGCGAGGGCTCCTTTTAGCCAGGGGCCGATGCGGGCGAAGTAGAGGAGGAGGATCGAGGCCTGGAAGAGGAGAAAGACCAGGATCGACCGCGGGAAGTGAGCGACCGAATAGCTCGAGAGGGCGATGACGGCGCTCACGGTGACGGCCGCCGGCAGGGGCCGGTTGAGCAGGGCGGCGGGGATCGTTCGCCAGCTCACTACGCGCGCTCTCGCACGACTTCGCCCAGGAGGCCCTTGGGGCGGAAGATCAGGATCAGGATGAGCACGGAGAAGGCGAAGATGTCCTTGTACTCGGCCCCGAAGGCGCCCCCGGTGAGGAGCGACATGTAGGACGCGGCGAAGGCTTCCAGGAGTCCCAGCACGAGGCCGCCGACCATCGCGCCCGGGATGTTCCCGATGCCGCCCAGCACCGCGGCGGTGAAGGCCTTGAGGCCGGGGATGAACCCGGTGTAGGGGTTGATCAGGCTGTACTGGACGCCGAAGAGCACCCCCGCGGCCCCGCCCATGGCCCCGCCGATCAGGAAGGTGAGCGAGATCATCCGGTTGACGTTGATGCCCATGAGGCTGGCGGTGGCCTGGTCCTCGGCCACGGCCCGGATGGCCTTTCCGAGCTTGGTCCGGTTGACGAGGAGGTGCAGCCCCCACAGCATGAGGAGCGCCACCGCGATCACGACGATGGATTTCACCGAGATGTCGATGGTCTCGGTGAGCGTGAACCGGTGGTTGAGCTGGTCCATCGTCGGGTAGACGAGGTTGAAGGCGTTACGCCAGATACTCTCGACGAGCCGGATGGCGTCCTGGAGGAAGAACGACACGCCGACGGCCGAGATGAGGGGGATCAGCCTCGGCGTTCCCCTGAGCGGCCGGTAGGCCACCCGCTCGACCGTGACCGCAAGGAGGCCGCTGACGGCCATGCCGGCCAGGAGGAGGAGCAGGAGGATCAGGAAGGGGGACAGCACCTCCAGCCCCCCTGTGGCCTTGAGCATCAGGAGGATCTCGACCCCGACGAAGGCCCCCACCACGAAGATCTCGCTGTGGGCGAAGTTGATGAACTCCAGCACCCCGTAGACCATGGTGTAGCCGAGGGCGATCAGGGCATACATGAACCCCAGGATCAGCCCGTCGAGCAGGACCTGGGGGAAGATCGCGATCAGGAGCTGGAAGTCCATCGGCGAAACAAAGAAGGGGAGGGGCCTACCGCGGCCCCTCCCCTTGGTGGTCCATGGCGGGGGCTACTTCTTGAGCGGCGGGGCGGCGATCTCCAGCTGCTTGACGAGCTTGTTATCGCCAAACTTGGCCGGGTCGTCGGACAGCACCTGGAGGACGAAGTAGAGGGCCTTCTTCGGATCGCCCTTCTCGTCAAACTCGATGTTGGCGGTCAGCCCCGAGTATTTCGTCTTGCGGACTGCCACCGAGACCTGCTCGCGGCTCGGCATCTTGCCGCCCGCCGCCTTGATCGCCTCCTCGATGGCCGTGAGGCCGAGGGCCGCGGAGTCGTACGCCTGGGCGGCGAAGGGCTCAGGATCCTTCTTGAACTTTTCCTTGAAATCCTGGGCGAACTTCTTGGCCTTCGGGTACTTGGTGACAGGGCCGGCGACCGTGGTGTAGTACATCCCGACCACGGCCTTCCCGCCGATCTTGACGAGGTCGGTGGATTCCATCCCGTCGGGGCCCAGGAACTGAGACTTCACGCCCTTCTCTCGCGCCTGCTTGAAGAAGGGGGCCGCCTGGTCATAGATGCCGCCGAAGTAGATCAGATCCGGGTTCTTGGCCTTCATCGGGGTGATGATCGGGTCGAAGTTGGATTTCTCTTCGGTCCCCTCGAAGCCAACGACCTCGATGCCGATCTTCTTCGCTTGATCGCGGAAGAACTCGGCCACGCCCTGGCCGTACGTCGTCTTGTCGTGGATCACGTAGGCGGTCTTGACCTTGAGGCCCTTGGCGAAATCCGCCCCCACCACACCCTGGACGTCGTCGCGGCCGCACACCCGGCTGACGTTGAGATAGTTGCGATCCGTGACCACCGGGTTGGTGTTGGCGGGGGAGACCATCGCGAGCTGGACTTCCTTGTACTTCTCCGAGGACGGGATGGCCACGCCGGAATTCAGGTGGCCGACGACGAGGAGGATGTCCTTGTCGGCGATGATGTTGGCGGCGTTGGC
>ERZ1292640.1111-Hain-H43-02um-R1-1111-length-22194-cov-7_pt1 | contig 22194 bp, 12 predicted proteins | sample MGYA00564404_ERZ1292640 | MGnify/ENA primary metagenome ERZ1292640 (study PRJEB36523, sample SAMEA6512636) | groundwater metagenome | collected 2019-01-08 | study: AquaDiva: Metagenomics assemblies of 32 groundwater samples
AGTGCCTCCCCTGCTGGCTTGTCGGCCCCGGAACGCTTCATGCATTGGCGCTGATGGCCTGTGCAGGGCGCAAACTTCGAGCTTGGAATCGCCGACTAGCAGGTCTATTTTGAAAAACACTTAACGAAAGGAACAGATATGAAAACTGTTGGAATTCACAGTTGCGTGGCCAGATGGCTGGTCATGGCAACGTTGCTGTCCGGCCTGGCCGGCCTTTATTCGGCCATCGCCGCGCCGGAAGACTCGAAGGCAGATCAACTGCGCGCCGAAGCCCGCGAATTGAAGGCCAAGGCCCTGGAATTGAAAGAAAAAGGTGCTTTGGATGAGGCCGAAAAAGTGGTCAGAGAATCGAAAAATCTCTGGCAAAAGGCCGAGCAAATTGAGCAGGAACGCTCCCACCTCAAGCAGCACTCGGAAGAGCATGCCAAAGCGATCCGCCGTGAGATGGAACATCTGCGCGCCAAGTTCGAGGACCTGAGAGCCGCGGGCAAGGATGAAGAGGCCGCCAAACTCAAAGAGCACATTGTCGAATTGCAGAGACAGGCTGAGCGCGGTCTGCCCAAGCAGGACCAGGAGATAAGCAAAGAGCGCCTCCAGAATATCAAAGCTGAAATCGCCGAGCTCCATCAGGCCGGCCGGCACGAGGAGGCTGACCGCCTGGAGCGCAAAGCGCGTGAAATGATGGAAAAAGCGGGCGCGCGGCAGCCTGAGTTTCGTCCAGGACCTCCCGACGGTCCTCGCCCGCCGGGCGAACCGGGCGAACCCGAACGCCGTTTGCAGCATTTGCAGGCCGCCATTGGCAACCTCCATGCAGCGGGAATGCACGAACCGGCGGAACAGCTCGCTCGCCAAGCCGACGAGATCAGACAACATTTGCAGAGACCCGACCGGCCCTTTCCGCCGCCAGGTCCGGGACCGCGCCAGGAGTTTGGTCGTCCGGGCGAGCCGAGGATGGAACGAGGGCCTGTTCCGCCTGGCCCGGAGCCTTTGCTGCGAAGAATCCACGAGCTGGAAGGCGCGTTGCAGGAACTTCGCCAAGAGGTGCAGGAACTCCGCAAACATCTGGATTCGATGGGCAAGGAACGCCGCTGAACCGCGCCGTCAAGGTGCGAAAGCCTGCAGTCCGCATTCCTCAAATCCAGACTTGAGAAGCTGCGGTTCGCAAGATTCTTGATCGAAATGGGAGGGATGAGTTCCACCGTTCCTGAACTCCGGGCACGACGTGGAAATCGTCGCTCCCAAACCATTTTCCGGTTAGCGCAAACCTACTTGCCCGGCGCCATTTCCTGCTGACGCTTTTGGATGATGGCGAGCGGGTCTTTCGGCCAGTAGTCCGGGTCCACATATTTCGCCAGATCGCGCAGTGCGATGACTCGGCAGCCCTGCTCGCGCAGGTATTCCATGTATTCTTTGAATCGCTCCGGCGGAGTGTGGACCCAGGAATGTTCGTTGTCGGGCACGCCGTGAAATTGGAGCACGGCGATCCGCCCGTTCCTGGCCTGGCCGACGGCGCGCTTGAAATCTTCGAGAGTCCAGTTGGGACGCGCATCGCCCGCCGAAGGGATTAAGAGCGGATGGTCCTGCCCAGGTTCGTAGGCAAAACCGCGCCCTGCCTCGTAGGGAAATTCCGGAGCGCCGCCGCGCCGGGCGAACTTGAAGCCGAGTTCCTTCAGAATGCCTATGGCTTCCGGTGTGATCGCGTTGCCGGGATAAGCGAACGAGACGGGACGCGCAATGCCGTGGGCCTGGCAGCGGGCGTTGATGGCTTCGACCTGCTCCTTAAGCTGGCTGAGACTTCGGGCGTTGACGCCTGTATGGTCGCGTGTGTGATTGCCGATTTCGAAGCCATCTTTGTGCAACTGGGCGATTTGTTCCCAGGTCATGTAATCCTTCTTGTTGGTCGTGAATCCAAATCCTTCCGTGATGAAAAAGGTGGCCGAGAATTGGCACTGCTGCAGGAGCGGGCGAACCACGGTGTAATGCGAGGCCACCGAATCATCAAAGGTCAGAACGACCAGCTTGTCCGGAATGGCTTCTCCGCCCAAGGCCAGCAGCGGCACAAGGACTGCCCCTGCCGAGAAGCAAAGCAACTTCGCTGCAATTCGAGATAAATCCAACATAAGATATCACCCGCGCGCAGCCGTCCGCCAGGCCAATTCATTCCCCACTCGCGGTGCCATAGGCGCCGTGTTTCTGTGGCCGACCGCCGCAGTCATCCGAGTGTTGTCGATTTCCCGAATCAGATCAAGCGCCGGTAAACCCAGTCGAGACGCTTCAGTTCGCGAAGATCGCAATCTGGAAATCCCCTCTTCATGGCGGAATGAAAGTACAACGAATCGGCCCTGCCTGGATTCCCATGCAGGGCTGACGGCTAGCGGCAAGCCCGGTTGCTATTGCCAATTCGAGCCTTGCCGCGCGGCGCCACGGCCAATCCGCCACGGTCCTTCCGCGCTGGCCAACTGCAAAATGGCTTAATCCGGCCTGCCACTTAGGGCGGAGCTTCCAGCGGATTGAACAGGGTGATGGGCAATTGCCTGGGGGTTAATTTGCGTCGCTCGGTGTGGCCATCGAGAAAGACAATGGTGGTGCCGCCGTTATGCCGGCGGTCGCTGGCCCGGATCATGCGCGGGTTGGAGTTGGTTCGACCTTGAGCGTCAAAAGTGGCCTGGCTTGGCTGCCAGATGTCCCACTCGGCGAAATTTTTTGGCGTCAGCGCGTTGGTGTTGATTTCTGTGATGTAGAGCACAGCCGAGGGACTGCCGGGCGCATCGCTCAGTTTGGAAGTGGCGACACCCCGATACTGGCGGGTCGCTTTGAAGTAAGGCCAGTCGATGGAATTAATCGTGTACATGAGAACATAGGGAGTGCTTTGCGCCCGGATCACCTGGCGCACGGAAGGGCATCGGTACACCTGCATTCTTTTATAAAGATCATAGATGTAGTTGACGTCCTGTTCCCGGTTGCGAGGAATGGGCGGTCCGCCGACGTACGTGCATAATTTGTTGGCGAAGAACTGATCGCTGGCAAAGGTGTCCCGCGGGATGTAATCGTTGTAATCGCTGGTGTAAAGGTAAGTCGCCTGACCGAGGTTGCGCAAATTATTCTGGCATTGGATTGTGTTGGCTTTGGCTTTGGCTTTGGACAGCGCGGGCAGCAACAAGGAAGCCAGGATCGCTATGATCGCGATCACGACCAGCAATTCGATGAGCGTGAAGGCGGCTCTCATAGAAAAGAACGGAGATTGCATATTCAGTTGTCCTGAGCTTTTCATCAATTTGGGCTTGGATGTCGCCCGCACAGTACTGCGGCCAAGGGAGCATGTCATTAGGACAATGGTTCTAATTCTGAGTGGAACTTTCGATCTATTCTGAAAAGTTTAAGCTGCCAGCATGAGAATTTTTGTTGCAACCGGCCAGCCGACATTATTCTAATGCCTTTAGAAACCCAAAATCAAACCTCTATGAACGACCGGGCTAAGAGCTTCCTGATCGGGCTGGCCATTTGGCTGGCGGTCTTATCGGCAGTCCATACGGCCTGGGCTCTCGACCCGGCGAAAGCCATCACCCAGTACCATCTGGACGTGTGGACAGAGAGGGATGGTTTGCCGCAAGGCTGCGTGCAAGCCATCACTCAGACCCGGGATGGTTATCTCTGGATCGGAACACGGGACGGGCTGGCCCGATTTGATGGAGTTGCTTTTACGGTGTTTAATGCCGAGAACACGCCGGGACTCAGGGCCAATGATATTCGATCCCTCTTTGCCGACAAAGCGGGCCGTCTCTGGATCGGCACGTTCAATGGCGGCCTGAGCCGGTTTCACGAAGGAAAATTCACCTGTTTCACCCGGGCCGACGGCCTGCCGAGCAATGGCGTGCTGGACCTGTGCGAGGACCGGCAAGGCGCCCTTTGGATGGTGACATGGAACGGGCTGTCGCGATTCCAGAAAGGAGTGTTTACCGCGTATAGCACGACGAACGGATTGGCCGGCCGCAGAACCTGGTCCATCTGTGAAGACAAGCAAGGCCGCCTCTGGATCGGCACCAGCCGCGTGCTGAACAGTTTCTATGAGGGCCGTTTTAGCGTCCACCCGGCCAAAGACGGCTTGGTCCATCACGGTTTGCGAACGGTCTATGTGGATCGGGATGGCCTGCTGTGGATGGGCAGCATCGGCGGCGGTTTAAGCCGCTTCCACGACGGTGAGTTTGTCAATTATACGACCCGCGATGGGTTGGCGGACAACAAAGTGCGCGCCCTATCTCAGGATCGTGATGGCAACTTATGGATTGGAACTTGGAAGGGATTGAGCCGCTGGTGCAATGGAAAAATGACCAGTTACCGAAGTCAAGACGGGCTGCCCCATGATTTTGTCGAAACCCTCTACGAAGACCGCGAAGGCAGTTTGTGGATTGGCACCCGCAGCGGGTTGGCCCGGCTGAGAGACGCGAGATTCAGCACCTATTCCAGCAAGGAAGGGTTGGCGAATCCATTTTCCAAATGCGTGTTTGAAGGGCGCGATGGCGCACTTTGGATTGGGAGCGAGGGAGACGGTCTCAGCTGTTTTCGAGATGGCAAATTCACCCATTACACGACCGAGCAGGGATTGTTGAGCAATTTCGTTTTAGCCGTTGACGAAGATAGGCAAGGGAACATTTGGTTGGGGACGGACCGGCCCTCCGGGCTGAGCCGGTTCAAGGATGGAAAATTCACCAATCATACGGAAGAGCAAGGCTTTCCGTTGCGTAATAGAGTGCGGGCTATTTTTGAAGACCGGGAAGGGAATCTTTGGATTGGCGGCGACGGGGATGGGCTGTGCCGTTATCGAGATGGGGTATTTCAGCTTTATGCAAAGAGCGACGGATTGTTGAGTGAATTGATCCGGGCCATTGGACAGGACCGGGAGGGCAACCTTTGGCTCTGCACCAACGGCGGACTATGCCGTTACCGTGATGGATCCTTTGCCAGTTTTACCACTCAGGATGGTTTGTCGCATAATGCGTCTTATTGCTTTCATGAAGATACGGAGGGAACTCTTTGGTTTGGGACGCAAGGCGGATTGACCCGCTACCAAGGCGGAAAATTTACTGCCTACACCATTCGCGAAGGGTTGTTCCACAATATGATTTACCAGATTCTGGAGGATGACCAACGGAACCTTTGGATGTCCTGTAACCGGGGAGTTTTCAGCCTCTCCATCCGGGCCGTGGACGATTTCGACCAAGGACGGATCGCCAAGCTGCCCTGTGTGTCTTATGGAATGGCCGACGGCATGAAATCCAGCCAATGTGAAGGCGGCACTCAGCCCGCCGGATGCAAAAGCCAGGATGGCCGACTCTGGTTCCCGACCGTCAATGGCTTGGCCACCATCTCCACGAGAAACGTCCACCGCAACACCTTGCCCCCGCCGGTGGTCATCGAGCAAGTGGTCGCCGGTCCTCAACAGATTGATCTGCAGGGCCCCCTCCGACTGGCGCCGGGCACCCGCGAACTCCGATTTCATTACACGGCACTCAGCTACTTGGTCCCCGAAAAGGTGCGTTTCAAATACAAATTGGAAGGGCTGGATGACAATTGGGTCGAGGCAGAAACGCGGCGCGTCGCCTACTACAATAAAATCCCGCCCGGCAATTACAGGTTCCGGGTCATGGCCTGCAACAACGACGGCATTTGGAATACTGCGGGAGCTTCATTGGCCTTTTCTCAGGCCCCGCATTTTTACCAGACCTATTGGTTTTACGCGCTCTGCGGAGCGGCCATCGCCTTGGCGGCTTGGAACTTTCATCGCCATCGGATGAAGCAGGCTCAGGCTCAATTCTCCCTCGTGCTGGCCGAGCGCAATCGCATTGCGCGGGACCTGCATGACACGCTGGCTCAGGGATTCGTCGGCATCGCTTTCCAGTTGGAGGCGGTCGCGACCAGGCTGATGGAAGCGCCTGCCCAGGCGCAACAACATCTGCATCTGGCTCTGAACATGGTGCGCCACAGCCTGACGGAGGCCCGGCGTTCCGTCATGAACTTGCGCTCCGCTGCTCTCGAAAACGGTGATTTGGCTTCCGCCCTCTCTGAAGCCACCCAGCAATTGCTGGCGGATCAACCGGTGGTTGTGCAGTTGCAAACCCTGGGCACAGCGCGACCGCTTCCGCTCAAAGTAGAGGCCCACTTGCTGCGCATCGGCCAGGAAGCGATCACGAACTCCGTTAAACATGCGCGCGCCGGGGTGATTCGCATCGAACTCAATTATCTGCCCAAGACAGTCGTGTTGCGAGTTCAGGATGATGGCGGGGGATTCGCTACGCAGGCGCCACCGCCTGCCAACGGAGCACACTTTGGCTTGTTGGGAATGCGCGAGCGCGCCAAGCAAATGGCGGCCCGCCTGGAGGTGAAGAGCAACCCCGGCCAGGGGACCGAAGTCGTGGTGGAAGTGCCGGTCCCCTGAGCCGCCATGGGCCAAGGAGTATGACGAGTTCAAATCCGATTCGCATCCTGATCGCGGACGACCACCTGGTCGTGCGCATGGGTTTGAAAAGCATGATCGACACCCAGCCCGGCATGAAGGTCGTAGCCGAAGCTGCCAATGGCCGCGAGGCGGTTGCACTGCATCGCGAGCATCAACCGGACATTGTGCTCATGGATTTGCGGATGCCCGTCATGAGCGGCGTCGAGGCCACCGTGGCCATTCGCGAGCAGTTTCCCGAGGCCCACATCATGGTCCTCACCATCTACGACGGCGACGAAAATATTTACCGGGCGTTGCAGGCCGGGGCTCGGGGTTACTTGCTGAAAGACATCCCTGGCGACGAGTTTCTTCACGCCCTCAAAGCCGTCCATGCCGGGCAGTATTGCATTCCGCCGGCGGTCGCAGCGCGTCTGGCCCAGCGCGTGTCCTCCACGGATTTAAGCCCGCGGGAGCTGGAAATCCTCAAGCGGATTGCCGAAGGCCTGAGCAACAAGGAAATCGGCTTAGCTTTGTCCATCACCGAGAGCACGGTCAAGAATCACGTCAATAGCATCCTGAGCAAACTGCATGTCAGCGATCGCACTCAAGCGGTCACCACGGCTCTCCGGCGCGGGATTGTCGTGCTCGACTAATCGTCACAGGCCTGCTCAGCGTAGAAGCGCCGCAACCGGAGGAGCGCGGTCTGCAGACCGAGGAAGCAGCCGCAAATTAGAAGGCCCTCGTCAAACGTAAGTCCGGATGGCTTATTGGACGGCAGTTACATGTGGGCCTCAGGTTTAGGCCATTCTTAAGCACGGCTTATTTCTTTCCCATCGCAATAGATCAAATGGTCTATTGAAAATCTGGACTATTGAATTCGTGACAAGCTGTTCGCTCTGCGCAACCATTGACCCGAAAAGCCAAAACCAAACCAAAATCGGAGAGCTTTTGGGCTTTCCGAAGTTCAGCCATGAAAAAGATGTGGCGAGTGGGGCCAGCACCGGCCTCCTGACGATGAAAGCAACACCCAACCGATGAGAGGACAGTGCATTATGAGAAATCTTACCCTTAAAGCGTTTTATGTCACAGTGCTTGGCGCAGGGCTGGCAAGCTGGAGCACTTCCGCCGCGATTTATCAGGAAGCGGGCGGGCAAGTGGTGATCGAAGCCGAGCATTTTCACGAGCGCACCCGTCACCTTCACGCCGCTGGCGATGATCATCACTGGCACGTGGTGCCAAGTGAAGATGGGAACGATTTTTTGAATGATGCAGGGGACCCGCCTTTTACGAGTGCTGGTGGAAACGCTTATGTTCAGGTTTTGCCCAACGGGCCTGGGGGCGGTGGTGCCAATGTGGATCCTAAGTTGGATTTCAAGGTCAACATACAGACGACTGGGACCTACCAGCTTTTTCTTCGTTGGGGGGGTGCCAGCGGTAGCGATGATTCGCTGTATGCCGGGGTTGTCCCGCTGGCTGATGGGACGGGAGGGGCCATTGCCGACTGGTATCGCTTCAGTCAAGGTGCCCGGACTGACTTTGCCAATTCCTGGCAGGGTTTGGCCGGCTTCGAGAGGACGGATGCCAGTGGCAACAATGTTCCAGCCACCTGGAATATTTCCACCCCTGGAATTTATACAATCCGATTGTCGCAGCGGGAAGACGGCGCGGCGGTGGATACGGTGTTGCTCCAGCTTTCGAGTCTGCCGGCTCCGAGCGAGCCGGGACCTGCGGAATCGGCCATTTCAACGACCTTTCCGGTGTCTGTGAAATCGCGGTCGCCGATTGGAGCCGGAGTCTCTCCCAATGCGCCGATTGTTGTGCAATTAGAGGACGGCGGTTCAACTCAGGTTAAACAAGATGCAATTAAAATAACATTGGATGGCAACGTTTTGGCTGCCTCTGTGAGCCAATCCGGGAATGTCACAACCGCGACAGCGTCGCCTCCGAATTTGTTGCCGGCAAGTTCGACACACTCCGTGACGTTGATTTTCAGCGATACGGCTTCTCCAGCGCAGACTTTCACGAACACCTGGCAGTTTGTGGTGGCCAATTACCTGACGCTGGCTTCGAGCCTGGCCTATCCAACGGGATCAGCCGATACGAGCGCGCCTGGATTTAAAGCTCGCGTGGTCGAGGCCAACACCTTTTCAGGCACTTTGCCCAATTCAGAACAACGCGCCGAAGCGCAATTGGCGGGAACTCTCATTGACCCTGGCACCGGACAGCCTTATGTGAACGAAGCAAATACGGCGGCGGCAGGCGCGGACGGGTTCTTCGTGGATTCCGATGTCATCAATTGGAACCAGGACGCGCAAGGGATCGGGGCCGAGCAGGGCAATTTTCGAGCGCCCTCGTTGCCGGATGAGCCGATTCCCGGCATTCCAGGACTGGACGGGTTCAACACCGACAACATTGCGGCGGAGATTCTGACGTTTCTGGAGCTGCCAGCAGGCGCATACACCTTGGGCGTGAACAGCGATGATGGTTTTGTGCTCGCTGCGGGTCCAGATGCTCGAGACGTGTTGCGCACCGCTTTAGGACGATTCGATGGAGGGCGCCCCTCAGCGGACACGACGTTCAGCTTAGTGTCGGAAACAACCGGTATTTATTCGTTCCGGCTGATCTGGTACGAAGGGCTTGGGGGCGCAAACCTCGAGTGGTTTTCGGTCGATTCTGCCACGGGCGAAAAAATCCTCATTAATGATCGGAACAACCCGAAAGCGATTAAAGCCTGGCGGCAGATCACGGCGCCCACTCGGCCATTCATCAGCGCGGTTTCTCCAACTCCGAACGCGGCGAGTGTCCCGGTGGAAAGCGCACTCGAGTTCACCTTTACGAACGGCGCAATTCAAGTGAACACCAATTCGATTCAGGTGAAACTCGAGGGCCAGTCCGTGGCGCTGACCGGCATTACGGTCTCGGGGACGACCGTGAAAGTGGTGGCTGACCCGCCGGGAAATCTGACCGGCACCAAGACCTACACCGCCCAAATTACCTACAGCGATTCCGCTGGCAACAGTGTTACGAGTAGTTTCAGCTTCACCACCATTCGGCCGCCGATCACTCTTCCACCCATTCGGCAGGACGATGCCGGCCTGGCCGTGATTGAGGCGGAAAAGTTCGACGCGAATGTGCCGCAGGGCGCGCACGAGTGGGCTTTCGTTAAAACTCCGGCCGGTTATTCAGGAGAGGGGACTCTGTATGCGTCACCCGATGCTCCGGGTGCGGTCATTGAATACCCGGTCTCCTTAACGACGAGCCCGCGGCTGGACTACAAGGTCGAGTTCGTCAAGACCGGCACGCATTATTTCTGGTTCCGCGGCTCCGACGGCGGCGGCAATTCCATCAATGCCGGGATTGATGGGGACAACCTGAGCGACACCATGAACAACATTGATCAAGGATGTTGTGGCACCCGGCTCGTTCCTGGAGGGACCAGTTATACGTGGGTCGGCGGCATCGATGCCACGCTTGAGGGACGTTCTCAATTTGAGATCACACAAACCGGCGTTCATACCATCAACGTTTGGATGCGTGAAGATGGGCAGATTGTGGATAAGCTGCTGATAACGACCGACCCGAATTTCATCCCGAGCGGGGCAGGGCCGGCCGAGAGCGCGCGCGTCGGGGATCCGTTCCCGCCGGTCATCTCGTTGACCAGCCCGACGGCGGATCAACAGTTTGCGGTCGGGTCCACCATCATGGTCACGGCGGACGCCAGTGATCGCGACGGCACCGTCACCAAAGTGGAATTTTTCGAAGGATCAAACAAGATCGGAGAGGCCACCTCTGCTCCGTTTACCATCAGCTTCAAGCCCACGGTAGAAAAGTCCTACACGCTGAGTGCGGAGGTGACCGATAACTCCGGTTTAACCGGGACGTCCGGTACGGTGAAAATCGTTTACGGGAATCCTCCGCGCGCGTTGTTTGTGGGAAACAATCCGCTCACCCAAGCTGGGGATTTGGTCGTCATCAACCATTTGGAATCGAGAAACTTCCTGGTGACGGCCGTCGATGACAATGTTTCTGATCCTACCGACGCAGACGGGAAAGCTCTGGTCGTCATTTCATCCACGGTGGGCTCAGGAAATGTCAACGTTAAATTCACGGATGTGGCCGTGCCCCTGATCAATTGGGAAGAAGCGCTCTTCGATGATCTCAAAATGACCGGTGATAGCGGCGCTGACCCGGACCACCACGGCAGCACGGGCGGACTGACCCAGATCGACATCGTAAACCCAAACCATCCGCTGGCCGCCGCGTTATCTGGAGTTCAAACCGTCACGTCCTCTGCGCAAACGATGAGTTGGGGTTACCTTGACGTCAATCCCACCAACGCGATTTTGATCGCGACGGTTGCCGGGGACCCGCTCAAGTGGGCGATCTGGGCCTACGACAAGGGCGGGATTCTATTCGACGGGACGCCCGCGCCGGAGAAGAGGATTGGGATATTCTTTAACGGCGGCTCAACGACGGCGAATACCGCGGCAGCCACGCGCCTTTTCGATGCGGCAGTCGATTGGGCTCTGGGCATCGTGACCAAGCTGCCACCGACGCTCAGCATCGTGCGCAAAGCCAACGGGGATGTGGAAATCACCTTTGCCAACGGCGTGTTGGAATCGGCCGATGACCTGACCGGGTCTTGGTCCGAAGTGCAGGGCGCGACCAGTCCGCGCCCGGTGACGCCGACCGCCGCCCGGAAATTTTATCGCGTACGGCAGTAAGAAAGGAGTTGGAACTCCTGGAGAGACCGGATGCAAGTCCGGTCTCTCTAGTTTCCAGAAAAATTCCACCGGCACAGCCACAGCGAAAACGTTGGCAAAACCCGCAAGATTTCTCTCGCATCAATTGGGAACTGCCTGCGCCCTCATTCCGGACAACGTTCGGGCGAGGGGAGAGGCATATCCAGATGATCATAGAATTTCTTATTTTTTGCTTGGAGCGCGGACGGCCACGTCCGCCTTTCCGCTTTTGCCGCCGCGGCGGAAGACTTTTTGCGGCCGGGGCCGCCCGCGCTCCTTTTTGGTTGCGGCGTAGCGGCGTTGTGCAGTTTCAGGATGAGAACTATTTTTGCTGAACGCTTTGCGAGATTATGAAAGCCCGCCGTTATCCTGGCGCCATGCCGCGTCGTGAATTTTTCAAAAAGACAGCCACCGCCGCTGCCGCTGTCGCCGGCGCCGGCTTGTTCCAATCCTCGGTCAACGGGCAAAACCAGAATCAGACGGACGTGAGGCCGTGGTACCGTCGCGCCTTGCGCTGGGGACAAACCAACATTACGGAAAAGGACCCGACCCGCTACGACATCGCCTGGTGGCGGCAGTATTGGAAACGAACCCACGTTCAAGGCGTCATTATCAATGCGGGCGGCATCTTTGCGTATTATCCCAGCAAATATCCGCTGCATCATCGGGCTGAATTCCTGCGCGACCGCGATCTCTATGGCGAACTGGCCAAAGCTGCCCACGACGACGGTTTGGCGGTGTTTGCCCGCATGGATTCCAACCGTGCCGATGAGGAGTTCTACCGCGCGCATCCGGATTGGTTTGCCATCGATGGAAACGGCAAGCCGTATCGCGCCGGCGACCGATACGTGACGTGTGTCAACAGCGCTTACTACGACGAATACATTCCCAACATCCTGCGCGAGATCATCGCACGCACGCATCCGGAAGGGATCACCGACAATAGCTGGAGCGGCTTGGGCCGAGGCAGCCTCTGTTACTGCGACAATTGCGCCCGGGAATTTCGTGAAAGAACCGGCCAAGCGATTCCGCGGGAAAAGAACTGGCAGGATCCGGTTTATCGCCAATGGATCAAGTGGAATTATGCGCGCCGCCTGGAAATCTGGGATTTGAACAATCGCACCGCCCAGGCGGCGGGCGGTCCCCATTGCCTGTGGGTGGGCATGAACAGCGGTTCCGTCAGCGGCCAAAGCCAAAGCTTTCGCGATCTCAAAGAAATCTGCCAACGGGCTGAAATCATCATGCTCGATCACCAATCGCGCAACGATGGCAGCGGTTTTCAACACAACGGAGAGACGGGCAAACTGATCCATGGCTTGCTGGGTTGGGAGAAAGTCGCTCCGGAAAGCATGGCCCTGTACCAGGCGGGCCGCCCGACGTTCCGGGTTGCCAGCAAACCGGCGCCCGAAGCGCGGATGTGGATGATTGATGGCTTTGCCGGGGGCATTCAACCGTGGTGGCACCACGTGGGCGCGTATCACGAAGACCGCCGCATGTACCGCACGGTGGAACCCGTTAATCGCTGGCACAAAGAAAACGAGGCCTATTTAGTGAATCGCCAGCCCATCGCCACCGTGGGCGTGGTTTGGTCTCAAGATAACACCGACTTTTATGGCCGCGATAACGCCGATGAACTGGTCGAACTGCCCTGCCGCGGCATGGCGCAGGCCCTCATTCGGGCGCGGATACCGTATCTGCCGGTTCACGCGGATCACATCGATCGGGACGCGCCGCAGTTCTCGCTCTTGATTCTGCCGAACTTCGCTGCCATTTCGGACGCGCAGATCGCCAGCATCCGCCGGTTTGTTGAGCAGGGCGGCAATCTGGTCGCGACCGGCGTGAGCAGCCTTTACAATGAATGGGGCGACTCACGCGGCGATTTTGCCTTGGCGGATTTGTTCGGAGCGCATGCTACCGGGACCCGTCTCGGTTCCGCGGATTCGCCCGAACGCAGTTGGGCGGGCCAGACCTTGCACACGTATCTCCGCTTGCATCCTGAATTAAGGGCGGGCGTGGATGGCCCCAAGGCCGGCACAGAACCGCCTGTTTCCGGCGAACGCCATCCTGTTCTGAGCGGTTTTGAGGAGACGGATATCCTGCCTTTTGGCGGCTTGCTCGAACCGATTCAGACCGACGCGAACACGATTGTGCCGATGACTTTCATTCCGGCATTCCCGATTTATCCGCCGGAGACGGCCTGGATGCGGGTTGAGCGGACGAACATTCCTGCTTTGGTTCTCAACACCACGGCCCGCGGCGGACGTGTGGCCTATTTGCCGTCTGATATTGACCGCCGTTTTGCCCGGGATAATCTTCCGGACCAGGGCAATCTCCTGGCCAATCTGGTCCGTTGGGCGGCGCAGGATAAGATTCCGCTAGGCGTCAAAGGCCCTGGCTTGATCGATTGCCATCTTTATCGACAAGCCGATCGAGTGATATTGCACTTGGTCAACCTGACCAGTGCCGGCACCTGGCGCGCGCCGGTTGATGAACTGATCCCGGTCGGGCCGCTGGAGGTCAAAGTTCGTCTCCCGGATGGCGTGCATGGAAGAAACCTGCAGTTCCTCGTTGCCTCGGGAAAAACATCGGCCAAAGTGGAAAAGAGCTGGAGCGTTTTCGAAATCAAATCCGTTCTCGATCACGAGGTCATTGTGATTGGGTAGCGCCATCGATTTTTCTCAAACAATGTTTAGCTGTTGAGAAGTGCAAAACAAAGTGACGAACGCTCGCCCTCACTCCGGCCCTCTCCCCCAGGAGAGCGTGAACCCTGTCCTGCGCTGGAACAAGTCGCGGCGTTCCCGACTGGCGGGCGCGCTGCCGACGCTTCTCCCTGCCCATGAACCTGCCTATGAACCTCCAGGTAGGGCGCGTCACTCCGTGCGCGCCGCAAGATCGAGCCTGGCACCCGGACGGCGCGCACGGAGTGACGCGCCCTACCGCCCTGAACGGGTTCAGGGGCGCAAAACGCGTCGAAGGTCGGGGAGTTCTCTCCTGGGGGGCCGGAGTGAGGGCGGTCGGCATCCACTCTTTTTCAGAACCCTGTAAATCGTTACTATGAACTGCCACGAAGCCAACTTTTCAGACCGCCGGGAAACTCGACGCGGTTTCATCAAGAAAACTGCCGCGACCGCCGCTGCGCTCGCCGGTGCGAACGTGTTCTCAGCCTCGGTCTTGGGTCAGAACCAAAGCGCGGGTGTCGCTATCGTGCCTGACGCTGCGGAGGCCCTGCTCAGGCAACCCCCAGTGCGCTGGGCGATGGAACAATTGCGAGACGCGCTGAAGGCCAGGGGATTCACCGCCCAAATCGCAGACCGGCTTGATCAAACTTCGCCCGGAGACGAGCGCATTCTGGTCGCGCGCTCCACGTCGGCGCTGGCGCGGTCGGTGCTGGAGGGCAGCGGCGTGTCGGTCCCCGATGTTCCGGAAGCCTTGGGACTGGTCCGAGGCCAGGCCGGGAATCAGCCGGTCTTGCTCGCTTGTGGGTCAGATGTGCGCGGCCTGGTTTATGGCTTGCTCGAACTGGCGGATCGTGTCACGCATGCCGAACAGCCGCTCGCCACCCTTCGCCAAGTCGATCGCATCGTGGAACGGCCCGCCAATCCCATTCGCAGCATAGCTCGTCTCTTCAGCAGTGATGTGGAAGACAAACCGTGGTTCTACGACCAGTCCTTTTGGCAACGCTACCTGTCGATGCTGATCACCCAGCGGTTCAATCGTTTCAACCTGACGCTGGGCTTGGGCTACAATGCGCCGCGCCGCGTCCGCGACTCCTACTTTTATTTCGCCTATCCGTTCCTGGTGACGGTGCCCGGCTACGAGGTGACGGCCCGCGGTCTGTCCAACGAAGAGCGCGAGCGAAACCTCGCCATGTTGCGCTGGATCAGTAAAGAGGCGACGGCGCGCGGACTGCATTTCCAACTGGCCCTTTGGACTCATGCCTATAAGTTCATCGATAGCCCCGACGTCAACTACACCATCACGGGGCTGACACCGGAGAACCATGCAGCCTATTGCCGCGATGCGTTGCACACCCTGCTTGAGGCTTGTCCGGCCATCAACGGCGTCACCTTTCGCGGCCATTCTGAAAGCGGCATTCCAGAAGGCTCCTACGAGTTTTGGCCGACTGTTTTTGATGGGATCGCCCGGTGCAGCCGCCGGCTTGAGATCGACATCCACTCGAAGGGAATCGAACACAAACTGCTCGACCTGGCGTTAAAGACCGGCCTGCCGGTCAACGTCTCGCCCAAATACTGGGCCGAACACATGGGGCTGCCCTATCACCAGACTGCCATCCAGGAAGGCGAGCGGTTTAAGCCTGTCCCCGGCCGGAAATACTCCATCGAACAGCAACGCAATTTCACGCGTTACGGCTACGCAGATTATTTGCGCGAAGATCGCGCCTACGGCGTCTTATACCGCATCTGGCCTGGCACTCAGCGGCTCTTGCTTTGGGGTGACCCCGCCATGGCTGCGGGCTATGGCCGCCTGGCCCACTTCTGTGGATCTTTGGGCCTGGAATTGTGCGAGCCGCTGTCATTCAAAGGCCGGATGGGTTCGGGTTCGCCCGGCGGCCGCGAGACGTATGCCGACGCCAGGCTGCGCCCTGCCGGCGGTGACTGGGAAAAACACCTTTACACTTACCGGTTATGGGGGCGGCTGCTTTACAATCCCAACGCGGATCCAGATGCGTGGGGCCGGTACCTGCAGACGGAATTTGGCGCCGCCGCAAGAGATTGCGAAGCCGCGCTGGCCAGCGCGAGCCGGATCCTGCCGCTGGTGACGACGACGCACCTGCCCTCGGCCTCCAACAATGGTTACTGGCCCGAGATCTATACCAACATCCCGATTGTCACGAAGCGTTTTGCGGCCGTGAACGCGATCGATCCGGGCCTTTTCTCCAGCATCAACGAATTGGCCGATGAACTGGTCAAGGGCCATCGCAGCGGGAAGTATTCCCCGCTGGAGGTGGCGCAGTGGTTCGAGAGGCTGGCGGATGCGGCGGACGCTCATTTGGCCAAAGCGCAATCGCAGGTCGCACATCCGGCCAGCCCCGCCTTTCAACGTCTGCTGATTGATGTGGTCGTGCAAAGCGCGACCGGACGGTTTCTTGCGCAGAAACTCCGGGCGGGAGTGGCCTACGCCCTTTACGAGCGTCTGGAGGATCGCACCGCTCTGGAGCACGCCGTCCAATACTGCCGCGCGGCCCGTGACACTTGGGAAAAGATCGTCCACACTACCAAAGGCGTTTATAAGGACGACCTGACTTTTGGCTTGGAGCCGCACTTGCGCGGCCACTGGGCCGACCGCCTGCCGGCCATGGAAAAGGACTTGGCGGAGATGGAGAAAATCTGGAAAGAGAAACCGGCCGCGACCGCGCAGGCTGAAGGAGAAAAGCGTCCGCCGGCCGCCGCGTTGCTGGCCGCCGCGCTGGCCTCGGTGGCAACGCCCGCGCCGCGACTGCGTTGCGAGCATTTGCCGCCGGCGTCATTTCGACCCGGCGAGCCAGTCGTCCTCGAAATGACCGTCGAAGCCGGCTACAACCTGACACTCGCGCGGCTTCATTACCGGCGCGTCAATCAGGCCGAGGAATGCCAGATCGTTGAGTTTGCCGCCAAAGAAAACCGTTACCGGCAGACGATTCCGGGTCAGTACACGAATTCACCTTATCCCTTGATGTATTACTTCGAGCTGCATGACCGCAACGGTCAGGCGTGGCTGTATCCCGGCCTCGCGTCTGACCTGTCCAACCAACCTTACTTTGTCCTGCACCACGGGTGAAGCAAAACCCCCGATGAAGAATCTGAGCAGGGTTGATGCACTCAACACTTAGCGCAATACTAAACCACTATGAAAACAAGTCTCACCTCAAATCGAATCCCGCGTCGTGAATTTCTCAAGGTCAGCGCCGGCCTGGCCGCCGCAGCCACTTTCACCCCGACGCTGGTCTCGCCAGCCGCTGAAACCACAGAAAAGGCGCCCGCGGCCAAGATGATCGGCCTTCAGGTCGGCGCTGTCTCATTCGTGGACGAAGGCGTGGACCAGGTGATGGACATCCTGCAAGAGCGCGGCGCGGTGAACACCATTTTCCTGACGACCTTCACCTATGGCCGCGGGTTGTCCGGCCGGCAAATACCCGGCCATCCTTTTCCCGACCACGGCCAGCAGGGGTCCGACGAAAAGACCTTCCACGGCGGCAATTACGCCACGCCGCACCCGCAGTTCTACGCGAACACGGTGTTGCAGCAGACGCGCGCGCCGGACCACGGCGATCTCGACATCGTCGCCGCCGTGCTGCCCGCCGCCAAGAAGCGCAGCCTGAAACTGTTTTGCTCCATCGAAGACGCGTGGCGCTCCGATGTGCCCGGCGTGAAGCAGGTCGCGGAAGTCGATTTGCAGGGACGCAGGACCGGCGCGCTGTGCCTTTTCCATCCGGACGTGCGCGCGTTCTGGACCGGGCTGGCGGCCGATCTCTGCCAGTCCTACGACATCGACGGCATCCTGTTCTTCAACGAGCGCAACGGGCCGCTGCTGAACGCGCTCGGCGCCAGTCACTCCCAAAGCATCGCATCCTCACGCGTCACCTGCTTCTGTGAGCACCACCAGCGCGCGGCCCGCGCGCGCGGCATTGACTTCGCCCGCGCGCGCGAGGGGTTCATCAGGCTCGACCAGTTCGTGCAGGCAGCGCTCAAAGGCGAGCGCCCCAGCGACGGCTACTTCGTCGAGTTCTGGCGCACGCTCGTCGAGTATCCGGAAATCCTCCTCTGGGACCGGCTCTTTGACGAGGCGAAGCACCAAGTGCTCGCCGAGGTGAACAAGACCGTGAAGGGCATCCGGCCCAAGCTGCAGGTCGGTTTCCACATCGAGCACGTCAACTCCTTCAACCCCATCTTCCGCGCCACGCGCCGCTACGACGATCTCGCGCAGAAAGCCGATTTCCTGAAAATCGTTGTCTATAACAATTGCGGCGGCGAACGCTACGCCCACTTCATCGACAACGTCGGCTCGACCGTGTTTCGCGATGTGCCGAAGGACGAGTTGCTGCGCTTCAACAATCATCTCCTGAATTATGGCGACGAAGCTGGATTGAAGGAACTTGCCCAAGCCGGTCTCTCGCCGGACTACGTCTTTCGCGAGACCCAACGCGCGCTGGCCGGCGTGAAAGGCAAGTGCAAGATTCTCCCGGGCATCGACATTGATATCCCCACCGGCAAGAACAGCCGCAAAGCTTCGCCCGAAGACACCTATGCCGCGACCTCTGCGGCGTTGCGCGCCGGCGCCGACGGTGTCATTTTCTCGCGCAAATATTCCGAGATGCGGCTGGCGAATTTGGCGGCCGGCGGAAGGGCGGTGCGGGAATTCTTGCGATGATCATTGAAGCACCATGAACAATAGAGTGAATGGCAGGTGCAAGCCTTCTTCATTGGGTCTTGTGATGGTCAGTGAGCTTGAGTGCCAAGCCGACAACGAAACCCGTCGAGAGTTGCTCAAGAGAACGGCAACCGCCGCTGTGGCCTGCGCATGAAGACGGCTTGGCCGTTCTCGCTGGGAGTTGCGCTGGGAGTTCGTGGTTGACCTCATCTTGCGCGTGCAGCCTAATGATCCGCTATGAGAGTGTTGGTGATCGAGGATGAAAAGCGGGTGGCCAGCTTCATGATGCGAAGCCTCGTGGAGGCCAGCTACGCGGTTGATTGTGCCCATGATGGCCAGGAAGGTCTTGAACTGGCTTGCGCGACCGATTATGACGTGATCGTGGTCGATCTGATGCTGCCCAAATGCGATGGCCTCACAGTGGTCAAGGAGTTGCGCCAGCGCGGGAAGATGACGCCGGTGTTGGCGGTGACGGCCAAAGGCACCGTGCACGACCGGGTGACGGGATTGAACACCGGGTGCGATGACTACCTGGTCAAGCCTTTCGCGGTGGCCGAGTTTATTGCGCGGGTGCGGTCGTTGCTGCGTCGCGGCGCCCCGCAGCCGCCAAGATTCCAAGTCGGTGATCTTGTCTTGGACGCGGCCACGCGCCGGGTGGGCCGCGCAGGCAAGCCGATCGAGTTGACGCCGAAGGAATTTGCTTTGCTGGAGTACTTGATGCACAACGTGGGGCACGTGGTCACGAAAACCATGATTGAGCAGCACGTCTGGAACTACAGCTTTGACAGCGGGACGAACTTGGTGGAGGTTCACCTGAGCCATCTCCGCAATAAGGTGGATCGAGGATTCGACCGCTCGCTCATTCAAACGGTGCGTGGGGTCGGCTATGTCCTGCAGGAGGCGAGCGCAAACGCCCGATGAGAATCAATTCCAAATGCATCCGCTTCCGACTGATCGCCTGGTATGTCCTCAGTCTGGGCACAGTTCACTTCCTCGTAGCGATGGGGCTTTACCAGACGGTTTCGGCGAGGCTCCATCATGAATTGGACGAACGACTGGAGACCTACGCGACCTGCCTGGTGGAACTGCTGCCCAGACACCGCCCGTCGGAACTTGCGGAGGTCGTGAGCGAGAGGGCCGCCCTGATCGCGTTGGGGCCGGATCTCTATGTTCGCGTGGTGGACGGAGCGCAGCAGGTTGTTTTTGAATCCGCGAGTTCGCCGGCCGCCGTGGCCGACAAGCTTCGGTCTGCCTTTGAGATGCCGGCTAACTCTCCGATCAGCCTTCGGGTGGCCGGTTCCGGGTTGTGGCGAACGTTGCGGCGAGAGGTGCAGGAGGACGGCAAGCTGCTCTACGTGGGCGTTGTGGCCCTGCCCCTCCGCGGGGTGCAGCAGACGTTGACGCAGTTCCAGTTCGTCTTGATTGCGATCGTACCTAGCGTGCTAATTTTGGCGAGTTTCGGCGCGTGGTTGTTGCTGAACCGGGCGCTGCGCCCACTCCGGGACATGATTCGGACGGCGCGGGCGATTCAAGCCCAGGAACTCAACCAGCGATTGCGCGTGCCTGAGACGGACGACGAGATGCAGTCGCTGGCCGAAACCTTCAACGAAATGGCAGAGCGGCTGCATCGCTCGTTTGCGCAAATGCGTCAATTCATCACCGACGCCTCGCATGAACTGCGCAGCCCGCTGGCGGTGCTCAGGGGGGAAGTCGAACTTGGTCTGAAAGCCCAGCTCAACTCGAACCGTTGCCAGGACATTTTAGGCTTGTGCGCCGTTGAGATCGAGCGGCTGTCGGGCTTGGTCGAGACGCTGTTGTTCTTATCCAACGCCGACGCGGAGAAAGCCGCGCTTGATTTCAAGCCCATCAACCTCACAAGCGTGATGGAAGAGATGGCCGAGCAGACCCGAATCCTTGCTGAAGCCAAGGGTGTTGAGGTCACTCTCGTAAACGGGCACGGGATCGTGCTGCCAGCGGATGAGATGCGACTCAGGCAACTGCTGCTCAATCTCGTTGGCAACGCGGTCAAATTCACGTCGCAAGGTGGCCGGATCAGCTTGAGTTGCCGGCCCGTGGACGGACAGGCTGAGTTCGTCGTGAGTGATACCGGCATTGGCATCGAACCGAAAGACCTGCCGCATATCTTCGACCGATTCTATCGCGCCAACCGGGGCGGTCCTGACGCTGGCAGCGGCTACGGGCTTGGGCTTTCCATCTGCAAATGGATTGTGGAGGCCCATCGGGGCAGCATCCATGTCGAAAGCATCCCGGGCAAAGGGAGCGCCTTCACGGTGCGGCTGCCTCTGGCTGATGAAAAATTAAGCCAGTCTTCAGGATCCCTTCACCCTGGCTCGCTAGGGTAGCGTCTCGTGTCACATCACCCATGATACAACACCGTTATCGTGATCGCGCTGGGGCGGGGTCGCCCCGGGCAGTGAAGGCCAGGTGGCGGGGCGGCACCAGCGCCGGGTGCAACCACCGCCCACGAGCCATCTCATGGGGCGTAGTGACTCCTCCCTTACGGGAAATGACGAAAGCGGTGACGCTCGTTATCGGCTTTTGCGTGTTGCGTCTGTCGGCTGCTGACGTCGGGGAGATCACGGGCACGGTCAAAACTACCCAGCGGGCGCTGTCTGACGCCGTCGTTTATGTCGAGAAGATCGAGGGGAAGACTTTCACTGCGCCCCAACAACCTGCGGTGCTGGACCAGGTCAGGCTCACTTTTGTGCCGCATGTGCTGCCGGTGCTGGTCGGCACCACCGTCAGTTTCCCGAACAACGATGTGGTGTTGCACAATGTGTTTTCGCCGCGGAAGGACAAGAAGTTCGATCTGGGCACGTACCGACCTGCCTTGGCCAAGACGATCCTGTGCGGCAGCCCGGGCGTGATCCCGATTCTCTGTCGCATTCATCCCGAAATGTCGGCGTTCATCGTGGTGGTGCCAACCCCCCACTACGCCGGGACCAATGAAAAAGGCGCCTACCGCATCACGGGCGTGCCGCCAGGCAGATACCGCCTGGCCGCCTGGCATGAAGCCGCGGGGCTGAAGGTCCAGGACCTCGTCGTGCCAGAGCGCGGCGCGGTTTCCGCGGACTTCCTGATGAAGAGGTAACGCCTCAGCATGTGCACCATCACCTCGAGCCCCCCACAACGAGCGCGCCGATTCGGAATCCAGGGAAAGCTCACCTCCCTGTTTATTCTGCTCTCCACCCTGCCGCTGCTGGTGATCGGCAGTTACGTGATCTGCACACAGGTTGACCACCTGAAAGCCGAGCAGTTGAGGAATCTGCAAAACGACGTGGCGGAGTTGAGGGAAAAGGCGTCATCGTTTTTGTCCCGCGTCGAAGGCGAGATGCGATTGCTGTCCCACACCACGGCAATCCAGCAGTTGGTGGATGGTCTGCAACGGGAGGGGGCCGTGCCGCAGCCAGTCGAACACGCCGCGGCGCAGGAACTCCTCGCTCTGCTGAGGGACACCTCCTCCTACGCGCGGGTCAACCTGCTGGACGCCACGGGCAAGGAAGTGATTGCGGTGATGTTTGACAGGGGCAGGCTGCAAGCCGTGCCGCCGGATCGGCTGGCGACACGCCCGTTCTATTTCTACGTGTACGCCACCGCCGAGATGAAGCCGGGCCAGATCAAGTTTTCCCC
>ERZ1292640.1112-Hain-H43-02um-R1-1112-length-22191-cov-7_pt1 | contig 22191 bp, 22 predicted proteins | sample MGYA00564404_ERZ1292640 | MGnify/ENA primary metagenome ERZ1292640 (study PRJEB36523, sample SAMEA6512636) | groundwater metagenome | collected 2019-01-08 | study: AquaDiva: Metagenomics assemblies of 32 groundwater samples
ATAAACTGTTTTTACTTTATATTCCGCTAACAGGCTTTTTAAGAGCTCTTTTTTATGGCCGACAACAACGATTGTCCTTTTAGCCTTAAGCTTTCCTGCTAACTCAAGGACATAACCTAACATCGGCTTTCCGCAAATAGTATGCAGGACTTTGGGAATACGCGACTTCATTCTCGTGCCTTCACCGGCAGCTAAAATTATGCATGCGATATTGTTTTTCATAGGTCTAAAGGCTTATCTGCCTTCCCTTAATTTAAAATATAGTTTCCTTCGCTTTCCGGTTAAAGCCTTGCGCATAAATTCATGCATTTGACACAGCCACTCCATTTTTTTTCTCGGCGATATGCGCATAAACCTTAAAACCCGCTCTTCGTCTGTTTCCCATTTAAAAATCATTTCTTGACCTTTGCTCTTACCCAATCTTTATTCTTCAATGACAAAACAACTCAAGCCCTTAATAATTTCTGCGAAGCCATACCATTATCTCTGCTTGTTGAATGGCGAAGCAGAATTGCCCTTTAGCTTTTTAATCTTTTTCAATTCTTCAATATCCAGTTTATCTATACCGCGGCCGGTATCGCGTTTCATCTTAATAATATTATCAATTGAAATCACAGGGACTATTTGTTTGCCTATTTTAAGACGCATGGCGCTCCTCTTTGCTTCCTCATAAGATACTGGTGACTCTATTATAATATCCACTTCCTTTAATTCAACATCTTTATAAAAGTTAAACGCCTTCATATGCTTATTATGAATCCAATCATATCGTATGCGTTTATCTGCCAGCCCCATAGGGTCTACCGGCTGTTTTACGCGGTAACCTTTCTTCCTTAAGATGCCCACAACTTTCTTGAGGTTCTCATCGCTCATTTCAACTAAAATATCCATATCCGCCGTACTTCTTAACCAACCATGAAGATTAACAGCAATCCCGCCTACAATTACATATTTTACTTTCCGAACCTGAAATTCCTTTAGTATTTCGCCGTATAGTATCATCTACTTTTATTGTAACGGATTTTTAGATTGAATGGCATAATGCTACTCTAACAGCTGGCAACTTAAATGACAACCAAATCGACAACCTATAATAATAAACCCGAACTCACTAGAAGTTCGGGGCCAGCAAGACACAAGATCTCACTGGGATGATGGCATTATTAATACCACAAAGGCATGCGCTCGTTAATATTCTTCTTCTAATTAAAGTATACCGCATAAATTCAGCATTTTAAATACTTACTGGTTTTTATTTCCATAAAGAAAGGGTTTTTGATGCGCATTTTGAATAAACCCAAGTATTTATTGCGCAGAGCAGAGAACCCATAAGAGTCAATGAATAAATATACCATGGCTTTTTATCAATAAACAGCATTGCAGTTATTGTCAAAAAAATTGTGCTGTAAACAGTTGAGGTGTTGGAAAGCGTAAGCCAATAATTTACGACGGCATTTAGTTCTGCGGGTGGTAAAGTAGAACTACTTGCTTTTTCAACTCCTGCTAACCGAAACAAGAATTTCTCAACCTTATTTTTAGGAATATATGCCGTTGACATATCGTCATTTTCTCTTACTCAAACCGGACAACTATCAATCGTTTTTTATTTATCACTACCGCATCCTTATTTCATATTTCTGGACATTATCTTGCAGAAAACTCCAACCCCAACCAATAAGTTTACCATTATCAAAAACAAAAGGAGTGAGTTCATCATCTGCAATACCCGTCAAGCCAGACAGAGTTTTAAATGAAGTTTGTTTTTTATCAGAAAATAATAAAGACGTTTTATGTTACACTCTACAAACCAAATACTTATAGAGAAAATCCAAGAAAATCCTGATAAAAACTTTATCCTTAACTCGCTTATTTCAAAAAAAACACATCGAAACTAGTCTTTTACCCAAGCAAGTTAAGCAAACTGGATACCGTGTTTAGCCCGCGCCAGGCGTTCAATACTATTCCTAACTTTCTGACTAAGAGGGACAGCTTGAATCCTTACGGTATAGCCGATAAATAGCAAAATCTTCTCCAGGGTTACTATATTGCTAAAATCGCCGCTTTCAATCTTGGAGATATATTGTTGTGTAACTCTTGCTTTTTTAGCTAATTGGCCTTGTGTCAGTTTATTTCTAATCCTATAGCCAATGACCCGCTTCACGATATCCAGTTTCTGTTCCTCAAGCTCATAAAGCTCTTTAAAATACGGATCCTTTAGTTTTTCATTTAAGTGTTCATCAACTCTAACAATATCCATAACGTACCTTCTTTCTCAGCCTTATTTGTGTCTTTCTATGAATACTTTTCTTCTTTCAATAGCCAATGCCCTTTCTTTTTCAGGCAGTTTAGCAGACTTTTTGATAAAACCGTTGGTAAATATTGCCTTATCCTGATGAAAGAAAAAATATAAAACCCTGATACTGCCTTCCTGTCCCTTAAACCTTAGTTCAAATATTTCGCCGCCTATGTATTTAGCATGGGGTTGAGGCAATTTATGGCCGAATTCCTCAAGCAAGCTCTTTACAAAGAAGAATTTCCGCTGACTGCTGGAATTAAGCGAATCTATAAAATCCCTGATAGGAGATTTCCCTGATTCGGTTAGATAATAAAAACAGTTAACATCTGTCAATTTATCCCTATATTAGCTCAAATAAAGTATACAACTAAATGGTTGTATTGTCAAGATTGCGCATGTTTACGAGTGAAAGAACCCTCTAAATATATATTACCTGAAGCTCCTACGAAGCCATACCGTTATTTAGTAATAGTTCAGCTCTTGGAAGCCGTCGACGAGTGTCATTGCGAGCGACCGCAGGGAGCGAAGCAATCTTTAAAGATTGCTTCGTCGCTGTCGCTCCTCGCAATGACACGGTTACTTCCGGAAGCTGAACTGTTACGTTATTTACAGGTTGAATGGCGAAGTAAAATTGGGAGGGCTGGATTCGAACCAGAATAGCGAGACCCAAATTCTCGTGTCCTACCGTTGGACGACCTCCCAAAAGATTGTCATTCATGTATTCCATACTTGGCTTCGTTTCGACCCTCCCGCCCAACTTCCAGTATATTGAGTGGCGGGATCACGTCCGCCAAAAAGATTAAGCGGGACGTGAGACGACATCCCAAAAGAATAGCTATTTCTTCGCCAGATCCTGTTGGAATGCATCAAGGACTTTTTTCTGCAGGGTTTCTCTAAATGCCTGCGTAATAGGATGCGCGATGTCTTTATGTTCCGACTGCATATCCTGCGCTTGAGACTCTCCCGTAATAGGAGCTGATACAAGCGGCAATGGCGCGGCGCACTGATTGCAGTATTTACTGCGCACCTCGTTCCTGAAACCGCACTTCGGGCATGGCTCTTTCATCTTACGCGAAGGCATCGCGATAAACACGCCGTTAGAGCCCTCAATAACTTTTATATTCCTTACCACAAAAGAATTATCAAATGTGACTGTCGCGTACGCCTTTAACTTTTTGTCCGGTGAATCTTTCAAAAATATCCTTACCTCGGTTATTTCCATAGCTGTCCCCCCACTTAGGTCATAGGTTATAGGTCATAACATAGCTAAACGGTTGCCGCAACAAAAACTCTATACCCTTTTAAGCGCCTAAAGAACCTCGCTAACTTTAATCCCTCCTTTCGCGACTTAATTATCCCGAAAACAGAACTTCCGGACCCCGACATTAAAACATTATCCAAACCTTGTTCACGAAGGATATCTTTAGCCTTTTTTACTTCAGGATATTTTTTAAATGTTATATCTTCTAAACGATTAAAAAGGATTTTTTCTATTCTATCTGTTTTTTTAAATGCCCTTTTGCTCCAATCATCTGATTTATCCAGCTCCTGATAAATCAGACGGGTAGAGACACTGAACTTAGGGACAAGCAGGATATGCCAAAATTTTCTTTTCCAGTTTAAAGGCGTAATTTTTTCTCCCCGGCTTTCACCCAAAGCAAAGGCATACTCATAAATAAAAAAAGCTACGTCAGAGCCTAACTTTGCGGCATATTCAACCAGCTTTTTTTTATTTAAACCCAGCTTCCAGATCTTATTTAAGCCAACCAGTACGCTTGCGGCATTACTTGAGCCTCCGCCCAGGCCCGCGCCCACGGGGATATTTTTTTCTATCTCGATATCCACTCCATCTTTAATTCCGAAATCATCCTTTAATAATTTCGCCGCTTTATAAGCGATATTATTTGAATCTTTCGGAATATCTCCAGACGCGGACTTAATAATTATTACGCCGCTAGAGTTTACATCGAGGGTTATTTTGTCAAAAAGCGATATTCGTTCAAAAATGGTGCGTATATTATGATATCCGTCCTGCCGTTTACCGAGAATCTCCAGATATAAGTTTAGTTTAGCAGGAGAATATATAATCATAAAAACATTCAAGTAAACCCGTAACCTGAAAAGAGCCGTAAAATTATCGTCATTGCGAGGAACCCTCGATTGGCTTGTCTGTGACGAAGCAATCACGTTTTAAAATACGAGATTGCTTCGTCGCCATCTGTCAACGACAGCTCCTCGCAATGACAACTTTACTTTATTTTTATGTTTTTTCTTCTTTTCTTTTATCTGATTACTGGTTTCTGGTTACTATCTTCTTACACGCCGCGATAATATCCTGAGGAGTAAGCCTGTATTCATTTAACAACTCATCCGGTTCGCCGGATTGGCCGTAACGTTCCTTAACCCCTACCCTAAGCACTCGGGTAGGGCATTCTTCGGAAACTATCTCATCTACGCTGGAAGACAAGCCTCCGATAACCGTATGCTCTTCACAAACGACAATCCCTTTTGTTTTGCGCGCGGCGTCGATAATAGCCATTCTATCTATCGGCTTTATGGTATGCATGTTCAACACGCGGCAGTTTATGCCTTCATTTTTTAAAGCTGCCGCCGCGTCCAACGCCTGTTTAACCATCAGGCCGCAGGCGATTATTGTTACGTCTTTTCCGTCTAGTAATAATTGCGCCTGGCCAAACCTAAAATGGCCTACGCCTTCCAGTGTCGGGACCTTCGCCCTTCCTAAACGGATATAAACCGGCCCGGTAATCTCAATAGCTGCCATTACCGCCTCGCGCGTTTGCGGGCCGTCAGCGGGGACGATAACCTTCATCGTCGGAATTATCCGCATCAGGGTAATATCTTCTAATGCCTGATGGCTGGCCCCGTCTGGCCCGACACTAATTCCGGCGTGCGTAGCCACAATCTTAACATTTAGATTACTGTAAGAAATGGTATTTCGGACCTGATCCCATGCCCTGCCGGTGGCAAACATAGCGAATGTAGAAGCGAAAACTATTTTTCCGCACGAAGCCATGCCTGCCGCGGTAGCCATCATATTCTGTTCGGCAACGCCCATATTGAAAAACCTGTCTTTGAATTCTTTCGCGAACAAGCAGGTACGGGTCGAGCCGGAAAGATCGGCATCAAAAACCACAATATTATGATCTTTGCGCCCCAATTCCACAAGGGTCTCGCCGTATACGTCGCGTTGATATTGTAGGTCCATTTTAGGTGTTAGGTGTTAGGTTTAAGGTGTTAAAAGATAGATGGTAGGTAATGACATAAGTTTTTGCTTTTTCCTATGACCCATCACCTATAACCCAACACCTAAACCGATCTTTACTCCAATTCCTTTAGCGCTATCTCCGCTTCCTTCTCTGTCGGAGCGCGGCCGTGAAAATCCACCACATTCTCCATAAAAGACACTCCTTTTCCTTTTATGGTGTGGGCGATGATTATCGAAGGCTTGCTCTTTATTTTTTTAGCCTCATCATAAGCTTTCAAGATCTCTAAGATATCATGGCCGTTTATTTCTATCGTGTGCCAGCCAAAAGAACGCCATTTATCAACAAGCGGCTCAATACTCATCACTTCTTTGATACAGCCATCAATCTGAAAACCATTATAATCCAGAATAGCCGTAATGTTATCGCATTTATAATGCGCCACAGCCATTGCCGCTTCCCAAATATTGCCTTCCTGGATTTCTCCGTCGCCCATCAGGCAGTAAACGCGGTAATCTTTATGGTCAACTCTCGCGGCCAACGCCATGCCCAACGACACTGACAAACCCTGGCCTAAAGAACCGCTTGAAACTTCTACTCCGGGGGTACGCACATCAGGATGGCCCTGAAGAAGGCTCCCGAGTTTACGCAATGTCCATAGCGCGTCAACAGAGAAATACCCTTGCTCAGCTAACACAGCATACCACAAAGGGCAGCAATGGCCTTTAGACATATGAAACCTGTCCCTGTCCGGCCATTTAGGGTCTTTAGGATTATGGCGCAAAACGCCGCCGTAAAACAAAGCAACCAGCAAATCCGTCGAAGAAAGGCTTCCGCCGGGATGGCCTGACTTTGCCTTGGCTAACATTTGTATTATCAGCCTGCGGACCTTCTTAGCTTTTTCCTGTAGCAGGGCTATTTCTTCTTGGGTGATTTCCATAATAACTTATCGTGTCATCGAACGGGTTTGATAAATCAAACCCCTACAGACATACAGGGCATACCTGTAGGGGCGCCATTTATGGCGCCCGAATCAAAGTTTCTTTAACTTCTCCTTAACATCCTCTTGCTTATCGTCTAATTCCAGCGACTTCTTCCACGCCCTATCTGCTTTATACGAGTCGCCGTTTTTAAAATAAGCCTCTCCGAGATGATCAAAAATAATCGGGTCCTTTAATGAATAAGAGGCGAGTTCTAATTCTTTTATTGCCTCCGGGTACAAATTTTGCTTAAAATAAATCCATCCCAAAGTATCAAGATACGCGGGGTTATTAGGTTCTTTTTCCAGCGCCTTTTTGACGAACTTTTCAGCCTCCGCGAGGTTCTTACTTTCTTCAGCGTATATATATGCCAAAGAGTTTAGCGCGTCGGAATAATCCGGATTAATAATCAACGCCTGCTTAAACTTTTCTACAGCCTCTTCTCTCTTGCCCTTTTCTTCATATATGGTGCCCAGCATAAACAAAGACTCATTATCGTCCTTGTTTATTTCTAAAATCAAAGAGTAAACCTTAACCGCCTGGTCTAAGTCCTTGCGCTGGGTGTAAATAATTCCTAAACTTTTTAGTATGTTTACGTTTTGAGGGTCTTTTACAGAAGACTTTTTGAGAACCTCTTCATATTCCACAGATGCCCTATCGGCTTCGTTTTGTGAAGCATAAAGAAGAGCCAGCAATAAACCGGCTTCCAGGTTGGCGTCATCTATCCGCTTAGCTTGTTTTAATTCAACGATTGCTTTGTCAAACTCGTACTTGCGTATATACGCAGTCCCCATACGCAAATGAGGCCAGGCGGAATTCGGATCAAGCTCGATTGCTTTTTTGTATTCGCGGATTGCCTCATCGAGATTATCCTGGCGCTCATAAAACGAACCCATCAAATAATGAGTAAGCCCCTCGGAGGTACGCTTATCTTTCGAGGCGAAACACAGGTTTAAAAAAATGCTCGACAGAAATAGAAATAAACCTATCACTGCCAACGCTATTAACGGCTTTCTTCTCTTAGCAGGCGGCATGTATTGCTATTAGCAAACGATTAGTAACCAGAAACCAGATAAAAACAGAAAAAGCTGGTTTCTGGTTACTTAAATTTAACCCTAGACTCTTTTCTTCAAGTGTCTACGCTTACGCAACATCTTTTTCCTCTTGTGCGTGCGTATCTTCTTTCTCTTTCTTTTTTTACCACAAGGCATTTTTACCTCTCTCTGTAAACGAGGGAACAGCTCAAAAGCTGTTCCCTACATCAATATATTAACTTATTTAACGAATACTCGATAATCCCCTCGGCGCCGGCGGCTTTTAATTTGGGGATAATATTACGGACTATCCGTTCGTCTATAACAGTTTCTACCGCCACCCACGCGCCCTGCGCCAGATTAGATATTGTCGGGTTTTTAAGCGAAGGCAGGACACTCAAAACCTTCTTTAAATCCACTTTTCTCACATTCATCTTTAACCCGACTTTTTCCTCGGCCTGGATTGCGCCTTTTAACAAAAGGGCTATTTGCTCCATCTTGTCTTTCTTCCAATTATCCCTATAAGATACTTTATTCGCGATCAATTGCGTCGTCGATTCTATAATAGTCGCGATCTGCCTTAAGTTATGCGCCTTTAAGCTTCTTCCGGTCTCGGTAAGCTCGACGATGGCGTCGACTAAGCCCGTAGCAACCTTTACTTCCGTCGCGCCCCAGCTGAATTCCACTTCCGCGCTGACTTTATTTTTCTTAAGGTACTTTTTAGTCACGTTGACTAATTCGGTCGCGATGCGTTTACCTTTTAAATCCTTGATATTCTTTATCTTGGAATTCTCCGGAGCCGCCAACACCCAGCGCACAGGATTCAAACTCTGTTTGGCATAAATAAGCTCTTCTACTTTTACCACATCCGAGCCGTTTTCAACTACCCAGTCGTAACCGGTTATCCCGCAATCAAGCGCGCCGTCGGCAACATAACGGGACATCTCTTGCGCCCGCAGCATTATCGGCTCTATTTCGGGATCGTCAATCGACGGAATATATGAACGTTCGCTGACGTTTAAGTTAAAACCTGCCTTCTTAAACAGTTTGAAAGTCGATTCCTGCAGGCTCCCCTTGGGTATACCTAACTTTAATATTTTAGACATGTTAGACTCGTCCTTGCTTTAAGTTGCTGCGAAGCCCTACCGTCGTTTACAGGTAGATGGGCGAAGCAGAATTCTTCTTCGCTCTTCGACATAAAAATGCCAATTAATTATACATTCCGCCCGGGGAATTGTAAAGAAAAATATTGCCCTTTTTCGTAATATAAGTATAATGAATCTTTATAAGTTTTGACTGTTAATTTAAAATGCGTATAGGAAGGAAAACTTTACCATGCTAAGGCTACTGCGTAAAAAAGAAACCGCTAAAAAAGCTATATTTTGGATTCTAATCACAGTTACTACCCTTGCCTTTGTCTTGTGGGGCGCCGGGGCATATAAAGAGAAAAATAAAACTCCTAACTTCGCGGGGATGATATTCAAACACCGCGTATCCTACAGAGAATACCAGAAAGCCCGCCTTGCCTGCGCCAATAACGCCCGCTTACGCTTCGGAGACTACTATTCGAAAATCGAGGCCTATCTTAATCTCGACTATCAAGCCTGGGTGCGGCTGATATTGCTTGATTACGCCAAAAAAGAACGCATCAAGGTTTCCGACAAGGAAGTTGTCGAACAAATAGCTTCTATCCCGTTTTTTGTAAAAGGCGGCCGTTTCAGCAATGAAATCTACAAAACTGTTGTCCGCCGCTACCTAAATGTCCAACCCCGCGACTTTGAAGAACAGGTCCGCGCGGACATTATCATAAATAAAATATATGAAATGGCCGGCAAAGATGTAAAAGTCAACGACGACGAATTGCGCCAGGCATACCAGAATGAGTTTGAAGAAACCGGCATAGATTATATCAAAGTTTCTCCTGAAGAGTTCAAACAGAAAGTAACCGTAAGCGATGATGAAATAAAAGGTTATTACGAAAAAAACAAAGATTATTTCAAGCGGCCGCAAACAGTAAAAGTGGAACATATCGGAATACCCTATGCTCCTGACGCAAGCAGCAATGCCAAGCAACAGGCATTCGACAAATTGCGTTTCTCCTATCAAAGGATAAAAAACGCGAAGGACTTAAAAAGCGTTGCGCAAGAGCCGCTTGTCTATAAACAAACAGGCTTTTTTTCAAGCGATGAACCTATAGAGGGAATAGGTTTTTCGGCTAATTTTTCCTTATATGCCTTCAGCCTAAAGGAAAATGAAACCAGCCCGATTATCCAGACGCCTGAAGGCGCGTATGTATTAAGGGTCATTGAGAAAAAACTGCCTTATATCATGGCCTTTAACGACGTAAAAGAAAAAATCAAAGCCGCCATTATTGAGGACAAATCCCTGCAAGAAGCCAAGGACAAAATACAGGAATACAAAAACAGATGTGATGCCGAAAGCAAGCTCGACCCGGCATTTGACTTAAAAAAAGCCGGCACGCTTTTAGGCGCCGAAGTAAAATCTTCCGGATTATTTAAAAGAAGCGGCCGCATAGCTGATATAAATGATTCTAAAGCAATAATTGATGAGGCCTTCAAGCTGAAGCCAAAACAGATAAGCGGCATTATAGCCGTTCCTCAAGGATATTTTATAATTGAACAGGAAAAGCTTGTTAATATAGATGAGGCGAAGTTTAAAACGGAAAAAGAAGCCTACAGCAAGAAAGTCCTCGACCAGAAAAAGCAGGAAAAAATCAACGCTTTTATCGAAGAGCTTATCAAAAAATCCGGAATAAAGGATTACATCGGGGCAACAAATACTGAAGAATAACTTGCGCGAAACGGGCTTGATAAATCAAGCCCCTACAGGCATCCTACGGCACATTTGTAGGGGCGCCATTTATGGCGCCCGCAATAAAAAAGGGAACACTTTTAAGTGTTCCCTTTTTTATTACAACTATTAGCTTCTGTTTAGCTTATGTTGATACAGTTTACCGGACAACTTTCAGCTACTTCTTTTAGATTATGCCCTTCCTTACAGCTTTGCGCGATAACATGGGCAATGCCGTCGCCCTCAACCTTAAATACTTCCGGGCAAGAGCTTTCGCATAAACCACAGCCTACGCATGTAGAAACATCAACAGTTATTTTCATTTTTATGTTCTCCTCAAATTTGCGAAGCAAATTTGATCCTGAGTCCCGCCGAAAAGGCGGGACGAAGGACCTAATGTTTAATCCTATCCCTTCGTCTCTTTTATTGTTTCAGCCGGCGCCTGAACAGCTTGTTCTGCCTTCAGGCCATACTTCTGAATATTATTATCCGCGACAGCCTGAATTTGTTTTACCAACTCCGGATTGCTCAAAAGATGCTTAAACCTTCCCTGGACTTTCAGATATTCCTCGACGGGTTTAACCACGCTTAACTTGCGCACATTAGCAAGCTTTCCGTTTTCATATTCAAACATCGGATATAATCCGGTTTCAACCGCAAGCTTTGCCACATCCCAGGTATACTTGGAATCATGCCTCCAGCCTAATGGGCAAGGGACATGAATCTGCAGGTATTTCGGGCCTTTAATGGAAATTGCTTTTTTGACTTTCTTCTGCAGATCCAACGGATAACCGGCAGAAGCTGTCGCGACATACGGTATGCCGTGGGCAACCGCAATTTCCGGCATAGGCTTTTTCGGCCGGGGGTTGCCGGCAGATTTAACGCCTAGCGGTGTAGTGGTAGTATTTGCATCAAAAGGGGTAAGGCCGCTGCGTTGTATGCCGGTATTATGGACAACTATTCCATCAGCCACAAAATTATGCTCATCCTCAACCCTTAAATCTAAAGTCGGCTCTTTGCCGACGTAGTTTATTTCGGTTACTTTTTCTGTGTCATAATACTCATTATCAATCAAGAAATTACGCCAGCGGTATTGCGAAGCGTATTTTTGAATTTGCGGCTTGGCCCTTTTACTCATACAGACATAACCAAATCCTGTGTCTTTGAGCAGTTTTCTCTTTACACAAACCCTGCCTGCTTTTACTGTCTGCCAGTGGATCTTTCCCGCCTGAAAACCGGTAATTTGAGCAAGTAATCTTAATCGTTTAAGCAAGTCACAACTCGCGCTCACAAACCGCCAGGAATTCCCAAATTTATATCCGTCGGATAACATCAAGCCTTCAATGAAAGCCTCCCTTTGCTCTTGCGGCAGAGTAAAAATCCAATCCGGAATAGTTTTATTCTTGGCTCCTTTATTAAATTTCAATGAATCAATGAACCGCGCGAGATTAACTGAGCCGATATAGACATACATATCATCTTTTCTCAAATGATTGCCGAATAAATGCGTGTGAAGCTCAAGCAGCCTTTCCCTTTCAGGGGTAGAGTCGGGAATAGCAAAACCTACTTCTCCCCTATCTTCTCTGGTCCAGCCGTCGCCAACGTATAAACCCAAATATTCCATCAGTTCCGGCGATGTCTGGGAGGGAATTTCCATCGGATTTATTTTATTGACTTTATAATCCCCCTTTTCCACCTTTTGGAAGGCGAATTCATAAGTTTTTTCCACTGCCGCGTTCTTCATCGCGACCACTTCATCGCCAATTGCGGCTTGCTCCAATGTTTTCCAGACAAAAATATTCTGCTTCCCGCGTCCTTGCCTTTTAAGGACTAAAAACGGATGATTTGCGGTAGCTTTTACAGAGTGGTGGCGGGTTTTTAGCTCATAAACATCTTGAATACCATTATCAAAAACGCCGCTGCATTTTTTATAAACCAACTGGTATGTTTTCTGGTCAAACGCGGCAACTTCATCGCCTACTTTTATATCTAAAATATTTTTAAGGCCATCTTTGGTCATTATCAAGGATGAAATACTTAAGCAATTCATATAAGCTTCATTGTCGTAACAAATAGAAAGGATATCATGGCCTCTTTCCCACATCCCGGATAATGCCTGTAAACCTATATCGGCTGTCCCGCCGTCGCCTGCCTGACAGATGATGTTGATTTTATCTTTTGTCCCTAAATATTTTAATGCGGCTTCAATCCCCGAAGAAACAGCGCCGCAGTTTTCAAAAAGCGAGTGTATCCAAGGCACGCCCCACGCGGTTTCGGGATATTTCGTCGAGAAGACCTCAAGGCAGCCGGTGTTATTGGCGATAATAGTATTCGGGCCTGCCGCGTCAATGACTAACCTCGCCGCCATTGACTGGCCGCATCCCGCGCAGGCGGTATGCCCTGAACTAAACAAATGTTCCATCTTTTCCTGGCTCATATATTATTCCTCTGCCCCTCGTCATTGCGAGGAGCTTTTGTTTTATACGTAGCGACGAAGCAATCTCGTTCTTAAAAACGGGATTGCTTCGAGCCGCCTATGGCGGCTCTCGCAATGACAGCGTATTAAATACTTTCCTCTAATAATTCCGGTTTCAAATCAATGTATTCTTCGGTGATTTCTTTTGTAGTAAGTTTCTTGTAAACTTCCTTAATCGAATCCACGGTAATATCCCTGCCGCCTAAGCCGATGACAAAGCCGCTTATAGCCGGGGCTTTTTTCTTGCCGCAGAAAACGCTCCTTACTTCAGCCAAAAGCGGGCCGTAAGAGCCTAAGGAAACCGCCTTCTCTAATACCGCCACTTTCGGGACATCCTTTAATGCCTGATAGATCGCTGCTATCGGAAACGGCCGGTATGACACTATTCTTAAAAGCCCAACCTTCTTTCCTTTCGCGCGCATCTGGTCGATAACGTCTTTAATTGTCCCGCATACAGAACCCATTGCTACGATAACTTTTTCCGCGTCTTTAGTTTTATATTCCTCAACCAGCCCGCCGCAGGTTCGGCCAAAGACTTTACTGAACTCGTCATTTACCATAGGGATAAGCTTTAAAACATCTTTGTGTGTTTCATTAATGGCAAAACGGGTTTCCATGTAATAATCCGGGTCAGCTAACAACCCCAAAGATATAGGATTATCAACATCGAGTTTATATAATGGTTTGTAAGAAGGAAGGAATTTCTCAACTTGTTCGTCAGTCGGGACATCCACAGTCTCTAAACCATGGGTAAGGATAAAGCCGTCCATATTCACCATTACCGGAAGCATTATTTTCGGGCTCTCGGCAATGCGATAAGCAAGAATATGCATATCCATCGCTTCTTGTATAGTCTCGGCGTGAATCTGTATCCATCCGGAATCCCGTACGGTGATCGCGTCCTGATGGTCATTCCAGATATTGATCGGAGCGGATATAGCGCGGTTAGCGCAGGTCATCACTACCGGAAAACGCATCCCTGCAATACAGAAGACGACCTCGGCCATCAAAAGCAGGCCTTGAGAGCTGGTTGCGGTAAACGAACGCACTCCGGCAGCTGACGCGCCCAAAACCACGCTTGCGGCGGAATGCTCTGATTCCACGTTAACGCACTGGGCATTAAGTGAGCCTCTAGCGGCCATGCTAGCCAATTCTTCCACAATATGTGTTTGCGGAGTTATCGGATAAGCGGATATAACTCCTGGTTTACACATCCTTACCGCCTCTGCTACCGCCCTCGAACCTTCCAAAAATTCGCGCATTTTTCTTTTATACCCCTATACCTACAATCATTCTTCTTTGATCATCTCAATATCTTTTTTCGGACAGATTGCCGCGCAATTCCCGCAGCCTTTGCAATAATCGTAATCACATATATATGTATTTTTGGCTTCTCCGGTTATACAGCCTTCGGGGCAAATCAAAAGGCACATCTTGCAGGCAATACAATTTTTCTGTAAGAACTTTGGCTTCTCTCCGGAACGCCATGAACCTGTCTTGTTTTTTCTCGCGGTGATTGCTTTGGAAATTAATGGCCCAAACATTTTTACTCCATCCAAAAGAAATGCTTGTTTACCAGTTTGCCTGTTAGCCGGTTAAAATTTTTAACTGGCAAACCGGTAAACTGGCCAAACTGGCTAACTTTTTTTAATATACTCAAAACCCCTGTTTATCGCCTTAACGTTCTGTTCGGCGGTCTTGCCGGTAAATCTTAAGTTTACCGACTCAATCAAATACTCCAGTTTGAATTCACTGGTCGCGGCAGCATAAGCGCCCAACATCGCGGTATTGCCTAACGGCCTGCCAATAGTTTCCATGGCGATTTCGTTTGCCGGCACAATATAAACTTTCTGCCTTGGTTTATGCTCCGGCACCGGAGTGCCTTCTTTAGCATTAATTATAGCAATGCCTTCGTCTTTAAACCCCTTAAAGCAGTTAAACCCGCGCATAAGAGTGACATCCACAATTAAAAGGTAATCCGGCTCGTAAATCTGCGAACGCAGGCGCACCGGCTTATCATCCACCCTGACAAAGGCATTCATCGGAGCGCCCATACGCGCGGCGCCGAAATTAGGAAAGGCGGAAGGAAATTTTCCTTCTATAAAATACGCGTGGCCAAGTATACTGGCTGTAGTTATCGCCCCTTGCCCTGCCCTCGCGTGTATTCTTATCTCTTTCATTTAAATGAGCACTAAACTTACGGAGCACTGAAAGTGCGACGTAAGTTTATGTGCGAATTTATCCCGCCGAGCATGCAAAAATTACCGAAGGGAATTTTTGCATATCTTGCGAGGCGGGATTAGAGTTATCAAAAACGAATTCAAAAATTATACCACATCCTTTTTCTTGCGCAAGCTTTTTTTCTCCGCTAAACGGCCGCGTGAGTCCTGCAAGCCTGCCGGCCGAAACAGCCTGTTTGAAGAACTCCCGAAAACAGCGCCAAAATCATATACATTTTCAAAGTCGCTGATAGAATCACTGTCTGTCTTTTTAAGCAGGTTTTTACTGATCATATTAAAAACAATGTTGCCAAAATCCGCTGTTTTTACGATGCCCCAATAGACAAGGACAGTACCGGCCATCGGGCCATACTGGTCAAGGGCGAAATCCTTTATCCCCTCCGACAGCTCCTTGCCTGTAATATGGCCCTGGCGCTTAAGCTTTTTCTGGGTGAAATGCAAGGCCTGCATGACAAATTCGTAGCTATCCGGCTTATACCGGCTGTCTTTTTCGCAAATCGCTTCTACTATATTAAAGAAACTTTCTTGGCTATTCATAGTTACCTTGAAATTTCCCTACATCAATCCCGGAATGTTTAATCCGGTGATAGCCTTCATTTTCTCAGCCGCAACATCATGCGAACGCTTGATTGCCTTGTTTAAAGCATCCTTGACCGCTTCCTCAAGGCGGACGCGGCTGTCTTCCTTAATATCGCCTTTAATGGCAACCGCCTTTATATCTTGGGAACCATTCATGGTGATCTTAACCAGCCCATCCCGGCTCTCCACATCAAAGGTGGTGGCCTCAAGCTCGCGCTTCATCTCCTGCATCTTCTTCTGCATATCCATCATTGCCTTCATTTTATCAAACATATCTCCCTTTCTTGAAACCTCCAAAACAAAACATATTATACAACAAAAAAATGATTTGCAAAGAGATTTAAAGCTGACTTAATACTTCCTCGCGCCGTACGGCCGCCAGGCGGGAGAAATAACCTTATCATGTTTACGGCTTTCTATCAAAGAGGCAAAGGTCACCGCGTTATCTCCTAAACGCTCGTTAACCACATCCAGCGCCGCTGTCAATCTTTTAGCGCGCCTGTCTTCTTCAAAAAGGAAAAGCTGCTTTTCGCCGGACTGCAAACCTGAAACACTGACCCCCAATAACCTTATCGCCTTCTTAAAAACAATGTTTTTGATAATACCGGCGGCGTGCTTATATATTACCCGGGTATCGTCGGTTGCTTCAGCCATTCTTTTCTGACGGCTAAAAGTCTGAAAATCGCTGTACCTTACGATAACCGTGACCGAGCTCGATAAAAAACCTTCCCTGCGCATCCTGCGGGCTACCATATCCGATAATTCCAGTAAAACCTTCAGGATATCTTCCCGCCTGCTTATATCAGAAGGCAAAGTCATACTGTGGCCGATAGATTTGGTTTTAGCCTCATAGCCAAAAGGCATTACCGAAGAGCCGTCTTGCCCGGCGCCCATCATTTTCAAATATTCGCCGGTAATGCCAAAGTGTTTTCTCAACAATAAAGGATCCGCCTTTGCCAATTGCGAACAAGTATATATCCCCAGCCGGTTCAGCGCCTCCTCTGTGCGTTTTCCTATACCGCAAAGCTCTCCAGCTGGCAGATCTTTTAGGGTAGCGGCAACATCTTCTTCTTTTATTTGGAATAAACCGTCCGGCTTATGATGAGAGCTGGCTAACTTTGCCAGCAGTTTATTCGGCCCGATTCCGACGGAACATTTTAGTTTCAATTCTTTAAATATCTTTTCTTTGATTTTCCTGCCGATCTCAAGCGGCGAACCAAAAAGATTAACGATACCGCTTGAATTTAGAAACGACTCGTCAATAGATGAAACTTCCAAATCAGGGGTAAATGAATAAAGTATCTGGACGATTTTCTCGCAGGCTTGAGTGTATTTCTCGTGGCATGCATGGACAAAAATAATCCGCGGGCAGGCCTTTTTTGCCTCAACCACATTCATCCCGGTCTTCACCCCTTGCGCGCGGGCTTCATACGAAGAGGTAACCACCACTGTGCGGAAACTGGCGCCGATAACGGCAATCGGCTTATTCTGTAATCGCGGATCATCCCTCTGCTCCACCGAAGCAAAGAAGGCATCCATATCAACGTGTAAAATCATTTTTGGGGTCAGGTCCAAAACAACCGTGGGGTCAGGTCCAAATTAACCGGGAGAAGTGTCCCCACCTAGGCGGGGACACTTTCCAACCGCGTTTTGGACCTGACCCCTAGCTTACCTAGCTTAGAAATATGTCTATTTTGGCAACTTTGCCTTCGCGGATATCGGAGGCGGCCTGCGAGCCTATGCGGGAGGTTTTAAGAGCAACTCGGGATTTATCAAAATATTCCAGTGTGATTTTTTTCGGGCTGACAGCACCTGAGCCAAATGTATTTTTTCTTTTGGGATTATGATACACAACTAACGCCTTATTCAGGAATTTAAAGGCGAATGTGTTTTTGGCAAAGCCGTCTTCTTCTTTTTGGCTAAACAGCCATGCCGGAAGGATCGGTTTAAATTCCAAAGATAATTTGTTGTTACCGTCAAGGTAAAATGGGGTTTTGCCCGCGCACATAATCAACCAGATGCTGATAAACTCCGCGGTCGAACCGCTTAAACGGGCGACGAATCCGGTGCCGTGTAGTTCTTTTTTAGGGAAGGCGCTTGAAACTAAAAATGACGAATTCTCTAAAATGCTCCTGCCATAGCGTTTGGGATCCTGAAATGGAATTAAGACATTCTTAAAATCGCTGAAAAATTCATCATACAAGCCGTTTTTCAACAACTCCAAGAGATACTTATATTCCATATGCAGCCATATTGATTCATTCTCCAGCCATCCCGGCAAAAACACCCGGCAGCGGCCGATTTCCAAAGGCATAGACTCTAGCGGCGCGCATACTTTATACATTTTCAACTTCTTATCGAAAAGCTCGGATTTACGCACAAAAGCAAAAATCTTTTTTGCCTCTTCTTTTTTCTCTACCACCCTTAAACTATGCATAACCCCTTCTAAAAACAAAGGCAGGGGTTTTTGTTTAAACTTCAAAGGCCAGGCTAACTGATGTCCGTGTTCGGTTGTCTTAATTACTTTATATTCGCTGGCTTCGTTAATAAAATACGAGTAATACAGCTTACTTTTCTTGTCGTATGCTTTTTCCAACCCGGCATCTATTTTATTTAAGAAACTCCCTAGAATCGGATTCAGTTGTTTTAAACTTATTTGCCTTTCAGCCCCCTCAAAACCAAGGATTGTTTTATGACGGTAATCTTCTTTAAGGCTGTGCGATTTATCCCAGAATCCATAATCGCCCAAACCGCCTTCGGCCAATTTACCCAAACCATCTAAAAGTTCATAAACCTCAAAAGGCAGGGCAAGAGAATATTCTTCGCCGAAACCTAATTTTTTTATGCTGTCTTTTAAGAAAATAATCCAGCGTTTAAGTTCAAACGTTTCGCAAGTTGACGAACCGAGCAATCCCGGCAGGCCGTTTAAAGAATCATACCAGTTTGGCTTATCCGCCTCCATCTCAATCCCGACGCCAAAGGGGTCAAGGCTGGCAAACTTGTTGGCAATAACGGTCAGCATCTTAACGGCAAGCGTAGTCCTATAAATATCCCCAAGGCCATGCTTCAGGCGGGACAGATGCGCTAATTCGGGCCTTTTCTTAATTAAATTATGCTTTGCATGGTCGTTAGAAACCGCGTGATATTGAAAAACTTTGCCGTCTTTTAAAAAGTATTTTTCTTTTCTCGGGCGGACGGTTTCGGAATTATCAAAAAAAGTGAATTCTTTTTTCTCGACAAGTATTTCTTTTAAGCTTTCCGGATAAAGGCCCAAATAATTCTCCAGTAAATCCAGGCAATACGCCCAATGATCGCTCCAGAAGCCTTCCCCGTGCTCGGCGTTAGATATACGCTGGGAATTGGTTAATATAGCGCATAATAATCCCCCCCGGGACATTTTTATTTCACCATCCAATTCAGTGTTCTTGAATGGTCCGGGGATAATTTTGTTTTCCAAAATAAAAGTAAGCAGTTCTCCCGGCGTAAACGGCTTCTCCAATATAACCTTCAATTTATCCCGTTCAACTTCAGATAGGCGGTAATATTTATCAAAGGCCTTCAAATCCTTATCAAAAACAAAGGTGTCGGGCTTAATTACCAGAGGATTGTAACCGTCGGACTGAATAAGCCCGAAAATATTGACAATACCCTCATCTTTAAGAGTCGGCACAAACCAGATATCCGACCGGCGGTTTTGGTTTACGTCGCGAAAATTCCCGTTCCCTTGAGACCAGAAATTAGGCTCAAGCAAGAATTTATTGTAATCGCGCTCCAAATCCCCGTGCTTGCGGGAAAATACCTGGATATGCAATTCCTTGTCAAAATACTTCAGGTGTTGCGGGTAGCCTCCGCGCATCAGGTTATCCAGAAAATTCTGACGGCAGTACAAGTCAAAACTCTTAGATGAAGAGTGAACAAATGCGTTATCCTGCAATGCAGAGATAACTCTTTTATTGCCCTCTTCTATATTCAGAAAATACTGCTTATTAGCCAGCCTCTTTATATTGTCATTTAGCTTCTTGAGGCTGCTCATATTCCCGATTAAAGAATACAGCGTAAGCCCATTGCTTTTTCTGAGCACAAACTTCCTATGGCACATGCAACAAGGAGTCTTGCCGCCGGTTAACTGATGCGCGGGATAACCGAACTTCGCCTTATCTAAAAATACCTTAGGATAAGTAAAATCGTTTATGGCCCCGAAAATTTCATCGGGGTCAACTATCGGCTTAATCAAGCCTTTACCGTCAAAAGTAAGATAAAAATTCCCGCCTTTGATATGGGTAACTTCCGGCTTATCAGAGGGGTCAACCTTGGTGCGGATAAAAGGAACGGATTTCTCCAGATTCTCTACTCCCATCCATGCTTCTATTGTCCGGGGAAGCTCTTTTAAAAACATGTTATTCAGGCCGTAAGGAATAATTTTAGGCAATCCGTCGAGAATCTCCAGAGCCTGCGAGCCGGATTTTAGATTTATAACAGTAACTTTTCTTGCTAAAGCCCCGAAATCATCATTGGGAACAGGAAAATATTCCACCTCAACTTTAATCCCTAAAGTATGGTTTATTTCACTAAGCTTAAGGGCGCTTGAAGTAATCAACATCTTGTTTTCTGTTTTACATCCCAGCGCGCCTGCGCCGTTATGGAAAGCTTCATAGAAAATAACCTTCTTGCCGCGATGAACTTTAATAAAAGTGCGGAAGCCCAGAAGCGAAGCCTGCTGGTAAGATTTGTTTGCCGGCAAAAACTCCATAATCGGATGGTCCTTGTCTTTTATCCCGAAGCTGGCTATGCCTTGAGCGCGGTTGACATAAAACACCCATATCGGAATACCCCATATCCCTGCTATGCCGGGAAAGAAACTGGCAAACGGTTTTGCCAGATTGTAATTCTCGATAACAAACTCGCCTTCTTCGTTAAGATAATATCTTACTTTATTTTCCACGTTCTCCCCTTAAAAACCACTTTTAACCAACTTCTAACTGCGTAGGTTAGAAGCGGTTATTTTATATTTAGGATTTTGGCGTAATCATCCGGCAGGCCGTTTTCCGTCGCCTGAACAACTCCTTGAGCGTCAATCAAAATAAAGGTAGGCACTCCGACAAGATTGTTCGCATAAGCAACCTTTGAGTCCATGTCAAGCAAAACAGGGAATCCGACATTCTTCCCTTGCAAGAAATTTTCTGCCCTTTGCTTAGGCTCGCCGATATCGATTGCCAATAATTCTATGCCTTTTCGTACCATCACATTATGTTCTTCTACCAATCTTGGAAATTCCTGCCGGCAATATGTGCACCATGTCGCCCAGAAAAATAAAATCACAGGTTTGCCTTTATAATCAGATAAGCTGACTATTTTACCCTGCAGGTCAGCCAGAGAGAAATCCTTAGCCATCTTGCTTTCTGCTCTTGTCTGCGTGCATCCCAGCGCTAGGCCGGATAAAAAAAGCAAAAAGGTTAATACTATGGCCCGATATACTGAATGTTTTACCACATCATCCCTCCAGCTTTAATGAGGAAGTATTCTCCTGCAGCAATCAAGATAAAACCTCCCAATTTTCTTATCCGACTAAGCCAAACTTCTGATTTTGCCAGGCCCATAAAAGCTGAACCGAATGTTCCGACTAGAATCAACAAAAAGCCCATCCCGCAAGCAAAAACAAACAATAAACTTGCCCCGTAAAGAACATTTTGCCTATCCGCGACAAGAACCAATATCGTACCCAAAGCAGGCGTGGTGCAAGGCCCGGCAATCAACCCCGAGGCTGCGCCAAGCAAAAACGTAGAAAAATATCCCCCAGTATTTTTTACTTTATTCTGCAGGTGTAAACCGATAAAACCTAGGTTTATCGCGTCAAGAAAAGATAGCCCGGCCAAAATACATACATTGCCTATAATAAGGAAAGAAAGCGGATGGGTTGATAGTTGTCCGAAAAGCCTGCCGGTCAAAGAAGCGATTAATCCTAATATCGAATACGTAACAGCCAGGCCTAAAACATAAACTAAACTTAAAGATAAGCCGCCAAAACGCCTTTTCCCTGCTTTTACGCCGATAAAACTTAAGGTTATCGGCACCAAAGGATAGACGCAGGGCGAAAAGCTCACCACCACGCCTCCTAAGAATGCGGCAATATAATCAATATGCATAAGATTGTTTTGTTAGCCAGTTAGCCGGTTTGCCAGTTTTCCAGTTAAAAAAATTTTTGTCTTTTTAACAGGCTAACCGGACAACTGGTAAACTGGATAACTATTTTGTAGAATCGCTTAACCAATCCAAATATTGTTTATTACCCGCGATTATCGGTAAAGCGATTATCTCCGGGACATCATAACTATGGAGCGATTTTACCTTATTAACCAATTTATTAAAAAGTGTTTTCCTGGTTTTGATTATCAAAAGCGCTTCCTGAGCATTATCTATCTTTCCCTGCCACCAAAAATGCGATCCGATATTTTCAATTATATTAACACAGGCAGCAAGTTTATTCTCGAGCAAACCCTTAGCAATCTTTTGCGCTTCTTCTTTCGAACCTGCGGTTATAAAAACGATAATAT